>Ga0307509_10003819_pt1 | contig 22334 bp, 15 predicted proteins | sample 10_EM_MG_FD_202245 | JGI IMG/M metagenome (GOLD analysis project Ga0307509, IMG submission 202245) | Populus trichocarpa ectomycorrhiza microbial communities from riparian zone in the Pacific Northwest, United States - 10_EM | ecosystem: Host-associated > Plants > Roots > Unclassified | place... | reverse complement strand
ACACCCACCCCCCCCCCCCCCCAGACCTCCCCTCACCGTGCAAGGACTATGCACCCTCTTGTAACAGCATATACCACTGTTCCGACTACATAGTTCGACTGCACGTATAATCTAGCAGTCCAACATCCTACTAGCCGTAACCATGCACCCCCTTGTAAAAAATCAATCTCAGGCTCAGAGCCAGCGCTCCCCACAGTAACTTTTTTCCCATAAATCGAATGAATAAAAACCCTTTATTAATACGCCTACTAATCACCTATCGCTAGGAACCAGTGTTGCAAACAAGGCCTTTGATAATCCAACCCGAGGGGTTAGAAGGGGGGGGTTTGAATCGGGGTTTCTGAAAATAAGGATTGAAGGGGTTCTTTAATTTCTTAAGAAGCAAAAATAGCAGGAACTCCGATGCGAATTTCTACCTTTAGCCCAGAGTGAGTATTTATTGCTCAGAAGCCGGGGAAGTGGAGTACCAGCGCTAGTTTATTTGCTTTTTCTGCTACATTTGGCCCTCTTTTCCTATCATTTCATTTGTTTCTTTGCTTCCAACTGCCTTCAAATATCATTGTTTACCGATTTGTTAGAAGGGGTTCTATCTTATAACCCCCCGGTTCGAAAAAGCGCTTTCCTCGCCTTCGATCATTTTTTGATCGAACCCCCCCCCCCCTTCATTGCAAAATTGCTAGGAACTCCATCCTCAGGTCGCGAAGGTATTCCTAGAAGGTAGAACGTATCAAATGGGCTCCCAACCTCCGTTAACAAGGCTTAACCAACCGCTTATCAATAGCCCCTGCTGAGGGAGTGCTTGAGGACTGAGCGTGGACTCTAATTCCACCACTAGAACGCGCCAAGGGTTGTAAGACGTTAATAGCTCAGCTAGTTACTTGCATCGCCTCCTATTTCGAGCCCCGATTTTTCCATGCCCTGGTGTTTCATTCCCCGGAAAGTCTCAGCATCACCACCCGAAAGACCGGGCCAGTTTCCATAGCATTGAGTTCCCTCCGCCGTCCATATTTGGTTGTTTCCCTTAGAATCACTTCGGTATTCAAGGGAACAGACATAGGTCTGGAATATTTTTTAACACTCAGGTGATCTCTGCAGTCCCTAGTGCGCTCGTTTCAGAAACATTTTCAGTAATGCTTTTCACATCACCCTCCTCCAAATCGGTATCTACAGTATTTGAGAATCGTATCCTTCACCATTCTCATGTAGATATAGTTCGTTATATTGCTATCGCAAGGGGTTATGGAAATGATCACCACGCCTTCATCCAGATACCTTCCGGCCTCTCCCCTTAACTTATATACGGTCTCCTCGTAGAAAATATCCGAGCACCTAGCTGCTTTCAGAGGACACACACTTTCTAAGCCGAGAAGCTCTAGTCGATTTTATGCCAAGTATTCATACAAGGCATAGATGCATATATCTGTACTATACTACAAGGAGGAAAGAGTTTCTAGGATTTTAACTATTTCGGGCTACCGCGGCCTAGGCCGCCGACAAATCCTTCCTACTTTGTAGAAGTCGTGCACATATCATATTCTCGGGGGTCCTTGGAGTGTCCAACAACCTGCCCATGTTCACCCAGCACACTACACGTCCCCGGCATGAAGAACCCGAACACAGGGGCGATCCTAGAGCCTGAATTTTGTATGGTGAATCACTCGTGCTTATCTAAGTCACATACAAAATTCAGACTCCAGGATCCCCCCTGTGTTCGGGTTCTTCATGCCGGGGACTTGTAACCATGGGTTGCTCCCCTTTGGGAGGCAAAGTCACAATAGAAATAAGCAGTAGGAGCGTTTCCTTTTGCTGACCCGGTCAGCAAGGCGCCGGCAGCCAGTGGGCTATCTCCTGGACCGGTAAGATGCCGAGGTTTCGTGTTGCCCTTATAAGTTTCCGAGATATACAGGCCTAAGGAGGGCCCGATCCCCACCCCAGTATCCCTCAGTGACTATCAGCGAAAGTGTGGTCATATGTTTAATATTATTGACGGTCTGAAGTCTTGACACCGGCCAAACTTTGGCTGTCAACAAAAAGTTGCACATTTGCCTCTGTCTCAAACACCAACTGAGACAGCTCGACATCTTCAAGATCCTACAGGTCTAAGAGATAATTACCCCGCGGAGGATTGGCAATGTATTTCCCCTATGAGGCGGAGGGTTTTACCCCCATATGGCTTTCCCAGTCTAAGATCAAAAGTTGTCTCACCGATCTGTCTTGACAATCACCCAACATTTGGGATTCGCTGGCTCAGAGTTATTCTCCCTCACCACCGACTCAGCGGGCAACACTTTTGATGTCTTATACGAGACTCCAATAGAGAAATCCACGATAGGATTCCCAGCCCCTCACCCACCATCCTATAATTATTTGACACATTGAAAGAGTCGATATTATGTCAAATGAGAGGCACTTCCTGGTCCAGATTTCTTGAGCTGTTCGAAGGAAGGGACTAACATATCGAATACGCGATTGCGGGCTGACAGGATTTCTGGATGTTGAAGAGAAGAAGCGGGGTTCATGCTCAGCCTCCCGGGTAGCAAGATTTTCACTACCGTACCGGTATTTGATAGAATACTAAAAGTCGGAAAGAAGGCTAGCTTCGAGTAGCTCGCGGGCGCATTTCCGGACTCGACTCCAGTATGCTCGTCACAGCACCTCAATGGCGATTGCGGTGATACACGAATTTGATCTCCCTAAAATAATACCGGTACTTAAATCACTAGATTGGAGTTGCTTTTCTCTTGGTGCGTCTCCACCAAAAGAAGCAAAACTCCAATCAGGTGATTTGATTATAATATTGCTTCGCTTCCCCTCCTTCAGGCGATTCGTCGAGGCAAGAGTACGGTAGGCACGAAGCTCCAATTGGTCGATCCCCATCACAACCAGGAAAAACCCAACCAACTACAAACAGCCTACAGGACAAATCTATTCAAGTAACCTGTAAAACACACAAGAGACAATGATGGAAACAAAAAGTGACAAAAGAAAAACAAAAGGCCAGCACCTGTGTCTGAAAATTCTTTGCACCTCAGTGTCGTCCTCCTCTCTCTGCTGTCTTTGCTCTGTCGTCGTCTGTCTTGTGGTGTTTCGGCTGTTGTCTGAGAATGGATATTTCCCCGTCCGATGGATGTTCTGGTTGGAGACCTCAAAACTCCTCTAGGAAAATCGAGCAAAGGGAGGGCAATATTCCTTAGCCGGGAAACAATAGAAAATGGCACCACCGGAAGCCCTTCTCCCAGAGAAAATGTACCCGAAAACTGGGGCTCAAGAAATACCGTAGATGGTAAAAGTCTGTGTATCGGAGCGCCAACACGACGTACTCGGGTAAACTGGTAAAGCGACAATACTCGGGTAAGTGATGAGACTGACAGGGTATGGGTGTCCTGGGAGCATATCTCTGCCTGGAATCAGTAAAGTCTCGGGCGATCTATATACCCCTGTCCATCCCAACATTTGCCTGTATACCCGAGTACCGGTACCCGTATAGCCCCCATATGTTCTACAAGTACTGGTAGCACAAGTACTTCTGGCCCGAGACAGACACTGCGGTAAAATCTCGCCTTTAATAAACTGATCTAGACTAAGACAGTTTACAAGGACTAAAGGGGATGTTTTCGCACAGTTAATTTAGGTTAACCCGAGAAATAATCCCTGTCTCCAGGGAAGCATCCCCCTGTGCCTTGTGCAATCAGCCAAGTCTCTAGAGTCGAGGGCAGACCAAATACCTTGTCTCTTCCAAAATTCTCAAAGCTTAGTTTTCTTATCACCAGAGATTTCGAAAAGCCCTAGTCCAGGCCAGTTCATTAAAGTGAGATCTTACGGTAGTACAAGTGTTTGGGCCCATGCAAGACCCCCCCACCTGACATGGCCCTCGTAAGCCAATCCGAAATATAGAGGAAGAACTCCCCTCAATCCAAAGAGTAACCTTGGTAGGATAGATGCCCAGGAGAGCTTCCAAGATATGGATGGCAGAGAAGACATCATAAACCCCAAACAAAAGAGAAAGCTCTTACCGGCATTGAAGGTTAGAAATCTTGTCCCCAGATAGCAAATGCCGAGAGGTGCCGAGCAGATACTCAAAAGGGGAGGAATCGCTATCATGGTGAGATATGAGTTGAGGCCAGGAGACACTGAAACCACGCCTATGGTGAATGGTAGCAAGCATTGCAACAAGCCCTCAGGAGCGCCGCTATCTTCTGGCCGCTCTCTCCCCGTTCGAAACACATCCATGGACCATGGTCGAGTGAGACAGTATGACTCCTTTCATGCGCAAACAGGAGATGGTACTCGGGTGAGGGGGAAAATATTGGGACAAGCAGGGGGATAATAGAATTACTCTAGTTAGTAGTTTTCTTACTTTTTGGTTCTTTGATTACTCCTTTCAAGGTATATGCACCGGCCTCTGCTACCCCTGCTTGTCCCAATACTTCGCTCCTACCCCTAGTACTAGCAAAAAGAGGAAACCATCCAATAATACATCGTTGCTTACCCCGAAGGCACACTACGAGACTAATTCATGACACCGATCGTAGATCCTGGCTGCGGCACCGATGCCATGATGATGTGGCAGAGAGCGATTGAACTACAGTAGCGGCATTATTATCCTCTGGCTCTAATACGGTCCCGCATTAACTGGCGACTCTTTTACTTGAAAAATAAGAAGAGGCTGGGGAGAAACTTACAATCGCGTCAAAATTAGAACTCGGGCAGGCTTAGTCATTGCTATAAAGAGTTAGTCTATGGCGTTCTATTGCGATTTCGAGACAATATTAGGGGAAAAATATTATTTGAACGTGCTAGCGCCTGGCGGCTTCTCGCTAATTTATGCATCTGACACTACACCAACATGGAGAGATCCCTCCAAATCACTCCAATCACAGCGCACAACTTTTAAAAAAATAAAAAATAAATGAACCCCGTACCCCGGTCACTTCCCGGAGCCCCCATCTGCACCATGTACCCTTGCTAAATATTGTATCACTTGGCCAATTTGTGCTCAGGCGGGGGGTTTGATCCGTGAACAACCCTCGCACTGGTTAAACCACCATAGATAGCCTTTCTGGCAAATAAAAACATTGTAAAGCGTTGGCGGAATTTCTTCCGCCATAATCAATAGACCTAGTTGTACCAACATGGCTTCAACTCCTTAACTTATGATATATACGCGTTGCTGGTCCCGGGTAAGCCAGCCCTTCATCACACTGGGAATCCTCACGGAATGACCCTGGTATCCGATTAGAGTACTAATACTAGGGGTTCGGGTAAGCCTATCAGCCATCCAAAAGCACGATTTTGCTCTGGCCGGTGAGGCGGGGATTCGACAGCGTGTTTCCCTTCACCAAAATTAGAGTAAATGGTGAGTTCCGTTGGACGTTGCAAGTTACACACTCAAATTCGATGAGCCAGAGCTAAGCGCGATAAACCTTTGCTCAGACCTCAAGTCCTTGTAGCACACGGCTCCTCGGCGTCAGCAAACACGGCAACAACAACCACTTAGACCGCATCCGGCCAATCTACCCCGGTTATCAATATCACCAAAAGTCCCACCACTCAACACCTCCGAAGAACAAAAGTGCCCCCGATTTCGCACGAGCCTCTGAGGAGAACAGGGAGAGTAGCCCTCGATGGGCAATAACTTAGATGTCTAGAAGGAAAATTTAGCAGACGAAGACTCAGCCCCTATGCAGCATCCTTGCGCGAGTGGAATACCGATGCTCAATACTCGTAGCTGGTGGGCAGTCACCAGCATAATCCACCCCCTGCTTTGCACCGCAAAAGGTGTCGCTGTCTGGCAACCTTTAGGAAATTTACAGTACTCCATCTATGATATGACTCGCGGTACCGTATGGGACTCTTGATGACCGTGGTGAAGTGGTGCTATACCGCCCTTGCAATATCATGAAATTGGCCTTACTCCGCAGCTCACATAACCGGGTGCTATAAATATTGTTACCGCACGAGGAGAGCCCTATGATCCAAGTGCTTTCACACTTCGCCCGCTCCTCTCGTGGGATTACCCGCCTGCTACTAATAATTGATTTAATGATCGAGTGATAGAGGGCACTTTAGCCTCATTTATCATATCTACTGGAGCTCTCACGAGAGCCTGGTGAGGAGTTGTATTCTTCACAGTACCCGCTTGCTAGAGATTCGTCGGTTGGTTTGGCCTAGTTTACGCCCATTCTATTTATCGGCAGAAGAGCGGGTTGGTGTTTCGGGCGGCAGAGCCGCACCGCTTGACAGCGCCCACCCTCGAGTCCTGGTAATTTGCCGTATTATTTATTCGATTACTATACTTCGAAAGATTTTCCTTTCCCGCACCCCTGGGAGCGCTCTTGCGCGGTAAGCTGCAGCCACTGCACAGCCACAACCTTATTTTGCCGGAGCAGTTTGTTATGATTGCTGGGAAATTTGGTACAAGTACTCGGTCCACCGGCGTAAGCACGATCGGATGAGGTTTGGAGTAGGATGAACTTGACCCCTGCCTTTGACTTGCCCCTGATGAACTGCTGGTGCCGACATCCATGGTATCAGCAGAAAGTCTTGCATAGAATACCGGTAGTCAGCTTTCAATTTAGAAACCGTAACGACCCCCACACCATCACGAGAGGAGTTGGAAGAAATAGAAAAAGGGAAAAGACAACTCAACCCTTCCACCTGTAATCTCCTTCCCCCTTCCCCCTTCCCCCTGTGGAACCAGGAGACGGGGAAACTCGAATCAGACCAATCAGGGCATGGAGGGTTATACAGATCTCATCTGTGCTTTTACTTATTAATAATGAGCTCAACTTATAATAGGGGTCGTTACTTGTAGGACTCTATTTTCTCGGCTTGGCTCACCCACTAAAGCGTTGGATGAATCCCAAAATGGAGAGGTTACACTCAACTTGCTTATTCTTGAATGTGGAACAGATGCCCGGGTACCTGTCTTCTCGGATTCGCGCTACGAAGATTCTATCGTACCCAATTACCTTTTGCGGACGGGTTTGCTTGGGGTGTGGGCCTTACTGTCGGTATTGTAAAGGGCAAGGCCCACACTTTAAGCAAATGCTGTGCGGTAGCAAATACTGTACGGTAGCGAGGGGCAATTGGGTACCGGGGGCTCATTCGTAAGGCGAATCCGACTTTGAAGAAGAGGTACACAAGTGCCCACTGCTCCCTTGCCGCCTATACAATAGTAAACACAGCAGCCTATTTCTCCTAAACACTCTGCGAGTCCGAGCATGAACATCAACAATCATGAAACGGAAAGTAATCGACGAATAAAATCTGCGATGTGTTCGACATCGCGAGATCTCTTGAGATGAGTGTGCTGAGGTCACTACGATACACTGCCTGATGACGGAGGACTAGGATTGGTCGGCGCCTGAATACCGACCCAAGGGCCTGCCAAAGAGCAAGCAAAATTTCATGCCACCCCGGGGAATATGGAAGGCTTGATATCAAATCCACGCGTTTACTAATAGATAAAAGAAGCTAGCACCCTCAAACCATCACCATACAGTGTTCGTCGCCGATGATGCTGAGAGGCAATGATTGGGAGCCTTCGTGGTGTCATAAACCGGGATGAAGGATATATATAGGTATAATGTAACAGCTCAAATAGTTGAACCTTGCACTTAAGACATTGGATAGATGGGCCTGGACATTGCAAAAACTGACACTCTAACTTGAGACAAAAGAACAAAAAAGTGATACACATCACAGCAATGGCAACTCGGAAGTCCTAGTGCGAGGCCCAATTGTTCTAGCTCCCACTAGTGGAGGGTGCTCGAGGACTCGTCCCAGACAAGAGATACCCGGGGGCAGGGGTTAGGAAAAATACAGCATACTGTATGGTTGATTTTCCGCGGGTATCTGTGCGCCCAAACCAAATAATACCTTGAATATTCCTGCATTATTGACAGGGACGAGTAACAAGATGCGCCCAGCTTCCTCCCCACCCTAATCACCGGTCATCACTTGGACTTCCTAGTCCGTTTTAGTCCCCCTATAACTGCCGCTTCTCGCTTCGGGGCTGAGCGTGGTTTATGACCACCTCCGGGGTGCTAGTACATAGTCTATTGGAGACCCGCCCTTCTTTCCCACCTTCGATTCTCTCCAGTGTCTGGATTTTCCTCGTCCTCGGTTTTCTTGTCTTTCTTTCCTGGGGTTCCTGCGACTACCATCTGGCCGGCCTTGTGGATATATATTATCGATCTTACACCACCGGACTCGCAACCTTGACTTACTCTGAGAGTTTAACTTGTTCGAACATTTGCGGCTCGGCATTCTTCGGTCTTTACTGGTACTCTTGTTTTTGAACTGTGGGGAGTCTATCGTGATAATAACCTACTGATAAGTCGTTACTACTGCTGTTCTTCAAGAGACGAGCTTTGGAATGTCGGACCAACCCAATGGCCACGGCCCAAGTGCCAATGGTCACCATCAGAATGGAGAACAAAGTGGATATCCCGACAGCCCCTCCTCAACGGCAACGGCAACAGAGAAGGTGGCGCCTGCCACCCCTACTGGTCCAGAGAGATTAAAACATGTGGGCACTAGTCATCCGGTAGCAAAACGTACAGTTGACTTGGATGACTATTTTGTATGCCCTCTTGGTAAAGATTGATAAAAAAATTCAATGCTAATAGGGGGAGTGTAGTCTGGACCACTGGACCCCACGAAACACTCCAAACTTCCGTATTTCATGCGGTTGCATGGGAGTATTCTGCCGAGCCTTGTGGTGCCCATGCTTTTTGTGGCAGGCTGGGCAACCGCTATCACCGTCATCCATGAGAAATACAACACACGTAAGCTTCCGCCCGATTTACTGGTTGTTGCTATGCTAATTTTTTACAGTTGCGGTCGATTCTCTCTTGCTGACCGTATTGGGTTTCGTGGTCGGTTTGTCACTATCCTTTAGATCGTCAACAGCATATGAGAGGTATGCCGAAGGGAGAAAATTCTGGGCTCAAATGACACTTCATTCGAGAAATTTGGCAAGGATCATCTGGATACACACGAGTGAACGTGAGGGCGAGCAGGGCAAGGATGACCTTCTCAGTAAAATGTAGGCGCTTGGCACTACCCCTGATATGCAACCATGCTGATGCGATATAGTTCGGCTATAAACCTTATACTGGCTTTCTGTCAAGCCGTCAAGCACAAGCTTCGCCATGAAATCGAAGCTGACTATAAGGACCTCGAACCTCTCATTGACCATCTTGACACCTTCGCCAAACGTGCTCGCGAACTTGATAGATCTGCCAGTGAACACAATTTCGGCCTCTCCCACCGCTCGAAATTCCAAACTTGGGGTGAACATCTTGGCCTTCCATTCTGCGAATCCAATCCCCAAAAGTCCATCAAAGTAGCTCGTAAGCAGGGGAAGCATCACGGAAACCTCCCTTTCGAGATTATGAACTACCTCTCCGCCTACTTCGAACACTGCATCCAAAACACCACCCTCAAGAGTCCGTGCTGGCAATCTCAGGTCTCGTCTAGTGTCATGCTTATGGTGGATGCCTATGGTGGTTGTGAACGTGTCCTCAGCACTCCACTCCCAGTCGCATACAACATCGCCATTTCCCAAATCACCTGGCTCTACGTCCTTGTCCTTCCTTTCCAACTCTGCGCAAAGCTCAGCTGGTCGGCTATCCCCGGAACCATTGTTGCGGCGTACATCATCCTCGGAATTGCGGCTATCGGACGAGAGATCGAGAATCCGTTCGGAAGAGATGTTAATGATTTGGACCTTGACCTTTACTGCACCAGTCTGCAGATGGACTTGAACGTCCTCACCAGCTCCCCGCCACCAAAGGCCGGGGGATGGCTTAATGCCCCTGCTAACGCCCCCTTATGGCCGTATAGCTTGAGCTCGTACGACAGCTGGAGAGTCCGTCCGGAAGAGCAGATCCGCAGGGCGCTCGTGGAGAGGGTCGACCACCAGAGCGCTAAAGTCGCAGATATGGAGGATAGCGCTAAGAGAGTGGAGGGGCATCATGGGGATGTATGAATGGATGAGTAAGCCCTTTCATGGCTACATGCATATTTATGGTGTAGTTGATGGGTTTATGTTAAACAGATGGGCGCGTGGGCAGATGAGATTGTGAAGCTATCAGTCGACTAGTTTGGTACTTTCTTTATTAATTTCGCATTGCGTGGTCCTTTGGTCATTTTAATTTAATTGTTCCTGCATCTTCCTCTGGTGATTATATGGGTGGGGTGTGCTATACTGGTGGTAATGTACAAGTACGAGTACTATTATCGAAGTGAACCCCTGGCTGTTTGGTAGTCAGTGATGCGGTCAAATAAAACACTTTATCCTGTACTGTATCGTATCGTATCATACTCTTGTGCCAACTGCTGCGTCAAGGTGCAGGTCTTGGCAATCTAAAGTATTCGGACGCTTTGGCTCCAAAGCAGGTACGATTGTCCCAATCAATGCCAAGATTGCCGGACACTATAAGCTACTAAGCACTGGTAGGCAACCCACGAGTCACTCGGACACCCCCCAACCGGACGACCAAACTTGAGTGAAAGTTTCCTATGGTAAACTGGATAAAGTGTTGTGGCTAAAGAAGTCAGCCGCTTGCTTCAATTAGCATCTGTCCGAGTGGGAGGGACGTCCGAGTGGGTGTCTACTTGTAGCTTTGCCTCGTATGGCGGAGAGTCAGCTCGGCAACTCGCTCATAACCACAGAGTCTGTTTTTCCGGGGACTCTTAGAGCAATTGAACGCTGAAGCTGAGAAAAGCAACCGGGTTTCTGCTGTGTACTTTCTAGCTCCCTGGGCTTCGCTGACATCCGTCATACCGGGCAATGTGGTACTACAGTCTCATCTGGTTACACTGAGCCTCCTTGCAGTGAATCCAACCCCAACGCAGCATCTGTTGGCTATCGTGGGAAAAACGCCAAACTTCAAAAATATCCGGAAATACCGCGGCCGAGTCCACTGTCTGGGGTTCACATCGTCAATTTTTCCTAGCTGAACCTATCCGCCTCAGGCTGTCTGGGGAATCTCTTCCCAAGCCCACGTGTTATTTTCGCACGAATTCCAGTTCTTACTCGCTTGGGGACCCCAATACCAAGGTTGTGCAAGTGGTTCGCCGGAAGCTCTGGAGAAAAGCCGCTGTTTTTTTTGGGGAGTGATATCTGCAAAGATCTCTGACAGTTACTAATACTACAAGTATTGGGCACCAAGCCAGTTCCGTTTTTATCCGGATACTTCCAAGTTCGCGTGTACAGGCAGGGGATAGAAATTGGACTCGGTATAAATGTATCTGGCCATAATGAACAAGAATGTGGACAAGTCCCCCACTATTCCTACTGCAGTTGAGTTTTGCGAATTTCAGCTGAGTACTGCCCCAATCTGGTTCGTCTTTACGCCTTCATATGTCTCCTCCGCTCCTCTTCGCACTCAATGCTCTGGATTCTGGGAAATTTCGTAGGAGCTGAAGCTGGACAATAGCCGATGGTAGCTTATATGTTCGGCAGGTCTAGAGTTGTGCGTAGTGTTTTTCTTGCGGTGGAGGAGCCTCGCAAAGTGTCCGCTATCGCTGCACGGGTAGAGGGTTGTGCTCGGTTTTCCTGGCTGGTACTACTTGTACTGTCGGCATAACTGGGGCATCGTCTGGAGCTAGCGAAGGAGCAGTTGGTAGAAGTGATGGCTCGTGAGCCCTTTCTGACCCCCCCTTTTTTTTGATTCGTGCTGTTTGGTTAGGATTTGTCAGCCCCCTGCTAAAATATCGCCTTTCCTTCCTGCTGCCATCCTCGGAAGAACTGGAATAATAAAATTCTGCGTAGTTGGAACCGCGGCCGTAATTCTCTTCGGATCAGATCTCGTTCTTACTGATCTTGACCTCACAATTGACGATGAGCAGCTGACTTGGCGCTTTCCGTTCTTCATAACAAAGTCTTTTGCGACATAGACTTTCATCCTGGCTGGTTTGTTTGTATGCCAGTCTTAGGCAAACCTGGGGGCTGGGTTGCTCGTCGACTGTTGTATCCGCCCTTCTCAGATAATATGGTGGTCTCTCCTGCCAGCTGCTGGCGCCTGGACATCAATCCAGATACGACCTTCCTGATCCCTATCGATTCCCATCTATCCTAGTCTATCTCGGAGGCAATCCGCAATCCACAAGTCTGCAAGGCGTTGCGGGCTGCATGAGTTGTGATTACTGAAAAGTGGGAATCTGGTGTGCGGTTCTAATTAGGGCAATTGGCGCCCTGGTATCTACAGGGGATGGCTCACTACTATTCAGATACCAGATGCGGCCATGGCGGACCTTCTCGGGGGGCGGCCAGAGCTCAGGAGTAATATCACCTTGAGATCAATTCTTCATTGATTCTACATGAAGCAGTATGCGCGGTCAGGTAAGCTGGGGGTTCTGGTGTCGCATAAGGGTATTATTGCAGGGACTATCTTAGCTGATGCTGCGAGGGCGGTAGTCCCAAGACCTGATTTGCCAAGGAGGCGCGTCAAAGACAGTATCTTCGACAGTAAATGACAGGGGGGGGGGGTGGGGAGGGAATAATGGGGGGGTAGTGAGGGAAGCGCCCATGTGACTTAGGTAGTACTCGAGGAACTGGAGAGCAACAGCAGGGGATAAATATTAGTACTGGTAAAGGGGTGCTATGTCGGGTTGAGATGCTGTACATGAATGTAAGCTTTAATTTTCCACCAAGTATAGTCCTCAGCAGAGGTGTCCGTGAGACATATCTCATATTTGTGATCCTAATGTGTCGGTGTGCGAGGTAAGATGTTCGTTGATGCCTAGTTGTACAAGAGAAGACTATTTGAGGACAAACACACATGTCAGGCCCACTCCCGCACAACCGATGATTTACCTAATCCCAAACGTAGATAGACTCTAGCCTAACCCAAAGACATGACCTAAGTGGGTAGCCGTATCTCCACCTATCGTATCATATACCCAACAATAATAGGGAGTTTCAACATACCGCTATAAAGCCTGAGGAAGATGAGCAGATTATGAGCTAGCTCTCTCCACTTAAGCTAAATAACTGGCATCAAGATGTGTGCGCCAACTGATTCCACGGTGTTGGGAATTGGTATTTGGAAATGAGCTGGTTTGGAGGTAAGGGGTTAGAATACTGAATCAAGTGATACCACGTGAACAACACCACGCGGGAAGAGGGCTTCGCAGAGTATTATTTATCTCCGAACGATATTTTTGAGCTTCATGTTCGGCTAGCCCTGCGTATTTACTCTCATTGATACAAATACCGCCAACCTCCACAGGCCTATTCTCGCTGAATATCGATGCAGTCTTACAGGAAACCACAATCTACCGCCGGGGACAAAGGCTCAACGCAATAGCCGATAGCTTGGGGTTGGGGGATGCTTATGGTGCAATGCTGGGTTGAATAAAGGGACAATGTGGGGAGAAAGCAAGACTCAGAATGGCCGCTTGAATGTGGATATCTCATGTTGAGCGATTCTTGAAGCCCAGCGAACTGTGCCACAACCTACAGTAGCTAGCGAAATAGGGTCACCAAATGTCGATACCGATAATGTCCCTTCAATAAGGGCACTGCTGTCCTGTTGCCGATCGTTTGTTTTCATGGACAGGGAGGCTCCCACTATCCGGTTGGTCCACTTTGTTGGGAATCGTTACGTGAGATCGAGTGAGATTGTATGAAGTTAGACTTTGATCGTCAATTTAAAACCTTATCTTCTAATAACGAAATGGAATAATAGAAGGGGATATAGTAGAAAAAACGTCCAGTTGGAGGAGTAATGGAAACAGTAATGTCCTGATATCGGGTGCATTCAGGTAATTTCTTTCCAGCCTATGTTGGGTGTTGGGTCTGGCACTGCTCAGGCATGTTTTGATAACCGAAGAATGCTATTAGACTCAGGAGCCCCGTCGCTACGGGCGTCTGATATCCGAGTTGATCAAGGATAATAGAGTACGTGCCCGAGATACTTTTGGTCCTATCAACTCCCTATTGAATGTTGCGAAACTGCCCCGAAAGTAGTGGGGTAGAGTTCTGGCAAGTGACGCCCGAGTCTACTAAAGACCAAATTTTTCGCACATGGTGTGAAGTTACAGCTATTATGGTGTCGAGGCGAAGGTTCAAATTTGGTCCTCCTTTCCGTACCGTACGGTGACTTAGAGTAAACTTACCAGGCGCCGTAACCAGGCCAGTAATGGCTATCAAAAATATCCACACAATGTCATTAACTTGTGGGTGCTGCTAAGGGTTTACTGAGAATGAAACATTTTTTTCCCACAAATCAATTGGGGGTGAATGATCAATTGGAACTTCCTAGTTGAGCCAACTGGCCCTCTCGTAAACTAATCTGAAGGCACCGGTTTCACCGATACCGGATGTCCAATGGAACCGGTATAAAGGCGAAAGCAGCACCACCACCCTCCGACCATGGCTCAACGCTTGTATCCGCATCATAGAGATTTTTTATGGAGTCAAATGGATTAGCTTTTCTAATTCTTACCGCACCTCCCCCCCCCCCCCTCGAGTATGATATATCGCAAGTGTCGGCTCGGTGATGGGGCTGGATACCTGCTGTACTGTACTCGGGGGGTCACTAAAAACCGGAAAATATTATCCTGGTCTCTATAGAGAATTTCATGGGGTCAGCAGAAATAGTTCTCCGGGTTTTTAATGACCCCCCCTCCCCTAGCGCTAGCCCTCTTGGTTCGCCGAGGCCTGTCAGAATCTGTCCAAGTGCTGACCGGTAGCCCATCCGCGGTTTTGGGTATGATACCTGCGCTGCAAGTTCCAGCAGCAAGAAGGGTAACAACTCCTACCGACCCGTACCATAGCTTGGCTCACTCAGACTCCGATGAGATGTAGGACCCGGGAATATGGACTTAGTGCTCGGAATCGTTCTAGCTGAGTCTGAGCTACAAGAATTGTACTTTTACCCGGTCATACTTGTGTAAGCCATCCGGCGGGTTGTCAGGAGGTAGGAAATGTAATGCAGCTTGGGCCCAACTGTAGTAGAATCCATAGGAGGGAAGTGAACTGAAAGGAAATTTTGGGAAAACCTTGACCTGGATAGTACTACCGTTGGATTATTCGCAGGTTGGATTGAGACACTATGAAGGGTGGGCAATCTCATTTCTTGACACTCGCTACCAGACTAAAAGCGCATGTGCATCGAAACTCGGGGCGGAAATAGATAAAAGTCATCATGAATCGCGAATCAACACTAAGCCTGAGCCACTCAGACCATTTCGATATATCTCCTGATTTCCCAATCAGTGACAGCTTCCTCCCAGAGCCTCCATTCATGCTCTCTTGTCCCAGCGTAGTGATCCACGAACGCATCACCTAACACCTCTCTGGCGACACTCCCCTTCGCCGCCATTTTGTTTACAGCCTCCATCAGGTTCCTTGCGAGACGTTGGCCACCATCACCAGCCCCGCTGGAAACACCCAGCGGGGGTACTGGTATCTCTAGCTTTTTTTCCACTCCACGTAGTCCTGTTGCAAGGACAGCTGCTAGCACGTAATACGGGTTAGCGTCAGCCCCACAGGTACGGATTTCAAAGCGCGTGGCTTTAGGGGACGCAAGCGGTGGTGAGATGAGCCGGATTGAAGCAGCACGATGTTCTAAGCCCCAAGATACTGTTACTGGCGCCCAAAAATTCTCCACGAGACGTTTGTAAGAGTTGACTGTGGGAGCTAAGAGGGGCATTATAGATGGAAGCCCTTCGAGTATCCCAGCAAGAAAGTGGCGTCCAATTTCTGAAAGATACGCTAGATCACGGCCAGCTTCAGGGTCATGTTCGGACCGAGCAAAAAGATTGTTGCCATCACTATCAACAAGAGATACTAAGAGACAATTAGCAAACAATTCGGAAGAGACAAGAGTTGTGCATAGTGCATGACGAACTGTGCATGTGTCCTGAATTCCCTGGTAAGCCCTCCTTAGGTTTTGCCATAAAGCACGGGGTTATTCCGTATCTCGAGCCAAGGGACTTCACAACGTATCTATTTGAGATTAAGAGAAGTTAGAACCACGCAGCATGCTGTTTGTGGATCCGAGCGTACTTGAATAGTCCTGCCTTGTCTGCCATCTCCTTAACTTCCCCGAATTCTAGTGCAGCTTCGTAAACGCCTGGGCCAGATTCGGTATGCCATCCCTCTATGTCGACCCTAAACTTCTTGCCTATTCACTCTCAGGGGAGTGGGTTAATTTTTATATTTTAAGGGTGTGGCAGGAGCCTCTCTCCACTAGCTCCCCGAGTATAAGCACTGGGAGTAGGAACATACAAGCATTGAAAACCCCGTAATAGAAATCCTGGTTCTGCACAGGTCTTGTTAAAGAATAACCAAACATCCCCGGTGTTATATGTTCTAACGCTGACCCTTTGTTTGCTACAAGGCTGTGGGGGTCTTCCCTAAAATTGAAGAACTCATATTCCGCTAGAATGGAAAGACTTTAGTTTCATCGGATAGCAAACCTTCTACTTGCGATCGTGCTTGGAGCCCTCGTGGAATGTCGAACAAACCTCCAGCCATTGCACTCCAGCCTTTCTCCTCAACTCTTTTAGCCGCATTAGACAACAGCCCTCGGGGGCATGGTGCAATAGGCTCCTTGGTATCCGGGTCATGAAAACTGACTAGAAAGAATGGGACACCTCTCTGATCCTTCGGATCAGCAAAGGCGGCGGAATCCTCCCATGGTATTCTCCGGAAACTCTGAAAGTCAACCTTTGCAAGTAAATCCCGATATCCGTTCGCAGAGTTTGAAATGCCAAGTTCGCGAAAGTATGATTTATCGTGCATATCCCAGCCAAATATGACAGAACAGAAGCCGAATCCAGATTCAGCAATGGAAAGAAACTTCTTTTTTGAAATTAGTTTTCCTTGCGGAAAGGACCACGCGACATGTTAGCCTAACCCAGCCAAGCCACTCGGGATTGGCTTACCTCTGTGAACTCCATCCACATCAACCCCAGCAAGTTTCACTTTATCGTCCTCGTGAAGGTCTATGGTGATAGACTCGAGGGTATGTGGAGGAGTCATTATGGGATTGATAGCCGGGCTTGTGCTTGTTATCAGTTGCAACCACAGAAATAGTTCAGGCGGGAGAGATGTTTTGACGAGTAAAAAGAGGTGATAAGGTGCACGAGACACTCTGCCACCCAAGGAGTTTACTGCTATGGGCTACCCTACTAGGGGCCGGAATAAATGAGGTGCCAATCAGGGTAGGTTCGCCCCACTTATCCTTAACCCCCGATGTAGGTTCTCTGGAGGCTACCGTAAGCGAGAAACACTCGTTGGTGGCTTATCTTGCCTATGATAGGCAAACCCCGCTACACGCGCCACATGTACTCGCGGCGAGAATACCTGAGACAACGGATGCTACTACAATTCCCCACAACCCCCAACCATTGCAATACCACAACCGCTTAAGCCGATACAACAGTCAAAACGAAAGATCCTACCGAATATTTGGCTCCTCAAAAGAAGGAGGGACTCTATTATAGAGGGATTTGGTATTATAGACATTACAGCTGCGGTTGCCATTGTAATAGTTACCGTCAAGGTTGAATTTTGGGGGTTTGTGGTTGCGCCCGTTGTCTCAGGACTTATTCTCGGCCCGAGTAGAGTCCAAGAGTTGGGTTAGTCTATAGCCACACTTTCCCATTCCAAGGGAGTGTGACATACCGGCCTGTACCGGTAGCTCCAAATATTTAACAATGCCACCCCCTCCCCCACCTTCTTCCAACTTATAGCTGTGAGCTCCTTCACTCTTCTGACCCTCACACCCCCTCTCACCTCCGAAACTCTCAAAAACGACCATATCAAACATTCAAAATTCTCAAAGGAAATGAACACACTCACCGGAAGACTTGAGGGCAAGGCCTGTATTGTCACAGGTGCCGCCGGGTACCGTATACCTTCGTCAGATTTTAGTCATCACGCAAGCTTACCCGGCAGGTGCAAACAGTGGTATTGGACTTGAGACTGCCATTCTATTTGCTCGTAACGGAGGCTCTGTCATTATTGCTGATCTTAATGACGAGGGACTTCAAGCAGCTAAGGGAAAGATCGAGACATTGATTCCAGGTGCCAAGTTCAAGATATTCGTATATCCAAGCCTACTCCCGAAGTGTTTGCCCTAATAACTAAGATTGTGGGTGATAGAAATGCGACGTTAGCAATGAGGAAAACGTGAAGGCACTAGTTGCAGAAGCTGATGAATGGGGTGGTGTTGATGTTATGTTTAATAATGCTGGCATCATGCACAATGATGTCCGTCAAACCCACCTAGAATTAGGGGAGAGAAACTCTTATCGAGTCCATGACTGACTTGATTAAAGGACGGTGATGCTATCTCCACCGGCGAGGACGTTTGGGACCTCACCCACAAAATCAATGTTTGTCATACTCCTTTCTATCTAATTCAGAGGATTCAAACTCAAGGGCGGTTTAGGTCAAAGGTGTTTGGTACGGCTGCAAGCACGCTGTCTTGTCGTTCCGCAAGCACGGGAAGCCCAAGGGGTCTATCATCAACACTGCGTCCGTTGTGGCCCTGGTTGGGAGTGCTACGGCGCAAGTTGCATATACTGCCTCCAAAGGCGCAGTTTTGGCACTTACTCGTGAACTGGCTATGGTTCATGCTCGAGAGGGTGAGTTCCCATATAGGCTTTATCACCGAGTCGCACTTGAAACTGATTTTCATCTATTGCGTAGGGTTCCGTTTCAATTCTCTGTGCCCTGCCCCCCTTAATACACCACGTAAGTTCGAAATGAGAACTCGATGCCGCGTGCATACTCGAGCACATGATTGGAGCCAGGCTTAGCTAAATCGGTACTATAGTTCTTCAGGATTTCCTCGGAACAGACCCAGCAAAACGTGCTCGCCGTGAGATCCACTTCCCCATGGGCCGCTTCGGGGAAGCAATCGAACAAGCACATATGGTGGTATTTCTAGCAAGTGACGAGAGCAGCTTCGTAACCGGTCAGGAAATGGTAGTAGACGGAGGAATGACCAAGGTATTTAAATCTGAGCCCTAACTTTATATCCAAAACGTCTCCTAAGATCGAAATGTAGGCCTACGTTACTCCTGAAGGCCCGGCAGTCCCACCTCCACTGAACAATGCCTTAAACCGATGATTATGCCATTTGGGGCCGGAGAAATGCAGGCACTCCCCTTATTTAACAACCATGAGCAGACTTCCCCTTCCTCCAGTACATGGATATAGGGAATTCATGGAGCTTACAATGGAGATGGCTGTTATGAAACAAATACCGTCATTTGTGATTGTACACTCCACAGACGTAGTGCGGCCCTATCCGTCACAAAGGGTGTTTTTTTGTTCTGTTCCTCGGAGACATCTTTGTAACCCTAACCTCAGATGTCATCATGATTGAGGCTCTGATGCGTATGCTAGATCCTGCCCGCCAATTTAAAAAGTGTTCGGAAACCCGCACACCTAACCTTTGAGACACCGGTTAGTTTGCCCAGGATAACTCATTCAATTAATGAAAACCACACCCAAGCCTGCGAGCCTTGACAGCACGGTTTCCAGATACTTTGGAGATTGGATAGCAGAGGGCCCCACCGGCAATCGGGTAACTGCACATTGTATCCCCTGCAGTGTTGGTAGTGCCGAATTTACCTACACACGCTAAAATTTAAACTACAAAACTAGCTTCCCACTTTTCTTGATATGTCAATCGAGTGATATCAAAAGCATTTTAGGTCTAGTTATGATGCAGATCTTTTCCCATCAGCAGGATCACTAAACCTGATATGAGAGTGGTGTTAGCCATAGCTGTGAGGTAATTCACCAGTTATTTACGAACCAACGCCCAGGGTCATGTGATAGTTTTACACCCCTTAGGTTGAATCCGCCAATCAAAGAAATGCGCTAATATCACTAGTGTCTCTTTATAACGAGGTAGGGAAATTCGGCACTTATCAACACTGCAGGGGATAATCTGTAACGAGCACCAAAATAGGTTACATCTACCTAGGTAGGATATGCGACAGCCCAACTGCAGCGAATGGGCGGCACTAGCTTGGACATCAGAATCGCCAAACCCGCCGCCAACCAGCGGGGCGACTCAACACCCCCACTGATCCCTGCTTGGACATTACTAAGTACGTTGGTATCACCATCTAGGGGGGTTAGCGATAAGGCAAGCAACCTCACCCCCTCTCCTTCATACGCACTTTGGAGAATTGCAAGATATTAAAGGTATAACCCCGAACTTTAGGTCGATAGCATCCCCGCCCCCCCCCCGGACGAGAACTTGGTTCTCAAGGCTGCATACATTGAGATTGATGCTGCTTCGAACTAGCACATTACCATTGAATCTACTTACTGTAATGACAGTGAGTTGTATTGCCGGTATATAAGTTGCTTAATGTAAGATGAATTGGGGGGGTTCAAGAAGGAGAGAAGTTCTAGGAGCGCTGAGCACTATTGTCTGTGTTTTTCCTTACAAGTAGACGGAAGGTTAGGGGCCGGTAACGATTTAAAAGATGTAACCCCACTTCTCGTCTGGGGAGTTCAAACACAAGCAAAAATTTGTTATATTATACTAGACACCACCCAGCAGTCCGCGCTACTAGGCTGCACCCAGGGCATAGTGGCTTTCACACGAGTGATACCAAGTGATCATTTTTTACCAATTCAAAGTCAGAAATGAATGCAAGTTAAAAATTAGTGTAAAACTATGATACCTCTTAGCTCTGATAGACTGCTGAACTCTAGACCACTGCTCTACCAAACCCGAAACACACTAACCTAGACCATGAATATCCCCCCCCCCCTCCCCCCGTCGACGTCCCGTAAGCTGGCCCACAATGCCTTAACCCCCAAAGCAATCAGCAGGGTCTCAGCTACCTAAAAATCACTCTCACCGCCGGATGCCGGATCAATCTGTCCGCTACCGGGATACAAGGCCATTCACTTCTTATCACGACGCAAGTCGGCCCTTGGCTAAGCCGATATGTGTGCCCTGCAAGGTGGCAGTTGCTTACTCGATAGCCCGACGGTGATTAGGAGGATAACCAAGGGCAATTAGCAGGAAATAAAAATATACACAGTAGATGGCATACTCCCGATCTATGATCCCCAAAGTGAGGAATATATCGTTTCCTTTCTCCGATGGGTTTACCCGGGATATCAGCTGCTTTCCGCACGGTTGGGACGTTATTGTAGGGTATGGGATTGCTCGCTAATAGGAGTTAAAGTTAACTCCCAGCAGGGGAAACGGGTGGGGGGAGCATATGACAGCCTATATGGCGTGAATGTATCACAGTTCCAGGGAATAGCAGTGCAGTTGTGTTGGGCCCGTGGAAATCGCCGTTTTGTCTACATCTGTGCCTGTCCGGTCAGTTGCTGAGCACCAGGCACCCATACGAAAACGATCAAATACCAATTTTTCTGCCAAGAGCGAGGAGCTCACACACTCACTTGGCCTCTCCATGTGCCACACAACTCGTAAACATGGGGGGGGGGCTAAATGATATGGAAATACTGGTACGGTAGTCCTCCGCAGGCAAGTCTCATTCTCACATACGTGACATGCCCGGGCGCAAATTATGGCGACGATCAACGAAAAAATATAGCGATAGTGCAGTACTAGCACTAGTACTCTACAGAACCTTAAAAGAAAAAAACCCTCCCCGGTCGAGAGCCCAGGTCACCAAAGAGCGTGTTTCTTACCATCATACCGCAGCATCTAGTTATCCGCCGTTTTAGCATGGTAAATTCCAATAGCAAAACAGGAGCCACATCATATCCGACAGGTTGCGCGTCAGAGGGCTGGGCTAGATAGATACTGACTATTGGGCGGTCGGATCCGGTAGTAACGTTAGCGGCACTTGACAGGCAAGTTAGAAAATGCTATACTTGTACGATAACACGATTAGCTTAAACGTTTGTATCGCACGCTCTAATGCGAGAGCACTGAGGAGGCCCAGAGAAAAAATGGCCCAGGTGAAATTCTAACTATGATAAGTCGCTTTTTAAAAGTCAATTAATGATCACGATAGCACGATAAGAAACTAGTCTGGTGAGTCCCCTGTCGGCAAGAGTGGCAGCACCCCCCCCCCCCCCGGTACAATTTCGCGGGGAACAAACAGCAGTGCAAACTCAAGCACCCGGCAGCATATCATACAAATACGAACTCGCGCAACTCTAGATCTGCGTGCCCCACGGCCCCGCCGAATCTAGCAAAATGGTGCAATGTACCACACCAGCGCTGTTCGCCCAAGAGCATACTACACGATAATCCATCGAACATCACGCACGAGAATTACCCTACAAACAACGCCCTCCACCACCACCACCACCCCCTCCCCCCCCATAATACCAGCACCTCCCACCCACC
>Ga0307509_10003818_pt1 | contig 22334 bp, 29 predicted proteins | sample 10_EM_MG_FD_202245 | JGI IMG/M metagenome (GOLD analysis project Ga0307509, IMG submission 202245) | Populus trichocarpa ectomycorrhiza microbial communities from riparian zone in the Pacific Northwest, United States - 10_EM | ecosystem: Host-associated > Plants > Roots > Unclassified | place... | reverse complement strand
GACCCATCATGGTGTTTTATGGGACCAGTACCTGGATACTGATCGTCGTGTGTTTTATACTGACGGTTCGAGTTCCGGGGGCAGATCGGGTGCTGGATATGTTTGTTATGAGAGGGGTCTGAGGGTTCATCCGGTTTCCATTGGTTTGCCTGGTGATTGGTGTGCATTGGAATATGAGATATATGCACTGTTGTGGGCCCTGGCCGCGGTTGATGACCTTTCGGAGGTCACGGTTTTTATGGACTGCCTCCCGGTTATTGAGTTGGTCGGCAAGCTTGGGGACCTGAGGAGGAATGCTGCATTGGCCAATTTGTTTGCACCCATACTTAACAGGATGGGTCCGGTTACATTGGTTTGGATTCCTGGGCACCGTGGTGTTGGTGGGAATGTTGTTGAAGGTGTTCGGGAGGTTTGCTGATATGAGCAATTTGGATGCCAGGTTGACGGTGTTACATCATATTCCTGTTGGTACTTTGCGGTGTGTTTGTGGTAAATTGTTTATGTCTGGTGGTGCGTTGAGTCGACATGTTGAAGAGGATGAGGGTTGTTTCTTGGTTTGGAGGACTCGTTATTTGCGGGATATGGAGGTGTTGGAGGGTGAGATTTTACAGGAACGGGTTGATTTGTACCCTGACTTTGATGTGATTTTAGCGAGCCAGGAAGACTCATTAATCCGGGAGGGTACTGGTGACCCTGAGCGCCCGTGAGCCTGGGTGGTTGTGTTTTTTGTTTTGTTTTTGTTATTGTTTGTTTGTTTGTTTGGTTGTTGTTTTATTTATTTGGATGGTGAGGGCTGTCGGGTGTTTGACATGCCGTAACTCAATGCCGATTAGGCGCGGGTTTAGTATTAGCTATAGTTGATAAGAATACAATACAGAGTAGAAAAAACCACACCAAATTTTTATCCGAGCTTTTACCTAATTGGTCAACAAGCAACTCTCACCCGTTCATTCCCCACTTTGAAGACTTTTCATCAACAAATCATCCCCAGTTGTTTGTTACTTTATGACCTTTATCAAGAGAGTCCATCCAGCCTACCCTCTAATGACTAATAGACAAAGGGAGGAGGGTTGGAAACCCCCTTCCCCCCTGATTCAACCCCAGCGACTCTGAAGCCCCCACCTTCCCTGACGACACCAAGATGGAGGAAGATTCCCCTTCTCCTGTCCTAAGAGTTGTCTCCCACATCTCTAATTCTGCCCATGATGGCGAACCTACCCCCAGTAAGTCTCTCTAAGACGAAACCACTTCCCTCATCAATCAGAAGAAATCCTTGGCAGATTGTTACCAATACCTCTTGACGACCTGTGAGGCGCTTGAGAAACACGTGAAAGTTGTGGACTCCGTTGCTATTACAAGCACAGCGAAAGAAAAAACCACATCAAATTTTTCACCCAGCTTTCACCTCATTGGTCAACGACCAACCCTCACCACCTCATTCCCCTTTTTAAAGACATTTCATCAACAAATCATCCCTGCTTATTTGTTACTTTATCACGTATATCAACAGAGTCCTTCCAGCCTACCCTCTCATGTCTAATAGACAAAGGGGCAGAGTGTGGGGGGGTGGAAACCCCCTTGCCCCCACAGTCAACGCCCACCGCTCTGAAGCCCCCACCTCCCCTGACCACACCAGGATGAAACAAGATTCCCATTCTCCTGTCCAAACAGTTTCTCCTTCACCTCTCATTCTTCCCATGATGGTGAATCTACCACCCTTGAATCTCTTCAAGACGAAACGAATGCCCTCATCAATATGAACAAATCATTTGCTGATTGTTACCAATCCCTCTTGACGACCTTCGAGGCCCTTGAGAAACACTTGAAAGTTGTTCAAGAATGTCAAATCAAGGATACTCAGGACCCAAAAGATCAGATTACCACTCATACAACCCAACTACAACAGCAACAGAGCAAACAACCTGCTCACACCACCAACACTACCGACCCATCCAGACCAATTGCACCACTCCGTACCCTTACCTGGGCCCAGAAAGGTGCCAGAGCACAGGCTGCCCCTACCACTACACCTCCAACAAACAAGAAGGCAATCCCTTCAGTTTTGACGAAAAGCGACCGTACTATTGTCATTGAGAGAAATGGCACTGCACTCCCTGACAACACCAACAACCTTACCATCAGAAACACTATGAACTCTGCAATCAAGAAGCCTCTTATTGCTACTAAAGAGTTTACTACCAACTACAACATCAAACTTATCACCAAAGAAAATGGTCCAGGCCTCTCTGTCCTCAAATATCACGGCCCGGCCATCGAGGAAGCTATCAGAGACACAATACCTGCAGCAACCGGTCTTAGGAGGAATGAAATCGGACACAAGGTTATCGTCCACGGCATTCCTACCTCGAGTTCCTTTACCACTGTCCAGTCTGAAGTCCAAGACTTCAACCCTGGCATCGACCTCCCCCACCCTCCCAGATGGCTCACCACAGAAGCCCAGCGTTCTAAGAAAATCAGCATCCGCCATGGTTTTTTCAATTGCAGGCAAAAATGCAGCCATCAAAGCCATTACCTCTGGCCTGTCCCTCTTCCGCAGAAAGTTCAAAGATCAGAAATATCTTATCTTTGGACCAGATACCCAATACAACAACTGTTTAACCATTGGACACCACACCTCCAAGTAGGCAAATGACACCCCCTGCAATCTATGTGCTGGGCAACACCCAGCCTACCTTCATACCTGTAGCCAATCGGACTGCCCTTCCAAGGGCAAACAATGCCTTCACACCATCCTCAAATGCAGCAACTGCGGACATTCACATCAGGCAGACTTGAAACAATGCCCTACCTACCTTAGCGCACAGCAAGACTCTATTACCATTACAAGCACAGCAAAACAAAAACTACACCAAATTTTCCACCAAGCTTTCACCCTATTGGTCAACAACCAATTCTCACCACTTCTTTCCCGACTTTAAAGACTTTTCATCAACAAATCATCCCACCTATTTGTTATTTTATAACCTCTATCAATAGAGTCCTTCCAGCCTACCCTCTGGTGTCTAATAGACAAAGGGGCAGAGGGAGGGGGGGTGGAAACCCCCTTGCCCCTCTATTCAACCCCTGCCGCTCTGAAGCCCCCCACCTCTCCTGACAACACCAGGATGGAAGAAGATTCCTTTTCTCCTGTCCAGACTGTTACCACCCAAGCCTCTGTCTTCGCATATAATGGAGAGCCTACCATCCTTGAATCCCTCCAGGAGGAAGTCAAGCCCTCATCAATCAGAAAAAGTCTTTGACTGATTGTTACGAATTCCTTTTGACCTTTAAGGCCCTTGATAACCACTTGAATGTTGTACTAGAACGTCACATCAAGGATACCCAAGACCTCAAAGATGAGAACACTACCCTGACCTCAGAAATCTAACGCCTCAAACACCTGCAAGGCCAGACACCACCCGCAGGCACTACCACCCCCACACCACAAAGGCCTATCCTACTACTCCCTACCGTTGCCTGGGCCCAGAAAGCTGCCAGAGCACCCTCTGCCCCTCTTCCTACCTCCTCTCAAAACCAGAAGCCTCCTACTTCTGTTTTGACCAAACGTGATCGCACTATAGTCATTGAGAGAAATGGCATTGCACTCCCAGACAATACCAATAACCTTACTATACACAATGCTATCAACTCTGCAATTAAGAAGTCTCTTATTGCGACCATAGAGTTCACTACCAACCACAACATCAAGCTTATCACCAAAGACCATACTCCAGCCCTCTCTGTCCTCAAAGCCCACCGCCCTGCCATTAAGGAAGCCATAAGAGCCAATATACCAGCAGCAACAGCTCTTAGGAAGGATGTAATCTGCCACAAGGTTATCATCCACGGCATCCCTACTTCCAGCTCCTTCAACACTGTCCAATCTGAAGTCCAAGACTTCAACCCTGGCATACACCTCCCCTGCCCTCCCAGATGGCTCACCACAGAAGCCCAGCACTCTAAGAAATCAGCATCCACCATTGTTCTTACAATTGCGGGCAAAGATGCAGCAACCAAGGCCCTCACCTCTTGCCTGTCCCTCTTCGGCACAAAGTTCAAAGTTGAGAAATATCTTACCTTTGGACTGGCCACTCAATGCAACAACTGTTTCGCCTTTGGACAGCACACCTCCAAGTGCACAAATGACATCTACTGCAATCTATGTGCTGGAGAACATCTAGCCTACCTCCATACCTGTGGTCATTCTGACTGCCCTACCAAGGGCAAGCAGTGCCTCCGCACCACCCTCAAATGCATCAACTGCGGAGATTCACACCAGGCAGACTTCAAAGAATGCCCCACCTACCTTAGCACACACCAGGAAGCAACTCAGAGGAGAAACAGGGCTGACTTGGTTTATACATGTATTTTCTTTTATTGGTTAGGCATTTGGTGGAGTGCAGGATTTCTTTTGTTAACGGGGTTGTTAGTGCTTATACGAGGGGGCCAACAGGAAGTGGACACTATCATATAGTAGGAGGCGGATCCCAGACTGGACACCCAGGTGTCCCAGATGTATGGTAGTTACTTCTTCATAGCCCTCGGGCTCCATAAGCGTAATGATCTATAATAATATAATATTAATAATAATAATAACCATGCTCTTTGCCTCACGCCACCCCCAGTTGGAGGAGGCCAAATTATACTCTGAGAGGTACCCAGCTACCTTATCTTTCCACATTGCCCCCCCCCCGGTACTTACCGTCTCTGACCCTCCATAGCCATATGTGGCCTCTGGGACACAGGGGACCAGGAAGGGCAATAAAGGTAAGAAAAACGCAACCAAAGCACAAGTCACAGCGTCTAGCTAGTCCAGTGTCCTAAAAGGACCCTCACCACTACCAGCTGTACAGAGCTGCTTTTGTGCCCCCTGCCATTCCCCAATCCTTCCCAATGATTCTTTTGTCATGACTGCTACTCTCCCCGACATTATGGCCACTGGTCTTAAAGAGGCCAATTGCTCACTATGACTCTCCCTCTCTGCCTCGGTCAACAGGAATAGTGCCTTCACTATGACTGCTGATCTATATACCCTATCCTCTGCTTACTCCCAGTTTTTTAATTCAATAACGAAAAAACTAAATCAGGGTTTCCCTGTCGGTGATAACCCCTATCAGCTTTTCAGGATGTCTTCAATAAACGTCAAGCTCATTATTGACAACCTCCCTCTTTCAATCCTCCCTAGTGACCCTACTGACCTCTGTCCATACCTCCTTGAATCTATCAGTAATGAGACTGACTTCCCATTTTTTGGGGCTAGATTTCTCCAACCAGTTCATGTTAAGAGGGGATTGAAGTGAACAACCTCGGTGGTAGTAGATATTGGCCAGCTTCTTGTGTCCCACTTTGTCCAATCAATTCAAATCTTTTCTCATGCCCGCCATGTTGTGCATGCCTACTCAGCCTCCAAATCCACTCAGTTCAAAAAGTGCTGCCGCTTTTGTCATTCTGCTCCCCTTTGCAAGGAGCAGTCTCAATCCTGTCCCATTTGCACACATTCTCACCATCATTCAGCCCATAGATGTGCTAACACAAGTTGCCCAAAAGGGGGCTTTGAGAAGTCTGTATTTGAATGCTGTAATGCTTCCTCTCCCCCCTGCGTCAATTGTGAAGGCCAGGACAGATTCTTTGATAGCTCCAGTCCTATCCACTGAGATATCCTCTCCTTCCTCAGAGAAACCTCTGTAGTGCTGGTAGCAGCCTCTTCTAGGCTTACACAAGTGCCGACTGGAGTAAGCCACTGCTGACCATTGACTCCATGGAACTCTAATTTCAGCACACTCGTCTCAACCACAAAGTCCTTCACCCTCCCAATCCTCATCCTTCCAATTCTTCCATTATCCTACTTGCCTAAATCTTACCATTGTTCTGCACAACTGCCTCAGTAAGAGTATTGTTTTTCAAAAGCTTTTTATTTTTTTATGTCAGTAGAAGGTTCACCCGATATCATTGCTCTTCAAGATATTCCTCGTTGGAACAACTCTCCTTCTGTTTTCACAATTATCAATGTGTTCCCCCCTCCACTAATAATACCTACAAACCTTGCGTAGCTGTTTATATTCAGGAGAAGTTATTGAATGTTATTTCTATACTTCCTTTGTTTTTGAAAGGGGCGACCTCATTGCAGAGAACTTAGACTACAATCAGGGCCTTTTTGATGCTTCTGATACTTGGTTTCACTTGTATAACACTTACATCAGTAAAAGAAACAACCTGCATCCTGCAGCATCCAGCACACCCTATGTGTCATACACTACAGGTGCATACAATGAAAACAGCAGTACTGGGAGCCGACGTCCAGGCTCTTTTCCCCCGGACTCAAAAGCCTATGTTGAGAGGCACTGGGTGCAAAGCCTGCGTCCTGACAGACCAGACCTAGCCCGACACAGGTTACATGGCAACCCTGACCAGAGTGCAATACCTTCTCACCTGGCATCTTCAAATGTATCCTGTCTGATGCTACACCTTTCCTGACGCCATGCCATTGCGAAACGCAATCTTCCTACCCCATCAAGTTTAAGCCTTCTGACCAGCTTTCCTCCTATGACAAGACTCCTTTACCATCACAACTACAGCGGAAGAAAAACCCACACCAAATTTTTCGCCGAGCTTTCCCCTCATTGGCCAATAACCAATTCTCACCACTTCATTCCCTACTTTAAAGACTTTTTCATCAACAAATCATCCCAGCTTATTTGTTACCTTATCACCTCAATCAACAGAGTCCTGCTAGCCTACCCTCTAATAACTGATAGACAAAGGGGCTGAGGGAGGGAGGGTGGAAACCCCCTTGCCCCCCCCCATTCAACCACTGCCGCTCTGAAACCCCTACCTCTCCTGACGATACCAGGCAGAAGAAGATTCCCCTTCTCCTGTCCAAAGAGTTGTCTCCCACACCTCTCCTTCTGCCCATGATGGGGAACCTTCCACCCATGAATCTCTCTAAGATGAAACCAATGCCCTCATCAATCACAACAAATCCTTGGCTGATTGTTACTAATACCTCTTAACCATCTTTGAGGCCATTGAGAAACACTTGAAAGTTGTTCAAGAACGTCACATCCAGGATACTCAGGACCTAAAAGATCAGATTACCACCCTTACAACTCAACAACAACAGTAATAGAACAAACAACCTGCTCCCGCCACCACCACTACCCCTCCATCCAGACCAATTGCATCACCCCCTACTCTTACCTTGGCCCCAAAAGTGGCCGGAGCACCTGCCACCCCTACCACTACACCTCCAACAAACAAGAAGGCAATCCCTTCTATTTTGATCAAACGCGACTGTACCATTGTCATTGAGAGAAATGGCACAGTACTCCCTGACAACCCCAACAACCTTACCATCAGAAATGCTATCACCTAGGCCATCAGGAAGGCTCTTATTGCTACTATAGAGTTGATTACCAACCATAACATGAAACCTATCACCAAAGACAACACTCGTGCCCTCTCTGTCCTCAGATCTCACCGCAGAGTCATTGAGAAAGCCATCAGAGCCACAATACCTGCAGCAACCCGTCTTAGGAAGGATGAAATCTGGCACCAGGTTATTATCCACAGCATTCCTACCTCCAGTTCCTTTACCACTGTCCTGTCTGAAGTCCAAGACTTCAACCCTGGCATACACCTACCCCACCCTCCTAGATGGCTCACCACAGAACCCCAGCGTTCCAAGAAATCATCATCAACCATGGTTCTTACAATTGCGGGCAAAGATGCAGCAATCAAAGCCATTACCTCTTGCCTTTCCTTCTTTCACAGAAAGTTCAATGTTCAGAAATATCTTACCTTTAGACCAGATACTCAATGCAACAACTGTTTAACCTTTGGACACCACACATTGAAATGCACAAACAACACTCACTGTAATTTATGTGCTGGGTAGCACCCAGCCTACCTCCATTCCTGTGGCCAATCTGACTGCTCTCCCAAGGGCTAAGATTGCCTTCACACCACCCTCAAATTTAGCGACTGCAGAGATCCACAATAGGCAGACTTCAAGGAAAGCCCCACCTACCTTAGCTCACACCAGGAAGCAACTGTGAGCAGGAACAGGGCTGACTAGATTTACACATGTATTTTCCTTTATTAGTTGGGCATTTGGTTGAGTGGAGGATTTCCTTTATTAAAGTAGTTGTCAATGCTTATGCATGGTGGCCAACAAAAAGTGCACACTATCATGTAGTAGGAGGCTGATCATGGACTGGACACACCGGTGTCCCAGATGTATGGTAGTTACCACTTCATAGCATTTGGGCTGCATAAGCCTAATGATCTATAATAATAATAATAATACAGCTTACTATTCTCATTGCCCTAGAGAGGCAATAGGAGCAATTCTCAGAAACCCTAACAAACCTGACTACTCAATTCCCAAGTCCAATAGGCCCGTGTCACTGCTAAACTGTCTATTCAAGGTTTCAGACAACATGATGGCCAGCAGACTATCTTACTTGGCAGAAGCTCAAAACATGTTATATAATGACCAGCTGGGTGGAAGACAAGGCAGGAGTTCAGTTCATGCAGTTCTAGCTCTAGTTTATGACATGCATCAGGCAAACTACAATTGTAAAGTACTCTCTGCCCTCTTTGTTTATGTTAATCAATCTTACAAAATAATTCCATAAAGAAAAAGGGCACTAAATTTACAAAAATGCCATTTTTCTTGTATGCCGAACAAGGCTCCATTCTTTTAAAAAAGAAATGATGGAAAAATGCCATAGAAGTGAGAAAAATGACATTTCTCTTGCATGCCGAACAGGGCCTAAATTCAAGGATTTAGTGCCTGTTCAGCAACCCACGGTATAAAAGTATGCTGTATTTGTGAAAACAGCTTATTTCCTAATAGAGAAGATAACCGATACACTATGAAAATATTTAAATTAGCGAAAGATAGAGAATACCAATTATCCTATCTTCCATAAGTGAGATTGCAATCCGAGGCCTGACTATTGTGAAGTAGCAGCAATGGTAATATTCCAAAATTCAATATGTCTTGTGTTACCATATTTCACAACATTTCCATTTCCCCTACTATATGATAGTCAGGCCTCTGACAAACTTCCTCTTTCCTCAGGAGATACTAAGGGATATCATGTACTACTCTGTGATTTAACTATTATCAAAGAGTATCTATTACCTTCTTTATTAGTAAATAAGCTATTTTCAGAAATACAGCATATTTCTATACTGGGGGCCAGTATAAAGTCTTTGCAAACACCAAAAGCTACATGAGGTTAAGTCAGAAAAGTATCAATTCAACTGAAGGCTCCCAAGTCACAAAGTTAACACAATAGAAATGTAAAAATAATATAGGAAAAAATTAAAACATTCAAAACCAAAGAAATTCTGTAAATTCGTCCATGACCTGCCTCTGCCAGAAAGATAGATATTGGGCACTGTGTCTACCACACTCTATATCACTTGTCCCCTAATATCGCATATGCCCCCCTTACCCACAGCCCTCATCACTTCAATCCGAGAAGGCATTGATGTTGTTCAGAAGGCAATTTCTTCACTTGTGATAGTATCACACTTCTCTTGAATTGCTTCCCGGAGGAGACTATTAGCGGTGGGTCTAGGGGAACACCGAGAAATATGCTCCTTCATTAATCTCCATACATGCTCTCTGAGATTATAGTCTGGAGAGAACTCGCAGGCCATTTGAAAATGTAGTCAATAATATTTAAGTAAGTCAGAAGTATAGTGGTAACCTATACGTGATATTTAGCCAATTATTTTAAAGAACTCTTATGTCTAAGTTGAGGTTGGACACCTAAGGTGGCAATTCCCTTAGGAAATGACTAAAATTAAGGAGACTGCAGGGGGGAGGGATATGTTATATTAACCTTTGCGCACTCTGGAGAAGCACCATCCTGTTGAAGGTAGACATAGTCAGGCTGCTCAGAAGCTGACACCAAAATGGATAAAGGTGAGGGGTAATGATATGATTGTAATAGCCTGCTCCATTAATAGTCTTACCCCATTGATCTCTATCCCAGATTACCATTGGGCTCTTTATATCCCCACATATGCTTCCCCAGATCATTGTATCAAGCTTATGAAATTTTGATAGAATGCAGTCCTCCTGATACTCTTCCTGCGTAGTTCTTATCACCTATGTGTTGCCTGAAGAACAAAAACTCTAATATTAAAGGTATACTCATCTATCCAGATGACCTTTTTCCAGTCTTCCTCACTCCAGTCAATAAATGTATGTGCAAATTCTAGCCGTATGACCTTCTGTTTTGCTATCAAGAAAGGCTTTGTCCTTGCAATACGGCGATGATAATCATGGCTATCAAAGGACCAGTGGAGTATACGCTCGTTGATATGAATACCTAGCTCCTCAGCAATGGCAGGGAGTGCCCTGCGACGATTTTCTGCCAAGAGTGTGGCATGAGCTATGAGGCGATCCTGATTCTCTTGAGATAAAATAGGAGCTGTACTGCTCTGGCTTTGCTAAGGTGTGCCTAATGCTATTATTATTGTTATATATGATTAAGGGTACTCATAATTTTCTATTGTTTGTAAACACAACTGCTATTGCATAATACCAAAACCTTGAGGCTCCAGGCAAGCCTTTGCCCTATGCAATAGCAGTTGTGTTTATAAATGTCAGAAAATTATGACTATAGCCTGGAAGCCAAAAGGATAAGAAGTACCAGGTTGAGCACAGATTGAGAAAACTGTGCTTAGAGGAATACAAACACTTGCAGCAATACGCCTAAATGGCCAAAGAGTAATAGGGCACAAGGATCTAATTTTAGACCTTAAAGAGAGAGTAATTTGGCTTTGTAATGCCCTCTCAGCTGGTGCTTCATGGTCTCCAAGTGCAGACATTTTCTAGTACTCGAGTACTTGTGAGTTTTTTACTACTTAACAAAATTCTACTTGGCATTAGATTCTTGTACTTTGATACACTTTTTATTTACTTTACAAAGTAAATATACTGAGAATTTAGCACAGTTGTTTTATTAAACTTGAGTTTGTCTATCCGCTCACCTGCCAAAGCTAACTTAATGTTCAGATTGCATGACATGGGTTAGGCATACCGGAAGGCTTAGCCTTCCAATTAGTGAATAAAGACCTATAGTTACTCTACCTTAGGATTCTGAGTTCAAAAAGACAAGCCAACACCCCCCTCCCGCGCCAGTGTCGGGACGGCGCTACATCAGCAGATGCCGCCGTAGTTATGTCCCATCACCAAAGACATGGTGATTGGAACCCTCCTCATAACCCCGTATACGTCGCGGCCGGTGGTCCGACCGGATCCCGTTTGCAGGATATATTCGAGGGGACCTTTGCCGAGCTTCTGCAAGTGGTTCGAGCCAAATCGGTCGACGTCGCACAAGGTTACCGAGCACTAAAGACGAGAGTCGCGAAGGTGGTCGCTAAGTAACGGGACGTTTTGACTGACAATGGTTAAGCAACACATTCTATACTCCATACTCTCGCAATGAAAGTCGCAGAAGTGAATGGTGTTGTTGCATCAGAAAAAAGTTACCCTGCTTCAGATACGGTGCCGTTGTGTCCTGACGCATGGGACGTTGAATCTGCGTCCCCTGGGTCCTGTGATTCCTGAGTTGCGTCCCCTGCGTCCTGTGCATCCTGAGTTGTCTGGCAACTCCCGCTCAAATTCTATTCTTCCTGATTTTCTTCACAACGCCGGCTCACATCCCATGCCACCCGGGTCGCGCTGCGAGCTTCTTTGTGTCAGGATGGGAGGTTGCCTCATAGCAGTGTCCTAAATACCTCCAGGCGCCCGCCCGTTCAAGTTACTTCGATGTGCTAATGGATGCAGCCTATTATCACGTCTTCGTTGCGTCGGCTGGCATCGGGAGTAGTAGCACTTTTTTTTTAAATCATGTCTTCTGCGCACCGGTCATATACTACTGATCATCCGCCGTTGTAGTTTATGGATCTGGTGATTCTACTCTATAGCTTGTTTATTCATCGGTAGATTTTATACTACTATACTAGCACTAGGTTCCTTGCTCAATCAATCCCCGACGCAAAATAGCATCGCAGATGCCTTCTGATATCCGGATCCCTTAATATACCACGTTAAATGTTCTCCAATCGATAGGGCTATTGACAATCCAGCGCCGATCCCCTTCTGGGATAAGGTGCGCCAGGCCGAGAATTGTCCCTATGTCAACTACAGTAAACTCCTAAGCATCCTCCTTCATTTGGACTGTAACAAGGCTATGTACGTCTGATATCTGCCCTGAGTTCACTGGGCTCACAAACTGAACGCCAGCGAGGCAGCGCACTCGATCCTCGTATCTGTAGTCTCTGATTTGGAAGAGTGCAACGAGCTTGGCTGGAAGACGGCCCCGGAGCGCACCATAAATGTCTTCCATTCCGGCCCGCACCCAAACCCAATCATTGCGACCCCCCAGGTTCCTAAAGTTGAGAGCCCCTGTACATCGTGCACGGTGGATGTCGTATATTTCCATTTCTTGGAACGCAAGAACTGGAATTTCTAGTTGTGTCAGTAGGTCTACTGGAAGTAATTCGAGTATCGCAGGGTCCTCCGGAAGACGGCGCTCTGGCGGCAGATTATGCCGGCTGTATCGGATCAATCCACAACATAAAATTTGAATAGAAACCCCCAAAACCCGACTAAAATTGGCCATGTTGGAAACATCGTCCCGGCTTCCCTTCAGCATCATCCTACGAATGTCAGGCGCTGTGGTGGTGCTAGTTGAGTCCAACTGTTCCCCCACATCGGGAGAGAGATCTGCACCACAACGTCGCAGAGATTCCAGATTCAATAGTCTCATTCGGATGCCATGCTGTCGACTCTAGCTCTGCACAACTTGCCATGAGGCATCGTTTTTATTCAATTGCCGCCATCCAGCCTTGATTTGGGTCTTGTGCGCTAGCTTGCCAAACTCGGTTGAATACATCGGAATATTGCCAAACTGGCGTATATCATCACAACAGTGACTGAACAAATACATCTTGATGAAGTTGAAATGCGATTCACAAGGGATCAAGTCCATACATAGCTCCGTTTCTTGTTCCCTTTCTGCGTCGCGCATCTGCCGCCGTTTTGAGGGTGCGATGCGCTCCCTTGTCTTAGGCCTATCATGTCGCAGATCCCTTCGTTGCTCATCGATCTTCGCGCGTATGCGTTTAGTTTCTCGAAACTCTAAAAAGATATCCTTCATCTTGTGAAATGTGTCCAGATAGTCTTCCATATAGGTGATTGTTTCCGCTGTATGGCTTCGGTATTGCGCCATCATATTGAAATTGACCAGCGCCATGACAGATCCGAGAGCACGCTTGAACGGTATGAGTTGGGCACTCCCAGGCTGACGCAGTACCACAGGTAGAACGCCTAGAACACACCGCCCAAGCTTCCGCATCTCTTTCCCTTGCCACTGCGTAACCTCGCAGTAGGCTTTTTTGGGTACAAGGAATCCTGGGTAAGGCGGTAATGCCTTCCAAACTTCCTCAAATGCCTCCAGTCGTCCATGCTTTTTCAGAAAGCCCTGGATCCAGTCCATCATGTGCTTGAATAACCCAGGATAAACTGTATGGAGCATGTCCGGTTTGTGTAAATCTGGCGGTGAAACCCACGTGAGCCCGTAAAAAACATTTTACCCTAATCTAATACCAAGACTCTCAGGCGTCATGTCGGCTTGGTCGGTTTCTCTGATCCAATTTTCATAGTCGTAATGGTGATATATTGTGTAATCTCTCACTGGATAGACTTTCATGTTGGTGCCTAATCGACCGCAGGCACCTCGCATCTAGGACAGACGTTGGATTTTAATCCATGCAGCGCAATGTTTTCCATGTGGTCCGCAATCCACGCGGCCAAGAGTGGGAAGCACCTCCGAACCTTCCCATCAGTGCAGTTAATTGGTACGCCGTCATGCGCCGGATCTTGTAGAGGCGCAAAGATGTGTTCGAATACGTCCCTCAGGGTGTCAGCGTTGATTTGTCTCTGGTGTTGATCTGCTTTGGAGGACTTTGATAGTTTTGGGGGAATGGGCAATAATGCAAGAAGCAGAACTGCCATGGATGTGGGGCTGTTGCGCCGGCCGGACAGAAGTTTTCCACGCGTGAAATAGACAGGCCATGCCTTCTTGTAGAGGGAGATGTTTGTGAGATGCGTCTGATCAGACATCCCTATGATCGGAACAAGCGTCGCACCTGGCGCAAGTGTCTCCTGGTTTCAGTAAGCGATTGTTTACTTAAAAGATGGTTATCAGGCTGTACTTGAAGATCCCACCACCAGTCCGCCGTCTGCATTTCTGCGTATATCGTGTGTCCATTGTTGTCGTATTCCTTGCTCGGCGCGTTGACAAAGTCATCTCTGTGGGCGATCTGACGCAGGAGATGTCTGACGCAATCTAGAACATTGCGATAGAAGAATTGCAATGTTCGCTTGCCATCATCAACCTGTCCTTCGTTCCATTGAAGATATGCACTGTGAGGATCGAATGCCTGGAGGAGGTTCTCAAGCGTATGCATGGAACTATACCCGGCCGATGAAGCATTACCGAGACCACTCGAGAAGTATTCATTGATTGGTGACTTAGGTACTTTGCCCTCCATGAACCAAGAGGCTAGCTTGAAACTGTGCGTGCTACTAAATGGGGACCATGGGTGCTGACACAGATTGCTTTGTTCTTGCTCAAAACCCTTGACATCTCGTATAGATTCGCTGGCCCCTTCATAAAGCATTGGTTTACTGGGTAATGGACTTGCAGTTTCGTTGAGTATCTCTGTATCAGGCTCGTGACTGATGGCATCGAATGCGCCGTACGTATGTCCAGTGGGATCTCGATCTGATTCATGGTCGGAATCCAGGCGGAGATGCCCCTCATGGGCAATATGTTGCTTCCTTTGTTATCGTTAGTAGTCAGTGAGGATGCATATTTTATTCTAGACGCTAAGACGATATCCAGATTTGCGTTCGCATTTCCCAGGTCCTTCTCATATGCACCAGACCGGCTGTAATTCCGTCGGCAGAATGGACATTTGTTATGCATGGGGCGAGCTTTCTCAGATTATCTCAGCCTTGTGTAGTTTCGAGTCTAAGGCTTTCAGGGTGATGTCAACAACGCGTGTGGATCGCACGTAGGGTCAAGCGGCCCGAATGATCTAAACTGGATCATGTATTTTGAATTGCTTTGCGTAAAGGTCACGTGACGCAGCCTTGGATTGTTTGTTTCAGGATCTTGATAGTAGACCGAGAATATTTCCTGTTCGAACCCAAGAGTCTTTATTCCGTTTCATTTGTTCAAGTTGAATCAGATTATAGGGGTGCCCTGTGGTAGAGCATCAGATACCGGTTCCCTAATAAATTGTTAAAAATACTTAAATCTTTCAACCGGCCTAAAGATCATAGTGTTTTATATATGATGGGAACAGATCAACACAGGAGGACCTTATACCAAGAATCATCTGCCATTCAGAACTTCCACAAGATCCACAAGACGCAGATCTCTAGCCTCTCATATTTATTAAATCAATATACTCAAAAACATATTCGATATGGCGCCGAATATCAACATCATTCAATACGCACTGATGCCACGCGGCGGGCCGCAGCTGGCACCAGCAGGTCAGATATATCAGCTTACTTCTAATTCTCTCATTCGAGAAATCCAATTTCGACGCTCGGACAAAAGAAAAATCACTGAGCATAAGAGGCCAATGGGTATTGCTGTTGGTCTCCAAGATGACGCCATATACGGTGCATGGCGGGACGCTGTTAAGGATCAAATGTTAGCCAGGGGTTATCAGACAGATCTTCACCACTTCCCTGAAGCAGAATTCCTGCAAATTGTCGCCGGCTTCCGGCCATTGAAACCCACCTGCGATGAACTCGCCACTGCATCTGCAGCGAACGACCTATCTGGTATGCCGGAGGTGGACAAGGCAGTGGTCCAACTGGGGAAGGACTGTGGGAAGAAGTTGACTAATACAATCAACTTGAAAAGTAAGCCGTTTCCGCAGGTGCCGGGAGTCCCTCCGGCGCAGGTGATCTTCCCGAACATATTACTCCCTGCGAATGCCCCCCCTGTGAGCCAGTGGGGTCTTGCAACAGCTGTAGAGAATGCAGGCGCTGGCGCCCCAAATGCTCCCACAGCCAATGCGCCCGGGCCAGCTCAATTCCAACGTGCCCAGGCTGCTGGTCCATACTCAATCCCTCCTCCCCCGCCGAATCCCCAAGGGACAATACAACTTCCTTTGCCAGCATCTGGAAATCCTGGTCCGTCAGGAAGCGCTGGACAGAATATGCCTCCCCCGGCGATGCGCCCTCTCAAATTGCGGTTGCGCTCGTCTGCTAGAATACTCAAAATATCAGGTGCTGCATCGGCGAATAACCTACAACAAATGTTTCCTCAGGTCGTGGTGAATAACCAGCCACTAAACAATCCTCCTCAGACAGCCGGTAGTGCAAACCAAATCCAGGCTCCCCCGCCGAATCCCCAAGGGCCAAACCAACCTCCCTCGACAGCGTCTGCAAATGCTGGTCCTTCAGGAAACCAAATCCAGCGTCTCCCGCCGAATCCCCAAGTGCCAAACCAACCTCCCTCGACAGTGTCTGCAAATGCTGGTCCGTCAGCAAACCAAATCCAGCCTCTCCCGGCAAATCCCCAAGGGGCACAACAACCTCCCTCTATGGTGTGTGTCCCTGCTGGTCTGTCAGAAAGCGCAACGCAGAATAATCCTCTCCAGGTGATTGCCCCTGCGATATTAAGATTGCACTTGTTGGGACTCAGAATGCACAAAATGGGTGCTCCCCTCGTGAATAACCCTCCGCAAATCCAACCAGCTGTCCCCTTAACTATCCTTGGTACGCCTGCCCCGGCCAATTATGAGGCCCAGATAATTCGCAATGCGCTAGATCAGCCTAATGTAAGGCAAAACGTGCCAGATCTATGTGATGTAAGGCAAATAAGTGAGTGTTTTTGGAAATTACCCCAATGATTTGTCTGGTGACTTACTAACAAATGAGATACAGACTGGAGGGCTCTACTTGGTCGCCCACAGGCCCTGGGCATTGTTTGGCAAAGACATCCTGTTGATATCGACGCACCGCGACCCAATTATCGCATCCTCTATTGGCGCTATCCTCATATCAATGGTGTGGATTTTGCAGAGTTAAATTCATATGACATGGGGGGCTTGTCATCGGCAATTTTAAGATGTGTACCCTCGGACAGCATTCGCTACATATTCAGCGCCACAGGCGAAGCCCGGTGCGAGCTTCTTGAAGACCCTACACACGCATTACCTTATTCAAATTATATTTTCATCCAGAGTGATGAGGCCGTACGTACCTGGCTCTTGTCAAATCAACCTAATGAGGACCCGCTTGACGTGCTCGTTTATTCACATCGCCCATCAACGCCAGCTAGACCAGCTACACCACCGGAGCCGAGACACAGATACCTCGCACCAAATGCTGTCTCTAATTGGGCAAACGCCTTAGCCGGAAGTAATGTCAGCCCGGAAGCTCAACCGAAGGGAAAGGCTATTCCCATGAACAGTACTAAGGCCAGTGGAATCACAAAACCCACAAGATTCTCCCCTTTTTCTTCCGGGATGGTCCAGCACATCATCAGATGTTTCAGACGACTTTGATTCGCACAGTAGTAGGGTTGTCAGTATGACATCGCCTCTTGACCAGGGCGGCGATTCCACAGGACGTTGGATACTTCCCTCAATTAATCCACAGGGAATGCTGAACACACATCGCATCATGAAACAGCTATGCAGTCCCACGCATGACGATAAGGCACAGAAGCGCAAGGTGCAGTTTGACGTCGATAATTGGGATGAGTGCAGGTCCAAAATGCAGTGTCTTGTTGCTTCTGCTAAAGAATTTTTGAAAGAGGACCAGCTTCAGAAGCACCGAATGGTTTTCAAAGTGTAACGACCCTACGATAGGTAGCTACAATCACTATCACCTTGGCCCAAATGGTATACCAAGTGGTATCCAGAGGTGGTATGGTCTCGTATACATTATACACAGGGCTGGTAAACCTAGGATAAGGCCTAGGGAATAGTTGAGTAGCCTTGAGGTACTCTACTAGGGAGGGTAACCTTTCGGGAGGACATTCGCATAAAGTCGAGAGAATTATGGGAATGTTACACGGACCTCCGAGACGACTTCTATGGTCGACTGAAGGACTTCCTGAGGGGTTAAAGGCATAAGAGGGCAGAGTTACCCTACCTTGTGAATTTGATAATTATGCCCATGGGTCCCAGTTACCCTACTGAGGAACCCAAGTTACCCTACCTTCACTGGCAAAGTCATCCTAGAACTTAGAGGTCGATTGCCTCACATTCTATGGGCTCTTAGATGTTCTTGGGCGCACACGCATCTGGGCGGGGAGGCCCCACGCCTGTGCAAGAGTGGCCCGAACATACTATTGAACTTGGGCGGGTTTTGCTAACACCCCCCTCTGGCCCCAGCGTTGGGACGGCCCGTCATAGGCAGACGGCTGTGTAGTTGCTCGTTTGCTAGTTAAAAGAGGTCATTGCGGCAGCTGCCGTAACACCGTATAAGTCGTCGCCGTCCGTCCCACTGAATGTCGTTCGCAGGATATATAAGGGGAGTATGGGTAACCGCCAAAATGGAGGTCCCCCATAAATTGTCTCTCGGGCATCTAGGAGTCTGTTCTAGCCTACTGGTTGTAGGGTAGTCTTCCTAGTGGTACTCAGGTAGTCTCAGAAGGCCAGCGTGCTCTCGAGACTAATACCTCAGTAACCAGCCCGGACCTTCTCCCCTTGATTTGTAGCATTACTATGGGTTGTTATTGGACTCTAGGGGTATGAGTCTTATCACGGTTGAGTATGTCCCGAGAGGCTGGCTATGGGTAGCACCCATTGAGCCAACCATGGCTACATCTCACCGGGGGAGCTGGGATGTCAATTTATCACATTGGATAGTCGCGTAGATTAAATAATGGACTGCATAGCTTGTATAGACGAAACTACCACTGGGCCAGTGAGTCCACCACCTAGGTATTAACTCCGGTTGTTGTCTTAACAGTTAGCCACGAGTATGACTTCGATAGGAAGAGTTTTTCCACCTGCGGTTGTATTGGAGATGCATTGCAGAAACTCATATCCTATTGACGGAGTTAAGCGTACCCGAGTTGGTCCGACACTCCCAGCTGGATAATTCCTGATGGAGGGTAGACCTCGGACAAACCCTGAGTATGACAGGGTGCTCGCACAAGGTCGGAGTAGTGGTCAATGTCAAAGGCTTAAATCTGATATCTACTTAAGTTTAAGCGTTTGGCATTCTACTTCGATAACCAACTTTCCTCGAGAGAACTTATTGAGTGAAGCTTTCAGCTTAACGATATTAAGTTTAACCGTCTTGATTCTTCGTGAATTATTTACTCTATCTTTATCTTCTACTTTGAGTTTTGGTGCGGTCGCAACCATAGAGTTCACCTCTCTATAGGGTGCCCCCGTTACACAAAGACGATAGTAAGGACGAGCACCAGGTTAAGAGACTATGTTTGCCCCCGCGAGTGTAATCCATATTATGGCGCGTTGATTGAGGCTGCCTCTACAGAGATGCCGAGTGTATTAGCATTTGATATTGATAGTTTTAATAGAGTATCATAATTAGACTTAGAATAGATTCAATTTCTCATAGCACGTCAATCATGTCGGAGGTGTTCATCTTCGTCAGCCGAAAGTCATGATGCCCTGGGGTTGTGTTCTGTGTTTGATGTGCAGCAGGGTTGGGTTGACGTCTTATTCCCAGCCTTAGCCCTTCGTGGACGCCAAGGGACGCCAAGATGCATCGCAGTACGCGACGTCTCGTAGCGTCAAAATCACATGAGGCTTAAAAAGGTGTTTGACGACACGCGATGGGAGACCAAGCCATTGATATATTCTCTACATTTGGTATATGCTCCCTTTGCCATTCGTTCTTCTATCGACGATCATTGTTAGTCACGCCCCTGATACTTTACCACGAAAGTGTCTTCTACACCCAACCCTACCCCAGGCACCTACAGTACACGCAGGACCCTAAGGGCGACAAACAAGGAAGAGCAAGAACAGACCCAACGCTCTTGCTCTTGACGCCTATAAGAGGTCCTCTCATGCGTCCCATCCACATCTTCCTGTTACCTCCAGACACACCACACTTACCATTGCGCTTTTCGAAAGGGCCCCGACGGCCTTCATCGGGAGAGATATTTAAAGTGACTAATCAAAAGTCTTGGTGATTCTCACGATTCACCCCAAAAATGGGCAAAAGCAGCACTTTTTAATTGTTGGTAATCTCACCAGAAACCAGATCTCCTTTTCCCCAAATTTTTGATTTAATGCCATCTTATCTGTAACATATCCCATCATTAATTTCAAGTGTACTCACTCCCAAGTGAAGGTCCTACAGGCTTGTAAAGTTCAACCATTGCTTGAAAGTCCTTGTCTTCACTAGTTTTCTAAGATAATTGCCCCAGCAACCACCCACCTACAATCTCCAGATCTCTGGTAAGCTGTGCAATGAGATGGAAGGGTCTAGCGACTCTGTAAATCACTGGGGATACTCTTAAGATATCTGTATTACTATTGAAGTGGTTTTTGAAAAGTTTTCCACATAGGTTTGCCAGAGGAACTTAGATGAAAACCCCCTCAGAAGGGCGATTTTGCGTATAAAAGGCCCGGATCACCAAGACTTTTGATTAGTCACTTTACGTCAACTACAATCCATACCCTCTAAGCCTTACTTGACGTCGTATTAATAGCCTTAGTCGGCCAACCATTTTGTTTGCTTTGGCGGCTTGATCCAATTCATTCATCCCCCCACAAATGGCGCCCCCAGGCAGAGCGAGACGTCAATTACGCAAGGGAAAGTAAGTAAACATCCACACCTAACTTTGGAGATCAACGTTAACTCTCTGCTTCTCAGACGTCCCGCGGATCAGCCTCACAGGCCAGAAGTTAAGAGCGGAATACGAAGAAGAACTCTCACACGTTCGGCTGGCCGTCGCCCCGCGGAAGACGCATTGTGAGCAATGATTGTCCCCCCTGCTATGCATGAATAGAATAGCAAACTGACAAATTTTTCATTTTTTCAAATGAACAGAGAACCGGAGCCGGTTAAGCGCGCACAGTTCCAGCCGGCCGTCGGGGATTCAGGGTATTTTGATCCAAAGTATCGAGTAGTCTGAATTGGTTATACTGACTGTCTAACTCAAACCAGGACTGTATATGGCGACATTGCGTATGCGAAATCATGGTGTGGATTCAAGCATCCGCGTAGCGCATCTTCCGTCTATGCTACATGGCGTGAGCAAATCAAGGCCTATATTATAGCTCACCTACTTGACCCCGGTCACCTAACTGAATCGCAAGTTGACTAAATTGTTTCGTTTGCTCGCAGCCTTTCGCCTGTCAAGGAGCGTATTGAGCTCATCAAAAGCCAGCACCACCCGGATGATGTTGGAGAGTTCATCCGTCATCTGAAAATTGTGGTCAAAGATTTGGCTAAGAAACTGCAGACGTCCAATGTGCGCCAAAAGGCTAGGCGGGATCTTCGTGGCGACATTGCGGAACCTCCAGGTAAGTATTACCAATATTTATTCCGTTAGCCCTTGACTGACAGCAGATCCCAGTGCCTTACTCGGATTGGCACTCCCCATTTTCCCGCGTGCTTTGAGAATGCATATTATTCGAAGGACTGGTGCACTGCCTACCGTGCATCCGTTCCTCGGCCACCCATGGTTTGTAAAAGACTCCGACAGGGGAATCGCCTGGGGGGTTCTGACTACACCGAGCATCATGGATTTGCTCCGAGTAGTAAGAGGGCAAGACGTGGAAGAGGAAATTCGATGCCCCCGCTATCTAATTGGTGCGACAGGAGAAGGTGCGGCCATGCTACGTCAGAAGCCGGATGACCCACTCCCCCTACGCCAGCTCATATTTCTCAATAGAAATGACAACATTGGTGCGTAGTTCCTCTCTAACAAAGGCCACAATCCCCTGGACCTAATAGTTCTCGAGTCACGTCGCCATGATGGAGGGAACCTGGACGAAACCCCCGAGCCTCCTAATGGGAGGTATCTATTTTTTGACCGCGACGTCTGGGATGAGTCGGCTAGAGGAGAAGACTCTGTGAGGGAAATGCGGGATGAAGAGTCTGTTGACAACAAGCAATGGCTAGAGGCCGAGCCACAGGGGGAAACTCGGGCGCATCATGGCGCTGGGGTGATCTATGTGGACGACGGCGATGTAAGTATCTAATCCGCAGCATCATTCATCTATCTTTATCCTTCACATTAAAATGGAATAGCTAATTACAGAAGGATCTCCAGGCACTT
>Ga0307509_10003817_pt1 | contig 22335 bp, 19 predicted proteins | sample 10_EM_MG_FD_202245 | JGI IMG/M metagenome (GOLD analysis project Ga0307509, IMG submission 202245) | Populus trichocarpa ectomycorrhiza microbial communities from riparian zone in the Pacific Northwest, United States - 10_EM | ecosystem: Host-associated > Plants > Roots > Unclassified | place... | reverse complement strand
AAGCACTTGGGAATTTGAGTTTGAGCAAGTCTGGAAGAGTTTTGAGGTCCCGTAAATAAATTTACTCACTCTCTATATTTTGTGATCACTTACCCGATGATGATCACTTACTCGGTGAAACACGTTATAGCCATTTGAAACTGGATATCTAATGTACATGAGTCAGGAGTTATGAATTTCCGTGTACAGTTTGGAGTTGTTGGGAGGGCCTAGTCGCCGGAATGAAATAATCCTATTGCCAGAAAATCATGTGTACGTCTCGGTGTTTTCTCTTTCTCCTATCCTATCTATTTTTTTTTTTTAGACTGCTGTAAATTTCTACACGCGCCGTTTTTCCTTTGGTACGGTTTGTTTTTCCTCTCTTAATTTCCCGCCCCCCACTTCTTCCCTATCTGATAAATCGAGCTTAGATAGAGTCCTATTATTTTCTTTTTTCTTTTTTAGTTAGATCAAAAGCTGTACACTATAGCATTAAGATGCCGTAGTCCTTCCCCAACAAGGAACCACATCTTATTGATTCCGAAGCGTAATCCTGGGAATGGGGAGGTGGAATGGGCAGAAGTACAGTAACGGGATTTGATTTGTGAAAGGACTATTTGAAGTTATTAGATTTGTGGGGTTTTTTAGACTTTGATCGACGACGATAGCGACAACGAAACAGGACGAGTGATGAGCGGTGAAACCTCACGAAATGGCAACTACTGTAACACACAACAAAAACGATCGCAGACTCGGGTGCGGGGAAATTATTTCTCATTGAGCAGGAGTAGAGACTCGCGCTCAACGATGGCTACCTCAACAACTAGCTAACGGCGATGACAGGAATATACATCAACTACATAGCCATCATATCCATGCATCAGCCACTATGTAACTCCATGTGAGTCCCCTTTCCCCCGTGAGCACTCTAAAGCTAACAAAAGAAACAAATACTCCCCTGCCCCCGGGCTTCCGGCTCTTGTACGCTGGCCTTACAGCGCTTCAGCCTTCCCCCCGGCTTCCCCGAAAGCTGCATGGTCCCAAAACTATCGTGCATTCCTGCATTCGAAATGCTTTCTGCAAAACTCACGCCCGAAGCGGTAACATATGCCCGAATCCTCAGCACATTTCCGAACGACAAGGAAGCGCGCTACCAAAAGCTATCCGAATGACAAAGCAACTCTCCATAGAGTACTAGTACGGCGAGCAGCATAATTTCCAACAATATCGTTCAGAGAAATCTCCGCATATACGCCTGGGATCTGTGCTGCGCCGGAAGGAAGGATATGGGAGGGAACGGATGCGCGGAGACTCTGGAACCTAAAGAAGTTTTCCTTTTAACATTTGTTCCGTTCTTTGTTAGCATAATAGTTTTTTTCACGGAAGGGGAAGGGGACAGGCATGGAAGGATATGGAACCAGTCGTGGAAAATAGTGGAGTTCGCACTGGCAATTCTGCAACCACAACCACGGACCGACTTTTGCTTTCTGAGAGAAAATTACCGTGCATATATGATATCTAGAAAATCATCACGATTATGCTTGCGTACTCTCCGGAGTGGTCGACTCTGATCTTCTGCTATTGTCGGAGAAAGACATTTCGTGACTGATGGGCAATAATTTGGGAAAAGCGGGGGTGTTACTATCCTTTGCTGATTGCCAAGCCATAAGTCTAAACTCCACCCCCACAACTGTATCGTGATCTGTTGAAGGATGGAAGAATAGGAGGGCGGCTTTGTTGTTGTTTTATTTATACCCGTATATTTACGGTTAGTTAGACTCAGGCATCATGGAGTTGAGAAACTGGGCAAGAAGAAGAATAGAAGTGAAGTTCATCTATGTTGTGTGTTAGCGATTAGACAATCGGGGTTTTGAACTGTCCGGCTCAATAGAGCGTTTTGGCCACCCCTTGGAGGTGAAAATCCGAGTCCAAATTTCGAGTTCTGGGCAATAAGCTAGTGGAAGGCTAAACTGAAGAGGGAGTGTATCAACTCTTCCTTACTATGTAAGGAATAGCTCAAGTCAAATTTTGAGCTCGAATTTTCTCCCCCAGGACAGTGGCCAAAACGCTCTAATCTGGCTACTACTGCGACAATCTGGGTTAGGGTTACTGGAGTGCAGGGCTCTGCATGCACTTCGCCTTGTCTTTGGAGGGTAAATAAAGACTATGATTGGAGAATTGCAGCTTGAATGTCGTAACCAGAGCCCCAACTAGATGCCACGGAGAAGTGAGGACCATCTCCTCCCCTGTACGCATATTCTCATGAATGTAAGAGTGGCTCTAAAGCGAACTAAGGTGAAACAAATGATAAACTTCGACGGCGATGGATAAGATATTTGACGAGTGACCAGCGATGAAACGAAACGCCAAGCAACTCACAACAAAAACGATCGCACACTCAGGTGCGGGGAGAATCTTTTCGCTAACAACAAAAGGTTCACGCTCAACGAAGGATCCACGATGCTCTCTCAACTCCATAGTGCTCTCTTACTCGGTCTGGTTGGTGCTCTCTCTAACCGGGGGCGATCACAGGAGTATATATCAACAAAGATCTCATATCCATCCATGAGACACTCCATGTGAGTCTCTCCTTCCTTCGTGAGCACTCCCGAGCTAGTTACAGGGAAAAAAAACACTTTCCCTCCTCCAAGCTTCCTTGCCGGTTGGCCTTACAGTACTTCCACTTTCCCCCCAGCTTTCCCAAAACGCTGCACGATCCCAAAACTATCGCGCAATCCTACATTCGCAATGCTTCCTTGAAAGTACAAACAGACGCAAGACACCGAAGCGAGTTCCGGAAGATAACCCCTGTTGGAATATTTTGGGCTGCTCACGACATACATATTTTCCCATTCACCATGAACACGGAACACCACCACCTCCACCTGCGACACACTATTCCTTATGAACCGTTTCACTACCATTAGGTTCATACTTGTCCAAACACAAACCCTGCATATCTAATGCGACAACACGAAACACTGGTTCGCCTACAACAAAACGCGAATATCTTAGATACCGAATAACCACCATACCCTCGGTCGACTGTAGAAGAATGACCTCGGGCATTCGGTTCTCACCTCGGAACTTATGCAGAATAACCGGAGATATGGTACTTGGGTGGACGAATCTCATGTGAGATTTGGCATGCGCAGGAAGCATGCTGCGGAAGTGGGCTTTCTCTTGAGGAGGATATAAGGTCATTGGTTCTTCCGCTTGTTCATTTGTTATCCATCTCGTTCATTATCACACATTCGTTTTCATCTCCCTACTCAGCTACCAAATTGTTGTCGCATCTTTTCATCGTCATCTATTTGTTTAGTTACATCTTTCTATATTCTTGTTCGTACGAATAAAAGTTCTTTGTCGTCCAACAATCCAGAAGTGTAATCCACTGCGAGCTTCCAGCCTGTTGTTGAAGAACCCCATGCCCAGATCCTCAGCGCATATCAAAGACAAGCCTATGTCCGATGCCGGAGCCATATCCTCGGATCCTCAGCGCATTCCCGAAGCCACAAACTAGCGCGCTCCGGGAAGCTATATGAACGAAGGAAGTATCGTGATAGTATGCCTAGCAGTACTATTTCTAACAAAACTGAGGTAGACGAACCAACCTGAAGCCATTCAGGATGCCAAGTTGCCATAGCTTAAATATATACAATAGAGACCCGCGATTGGGCAGGTTCAAGAAAATCAGCACTAGCGCCATTCCGATTTTGATGAGATTCCACTGGGCCGTACTCGGTCGCTAACATATTCTAGTAGGGTGGATAGTAATAATCAAGAAATCTAAGTTAATCCAAGTGCCTCCGGGACTCCTTCAATATAGTTACTCTAAGTCTGGGACTCACAGTCATGGCACAATCCTCACTTTACACCACTCCAGAAAGCAAATGTATAATAGAAATGAAATGTTGGGATGTCGCAAACTATAGTGCTCGAGTACCGTGCATGTGTGACCTTGTTGAGCCCAGCCTGAAGAGCCCTAGCTCCCACACCCCTCCAGCTGACGAAGCTGTCGATATAGCCTATTCAATACTCTTATGCTTGCTTTAAGAATTGGTACCCATTTTGGAATAGCTACAAGAACCCATACAAAGTACTGTACCCCCACGAGTATAGTTTTCAATTGTGTGAAAGGATGTAGCTAAAAGTCACTTTAAGCAGTGAAAGCTACATATAGAACGCTGTCCCCTCGGCTGCTGAGAAATTGAGTCCATTTTTTAAAGGCTGAAAACCAGCCTATTTGAGGAACCAAGCGAAGATCTACTGTACACAGACTCTCTTGCTTCTCTCAAGTTTCTCCTACCGCGCTTCGTATAATAGGTTAGTTTCCAACATTCACTGTACCTCTGTAAAGCAGGACTGAATCTCTCAGGGGTCGAGGTTCACTCGTCCACACTTCAGTGTTCCTCCATCTCATTTGTGCCTCCCGTCACTTGAGCTACACTCTCATCCCTCCTCCTAATACAAAGCTTGCACGCCGAGGCAGCTATGGTATCCATAGGCACTAGTCAAAGGGTGCACAAACTACATTATTAAGATATTTCCGCCTCCTTAATTTGTCCTTTCTTCCTTCTTCTCGCACTTACTCCTATTAAACAAGTTTCCTTAAGTCTTTCCTTTCATCAACTTATCACAATAAATCAATCGTCTTTACCTCCACTCAACCGGTTTCACTGCACTATGTAAAATCCTCATCATAAATTATTTATTCGACAGCGACTATTTTCAACACAAACCTTCATTCAACGAACACTCCCTCCCTTTCTCCTCGGCCAATTTTTGCTTTCATTTCAAACACAATGGATTTGGTTGCCAGCGAGTGAAGGGCACCTGTCATGGAGCATTGGCAGCCACCATTGTTGCTGGGATTGGTGGGACCCTGTTGAGATCCTCCTCACACGCCTGATCCTCATGGTCAAAGTCTGCATCACCAGCATCGATTGCACCATTGTTGAATGTGAGACGTGGTGGAGGTGAGAGAGAATTTGTTCATTCTCAGGTAGCCATAGCGGCAGACAAGATAGGACTAAAAACCTGTTGAAACTGGTGACCAGAGCCGTTGATTAGTGTTTGGTTAAACTTCTATTATGCATTTCAGTGTCTTGAACTGTCTTGTCAGTCGGTCCTGGAGCTAGGACCGGACGGAACTCTGGTAATAATCGGTCTTTTTTCAAGTCCATGGATAGACTAGGGCCAATGGTGGTAGGGCCGGACGCTCTATGGGGCCTGGTAGGGCCCTGTGGAATTGTTCTGTTGCGTCTCTCAAGCTGAGGGCTAACAGAGAAGTAGGATAAACTCAAATCATGCCCATCTCGATCTTGTCTGACAATCGCTAGTCACATATACCGAAACAGTTTGTGACCAGTAAACCCATGACTTGCGGATCTTCTTCTTTGTCTTATACAGAAGTCGGTCGGAATTGTCTGGGTTTCTCATCCCTTCTACATTATTTAGGGCCTCCAATGTTGGGGTAAGTATTCCACTTGGTGCGCCGGAGGGAGCACTAGTACTATCACTATCCGTAAGTTGCGACATGGGTCGCCCATATCCAGATCTGATTGCCTTAAGCGAGTTTCCCTGTAACTCCTCTGGAAAATCCCAGGCATTGTGCTGCAAGTCAACCTCGGTTGCATCCGCAGCCTTGCTTTGTCGCTACATCGCCAATTGAGTGGAGGCTAAGACTTAGGGGTAATAGAAAGCGCAATAAGTCTTGTAGTGGAATGATTTCTTCAGTCTTATATTCACGCTAGCAGCAATTGATAATCTATCTAACCTTCTTCTCTTTCTTATAGGAATATTGGTTACTGTGTCGGTACCAAAGCATCACCGAATATCACTCATTGTTTCTCGGCAGTCCCAGGCCGTCATCAGTGATTCCCAGGCGTCCCCCTTATTTTTTGTCCACAAGTGCCCGGCCGTCATTCCTAATAACTGCCATATGTCCCCACACCCCGCCGTCCGGGCATATATAGCACAGACCTTGCCTATGCCCTACCGTTTTCGGACACCCCCTATACTACCTAGCCCAATCCCGGCGGTCCTGACATCTCCACTGCCATCCGCCTATGCAGCCACTGTTACTTGTATCTCACTATACTAAGAAAGATCTAGTGTTTAGGGCCCAGCGGTCCAGCCTAGCCTGGCAGTCCCCTGAGGAATTTGCCCTGCCTAGGACTATGGCTCGCGGTCCATTCCTATCCCCTTTTCTTGGCATTATCCCGCCGTCCCTGTAGGCCCCCCAGACAGTGCTGAATACTGATGCATTAGTTCCCGTTTCTCCTCGTCGCATCAACAGTATCTAGAACTGTCTTGTTACTAACTACCAGTAGCCTGTATCATGTGGAGGAAAAGTCTTTCTCGTCTTTCTCGTCCTTCTCTTATGGAATATTGTTCATGGGATAAAAAGTGGAGGACCTGGATATGGCTTTATTATTATTATTATTATTATTATTATTATCTTTTTGTAGTGGGCCTTCAATGCATATACCTCTAACACCATTATTTGGTCTCCGGCAGTGGTGTACTCTCGCATACATTATATCATGCTTCCCCGCCCCTGGATTGCACTGGCAGAATAAGGCAGGATGAATAGTTTCATCCTCCGGCTACGATTATGACAGTCGGAATTTCAGGGTTGCCAACAGCCAGGCTCGGGCACTGTTAACCTGCTGGGCTCTGATCTCTTGATACCGTACCTGTGACTCCGATTGAGATAGTCGCACTAATATTTTTTTTAGTCTTATTATGGGGAGTGGTGTAGTTAAATAAAAATTTTTGAAAGAGTTATGGTTATTGCTGAAAGCGTGTGATGTTTTTTAAATTCTGACTGGTGAGGATGTGGTTGGGAGCAAGATATAGATTATCTTGGGGTCAGCTAACGGGATTTCTTGCGATGGAGGAAAATCGTGGTTGGTGGGAAGCCCTTTTTGGTTGCTGGATCGAATACCTGTTGGACACCTTGGCAATGACTTTCAGCTCCCATGACCCCCTGATGTTCGGTCCATTCATGTTAGGGACTTGGAGGCGATATTCGAAGTGAGGAGGGTGAGAGTTGTGCCTGCCGACAAGCTAAAAGTAAGTTGGGTATAATATATAAGATGAATCATGGAGTAGTCGGGCTAGGATTTATGGTATAAACTCGGGCACCTGGCGCCAGATGACATTACCTTTGCATTGCCAGAAGAGTGGAATTGGTTTCACAGGCTGCGCGTGGTTGCACAGGAATGTTCTTGGCATTCAAAAAGAGCTAAGCTATCAACGCTGTTTCATAGGCCCTCGCTTTTCTTCCACTAAACGACACCCTGCCTTTCTTTCGCTCCTAGCAATATCATCAACCGACCATCCTATACTCCTCCGCTGTGACAGAGTAGGCAATAAACAATCGAAAATGTCTCAATATACCATCGGGGACAGCAACACCAACTGCCTCAATACCATGAACTCTTATAATACTAGTAATGTGTGGAACAACTGTACCGTCGCCGAGGATCTGTCTCCACTCCTAACCTGGTTATCACCACTTGATCCTGGCTTGCGGCATAGCGACATTCAAGAGCGCCGAGTCAATAATGTTGGGGAATGGCTCATGGGGACCAAGGAATTTAGCAGATGGAGCGGATTGAGTGAGGGAGGTAAGGGGGATGAGGTAGTCCTATTCTACTATAGAAATCCAAGTGTCGGAAAGACATTTATTAGGTAACCCGGATTATTCTCCGAAGAGAGGAGTGAGATCGTGCTAACCTGCTGCGATGACAGTTCGCTAGTAGTGGACAGGCTAGCCGATCAGAATAGAGGACAAAACACTTCCGTTATATGTTTTTACTTTGATTTTGCAGCGCGAAATGAGCAGACGGCCACCAGTATGCTAGGTTCGCTGCTGAAGCAGGTGATCAGTGGAATGGAAAGGGTCCCGGAGAATATATCGCGATCCCTGCAGGCTGTCAGTGGAAAGCCGCAACTTGGTGATATCGTGAGGATGCTGCAACTCATAACGTCCTCACAGCCCACGTTTATGGTCATTGACGCGCTCGACGAATGTATTCCTGTTCAGCGATTTCGGCTTTTTGATTCATTGAAAGAAATCGTTGACAAGTCCCCGGATGCCCGAATATTCGTGACCGGAAGGCCTCATATTCGCGCCGAGATTGAATGGTCCCTCGCCGGGCGAATGATAAGCGTCTCAGTTGTTCCACCAAGGGACGATATAGTCAGATTCCTTCGAGTCAGACTGAGCGAGGACGAAACACCGGATGCCATGGACGAGTCACTAGAGGCAGACATTTTGGAGAAGATTCCTGGAAGTATGCCGGAAATGTGCGTAGTGGCCATGGTGCTGGGAATCCAATCCTATTTTACCGGCTAATATATATATTTAGGTTTCTACTTGTCTCCTTGAATATCGAAGCAATCTTGCAAGAGGCAACAATATATAAGAGACGAGAAATACTGCGTAAAATGACTCCTGGGTTGGGGCTGAGTGATTCCTACGGCGCAACGATAAAACGGATAAAGGTGCAGGGTGGGGATAAATCAAGACTCGGGGTTGGGGCTTTGATGTGGATCAATCATGCGGAGCAGCCATTGAAGGCAAATCAGCTCTGCCATGCCCTTGCAATCGAGCTGGGCTCTACAGAGTTCAATTCCGGCAATATACCTTCGATGACGACATTGGTCAGCTGCTGTCAAGGGCTTATTACTGTGGATAAGGAAGCATCAACCGTACGACTAATCCATTTTACTCTCAAAGAGTATTTTTCCTCCAGCTCCGATATTTTCAGCAGACCCCACTCGGCGATGGCAGAGATTTGTTTAACATATCTGAATTCCCAACAGGTCAAGGCCCTTCCTTGGAATGCCAATCATCGTTGTTCCTCCTTCAAAGAGGACTATCCTTTTTTGAGGTATTGTTCCCTATACTGGGGAGTCCATGCGAACCGGGATCTCTCGGACTGTGCCAGATCACTTGCCCTGCAGCTGCTTCAGGAATTCCATTGCCACATATCCAAATGCTTCCTTATAGATCACATAGGAACTCTTGACCTCCGCTACTACAGTCACGGATTTGAGTTTAGTGGGGTGCAGTGCGCATCGTTGTTCGGAATTATTGAGCTTGTAGCTGCGTTAATAGAGATACAGGGTTATGGTTCCAAGTGGGGCTGGTATTTGGGGGACTCACCGCTTGCGTTGGCTGCTCGGAATGGACATGAGGAAGTGGTGCAAATGCTGGTAGGGTGGGAAGGGGTCGACCCTGACGAGCCGAATCGTTACGGCCAGACACCGCTCTCCTATGCTGCTGAGCACGGGCGCAAGGGGGTAGTGGAAATACTGCTTGGGCGGGCAGAGGTCAATCTTGGCAGGATAGATAAACTCGGCCGAACGCCACTATCCTATGCGGTTGGGAATGGGAGTGAGGAAGTGGTGATGATACTACTCGAGCGGGCAGGGGTCAGCAGCGATTGGGCAGACAACAAGGGCCGAACGCTGCTCTCGCATGCTGCTGGGCATGGACAAGAGGCGATTGTAAAAATGATACTCGGGTGGGAGGACGGCGACGTAGACAGGCCAGATAACAAGGGTAGAATGCCGCTCTCGTATGCCGCTAGAGAAGGACATGAGGGAATGGTGAAAATGCTGCTCGAGCGGGAAGAGGTCGACCCTGATAAGCCAGCTAATAATGGCCGAACACCGCTCTCGTATGCCGCTGAGGAGGGACATGAGGGAGTGGTGAAAATCCTGCTCGAGCGGGAAGAGGTCGACCCCGACACGCCAGATGGTGATGGTGGAACACCGCTCTCGCGTACCGCTGGGTGTTGGAATCTCTCTGCCACTACCGAGGTAGTGGTGAAATTACTTCTCGAGCGGAAAGAGATCAACTCAGATCAGCCAGATGATGAGGGTAGAGCACCGCTCTCGCATGCGGCTGAGGTGGGATTTGTGGGTGCGATGAAAATACTACTCGGGCAGGAAGAAGTCGACCACAACGAGCCAGAATATTATGGTCGAACACCGCTCTCGCATGCCGCCGGGTCTCAGCATGGCTCTGCCCCTGCCAAGGCACTGGTCAAATTACTTCTTGAGCGGAATGAGGTGAAACCCGATTAGCGGGATAATGAGGGCAGAACGCCGCTCTCGTATGCCGCTGAAAAGCTACATGAGGGAGTGGTGAAAATGCTGCTTGAGCGGAAAGAGGTCGACCCCAACAAGCCAGATGATGATGGTCGAACGCCGCTCTCGCATGCCGCTGACCTTCGGAATGAGGCTGTGGTTAAATTACTGCTCAGACGGCAAGAGGTCAACTCCGATCAACAGGATAATGACGGCAGAACACCCCTCTCGTATGCCGCTGTGTTTGGATTTGGCGAAATGGTGGAACTACTGCTCGGGCAACGAGAGGTCAACCCTGACAAGCCAGACAACGGTGGCAGAACACCGCTCTCTTATGCCTCTAGGGGTATGAATCCATTTGAGACTGAGATATATACGAGGGTGATGAAAATGCTATTGGGGCGGGAAGAAGTCATCCCTGACAAGCCAGACAATGACGGCAGAACGCCTCTCTCCTATGCTTCTGAGCTGGGATCTGAGGGAGTTGTGGGAGTGCTGTTTGGGCGGGAAGAGGTCCACCCTGACAAGCCAGATCATGGCGGCAGGACGCCTTCTCGTATGCTGCTGAGCACGGAGTCGAGGGAGCTGTGGGAATGCTACCTGGGCGGGAAGAGCTCGACCCCAATGAGCCGGATAATCTCCGCCGAACGCCCCTCATGTATGCAACTAGCGGTGCCCACGAGGGGGTGCTAACGCTGCTACAGTCACACAAAGCATTAGCTCCACTCACCAAACGCAAAGGTACCCGGAAAAGACGCGGCTCGCTCACGGACACACTCTCCCGCCGCAAGAATGCAAAACGCAGAACCCAGTAAGAAATCAAGGGCTAGGGTTGGTAGCTTTTCCAGATAGTTTTGCATTTGGCGAGTAGCATGGACCAACGCTCAACAGTTACCACCTTATCGAAGCCACCGCAATTAGACCTCATTCGCATGCTGTTCACGGATGCTGTTTTAAGATATTATCCATTCCTCCCCGCAAGGAGATTCCCTGAGATGGAAGTGCACCGATCTCATATCAGAGTCATCTGAAATTCAACATCTGATTTACCCAGGAAGGGATTTGTGAATTTCTCTTTATGATGTGTAGTGGTTAGGAGGACTTAGCGTTGTTAGTGTGATGAAGTGGTTTTATTGTAAGAGCGTCGAGTGTGTAGCGTGCAGTTTTTTCTTTCTCCTATTCTATTTTATTTTCCTAGCTGCTCTGAATCCTTGCTTGCGCCTTTTTTCCTCTGATACCGTTCATTTCTCCTCTCTTCATCTCCTACCCCTCCCCCCACTTCCTCCTTATCGAGCGTAGATAGAGTCCTGTGTTTTTCTTTTTTCTCTTTTCTTTTTATATTAATGAAAATCGGTGTACTATAGCCTAATGATGCCGTAGCCCTTCCCGCCAAGGAACCTCATTTTGCTGATTCGGAAGTACAATCCTGGGAATGGAGAAGATAGAATAGGGAGAAGTGTGTTAACGTGACTTACTATTTAAAGTTCTTAGATTTGTGAGGTTTTTTAAACTTTGATCCACGACGATAGCGAGAACGAAACACGACGAGTGATGAGTGATGAGTTGTGAAACCAAACGAAATGTCAAGTACTGTAACTCACAATGAAAACCATCCCACACTCGGGTGCGGGGAGATATTTTTCATTCAATCAACCAAAGTCTCACGCTCAACGATAGCTACTTCGACAACTAGCTAACGGCGATCACGGGAGTATATATCAACTACAAAGCCATCATATCCATCCGTGAGCCACCATGCTGTTCCATGTGAGTTTCCTCTTCCCCCGTGAGCACTTCCGGGCAAACAAAATGAACAAACACTCTCCTACCCCCGGGCTTCCAGCTCTTGCACGGTAGTTTTAAAGCACTACAGCCTCCCCCCCCGGCTTTTCCGAAGGCTGCACGGTCGCAAAACTATCGTGCATTCGACAAACACATGCCCCGAAACTGAAACATATGCCCGAATCCTCAGGGCCTTTCCGAAACACAAACAAGCGCGTTCCCAGAAGCTACCCGTACGACAAAGAAACCCTCAAGAGAATATAGCCAGCAGCATAATTTCCAACCATATCGTTCGGACAAATCTCCGGATATGCGCCTGGGATCTGTGTAGCAATGGAAGAATATGGGAGGAAGAGACGGATGCGCGGCGGCTATGGAGCGTGAAGATATTTTGTTTGTAACATTTGCTCCATCCTTTATTAGCATGATAGTTTAATGGAGGGGGAAGGGGACGCATGGAAGAAAATGGAGCCAGTGGTGGAAAATAGTGGAGTTCGCAACCACAACCCCAGACCGACTTTTGCTTTCTGAGAGAAAATTAGCGCGCCTATACCTAGAAAATTATTATAAACATGCTTATACACTCTCGGGGGTGGTTGACTCTGATCTTCTGCGATTGTCAGAGAAAGACATTTTGTCGCTCAGGAGCGATGATTTGGGAAAAGCGGGGCTGCTACCATTCTTCGCTGTTTGCCAAGCCAGAAGTGTGAACTCCACTTTTGCTCACGGCTGGAGCTGTGTCGTGATCGATGGGAGGAGAATCTGAGGGCGGCTTTGTTGTTGTTTTATTTCTACCCATGTTTTTACTATTAGTTAGAGTAATGAGCATCATGGAGCTGAGAGCGTGAGCAAGCAGAAGAATAGAAGTGAAGTTCCTCTATCTAAGTTGTGTTAGCGATTAGGCTTTTGGGGTTTTGAACTGTCCAACGCCCTCCGGTTGCTACGGCAACTAGGTGGATTAGGGTTACTGGAGTGCGGAGCTCTGCCGGCGCTTAGCCTTCACTTATACACTGTTTGCAGGACAAAAGCTATGATTGAAGAATTGCAGGTTGAATGTTGTAATCAGACCCCCACTTGAATATCGCGAAGAATTGGGGATCATCTACTTCCATAGACTGGGTGAGCCCTCAGCGGGGCTTGGTGTGGCTTGACGCCAAATTTCAGCATCAAACCAAACTGCTACCAAATCTTTGCCAAGCCCGCCCGGGGGTGCACCCCATCTACCCTTCTCATATGAGTAGGGCATTGGAGGTTCGTCGAGAAGAGGTTATAGCGGGGTATAATACCTGCTTAGCGTGGGGCTAGCTCTTCCACAACATGTCCACGGAACACCCGCAACAAGTAGCACCCCTGAATCCCCTGAACACGAGATCCACAATGTCGCTACAGCGCTCTACCGACAACAAGCACCCCCATTGTCACCACTCGATAGATGGGTGCCAACGATCCTGAGCGAAAAGTGCAGCAGCACCCCCCGCAATGCCTCCGAAAGTGGAATAATACTACCAGCAGCATGGAAGGAATGATGTCTTGGTTAGTGCAACAGTTCGGATATTCCCCTGGTCATTTTAACCTTTCTTCTTTCTCATTTTCCCGATAGTTATTTAATATACACTCCTCTTAGCTTTGTAAAATTGGTTAGTTAGGGGTATTGTTGAAAGAGTTATGTTAATTGCGGGAAACTTGCAATATTTTTTAACAGAGGGATTTCGAAGCACAAGGCTAGTGATCGCCCGTCTCTGCGACGATAGTCTTTACGATAGCGACAAGATAATTTGGGAAATAGGGATGTTTTCCGGAAGAGTAAACTCAAAAATATCCGGCATCACCTACGGTGTAATAATTTAAGTTTTGGATGGCTGCGGTCAATCCTAAGATGCTTGTAACGTTACATGGAATTCTACGGTCGATCGGCTGGGATTTATCTTGCGAAACGGTACAAGTAAGTAGGAAAATTTATGCGACCCATCTGAGTGTCTGAGAAATAAGTTATGTTAATGAGCAACCTTTATTAATTACTACAAATTTGCAGGTCCGCAAGCACAAGACAATACCTAATATAAGCAATATGATTGTATCTACGCACACCATCACTGAAGAATGCCAGAAGAGCACTTTACTAACCTCCGTCTCGAACGCTGAGTGGGGTGGAATCAAAATCCCCCCGTTTCGCCAGCCCAATAGATGATAGAAACTCGTACACACGCCCTAATACAGGTATACTAGTGCCAATACCGTAAAAACTCGCAAGAGTCCTTATGCAGCCAAGGCGACGGTGCAAGGGTTATGGCCAATCCGAGGGTAAATTTGTGACCAGGATCCATTGTCCTTGCCAATCGGAGCGCGACCGTGAGTCTTCCTGCATACCGACCATTGCGAGTTTTTTTACTGGTAGAGTAGTAGCCAGAGAAGGGAAATTGGTTTCACAGGCTGCGCCTTGGTTTTACTGAAATCTTCTTGTCGCCCAAACCAAGCTGCCTGCAGCGCTGTTCTAACACACCTCCGCTTTTCTTTCACTAAAGTTAAACCATACCCCGCTTTTGTTCGACTGTGAGGAATATCATCAACCGACCATCCTATACTCTTTCGCTTTTGACAGAGCAAGAAATAAACAGTCGAAATGAATCAATATACCATCAACGAGAGCAACAAGTACCTCAATACTACGAGCTCACGTAATTTTACGAACTCTCATAATACTATTACGAACTCGGATGATACTATGAACTCTCATACAACGATTAACAACTATACCGTCGCCGATGATTTGCCTTCACTTCTAACCTGGCTATCACCACTTGAGCCTGGCTTGCGCCATAGCGGCATTCAAGAGCGCCGAGTGAATGATGTCGGAGGATGGCTCATGGAGACTGAGGAATTTAGAAGATGGTGCGGATTGGGTGGTGGAGGTGAGGGGGATAAGTCAGTTCTATTCTGCTATGGAAATCCGGGTGTCGGAAAGACATTTATTAGGTAACCCGGATCATCCTCCAGAGAGAGAGGGGTGAAATCCGGCTAACATGGTGTCACAACAGTTCGTTGGTAGTGGACTGGCTTGTGGATCGGACTAAAGAACGAAACACGGCTGTTATATGTTTTTACTTTAATTTTGCGGCGCAAAAGGAGCAGACAGCCACCAGTATGCTGGGTTCCCTGCTGAAGCAGGTGATTAGTGGAATGGAAAGTGTCCCGGTGGATATATCGCGAGCCTTGAAAGCCCAAAAGAAGGCCGTTGATGGATGCAAACCCCGACTTGGTGATATCGTGAAGATGCTGCAACTCATAATGTCTTCACGGCCCACGTTCATGATCATTGACGCTCTTGACGAGTGTACTGCTGCTCAGCGACCTCCGCTTTTTGAGTCGTTGAAGGAAATTGTGGACAAGTCCCCGGATTCCCGAATATTCGTTACCGGAAGGCCTCATATTCGCGCCGAGATTGAACGACGCCTCGCCGGACGAGTAATAAGCGTCTCACTTACCCCCCCCAGCAACGATATTATCCGATTCCTTCGTGTTAAACTGAGCGAGGACGAAACACCGGAGGCTATGGATGAGACTCTGAAGGCAGAAATTCTGGAGAAAATTCCCGGAAGTATTCCTGAAATGTGGGTAGCGGCCATGGCGCTGAGAATCTAATCTTATCCTCCCAGCTAATATATTTGTAGGTTTATACTGGTTTCTTTACATATCGAAGCCATCTTGCAGAAGGCGACAATATATGGGAGGCGAGAAATGCTGAATAGGGTGATTCCTGGGTTGCGGTTGGACGATGCCTACCATGACACGATCGAACGGATAAAGGGGCAGGGTGGTGATAAATCAAGCTTTGGGATGGGGGCTTTGATGTGGATCAGTCATGCAGAGCGGCCGTTGAAGGCAGATGAGCTCTGCCATGCCCTTGCAATCGAGCTGGGGTCTACATATTTCAATACCAGCAACATACCTCCCATGGCGACATTGGTCAGCTGCTGTCAAGGGCTTATTATTGTGGATAAGGAAGCATCAACAGTGGGACTGGTCCATTATACTCTCAAAGAGTATTTTTCCGCTCACCCTGCTATTTTCAGCCGACCTCACTCCGCAATGGCAGAGATCTGCCTGACTTATCTGAATTCTCAACAGATCAAAGCCCTTCCAGCCCTTGCCCCTCTCTGTGATACCAACTTCAATTCTCACTATCCCTTTTTAGAGTATTGTTCTCTATACTGGGGAGTCCATGCGAAACAGGATCTCTCAGACTGTGCTAGATCACTTGCCCTGCAGCTGCTTCAGCAATTCGATGGCCACGTATCCGCATACTTTATTAGAGAACACATAGGCAATCTTGATCTGCCGTCTTATTTCACGTCCTATAGGCTTAGTGGAGTGCACTGCGCATCGTTCTTCGGAATTGTAGAGATTGTAGCTGCCTTGATAGAAATACAAGGTTGCCATACCAGCGGGGAGTGGTTTTTGGGGAATTCACCGCTTGCATACGCCGCTCGGAATGGACACGAAGAAGTGGTAAAAAAGCTGGTAGGGTGGGGATGCGACCCTGACGCGCCTAATGAGCATGGCCAGACACCCCTCTCGTATGCAGCTAGATACGGTCAGGAGGGAGTGGTGGAAATACTGCTCGGATGGGAAGTGGTTAACCCCGATAGGAGAGATAATTTCGGTCGAACACCGCTGTCATATGCTGTTGGGAATGGGCATGAGGGGGTGATCACAATACTACTCGGGCGAGCGGAGGTCAGACCAGATAGGATAGACAACGAGGGCCGAACGCTGCTCTCGCATGCAGCTGGGAATGGGCAGGAGATGATGGTGAAGATACTACTTGGGTGGGAAAAGGTCGACCCAGATCAGGCTGATAATAAGGGCAGAACACCGCTCTCGCATGCTGCCGTGAGGGGTGTGGTGAAAATGCTACTCGAGCGAGTAGAGGTCAACCCCGATAAACCAGATAATAATGGCAGAACACCGCTCTCACATGCCGCCGAGTCGGGATGGGAGGGTGCGGTGAAAATACTACTCGAGCGAAGAGAGGTCAATCCCGATAGGCCAGATGATGAGGGCAGAACACCGTTCTGGTATGCCACCGGGGCGGGAAGGTCGGGCGTGTTGAAAATGCTACTCGAGCGAGGAGAGGTCAACCCCGATAAGCCAGATGATTATGGCAGAACACCGCTCTCCCATGCCGCCCACTGGGGAAAGGAGGGTGTGGTGAAAATGCTACTCGAGCGAGGAGAGGTCAACCCTGATAAGCCAGATGATTATGGCAGAACACCGCTCTCCCATGCCGCCCACTGGGGAAAGGAGGGTGTGGTGAAAATGCTACTCAAGCGAGGAGAGGTCAACCCCGATAAACCAGATAATAATGGTAGAGTACCGTTCTCGTATGCCGCCGGGTCGGGAAGTTCGGACATAGTGAAAATGCTACTCAAGCGAGGAGAGGTCAACACCGATAAGGCGGATAATCACGGTAGAACACCGCTCTCGTATGCCGCCGAGGGAATTTCGGACATAGTGAAAATGCTACTCGAGCGAGGAGAGGTCAGCCCCGATAAACCAGATAATAATGGTAGAGCACCGCTCTCGTATGCCGCCGAGTTGGGAAGATCGGGCATAGTGAAAATGCTACTCGAGCGAGGAGAGGTCAACCCTGATAAGTCAGATAATGACGGCAGAACACCGCTCTCGTATGCCGCCGGGTCGGGACTGGAGGAGGTGGTGAAAATACTACTTGAGGGAGGCGAAGTCAACCCCGACAAGCCAGATAATCGTGGTAGAACACCGCTCTCGTATGCCTCCAGGGGTGGGGAGCCATATGAGGCCGGGGGATATATGGGAGTGGTGGAAATGCTATTGGGGCGGGAAGAAGTCATCCCCGACAAGACTGACAATGATTGTAGAACGCCTCTCTCGTATGCTGCTGAGTATGGATTTGAGCAAGCTGTGGGCATGCTACGAATGCGGCAAGAAGTAAACCGCGACATGCCGGATAATCTCAGCCGAACGCAGCTCATGTTAGCATCTAGCAGTGCACCCGAGGGGGCGATAACGCCGCCACAGCCCCCCGAGGGTGTGGCCGTAGCCCAACCCAATGTCGAACAGTCACCACCTCCACGAAGCCGACAACGTTTCTTCTCATTTGCATTTCGTCGTTCACGGAAGCAGTCCTAATATATCATTCCTTTTTTTGCTTTGGGAAACTCTATGAGAGGGGGGGGTGCACCTATTTGCATGTTATATCCGAGCCATCCGAAATTTCTTACGTCGGGTGTTATGAATTTCTCTTTCTAGTTTGGAGTTGTTGGGGTGTCTGGCGGGTAGGATGAACGTTCTAGTCTCTTTCTCCCATGCAATTTTATTTTCCTTGCCGCTGTAAATCCTTACTTGCGCCATTTTTCTCCTCGTGTGGTCCATTTTTCCTCTCTTCATTTCCTGCCCCCCCTCCTTTCCTAATAGATCGGCCATCGATAGAGTACTTTTTTTTATTTTAAATAAATGAGAAGCAGTGTACTATAGCATAATGATTCACGCAGCCCTTGCCAACAAGCAACCCCATCTTGCCTATTCGGAAATGCTATCCCGGAGTTGTGAAAGATGGAATAAGGAGAAGTGTGGTAATGGAGTTTCATTTGTGAAAGAGCTATTTAGAATTATTAGATTTTTGGAATTGGCTGTATTGTACTGGGAGGTTCTTTCACACAATCCATGTTAGGGGTATGCCGGTACGGTGGATGGAGGTCCAGTGGGGGTTGAAGCCATTATCAAAAAACTATATAAAGACCGTAGTGTTGCGGATAAAATTCGGCTTTACCTAGGTAGAATATTTTAGTTCATTGAGAATGGTTGAGCGGAGTATGAATAATCATGGATGAAAGATGTTTGCCGGGGTAAGAAAATAGGCGGTGCTTGTCTTCCGTAGGAGCTGAATAGGTCACGCCTATTACATGGGTGGTTGTTGCTAAGACTTGGCTAACAAGGGGAGAAGGACGAGTCTACTCGGGGGGTGTTGCAGATAGGATTCGCCTTTGCTTTGTGAAAATATATTAGCTATGATGCCATAGTCGGGCATAATTTAGCGGAGCATAAATGATTATCGATAATAGATCTCTGCTCGGACAAGAAAACAGGCGGTGTTTGTATTTCATAGGAGCTGGATAGGTCATGTTCATCCCAGGGGTGGTTGTTCGCTAAGCCTCGATGGACCGGGGGGCAGGTCGGCCTATTCGGTGATGGTTCTCCATTCTCTCACCTTGCTCCCCACCAAGGACCACGCGAGCAACAGAGCAAGAGTTTAGATCCTCAAATGACGAAAGAAGATTGGGACACTAGAGGGTTTGCGCATGGGGACCTAGGTGGCGGTTAATAGGAAATAGACCTAGGTGCAAGAATGAGTGATTGGATTTCTTCAGGTCTGAAAAGCCCGATTTTACACTTCTTCCAGGTCTTGCTACCCACCTAGGTGTCCAAGACTTTTAGGTTAACAGAAAATAACCTGTTTTTCTGCCACCAAGGTCTCTTTGGGCAAACTCTCTACCGTATTATCTCAAGTTATACATTTTTTTGCCAAGACCGGGCGTTGCTTAAGGTTGGATGGTGCCCGGAGTCTGAAATGGGTCCCTTCAATGCCCCCAGTCAACATAGTAGCCGAAGTGTGGGTTTTAGGTGTCTTCAACAATGCGGCTGAGTGTCTTCTAATCACTATTCTCAAGGGTTCAGACGGTGATCAAACATCACGCCACGCACTAGGAGGTGAAGTACTAGACACCTAAAATCCACCCCTTTGTTATTATGTTTACTAGGGCAAATAAGGGACCTATTTCAGGCTCCGGGCACCACCCAACTTAAGCAACGCCCGGTCTTGGCAAAAAAATGTATAACTTGAGATAATACGGTACTCATTCCAAGAGGGTGACCACCTACCCGTATATAGATAGTCGGACCACTGGGGAAGGTTTGACTTTCTTTTCGGTTGAATTTTTTTTTCTTTTCTCCCAGTTCAACTTGGATGAAGGGTTTGTTTTTAGACTTTAACGGCGACGGTACTTTCTCACTCGTGACAAGCCCTCAAACGAAACGAAAACGCCAAGCAACTCACAATTAAAACGATCGCACACTCAAGTGCGGGGAAAATCTTTTCACTAACGATCACACGGTCATGCTCAACGAGTCGAGGATGCTCTCTCTGAATTAACTAATGGTGATCACAGGAGTAAGTTATATATCCTACACGAAGACATCCTAATGATCCATGAGGTGTCATGCTACTCCATGTGAGTCTACTCTTTCGCGGTGAGCACACCCGGGTTAACTAGAGGGGGACAAACACTTTCCCATCTCCGGGCTTCCAGCTCTTTCCGGTTGACTTTACAGTACTCCCACTTTCCTGCCAGCTTTCCCGAAAGCTGCACGATCCCAAAACTATCGGGCATTCCTACATTCGCAATGCTTTCCCGAAGTTCCAAACCAACTTCAGAACATGAACCACATCCTCGAAGCCAAAGCGAGTCTCCAAAGCCAAACCCATGATCGAATCCTCAGCGCATTTCTAAAGCTACAAAATAAGCGCGCTCCGGGAAGCTATCCGAATAACACAAAGGAGTATCAAGAGAGCATGGCGAGCGGCACCATTTCCCACATTTGTCAATCAGCTTAGGAAAGATGAACTGATTGTGAATTGTGTGACTTTTCTTACCGTGCAGAGTTTCTCCGTCTGTGATAGTGGGTGATTTATAGTTTCTTCCACTTCGAAAAGTAGATACAGCCATCCGGGCTTTCCCTTTTTCGGTACTGTACCGCACCCGTGTGTAAGGTGACGACGATCTTTCACTTCTCTCTCGTTTCCTCACACCACGGAGCAAATCCCCAAACTGTCAAATGGAGGAAAGAAAATCGGGCAACGAACCAAAAGAGGAGGATCTCCTATGCATAGATAGTCGAACAACCGGGTAAGGTTGGGCTTTCTCTTCGCTTAGGTTTTTGTGTTTATCTGGGTTTGTCTTTGGGCAATGATTGCGAAGTAGCTTAGGAGACTTGAATCAATCAATTGCAAATTGTGTGACTTCTTTTCTCAGCCGGGTTTTCTCATTAGTGACAGTTGTGGACTTGTAGTTTCCTGCGCTTCAGAGAGTACTCGTAGATACGGTGTTGTCCGGTCTCTTGTTTTTTGCCAAAACCGCATTATCCAGCAAAAGTCGGAATTGTTGCTACTGGCCGAAAAAAGAAAAGTTTAGTTCTTCGTATTATGATATCCCGGTAACTAACAGACTCGCCTGTGCAACATACAAGTACAAGGCCTTTTTCCTTTTTTTTTTTTTGGCAAGTTGCTGGAATCTTCTGGGGCTTTCAGGCCACTGCCACCTATAATATAAACTGTGGCAAACTGTGGCGAGTCCGCGTTCTTCATTCCCTCCTCTTGGCTCGGTTGCGTTGGTTTAACCTTCGTAGTCTTTAGCTCCAATCTGACTTTTGCCGGGTGATACGGGGGGAGTACTCGAGCACTGTATGCTGTGGGCGGTTCCAAATCTAGAAGCACGTCTATCACACTAGACATACAGTATTAGAAAGTTAGGTATACTCAAGTACTGGAAATTGTGAAGAAAAGCGCCATTGCCTGGGCATTCGCGGTGTCCATGAGAAAATATCTTTAGAGTATCAGGTACCGAGGCTGTAGTGCTTAAATATGTGCTCGAGTAATAGCTGGGGTATTTCTCCCGGCCGTGCCGAGGGGGTTTTGCTGGTATTTAGCGTCCCGCATGCAAGACGCCTCGTCCTACATTGCCTCATCTTACAGTGATGATAATAGTGGACAAAATTAACCGCCGAATGAAGGTTGATGGCAACGCAACACTCCTCATCACTCTGTACTTTCAACTCCACCTAAAGAAATTTCTTTAGATCAAATATTGGTTTCTACTATATATTCTACTATCAATTTACATTCTTGATTTGTTTCTTTGGCTTTCATGATATTGGGGTTGGTGGGGGAGCGCTGCTGTTATGGCAGGAGTTTTTCATGTTCGTTGATGCACGGTTAATTTTGTCCATGGACAAAGAGCCATGAGAATCGTATTGGTTTCACAGGTTTTTGAGTAGTTTGAGGGTAATTTTCTTGGCACCTAGGAGTGGCTGACCTGCGAGGCTGCTTTAACAGACCCCCGCTTTTCTTCTGCTATTGGGAATATCATCAAACATACTCAGCAACTCCCCTTCAACTGAGCGAGCAATAAAGAGTCGAAGATGTTTCAAAATACCTTCAATAATAGCATAAATTACCAGAATACTACGAACTCTCACAATACAGCTAATAATAATGTGTGGAATAACTGTACTGTAACGGATGGGTTTTCTCAGCTCCTAACCTGGCTATCCCCCCTGGATCCCGGTTTACGACATTGGGACATTCAAGAGCGCCGTATCAATGATGTCGGAGAATGGCTCATGAGGACTGAGGAATTCGCAAGATGGTCT
>Ga0307509_10003816_pt1 | contig 22337 bp, 17 predicted proteins | sample 10_EM_MG_FD_202245 | JGI IMG/M metagenome (GOLD analysis project Ga0307509, IMG submission 202245) | Populus trichocarpa ectomycorrhiza microbial communities from riparian zone in the Pacific Northwest, United States - 10_EM | ecosystem: Host-associated > Plants > Roots > Unclassified | place... | reverse complement strand
CGGTCTTGCTTTCGGTCATGTTCGATCGAACGATGGCCGTGTTCGACAGGATCGCCAGCAGCGGATACGGCCCGGCCGTTTCGGTGGCCGTCAGCGTGCAGGTGCCGGCCGTGGCGGCGGCGCGCGTGACCACGACGGTGTAGGTGCACGTCGTGCTGCCGTCCTCGGCCGTCACCACGACCGACAGCGTGTTGCTGCCCACGCTCAGCGCCAGCGCAGCCGAGGCGCTGCCGCTCGCCACCGTGCTGCCGTTGACCTTGATGGTGGCGGCGCTGCTGGTGGCGGTCGGGGTCAGCGTCACCGAGGCGATGCTGTTGACCTCGGTCGCGGTGTAGCTGGTCGTGGCGGCGGCGAAGGTGGGCGAGAGCGTGCCCGACGACAGGCTCAGGCCGGCCAGGCTCGCATCGCTCGACGTGCCCGCCGCGGCCCGCGTGACGACGATGCTGGTGCTGATCTGGGTCGTGCCGTCGGCGGCCGTCACCACCACGTGCAGCGTGTTGCTGCCCACGCTCAGCGCGACCGCGCTCGAAGCGCTGCCGCTGGCCACGCTCAGGCCGTTGACCGTGACGCTGGCAGCGCTGTTGGTGGTGCTCGGCGTGACCGTGACCGAGCTCGTCGCGTTCGCCACCGCGGCCGTGTAGCTGGTCGTGCCCGAGGCGAACACCGGCGAGAGCGTGCCCGCGGAGAGGTACAGGCCGCTCAAGGTGGCGTCGGTCGACACGCTCGCGGCGGCCCGCGTCACGGTCACGGTGTAGGTCAGCGTCGCGCTGCCGTCGGGCGCGGTGACGACCAGCGTCAACACCGTGCTGCCCACGCTCACCGCCAGCGCGCTCGACGCGCTGCCGCTGGCGACGCTCACGCCGTTGATCGTGATGACCGCGCCCGAGGCCGTGGCCGATGGCGTGAGCGTCAGCGTGCTGATCGCATTCGCGACCGACAGCGTGTAGCTCGTCGTGCCCGACGCGAAGCTGGGCGAGAGGCTGCCGGACGAGGGGACGAGGCCGCTCAGCGTCGCGTCGGTCGACGCGCCGGCCGATGCCCGCGTGACGCTGACGGTGTAGGTGCTCGTGGTGCTGCCATCGCCCGCGGTGACGACGATCGACAGCGTGTTGCTGCCCACGCTCAGCGCGATCGCGGCCGAGCTGCCGCCGCTGGCCACGACGCTGCCGTTGACCTTGATCGTTGCCGCGTCGTCCGCGGCGGTCGGGGTGAGTGTGAGTGAACTCGTGCTGTACGCCACCACCGCGGTGTAGCTCAGCGTCGCGCCGGTGAAGCTCGGCGACAGGCTGCCCGCCGACAGGCTCAGGCCGCTCAGCAGCGCATTGCTCGACGTGCTGGTGCTGCTCGTGCCGCCACCGCCGCAGGCGATCAGGCCGAGAGCGCTCAGGGCACTGAGTGCGCCCAGTGCATTGCGGCGGCGGGCGGCGACCTGGGCGGGCTGAGAAGAGGGCATGCGAGGGTCCCGGGCAAGAATGAAGACGACGAGTCCAGGCACCCGCTGCGACGGCAGGCGGGGCGAGGCAGTTCACATCGTGCTCGCCGCGCGTGTCAGGTGTTCAGCATGCTTGTGTCGAGGCTGACAAGGTTGTCACCTCGGACAACCGCCGCGCGCCGCGGCTATGCCAGCGGCAGCACCAGCTCGGCCCGCAAGCCGCCGCCGCTGCGGTTCGACAGCGCCAGCCGGCCGCCTTCGCGCTGAGCGAGGTCGCGCGCGATATACAGCCCGAGACCGGTGCCGCCGGTGCTGCGGCTGCGCGACGATTCGAGACGGTAGAACGGCTGGAACACCGCCTCGAGCTGGTCCGCGGCGATGCCCGGGCCGGTGTCGTCGACGCACACCTGCACCTCGTGCGCCTGCATCGAGACCGACACCGCGGCCGAGCCGCCGTAGCGCAGCGCGTTGCCGATCAGGTTGCCGAGCACGCGTTTGAGCGCGGCGGGTTGGGCGAGCACGATGGCCGTCGGCGCGTCGCCCGACAGCTGCACCGGCTGGTCCTGCTCGGCCAGGTCGTCGACCATCGATTGCGCCAGCGCGGCCAGGTCGATGCGCTGGCGTTCGCCGCGCGAGTGGCTCTCGCGCATCATCTCGAGCACGCTGCCGATCAGTGTGTCCATCTCGTGCACATCGTCGACGCAGCGCTGCGCCTGCTTGTGTTCGTCCATCATCTCCAGGCGCATGCGCAGCCGCGCCAGCGGCGTGCGCAGGTCGTGCGAGATCGCGGCCATCAGCAGCGACTGCGCGTCGAACTGCGCGCGCAGGCGCTGTGCCATCGCGTTGAAGACGTGCGCGGTCTGGCGCACTTCGAGCGTGCCGCGGTGTTCGTCGACCAGCGGTGTCGGGCGGCCGTCGGCGAGCGCGTTGCTCAGGCCTTCGGACGCGTCGGCGAGCCCACGCATCGGCGCCGACAGCCAGCGCGCGCCGAACCACGCGGCCACGCCGATGGCGACGAAGCGCACGAAGTAGTCGAGCCAGAGCGCACTGGCGGGCAGGCCGCCACCTTGGTCGGGTGCGCTGGGGCCTGCTGGTCCGGCTGGGCCGCCGGGACCACCCGGACCGCCTGGGCCACTGGGACCACCGGAGCCGAAGCCTTCGCCGGGCGGCGGCTCCGGCGGTGGTCCGTTGCCTCGCGCCCCGCCGTCCTGCGGCGGCGGCCCGCCGGGCTGCGCCCGCGACGACGACGGCAGCGCACCCATCGGCGGCAGCGACGGCATCACCGGCAACTGACCGACCCCCGGCGCGCCGTTCCCTGGCGGCGCGTTGAACTGACGCATGACCGTGAACGCCAGCAGGTGGCTCGCCACCAACGCGAACCACATCAGCAGGAACAAGCGCCTGAACAGCGTGTCGCCGAACCAGCGTCGAAACCAGGACCCGCGCGTCACGCGGCTGCTATCTGGTCCGGTGCGTGGGTTCGGGCCGGCTGAAGCGCGGCCCGACGCGCTGCCCACGTTCACGACACGGCTTCCACATCCGCATCGAACGCATAGCCTTCGCCGCGCACGGTGCGGATCAGCCCCGGTTCGCGCGGCGCGTCGGCCAGCTTCTGGCGCAGCCGCGAGACCGCGAGGTCGATCGCGCGGTCGGTCACGTCGACGCCGGGTGCGCGCGACAGATCGAGCAGGCGGTCGCGGCTGAGCACGCGCCGCGGGTTGTCGATGAAGGCGCTGAGCAGGCGGAACTCGGCGCTCGACAAGGCCACGACCACGTCCATCGGCGAGCGCAGTTCGCGGCTCAGGCGATCGAACACCCAGCCCTTGAACTGCACCCGCGTGGCCGGCTCGTTCGTGGCCGAGCCGGCGCCGCGGTTCGGCCCGCAGCGGCGCAGCACGGCGCTGATGCGCGCCACCAGCTCGCGCGGCTCGAAGGGCTTGGGCAGGTAGTCGTCGGCGCCCAGTTCGAGGCCGATGATGCGGCTCGCCGGGTCGCCCTGCGCGGTCAGCATGATGACCGGTAACGCAGAGGTGCTGCGCACCCAGCGGCACAGGTCCAGGCCGTTGGCATCGGGCAGCATCAGGTCCAGCAGCAGCACGTCGAAGGTGTCGCCGGCCGGGCCGGGGGCGAGCGTGCGCCGCAGTTCGGCACCGCTGGCGAGCGCGGTCACGCGCATGCCGTAGCGCTGCAGATAGTCGGCCACCAACATGCGAAGTTCGGCGTCGTCGTCGACGAGGAGGGCGTGAGTCATGGGCCGCATCATCCCTGAAATTGAACGGCCGGGGGAGCGTGCAGAATCCGGTGCTTGCTTCCGATCCGTCATTTCAAGGCCGCCTCATGAACCTGCGCCGCTCTGTCCTGCTCGCTACTGCGCTCGCGCTGCTGCCTGTCGCCGCGGTGCGGGCCGAGGAGGTGCTGCGGGTCGTGACCGACGCGACCTTCCCGCCGATGGAGTTCGTCAAGGACGGCAAGCGCACCGGCTTCGACATCGAGCTCACCGAGGCGCTGGCCGCGGCGATGGGCCGCCGGATCGAATGGATCGATGCCGACTTCAAGGGCCTGATCGAATCGCTGGTGACCAAGCGCGCCGACCTGGCGATGTCGGCGATCTACATCACCGACGAGCGCAAGAAGCTCGTCGACTTCAGCGACTCGTATTTCGCGGGCGGCCTGGTCGTGCTGACCGCCAAGGCCGGCCCGATCAAGAGCCTGAAGGACCTGGCCGGCAAACGCGTCAGCGTGCAGGTCGGCACCCGCTCGGTCGGGTTCCTGCGGGACAACTACCCGAAGATCGAGCGCATCGAGGTCGAGAAGAACCAGGAGATGTTCAACCTCGTCGAGACCGGCCGCGCCGATGCGGCGGTGACGGGCAAGCCCGCGGCGATGATCTACGCGCAGGCCAAGCCGTCGCTGCACGTGCTCGCCGAGCAGCTCACGGTCGAGAACTACGGCATCGCGGTGCGCAAGGACGCACCCGGCATCCGCGAGGCGGTCAACGCGGCACTGAAGAAGATCAAGTCCGACGGCACCCACGACAAGCTCGTGCAGAAGTGGTTCGAAGCCGCTAGATGAAGCCCCTCGGCGAACGGGTACGTTCGCCGATCCCCCGAGGGGAAGGCGGGGCCGCTTGGGAGCGGCCCGGCGCTGGCCCCGCTTGGTAGGCGCCGCAGGCTCGTCAGGAGCGGAACAGCCGCGAATACTGCGACTCGTGCTGCGCCGACAGGATCGCGAGCATCGGCGTGAACGCCTGGCGCTGGCTGTCCATCAGGCCGGCGGCGAGATCGACGGCCGCCGGGAGCTCGTCAACAAGTGCTGCGAGCACGCGCTGGCCGGCGCTCTGTCCGAGCGGCACGGCCTTGAGCGCGGCCTGCACCATGTTCTCGGCCCAGCCGAAGCCGAAGCTCAGCAGCGCTTCGCGCAGCGGCGCGCCGGTCTGCACCGCGGCGAGCGCGAAGGCCACCGGCCACGTCGGTGCTGGCGCCAGCGCTTTCAGCGCATCGACGCGCGCGTCGGTTCCCCCGCGGTTGCGCAGCCACTCGACCAGCGACCGGCCCATCTGCTGCGTCTGCTGACGCAGCTCGGCGGTCTCGCGCGTGGTCGTGACCCAGTCGTTGAGTTCGGCGATGTGCGCGATGTCGCCGCGCTGCCAGGCCTTGAAGGCCTTGGCGCAGACGGCGAGGTCGCTGCGCGCCAGGCTCAGGTGCAGCTGGTCGCGCAACCACGCGGCGGCATCGGCCTCGCCGGTGATGCGGCCGGCCTCGACCGCGGCCTCCAGCCCTTCGGAATAGCTGAAGCCGCCGACCGGCAAGGCCGGCGATGCGAGCCACATCAGCTGCAGCAGCGCGCTCGCGGCGACGGGCTCGGGCCGCGCGCGCATCATCAGTGCTCGTGCTTGCAGTCCGGGCCGTGCACGTGGCCGTGATCATGATCGTGGCCATGGGCGTGCGTCGAGTGATCGTCGTGAGCCTGCGCGTGGCCGTGTCCATGGTCGTGGCCGACATGCGTCGAATACGCGCCGCCCTCGGGCTCGAACGGCGCGAGCAGCTCGACCACGTCCAGGTGCATCTTCACGAGCATCTCGGCGAGCACGTGGTCGGGTTCGATCTGCAGGTGCTCGGGCCGCAGCTCGATCTGCACGTGGCGGTTGCCGAGGTGATAGGCCGCGCGCACCAGATCGAACGGTGCGCCGTGCTCGGCGCACGGCGTGATGCGCATCACCGGCTGCGGCTGCGCGACGACCTTGATCAGCGAGCCGTCTTCGGCGACCAGCACGTCGCCGCCGCGCACCGCGGTACCGCGCGGCAGGAACACGCCGAGCTGGCGGCCTTGCGAATCGTCGCTGTCGAAGCGGCTCTTCTGGCGCGTGTCCCAGTCGAGCACGACGGTGGCCGCACGCTTGAGCAGGACCGCGCTCAGGCCCTGGCCATGGGGAAGGAGTTTGTTGACGGTGAGCATGGGCCGCAGGCTACCAGAGCGCGCAAGCACCAGCGATGAAAGCGAATCTCAGTCAGAACAAAAAGTAGCGCTGTGCCATCGGCAACTCGGTGGCCGGCTCGCAGGTCAGCAGCACGCCGTCGGCGCGCACTTCGTACGTCTGCGCATCGACCTCGATGGTCGGCATGCCGCTGTTGTGGACCATGTCCTTCTTGCCGATGCTGCGCGTGTTCGTCACGGCCTCGGTGCGGCGGCGCAGGCCCAGCTGGGCCGGCACACCGAGCTCGGCCGCAGCCTTCGAGATCAAGGTGATGCAGGTGTTGTCCATCGCGCTGCCGAAGGCGCCGAACATCGGCCGGTAGTGCACCGGCTGCGGCGTCGGGATGCTCGCGTTCGGGTCGCCCATCGCGGCCGCGGCGATCATGCCGCCCTTGATGATCAGGCTCGGCTTGACGCCGAAGAACGCCGGCTTCCACACCACCAGGTCGGCGAGCTTGCCGACCTCGACCGAGCCGACGACGTGCGAGATGCCCTGCGTGATCGCCGGGTTGATCGTGTACTTCGCGATGTAGCGCTTGACGCGGAAGTTGTCGTGGCGCGCGTTGTCTTCGGGCAGCGTGCCGCGCTGCAACTTCATCTTGTGCGCGGCCTGCCAGGTGCGGATGATGACCTCGCCGACGCGCCCCATCGCCTGGCTGTCGGACGACATCATCGAGAACACGCCCAGGTCATGCAGGATGTCCTCGGCGGCGATCGTCTCGCGCCGGATGCGGCTCTCGGCGAAGGCCAGGTCCTCGGCGATGTTCGCGTGCAGGTGGTGGCACACCATCAGCATGTCGAGGTGCTCGTCGACGGTGTTGACCGTGTACGGCATCGTCGGGTTCGTCGACGAGGGCAGCACGTTGGGCAGGCCGGCGACCTTGATGATGTCGGGCGCATGCCCGCCGCCGGCGCCTTCGGTGTGGAAGGTCGCGATCGCGCGGCCCTTGAACGCGGCGACCGTGTCCTCGACGAAGCCCGATTCGTTCAGCGTGTCGGTGTGGATCGTGACCTGCACGTCGTGCGCATCGGCCACGCTCAGGCAGTTGTCGATCGCCGCCGGCGTCGTGCCCCAGTCCTCGTGCAGCTTCAGGCCGTAGGCGCCGGCCTCGACCTGCTCTTCGAGCGCGCGCGGGAGCGAGGCATTGCCCTTGCCCTGGAAGCCCAGGTTCATCGGGAAGCTCTCGGCCGCCTTCAGCATCGAGTGGATGTGCCACGGCCCCGGCGTGCAAGTGGTCGCGAAGGTGCCGGTCGCGGGGCCGGTGCCGCCGCCCATCATCGTCGTCACGCCGCTCATCAGCGCCTCTTCGATCTGCTGCGGGCAGATGAAGTGGATGTGCGTGTCGATGCCACCCGCGGTGATGATGTTGCCTTCGCCGGCGATGATCTCGGTGCCCGGCCCGATGACGATGTCGACGCCCGATTGCACGTCCGGGTTGCCGGCCTTGCCGATGGCGCTGATCAAGCCGTTCTTCAGGCCGATGTCGGCCTTCACGATACCCCAGTGGTCGATGATCAGCGCGTTGGTGATGACGGTGTCGGCGACCTCGGCAGCGAGCCGCTGGCTCTGCGCCATGCCGTCGCGGATGGTCTTGCCGCCGCCGAACTTGACCTCTTCGCCGTAGCCGCCGGCGGCCAGCGTGTAGTCATTTTCGACCTCGACGATCAGCCCGGTGTCGGCCAGGCGCACGCGGTCGCCGGTGGTCGGGCCGAACATCTCGGCATAGGCGCGGCGCTGGATCTTCATAGCGCGCCCTGCACCAGGCCGCGGAAGCCGTAGACCTTGCGGTCGCCGGCGTAGTCGACGAGTTCGACGGTGCGCTGCTGCCCCGGCTCGAAGCGCACTGCGGTGCCCGAGGCGATGTTGAGCCGCATGCCGCGCGCGGCCGCGCGGTCGAAGCGCAGCGCTGCGTTGGTCTCGGCGAAGTGGTAGTGCGAGCCGACCTGGATCGGGCGGTCGCCGGTGTTCTCGATCACCAGGCTGGCGGTGCGCCTTCCGGGGTTGAGTTCGTGATCGGGACCATCGGTGAGGAGTTCGCCAGGGATCATGGTTGTTGCTGCGTTATGCAATCGGTTGGTGCACGGTCACCAGCTTGGTGCCATCGGGGAACGTGGCCTCCATCTGGATCTCGGGGATCAGCTCGGCGACGCCATCCATCACGTCGGCGCGCGTGAGCCAGGTCTTGCCTTCGCTCATCAGCGCGGCGACGCTCTTGCCGTCGCGCGCGCCTTCCATGATGGCGGCGCTGATCAGCGCCACCGCCTCGGGGTAGTTGAGTTTGAGCCCGCGCGCCTTGCGGCGTTCGGCCAGCAGCGCGGCCGTGAAGATCAGCAGCTTGTCTTTTTCTCGGGGCGTGAGGTCCATGCATCGAAGGTAGCAGGAGACGTACCACGCGTGGCACAGGGCTTGCACCAACTCGGGTCATGAGCGTTGTCCCGATCCTGCCGCTGGCCGCCGCCGACGCCCCGCGCGTCGGTCAAGGGATGCCGCCGCCGTCGGGCACCAAGCCAGTGCAGCAAGTCGTCAAGGTGCGCCGCGACTACAACAGCTGGGTCGCGCGCGAGACGATGGAAGACTACGCGCTGCGCTTCACGCCGCGCTCGTTCCGCAAGTGGTCGGCACTGCGCGTGGCCAACACCGCGTTCGGCGCCACATCGTTCCTGGTGCTCGAGGCGGTCGGCGGCACGCTGCTGGTCGAGTACGGTTTCATCAACGCGTTCTGGGCCATCCTCGCGACTGGCCTGATCATCTTCATGGCGGGCTGGCCGATCAGCGTCTACGCGGCCAAGCATGGCGTCGACATGGATCTGCTGACGCGCGGCGCCGGCTTCGGCTACATCGGCTCGACGATCACCTCGCTGATCTACGCGAGCTTCACCTTCATCTTCTTCGCGCTCGAGGCCGCCATCATGGCCTACGCGATGGAGCTCGCGTTCGACATCCCGCCGGCCTGGGGCTACCTGCTGTGTTCGCTGATCGTGATCCCGCTCGTCACGCACGGTGTCACGACGATCAGCAAGCTGCAGGTCTGGACGCAGCCGCTGTGGCTGCTGATGCTGATCGTGCCGCTCGCCTATGTGCTGCACCAGCACCCGCAGGTGCTCAGCGACATCTGGCGCTATGGCGGCGAAGGCCCGGACGGCGCGCGGCCCGCCGGCTTCGACCTGATGAAGTTCGGCGCCGCGATGACCGTCGGCATCGCGCTGATCACGCAGATGGGCGAGCAGGCCGACTACCTTCGCTTCATGCCCGAGCCGCAGACGAACCAGAAGGCCCGCTGGTGGGCCGGCGTGATCATCGGCGGCCCGGGTTGGGTGTTGCCCGGTGTGCTGAAGATGCTCAGCGGCGCGCTGCTCGCGTACCTCGCGATCGGCTATGCGGTGCCGCCCGACCACGCGGTCGACCCGACGCAGATGTACCTGGTCGCGTACAACGCGGTGTTCTCGCAGTACGGCCTCGCGGTCGCGGCGACCGCGTTGTTCGTGTTCGTCTCGCAGCTCAAGATCAACGTCACGAACGCGTATGCCGGCTCGCTCGCGTGGTCGAACTTCTTCGCACGGCTCACGCACAGCCACCCCGGGCGCGTCGTGTGGATGCTGTTCAATACCGCGATCGCGCTGATGCTGATGGAGCTCGACGTGTTCCAGGCGCTCGGCAAGGTGCTGGGCCTGTACTCGAACATCGCGATCGCGTGGATGATGGCCGTCGTCGCCGACCTCGTCATCAACAAGCCGATGGGCTGGTCGCCCAAGGGCATCGAGTTCAAACGCGCGCACCTGTACGACGTGAACCCGGTCGGCGTCGGCGCGATGGGCGTGGCCTCGCTGCTGTCCATCGTCGCGTGGCTGGGCGTGCTCGGGCCGATGGCGCAGGCCTTCTCGGCGGTGATCGCGCTGGTCACGGCGCTGCTCGTGTCGCCGCTGATCGCATGGGCCACACAAGGCCGCTACTACCTGGCGCGCGAACCTCGCGTGAACGACGATGAAGGCAGCTACAAGCGCCTAACCCGCTGCGTGATCTGCGACCGCGACTACGAGCGCGACGACCTCGCGCACTGCCCGGCCTACCAGGGCGACATCTGCTCGCTGTGCTGCACGCTCGATGCGCGCTGCAACGACTTGTGTAAGCCGCATGCGCGGCTCTCGGTGCAATGGAACAGCGCGCTGCGTGCGGTGCTGCCGCGCACGATGTGGCCGTATCTCGAGACCGGCCTCGGCCACTACCTGCTGTTGATGGCGGTGGTCGTGCCGCTGCTCGCGGGCCTGTTCGCGACGCTCTATCACCAAGGGCTGCCGCTGCTGGCCGACACGGCCTCGGCCGCCGCGCTGCGCCTGGGCTTCATCAAGGCCTTCGCGGCGCTGCTGCTCGTCAGCGGCATCGTCGCGTGGTGGCTGGTGCTCACGCACAAGAGCCGGCAGGTCGCGCAAGAAGAATCGAACCGCCAGACCCAGGCGCTGAACGAGCAGACGCATGCGCTGCGCCACGAGATCGAATCGCACCGCCGCACCGACGAGCAATTGCAGCAGGCCAAGCGCAGCGCCGAGCTCGCGAACCAGGCCAAGAGCCGCTACATCACGACCGTGAGCCACGAGCTGCGCACGCCGCTCAACAGCATCCTCGGCTACGCGCAACTGCTCGAAGAAGACGCGTCGGTGCCCGCACACCGCCGCCAAGCCGTCACGGTGATCCGGCGCGGCGGGGACCACCTGCTGTCGCTGATCGAGGGCACGCTCGACATCGCGCGCATCGAGGCCGGCCGGCTGCGGCTCGAGAACCGGCCGATGCGCTTTCGCGACTGCATGCAAGAGATCGTGCGCATGTTCGAGCTGCAGGCCGCGGCCAAGGGCATCGAGTTTCGGCGCGTGCTCGCCGACGCGCTGCCCGAGATCGTGCGCGCCGACGAGAAGCGCCTGCGCCAGATCCTCATCAACGTGCTCGGCAACGCGGTCAAGTTCACGCAGACCGGGCGCGTCGAATTCCGCGTCGGCTTCGCGCGCGAGATGGCGGTGTTCGAGATCGAGGACACCGGCCCCGGCATCCCGGCCGACGAGATCGAGCACATGTTCGAGCCCTTCGCGCGCGGCCATGAGGCCGGCGGCGGCACCGGTCTGGGCCTGACGATCAGCAAGATGCTGATCGGGCTGATGGGCGGCGAGCTGACGGTGCGCAGCACCGCCGACGCGCCGCAGACCGGCACGGTGTTCCGCATCCGCCTGTTCCTGCCCGAGGTGCACGGCGTGCGCCTGCCCGCCGAGGCGCCGCGCAGCGCGCGCACCGGCTACCTCGGCGCGCGCAAACGCATCCTCGTCGTCGACAACGAAGAGGTCGAGCGCGAGCTGCTCGTGAGCGTGTTGCAGCCGCTGGGCTTCGAGATCGCTGCGGTGGCTTCGGGCCACGAGTGCCTGGCCTGGCTGGACCAACACCGCGCGGACGCGATCCTGATGGACCTCGCGATGCCCGGCATCGATGGCTGGGCCACGGTGCGCGCGATTCGCGCGCAAGGCTTGAGCGCCGCGCCGGTCGCGATCGTCTCGGGCAACGCCTTCGACAAGGGCCTGGACAACGAGGTCGGCATCTCGATCGAAGACTTCATCCTGAAGCCGGTGCGCGTCAACGAGCTGCTCGACTGGCTGGGCGCGCGCCTGCAGCTCGAGTGGATCAGCGCCGCGCCCGCCACGCTCGCGGCCGCGGAGCCCGAGCATGCGGTCGATGGCGTGTTGCCCGCCGCCGAACAACTGCAGGCGCTCGACGAACTCGTGAGCCTGGGCTACTTCCGCGGCATCGTGCGCAAGCTCGACGAGATCGAGGCCGACGACCCCGCGCACGCGCGCTTTGCCGAGCAACTGCGCGGCCTGGCGCGGCAGTTCCAGCTCGACGCGATCAGCCGAATACTGCGCCAGGCGCTGCACACACGTCGCAGCGCCTGAGCGCGCCGCACATCGCCCGCGGGAGCGGGTGATCGCAAAAAATAGTTCCGACAAGCGGCACGGTTTCTCGGACGAAAGGTGATTGTGTCTGCCTTGACAAGCAACTGATAACGTCGCTTTACGCCGCATCACCAGACTCCATCCGAACCGTTCCCGATACCCGCTTCTAGTGCGGTGTGACGGGCCCAGATTGTTTCGGATCGAGCGCCTGATGAACCCACCATGCAATGACCGCGCACTGCCGCCGCAGCAGCGCCAAGCAGGCTTCACGCTGATCGAGGTGATGATCGTGGTGGCGATCATCGCCATCCTGTCTGCGATCGCGATGCCGGTGTACAGCGACTACATCCGGCGTGGGCGGATCCCCGAGGCCACGTCCTATCTGTCGGCTCAGCAGGTGAAGATGGAACAGTGGTTCCAGGACAACCAGTACTACTACAAGAGCGCCAGCGCCACCAGCACCTGCGCTGACGGGACGGTGCCCACGGGCACCTACTTCACCTTCACCTGCACCGTGCTGACTTCCACCACCTATGTGTGGACGGCGACCGGCAACACCGGCACCACGATGGCCGGTTTTATCTACACCATCAACCAGGACTCGGTTCGGGCCTCTTACATCACCGGCGTCTCCGGCTGGACCGCGACCTCCACCACCTGCTGGATCACGAACAAGGGCGGGGTCTGCTGATGAGAGCGCTACGCGCCGGTCACGCGCGCGGCATGACCCTGATCGAGCTGATGGTCGGCATTGCCGTGATGGCGATCGCGCTGATGCTCGGCATCCCGTCGTTCGGCGAATGGCTGCGGAATACGCGCATCCGCAGCACCGCCGAAGCGCTGCAGAACGGCCTGCAGTTCGCGCGGACCGAGGCCGTGCGCCGCAACACGCCGGTGCGCTTTCAGCTGGTCGACTCGCTGACCAGCTCCTGCGTGCTGAGCACCACCGGTTCGTACTGGGCCGTCAACCTGACGGCCTCGGCCACGCCGGCAGGCGCCTGCGCGACCACCGTGAGCGACACCACCTCGCCTTATCTGCTGGGCCGCAGCCCGGTGGTCTCGAGTGCCGTGGTGACCTCGCTGACCGGCTCAAGGGCGGCCATCGGCTTCGATGGCCTCGGTCGGCTGACCACCATCACCAACCCGGACAGCGGCGTCGGCACGCTGACCATCAAGGTGACCTCGAGCAGCGCCACCTGCGTCGCCTCCGGCGGCACGGCGCGTTGCCTCACCGTGGTGGTGAGCCCGGCCGGCGAGATCCGCCTGTGCGACCCGTCGCACGCCAGCACCTCCGATTCGACCGACCCGATGAGCTGCCCGGCCTGACGACATGAACCACCCCAAGACGTCTTCCCATCGCAGGCACCGCACGCAGCGGGGCTTCATGCTGATCGAAGTGCTGTGCGCGCTGCTGATCTTCGCGGCCGGCATCCTCGCGATGGTGGGCTTGCAGGCCGCCTCCATCCAGCAGGCCAGCGCAGCGCGGTTTCGTGCGGTCGCGGCATTGCAGGCCAGCGATCTGATCAGCCGGATGTGGGTCAGCGACCGCACGGCCGCCACGCTGCAGGCGTCCTTCGCGAGCACGTCGAGCGGCAGCACCAACACCGGCTACACGAGCTGGTACGCCGCGGTGCAGAGTTCCGGCCTCCCGCTGGTGGCCAGCCAGCCGCCGACGGTCACGTTCACGACGGTCGCCGGTGGCGGTAGCTCGGCCGTCGCCAGCAGCCTGGCGACGATCACGATCTACTGGACGGCGCCCGGCGACACGAGCGCGCACAAGTACGTCGCGATGGCGCAGGTGAAGTGATGGAACGCGTCTTCTGTCTGCACCGCAATCGTCGCCGGTCCGGGCGCGGCTTCAGCCTGATCGAGATCATGGTGGGCCTGGTCATCGGCATGTTCGCGATCCTGATCGTGATGCGGATCTTCGCGGCGTCCGAGACCAACAAGCGCACGACCACCGGCGGCAACGATGCGCAGGTCAGCGGCTCGGTCGCGCTGTACGGGTTGGAGCGCGACATCCGGCAATCCGGCTACGGCATCAGCGCCTACAACATCCTCGGCTGCAGCCTGTCGTACACCACGAGCAGCGACTCGGCCAGCGTCACGCTCGCCGCGCTCGCGCCAGTGACGATCAACCCGGCCCCCAGCCTGGTGCCGGCGGGTGACGCCAACACCGACACTTTGCTGGTGATCGGCGGCAACTCCGCCAGCCCCTCGGAAGGCGACGCCACGACGGCGGCCACCACGACCACGGCCTACGCGATCACGACACCCACTGCCTTCACCGCGGGCGACCGCGTCATCGCGGCGGCGACCACGCGGCCCAGCACCTGCGCGCTCGCGCTCGCCACCGTCAAGAGCATCTCCGGCAGCACGCTCACGGTCGTGTCGGGCACCGCCGGCGTCGCGTCCGGCAACGCGGTCTACAACCTGGGGCCGACCCCGATCGCACGTGCCTATGCCGTGCGCAACGGCAACCTCACCGTATGCGACTACACCGCCTACGACTGCGGCAGCACGAGCTACACCAGCACGCTCAACAGCGACGTCTGGGTGCCGGTGGCGAGCAACGTTGTGAGCCTGCGCGCGCAGTACGGGCGCGACATCACGGGCATCTCGGGTTCGATCTCGACGATGACCGGCGTCGTCGGCAGCTACGACCAGACCACGCCGGGCAGCTCGGCAGACGCGACCACCATCCCGCTGTACTGCGGCTGGTCGCGTGTCATTGCACTCAGGCTGGCGATCGTGGCCCGCAGCCCGAGCTACGACAAGACCCTGCCGACTTCGGCGGCGCCGACCTGGGACGGCTCGACCACCAACACCACGACCACGAGCACGCTGACCACCGTCACGCCCACGGCGGCGGCCATCGACCTGAGCGGCAACGCCAACTGGAAGTACTACCGGTACCGGACCGTGCAGGCCACCGTGCCGCTGCGCAACACGATCTGGCAGGGCTCGCAGTCCACTTACCAGGGAGGGTCCGGCGGATGCTGACCGTTAGCTACAGCCGCAGCCACGGCAGGCGCCGCATCGCGGGTGCGCACCGCCAGCGCGGCATCGTTTTGATCCTGGCGCTGATCGTGCTCGTGGCCATGGCGCTCGCGGCCATCGCGCTGACGCGATCGACCTTCACGTCGAACGCCATCGCCGGCAACCTTGCGTTCCAGCAGGCCGCTACGACCTCGGCCGACCAGGGCATCGAGGCGGCCGTCGCCTGGCTCGAGAACAACAACGGCCAGAGCAGCTCGACGACTGCCGCGACCTGCTCGACCAGTGTCGGCACCACCGTGCTGGCCTGCGACCAGGCGAGCCGCGGCTACATCGCAACGCGCACGGACCCGAGCAGCACGCAGACCTGGCCCGACTTCTGGGCCGCACTGGTCACCGCCGGCACCACCCCGGTCGCGCTGAGTGCCGACAGCGCCGGGAACACGGTGTCCTACATGATCCAGCGCATGTGCAGCGCCGCCGGCGACGCCGCCAGCACGACGTGCTCGACGCCGCCGGCGACGTCTTCGTGCTCCAACTGCAGCAAGGCGTCGGACAGCCAGAACCTGACGGCCGCGACCCAGTTCTATTACCGCATCACCGTGCAGGTCAGCGGGGCGCGCAGCACGCGCAGCTACACGCAGGTCATGGTCGCGCTGTGACTTCGCCATCAGCCACGCCGCGCATGCCGCGGCTTCTGGAGTTCACCATGTTCAAGACATTCAACCCCGGCAGATGGGCGTTCGGCGCAGCCCTGCTGATCGCCATGGCGCAAGCGCCGGCGGCGGTGACGGACCTGGCCACGTCACCGCTGGAGACCTCCACCGCGACGCTGGTCAAGCCCAACCTCTTCTACATCCTGGACGATTCGGGCAGCATGGGCGACGCCTACCTGCCCGATTGGGCCAGCGACACCAGCAACGCCTTGCTGTTCCGCAACAGCCGCCACAACGGCATCTACTACGACGCGGCCGTCACCTACACGCCACCGCTGAAGTACGACGGCACGAGCTACACGAGCATGAGCTCGGCCAACACATCGGCCTGGACCAAGGTGCCCGACGACGGCTACGGCGTGCAGTCCACCAGCACGTCGAACCTGGTGAGCACGAGCCCGTACTTCTACACCTTCGTCGCCGGCGAGTACTGCACCGACGCCCACCTGCGGACCTGCAACACCCAGACCGCGGCCACGACGACCTATGCCTACCCGGCGTACCTGCGCTGGTGCACCTCGTCCGCGTTGTCGAGCTGCCAGGCCATCTACATCAATTCGGCATCGAGCACGGGCGTGACCTACACCAACGCGCGCTACCCGGGGGCCACCATCACGACGGGGTCGGGCAACAACAAGACGACCACGACCGTGCCTGGGTCGAACATCAAGACCACGATCTCGTCGAGCACCACCAGTTACCCCTACCCCAACACCTCTGCCGTGGCCAGCACCCGCACCGACTGTGCAGGCACCACCTGCACCTACGCGGAGGAGATGACCAACTACGCGAACTGGTGGGCCTACTACCACACGCGCATGCAGATGACGAAGACGGCGGCCAGCATCGCGTTCTCGGTGCTGACCACCAGCTATCGCCTGGGCTACATGAGCATCAACAACAGCACGGGCAGCGACTTCCTCGACATCGCCGACATCACCACCACCAGCGGCGGCCAGAAGGCCTTGTGGTACGCGAAGTTCACCGCCGCCAAGCCCGCCAACACCACGCCGCTGCGCACGGCGCTGTCGACGGCGGGCCGCTACTTCGCGGGCAAGCTGACGAGCGTCAACTCGGTGAGCGCGGGCGACCCGATGCAGTACGCCTGCCAGCGCAACTACACGGTCCTGTCGACCGACGGCTACTGGAACGAAAGCGCGACGCCCTACAAGATCGACGGCAGCACCGCCATCGGCGACCAGGACGCCAGCGAATCGCGGCCCTACCTCGACGGCAACGCGACATCGAACACGCTCGCCGACGTGGCCGAGTATTACTACGCGACGGACATCCGCTCCTCGACCTTCAGCAACACCACGAACCGCTCGACCGGCACCGATGTCTCCAGCAACGCCTACTCGAACAAGCAGCAGCGCATGTACACCTACACGCTGGGCCTGGGCGCGTCGGGCTACATGCAGTACCAGAGCGACTACGCGTCGGCCACCAGCGGCGACTACTACGACGTGCTGAACGGCACGACGACCAGCTCGACGACGCTGTCGAACGGCATCTGTGCCTGGCAGAGCTCCGGCAGCTGCAACTGGCCCACGCCGACGAACAACACGCAGACCACCATCGACGACCTGTGGCACGCCGCCGTCAACGGCCGCGGCACCTACTACAGCGCCACCAACCCGAGCGAGCTGAAGACCGGCTTGAGCAGCTTCCTGAACAGCGTGAGCGCCGCCACCAGCGCCGCGGCATCGCCCACTGTCAGCGCCCAGAACTTCTCGACGACGAGTGCCAACTACGTCTTCGGTACCTCGTTCTGCTCGGCCAAGTGGTTTGGCGAACTGGCGCGCTACACGGTGAATGCCTCGACCGGCGCGATCTCGAGCACGCCCGACTGGTCGGAGTCGGGTGCAGGCTCCGACTGCACAGACTCGTCCGGCTCCCTGGTCACCACGCCGCTGCTCGACAAGATCACCTACACCTCGCGCAGCATCTACACCTACGACCCGAGCGCCAGCACGACGCTGATCCCGTTCGCGTGGGCCTCGTTGACCACCACGATGCAGGGCTACTTCAAGATCGCGGCGATCTCGTCGCTGTCGCAGCTGTGCTCTTCCGGCAGCACCTGCGTCAACTCGGCGCTGCAGATTGACAGCACGACCGCCGGTACCACCACGGGGGTCGGCGGCATCAACCTCGTCAACTTCCTGCGCGGCGACCGCAGCAACGAAGGCACGCCGAACACCGCCTACTACTTCCCGCGCACGCACGTGCTGGGCGACATCGTCGATTCGCAGGCCGTGTACGTCAAGGCGCCGTCGTTCAGCTACACCGACAGCGGCTACGCGAGCTTCAAGACCGCCAATGCCAGCCGGCAGGCCATGGTCTACGTCGGCGCCAACGACGGCATGCTGCACGCGTTCAACGCCGACTCCGGTGCCGAGGTGTGGTCCTACATCCCATCGATGCTGCTGCCCAGCTTGTACAAGCTCGCCGACAAGAACTACGCCTCGAACCACGTGTTCCTCGCGAACGGCCAGGTCACCCACGCAGATGCCTATTTCAGTTCCGACTCGGCCTGGCACACCATGCTGGTGGGCGGGCTGGGCGAGGGCGGCCGCGGCTTCTACGCGCTCGACGTGACCACGCCGTCGTCGCCCAAGGTGCTGTGGGAGTTCACCTCCAACACCAGTGCCAACAGCGCCTACATCGTGGATGCCGACCTCGGCTACTCCTATGGCAAGCCGGTGGTGACCAAGCTGGTCGACGGCACCTGGGTCGTGCTCGTCACCTCGGGCTACAACAACGTGTCGCCCGGCACCGGGCACGGCATCCTGTGGGTGCTCAATGCGCGCACCGGCGCCGTCATCAAGAAGATCGACACCGGTGTCGGCAGCGCCAGCGCCACCGTGACAGGTTGCTCCACCGCGCCCTGCCCGAGCGGTCTGGCGAAGATCAGCGTGTGGGTCGACAGCGCCACCAGCAACACGGCGACCCAAGTCTATGGCGGCGACCTGTTCGGCAACCTCTGGCGCTTCGACATCAGTGCGCTGACCGCCAGCGGCGGCACGGCGACGACGCAGCTGCTGGCCACGCTGTCGTCGGACGCCAGCGGCACGCGCCAGCCCATCACCTCGCGCCCGGAGCTGGGCTACACCAGCAGCAGCCACGTCGTCTTCGTCGGCACCGGGGCCTACCTCGGCGTGTCCGACATCTCGACGACCCAGGTCCAGACCATGTATGCCATCAAGGACCCGCTGACCGGCAGCTCCACCACCACCGCGCTCTATTCAAACCCGCGCACCAACGTCTGCGGCAGCGCCTCGACCAGCTGCTTCGTGCAGGTGACCCTCACCGACAGCTCCGGCGTCCGGACCGCGACCAGCAGCGTCACGGCGAACTTCAAGACCATGAACGGCTGGTTCGCCGACCAGCCCGAGAGCGGCGAGCGCATCAACACCGATGCCACCTTGCAGCTCGGCACGCTGGCCTATGTCTCCAACATCCCCAGCACCACGGGCGCTTGCAGCGTCGGCGGGACGAGCTACCTCAACTACGTCAACTTCGCCACCGGGCTGGCGGTCTCCGGGGCTTCGAACGAGGGCGTGCTGCTGAGCACCGGCCTGTCCAGTTCCGCGGTGCTGGCGCTGACCACCAGCGGCAAGGTGGTCGCCTACACGAAGTCGTCGGATGGCAGCACCACGACCACGACGGTACCGACGTCGTCCTCGTCAACCGGAACGCGGCGGCTGACCTGGCGAGAATTGATCGTGGGGCAGTGAAGCGAGTCGGTGCGGCGGCGCCTGAGCTACGCTCGCGGTATCGCCTTCGCCGCTCCGCCCCGCATGACCGACCGCCTCCCCGACCGCAGCGCCAGCAACGTCGTGCTGATCGTCGACGACGTGCCCGACAACCTGTCGGTGCTGCACGATGCGCTCGACGAATCCGGCTACATCGTGCTGGTCGCGACGAACGGCGAGAGCGCGCTGCAGCGCGCCGCGCAGGCGCTGCCCGACATCGTGCTGCTCGACGCGGTGATGCCGGGCATGGACGGCTTCGAGGTCGCGCGCCGGCTCAAGGCGCATGCCGAGACCGCGCACATCCCGATCATCTTCATGACCGGGCTGACCGAGACCGAACACGTCATCAAGGCCTTCGGCGCCGGCGGCGTCGATTACGTGACCAAGCCGATCCGCGCGCAGGAGGTACTCGCGCGCATGGCGGTGCACATGCGCGGCGCGCGCCAGGCGATGCAGGCGACGCAGGCGCGCAACGCGCTCGATGCCTTCGGCCACGCGACGATGGCGATCCACGTCATTGATGCCGACGGCCCGGCGCGCGCGGTGTGGCAGACGCCGCTCGCGCGCGACTTGATGCAGCGCTACTTCGCGGCGGCCGCGGGCCACGTGCCCGACTCGGTGCTGGAGTGGCTGCGCAACGAGGCCGCGGTCGGGGCGCAGGGCCGCGAGCCGCGCACGCTGAGCGTCGAGAAGGACGCGCGCCAGCTCGTGCTCGCGCTGCAGCAGCGCACCGGCGACGACGACCTGCTGATCGTGATGCGCGAGGTCTCGGACGCCGCCGTCGTGCAGACGCTGGTGCAGGCGCTCAAGCTCACGCTGCGCGAAGCCGAGGTGCTGTACTGGGTCGCGAAGGGCAAGACGAATCGCGACATCGGCGACATCCTCGGCACCAGCCCGGCGACCGTGAAAAAACACCTCGAGCGCGTCTACGTCAAGCTCGGTGTCGAGACGCGCACCGCGGCTGCGGGCATCGCGATGGCGCGGCTGCGGCAGCTCAACGTCAGCATCGCCGGCTGACCGGCCGCCACCACGTTCTTGGGGCTGCCGCGCGCGCGGCACTTGCGCCAACATCGGCGGCACCGCCCGTGCCTCAGCGAAAGAGCCCATGCCGACCCCATCGTCCCCGCTCCCGGCCACCGAACGCATCGCCACGCTCGACATCGTGCGCGGCTTCGCGCTGCTCGGCATCCTGATCATGAACATGCCGGGTTTCTCGACCTCGTTCTTCGCCGAGGTCGACGGCTCGCACCTGTGGCCGGGCCGGCTCGACCAGTTGGCCGAGCTGACGCGCGACCTGCTGTTCTCGGGCAAGTTCAACAGCATGTTCAGCCTGCTGTTCGGGATCGGCTTCACGATCCAGTTCGCGCGCATGCAGCAGCGCGACCCCGACCGCGCCACCGGCCAGTACCTGCGGCGGCTGCTGGTGCTCGGCGTGTTCGGGCTGGTCCACGCCACGGTGTTCTGGACCGGCGACGTGCTGCACATCTATACGCTGCTCGGGCTGCTGATGCTGTTCGCGCTGCGCCGCCTCGGCGATCGTGCGATCGTGCTGCTGATCGGCGCGTGCCTGCTGTACCCGGTCGTCTCGGGCGCGCTGCGGTTGCTGGTCATGACGCCCGAGATCGTCGCGCAGCTCGTGGCCCAGGCCAAGGCCTTCGAGACCAGCAACAACGCCGCCTACGGGCACGGCAGCTTCGTTGGCGCCGCGGCCGAGCACCTGCGCGAGTTCAGTCACTTCTACGGCGACCGCTGGGCGCTGTGGAACACGCTCGGCTTCTATGTGCAGATGGCGATGACGATGCTGCTCGGCCTGCTGGCCGGCCGGCGCCGCTGGCCGCAGCGCATCCCCGAACTGCTGCCGCGCATCCCGCGCCTGCAGTGGGGCGCGCTCGCGCTCGGCCTGGCCTGCGGCGTCGCGTTCACCGTCATCTTCGAAGCGCAGCGCACGCCGGGGCCAACGCCGCTGAAGCTGCTCGGCAGCCTGTGCTACTGGACCAGCCGGTTCGCGCTGATGGTCTTCTATGTGCTGACGATCGTGCGCCTGGCGCAGACGCCCGCCGGCGCCCGCGTGCTCGCGCCGCTGGCGACGACCGGCCGCATGCCGCTCACCAACTACCTGATGCAGACGCTGCTGTGCACGACGCTGTTCTACGGCTGGGGCTTCGGCCAGTGGGGCCGCGTCGGCCCTGCCGCCGGGCTGGGATTGGCCTTGCTGATCTACTTCGGCATTCAAGTGCCGTGGAGCCTGTGGTGGCTGCGCACGCACGAGCGCGGGCCAATGGAAGCGCTCTGGGCGCGGCTCACCTACGGCCGTGCCGCGTCACGCAACCCGATCGAAAGGACGACCTGATGGACTACGTCAGACTGGGCCGCACCGGCCTGAAGGTCTCGCGGCTGTGCCTGGGCTGCATGAGCTACGGCGCGCCCGAGCGCGGCAATCACCCGTGGACGCTGGGCGAGGCGCAGAGCCGGCCGTTCCTGAAGAAGGCCCTCGATGCCGGCATCAACTTCTTCGACACCGCGAACGTCTATTCGGACGGCAGCAGCGAAGAGATCGTCGGCCGCGCGCTGACCGAGTACGCGCGCCGCGACGATGTCGTGATCGCGACCAAGGTCCACGGCCGCATGCGGCCCGGCCCGAACGGCGCGGGCTTGTCGCGCAAGGCGATCCTGAGCGAGATCGACCACAGCCTGAAGCGCCTCGGCACCGACTTTGTCGACCTGTACCAGATCCACCGCTGGGACTACGGCGTGCCGATCGAGGAGACGCTCGAAGCGCTGCACGATGTGGTCAAGGCCGGCAAGGCGCGCTACATCGGCGCGTCGTCGATGTTCGCGTGGCAGTTCGCGCAGGCGCTTAGCCTCTCCGAGCGCCACGGCTGGACGCGCTTCGCGACGATGCAGCCGTATGTGAACCTGCTCTACCGCGAAGAAGAGCGCGAGATGCTGCCGCTGTGCCAGGCCGAGGGCATCGGCGTGATCCCGTGGAGCCCGCTCGCGCGCGGCCGCCTGACGCGCGACTGGGACGCCGCCAGT
>Ga0307509_10003815_pt1 | contig 22338 bp, 27 predicted proteins | sample 10_EM_MG_FD_202245 | JGI IMG/M metagenome (GOLD analysis project Ga0307509, IMG submission 202245) | Populus trichocarpa ectomycorrhiza microbial communities from riparian zone in the Pacific Northwest, United States - 10_EM | ecosystem: Host-associated > Plants > Roots > Unclassified | place... | reverse complement strand
ATCAGCGTGAACTTCGGCTAAGGACTCTTTGTAAAGTACGAAACCCTAACGGGCTTCGTAATCCGGCGCTCCCCGCCCCGACCCGAAACCCGACTAGGGCACACTTTCTTTCGATAACTCATCCACTGGCGTCGCCTTGCCCTTGTAATAGGTATAAGCCTTGATTGAAAACAATAATAAAAGTGATCGGAAATAAGAAACAAAAGAGTAAAAGATAAACGAGGGAGGGGAGAGATCACATGTTGGTGCTTGGCCGTACCCCGGACTTTGAAGAACCCCCGAAGAAAGCTTGAAAGAATTGTCAGACTCACATGACCGAAACTACACGTCCAATGCCCTGCCCCCGCCCGAATCTCCGGCCCTAGGCAACTTTGCAGAGCCCTTCTTCCTTTGCATCGTGTTGGTAAAGGGTTATCGTGAGAAGGGCGGGGGTCGACGCTCCGGGGGCGCATATTACAACTTCTCTGTGGGAGTTCTGGATACGAACGCGGGTACACGATGACAGCTAAGAGATCTACCTGCAATCAGGATTAGCACCTGCCTCCTTGCGGTTCAAGGGAAGCAAGATCATCGCGAGGAACGAGAGCAAGCGGCGAAATGGTCCCAGTACCTTGTTCGTGCCGTCATATGTTACCCGGCCCAACCGTACGTTCGGACGGGACCCTGCACTTAAAATCCGCTTCGGTCTACTTCTCTCCAAGCCTGTGAATATCAGCGGTCTTAATCAAAGCTGGATCGACGAGTTCACCCACCCCATTACCCGTCCCGACGTGTTCTGGCCGGCTGCCTGCTCGCTGGGATTAGCCTTCCACCAGCAGCTCGAGTTCGTGACGTGGCATCGAAAGAATCGGTCAAGCGAATGCTTCACCCTGGAGAGGGTTACGGTCATGCAAGAATGACTCAAGTCACACCGGAGACCGATTCAGCGGAGCCCGTAGGGCGGGAGCGATGGAACGGTCGGCGGAATGTCACGGTGGTTGGAGGGAGTTGTCGTCGGAGGTCCATATTCAGGCAGCAGAGGTTGGCAATGTGTTTGAACGGAGGAGCGAGTGCTGTAGACACGGAACTACGGGAACCGGAGCGGGAGCGCACAAACAGATGCCGAATGGGATACCGTGGGGTGCCAACCGGGGTGAACGAATCGAAAAGGTTAGTCAATCTGGAAGGCGTACGGGTCAAGATCTCTGTTGCTTTTTTATCAACCTCGATTCTTTATTGAAAGACCTGAGCGACAACCGCTTCTGAGTGAGACCGTCACAGTGCTCGACTGTACAGGGAGAGAGACAGAGGACGGGCGGCCGTCAAGAACCTTGGCAACCGGCCCAGGAGATCTCGATCGCGGAAGAGCGGGATCTACGTACGGGGCTCCGGAATTGTATCATGGTAGGGGTTCTCACTGCACATAGTATGCGCCCATTTTTTGACGCAGCGAAGTTCACGTGTGCCAACTGTGTCGAAAATAGCAATAAATGGGCAACAGACTAAAACGGTGGTCACCGGCCGAGCCACAGTAGTGCACGGTAATGTCACTGGCGCATTCCGGGGTCTGAGCACCCAAAGGTGGGTTGGTTCTCGTGCCATGTAGAGGACTGGAGGTAGGACGTGTAACTTGAAGGGTCATAGTTCCAACCCATCCGCTTCTGCGGAGTAGGCGGCCTAAGTTACATGAGGGTATATCAAGAAACGTCTGTCCGTTGTCAGGAGTTCGAAGGAGGGCACAACGAGCAACGATATGTCGTCTACTCATAAACGTAACACAGCCTCTCGTTCTTGGTATCCATGACCTGAAAGATCGTAGCGTTCCGGAGGATTCCATCCGTCGGCATCGACGTGCCAAACTATAGAGCGCGGTAGGATCAGCCACAACGCAAGGGCAAACAGAATCAATCCCTCGCTCACGTTCAAAAAAGGTGGTCCGCCGCTGGGGAATTTCGCATACATCCCGGGCTCGGAGTGGGCGCCAACAGATCCTCCGAGAAAAGACCAGAAGTTCTCTGGGTGTGCGTTCTGCCAGTCGTACCAAATCTTGTCAACCATCTGGGAGGAAGTTCTGGTGAGCTCTTCCATCGATGGTAAATAAGAAAAAGGCTATCTCACGGCGTGGTGTAACATAAACATAGGTTCTAAAAGGTAGGAATAACTCTCAGCAGTGGTCAAGGGGGCATATCGTAAACGAGAAAACCCCACCATTCGACGACCACTTCGGTCCTCCAATGCATTCGGGCGGACCAAGACCCTGAGGACAACTGCCACCCATGTCACTGTTCAAAATTCGCATTTCAGTATCGTGAACCAAACCGAAGATTTAAAACTGGGAGATATAACCAGCCCCTCACCCTCCAAAGATTAGGTGGACTGCGCCATGAGGACCCTAACACCCGAGTGGCAATAGCATCAGTAGAGGGTCCAACCCATTCCCGCCCTTCCGCACGTCGATCGTATTCATCGATGGGGCTTCGACTTACAGTGAAACTCTCGAACAGAGCCTGGAACCCCATAAAATCACCAACGAACCCATTGACTAACGCATCCCGGCTAGCCGGAGTGAAGAACGTCCACAGATCATCCGTGGGGACAATCGATCCGTCACCGAAGGGATCAGTGAAATAATATTTTGCGCTGTAGTTCCTTCTGAGACCGTGGGGAACGGGATAGGCGAGTCTAAAGCTGTCCGCAAGGGCGCCAGTCGTGATCTGGTAATCGTCGGCCGGGTCACCCCATCCGCCGAACCCGCTCGTCGGGGAGTCGTTGAAGATTGTCGCGTTGGGAAAGTTGGGGCTGGCATCTACGAGGCAGAACGACACGTCAACATAACAGAAGACAAGAGGTATCGTGGAAGGGCTAACTGACCTAACGTCCAATCCCAATATGGCTGAGCCCCCTGATAGCCGCATTCGGTCCGCAGCGCATGCTCAAAATCGTTGATATATGCACGATGCCAAGGCAAGAAGAGACCGGTCGTATGGATCTAGGTGAGGGAAAAGGCACGTGTCGTTCGCACGGTCGAGTGATCTTTTCAGGGAACACCTACAAGTGGATTCAAATCCATATGTGTGTAGACGAAATCTGGCAAGGAGTAATCAGCGAAAGGTTTTCGGAGGAGGAGAACCCGCGTACCGTCGTAGTATGAGCTGTTGGTATTGACTGGAGGGATTTGAGTGATCGTGGTGTCGAAGGTCGGTGTCAAAGCCGGCTTGTGGGGTACCTTCCCTATACACTAGAACGGAATCAACAATCGCCGAGGGTGTTACTTCGGGTGGACAGGTCATACATTCACCGCAGCGAGCCACTCCGCACGCTTAGCCTCGGATAGGCTCCTCCACTCGCGCCGGACATGAGGTTTCGCGCAACGAGCAGCATACGCGGTCGCGACGAATGTGAGGAGAAGAGCCAAGGATATGTTCCTCGCCAGGTTGGTGGTCATCTCGAGTAGCCAACAGCGATGTGTGGGAGACGGGGAAGGGCTCAATGTTATACCGCGCGATTTTATAGTAACTCAAAATTTGCCCATGGGTTAGTGAATACAACCGAGCAAGGTTTTTGACGACGAAGTTGGCGCCTCTCTACCGGCGTGACGCCCTCGAATTCCCAAGGCAACATCAAAGCCTCAGGGGGATCTGTCATCGACGAACCATCCCGGAGGGTATTGGAAAATCTGCTCCGTCCGATGCAAATTAACGGATACCGCTGGGTATTACACGCGTTTGGGCGGGCAGGAGAGCGTGGTCGTCAGTCAAACGCGGGCGGAGAGCAGCTGTCAAACCTTCAGGGGTTTCCCAAACCACGGTTATACGTTCATCCATGGGACTGCGGTTCCCACGAGAGGGTGGAATTGGATGATCTGAACATCACCTGAGCAGGGGTTACGACAAGAAGCCCCACCAAGGGACAAGCGCAGACTCCATGACCAGAGCCACCCAGGACGGCTATAGGTCTGCTCCTCACCCTGCGGTGGGTGGGGGCTCCGTGGAGAATGTTAGCGCTTGGCATGACCGGGCGGAGCTACCCATCCTAGCACGTAGCCGGAGCGGCAGGGGGATAAAAATCAGGACCTAGAAGGGTCCCAGATACCCGCATATCAATGGCGACGGACTAAACTGACGCACAGCCAGCACCCGGCCGTAAAAACCTCAAACCATGGCCAAGGCCATGGGGTTTGAGAGAGGCAGTCATCTGAATGCCTATTCAACGGTAGGAACTACTTCGGCTATTCATCCCTTTGATCCCGGAAAGTGCCGCGTTCCCCTCCGGGTTGGGGTGCATTCGGTGGCGCTCGTTGTATTTCACCCACTGCTGCGGCGCCAAACAGCGGCGTGAGAAAGCAGGGCAGCATACTGAGGAAGGGGTTTCGTGTTTCGTCGTGGTGGTCTCCATTATTACTATCGTCATGTGCTCCTAAAAGAGGGGAGAGAGAAAAAAGTCCCGAACCGTTTAGTACTCGCAAGAGTAAATAGAACATACAATGATGGGAGGTATGGAATAAAAGAGAGCGAGACAACTTTGCAGAGTCCTTCTTCCAAGTTTGCATCGTGTGGGTAAAGGACTGTCTTGAGAAGAGCGGAAGTCGGCGCTCCGGGCGCGCACCTTCCAACTTCGCTGTGCAGGAGTTCGGGATGCGAACGCGGGTACGCAATGACAGCTAAGAGATCTGCCTGGGATTAAGATTGACACCTCCCTACAGCTCACGACTCCGTGCCTCATCTTCGTCGTGTTCGCCGAACGTTGTTTTTTCTTTCTTTCGGCGAAAATTTGACATACGTTTGGTCGGCAGACCCTTCTCTATTTCGTAGAGTTGTGCCTAATTTCAGAATCTGCTCGCGACCGGTCATCGAGGTCCAGTACAGTGTTCGAGCTGCTCTGTCGTCTCGCACGAGCCGGGGGCAAAAACAATGATAGTCTACCCTCGGCGCTCAGCCTCGGATCTTTTCAATCCCTCCCGCTGGATCAGAGGGGGGTGAGGGGTGCCCCCGGTAGATCCGGAGAAACTGGTGGACTTTATCAATTCCGCACAAAGATTGTACATATTCTCTGACTCCTTCACGTAACTGTTTGGTCGACTGTATTGTTATCGGAAAGAACGCTCAATCGTACGGTTCTGTGTTCACGAACCCCCGGACCCTCATCTCCTCCAGCGTCCTTGGCCACTTTTCAGGCCACAATCCCACCCCACGCTATCTCCGGGATCACCAGCACCGGCCCCTCCGTCCTCTTCATCTTCTTCCTCGCCTTCCGGGTCGGTGCGACGGCGGTGCTCAGACAACTCCTTGACCTTGGTCCGTTCATACTCCAACCTCACGCCCTCTCCAACGAGACCCTCCCAAACGGCCAAAAAGGCGCAGTGGACCACGACAGGGACCGGCACCTCGCACTTTACCCTCACCGTGACAGATCGGAGCGGCACCCCTGCTTCCTTCCTCGTTTCAAGAAGGCTGTCGATTGCCATTAACAGCGACTTGGGGGAGGGTATGGGGGACGATACAATGTCCAATCGCCTGAGGTTCGGGCACTGCAGCCCAGACGGCTGCGCACGGGCAAGAAATCCGAGGATGGCGGCGAGCTCCACTGGTGGGACTCCATGGAATTTCGCCTCTTTGATTCCAGGGAGGTTGGAGATCAGCCGTGTGAGGTCGAGGGCAATATACCTTGCTTCTTCAGGGCACCAAACCCTATCACGGTCCATGAAGAGGGTGAAGCTTTTGGTAGTTTTGAGACCTGGGCAGGCACCCCAGCATTCGAAGGAACTCCGCATGAAGAGGACGAAGGTGTGCGGGTCCCGAGACAGGTCCTCCAGTCCATCCACCATGACATCTAAAACTCCCCCGTGATTGTTCCATGCTTGGAGCTGAGCGGGGTAGTCGTTGAAAGAGAAGGGAAAGGCAGATATTTCGCCGAGGATGCGAAGCGCTGGCGCTACGGAATGCTCGCTGAACTCTGGGAGGGCAGTCCAGCCAATGACGTATGGTTTGCTGAGAGAGACGAGCGCGGTGGCGGGAACAGCGATGAACCGGATCAGGGGTGCAACTCCCTCCCCAATTAAAATGCATTTCCTGAGTGATGAGAGGGGAATGGGAGGGATATCGAGTCCTTCGATGGGTTTGCAGCAGCCCACAACACGGAGGGATTCGATCGAGGGGCTCCCCCGGATGACGTCGAACACGCAGACAGGAAAAACGGGGAAGCAGTTGTAGGTACCGCATTCGAAAGAGGTGAGGCCTCTGAACAGACCAACCGGCCAAACGAGCGTTTTTGGTAGGGAAAGGTGGCGAAGCGAAGGCAAACAGCCTGAAAATATGGTCGGGATGGTGTTCTGTGACATTAGCTGATTTATCACTAGTATGATTGACTCTGGTCGAAGACGGAGGACCTTGAGGTTCGGCGGGGCCAAGAAAGGCGAGGAATGGAGCCAGATCTTCAAGTTCAGCTAAGTAGTGGAATTCTTCAAATCTGTCGACAAGTTCCCAGAGCTTTGCGTGGCGCTCGAGGTTGTGATGGTCGGCGTGGATTGTGAACAGTTGGTTGCTTGCGCGGGCCAGGATCAAGTCGAGAAGCGGAGGAGGAGTCTGACTGAGATAAATTGTGGTCCAGAGGGATGAATCGCTGAGAGCAGCACGCCGCCAACGGACGTTAACATGGGTGGATGGGAGCAGTGCCTTGACGCCATCCGATCTGACGATGAATTGAAAAATTTGGCAGAGGATTTCCGTGGGGCGGATCGGTTCGACCCTTCCACTGGTGGGACAATCGTCATCGTCCAAGAGTAGAGCACACGTCAGGGTGTGCGACGTACCTCTCGGTGGTCTCTGCAGCAGACATGGTTGGAGGAGAGAGAGGACCCCAGGACGCCCCAAGGGCGAAGTCTCGCCATTTATCCTTGCCGAAGTTCCAGAATTCGTGTGGTCCGTGCGTCGGCTTCGTTGCACCACTTTGGAAGTCGTGTTTCCGAAACTGCCAAGGTCATGTTCGAAAGATCGACCTGGCGTACGTTCGCACAAGGGCTCTCCGGAGGGGGTCCAAGACATGAGTCGGAGACTCCGGAGAAGGGGTGCCCGGGGCCGGCATCGAGGTAGGAGGATTGAAGACATTTGAAACGCTCATAAACTCTTCAAGTGAAGCCGACGGTGATGACTGCATGATCTCGTTGTCTTATTCCCTCTCAGAATCCGAATCCGATATCACACCACTCATCCCCGGGTGGGATGTAGAGGGTGGATCGGGTTGAAAACTGGTGGATTTTCTCGCGGAATCTCAGCTGAAACGCACCTGTGGACGGACTTGCAGCTCAAAGCACGGATCTATGACACCGGGCACCTGGATGGTTACTAGTACAATGCAGGAGGAAAACGACAAGTTGCGCTACGTGGGGCGGGTACGGTACAGAGATGAAAGCTATGGCGCGTGCAGCACGTCCCCTTTCCGTTGAGGGAGTGAGTGCTGTAGACACGGAATTACGGGCACGGGAGCGCGCAGATAAACGTCGAGTGGGATTCTGTGGATACCAACCGGTAAGTGAATCGAAAGGGTTAATCAATCTGGAAGGCGTACGAATCAAAATCGACGTTGTTTCTCTATCCACCTCCAGTAATACCTCCTTGAGTTCTTTGTATTGTCTCCTTAATCGATGATATTGTTGGAAGTATCCCAATCCCTGGCCCAGCCGCTCTAGAACGTGATCCAGCCGTTTTATAAGATCTTTCCGGTGGCCGCCCATCCCAATCCCACGGAAGTTCTCCTTAATTGAAACGCACATGTCGGTGAAGCCATCGGGATGGATGGCATATCACTCCGACCAGACAAGAGACAAATATGCCTTGAGAATTTCGATGTCTCCAAGTTCTCGAACCTCGCGAACGACACATGCTGTAGTTCCTCTTGCTCTCCCAACAGAGCCCAAACTCCAACAGGAATATATGGTTGGAGAGATTTAATGGACGCAATCTGCAACACTGCGTCAACCACACTCCGGCCAATCTCCTCCGTGTATGGGACCGCCAAGACCGCCGTCGCCCACCGGCTGGTGACCATGCCGCTGTGGAAGACCCGAGAGTCCGAAGGTGCATAAGGTGATATGAGCGCTATGACCCGATTCAGATAATCCGGGCTCCCTTCATCAAACAGCGCGGTGATTTGCGGTCCAATTGTGAAGGCTCGCAACTTGATGACATCCAAGAGCACGTCGATATCCCGCCTTCGCCACCTTGTTCCCGACGGACCGCGAATGAGAACAACGCGGTGGTCGCCTTGCGCTTAGACCTGATCTGACCCAGATCCCCAACTCGAGCCATGCCCTTTAGTTTCCTAGTTACCAGACTTGAAACCCTCTCCAGTCGCACACTGGATCTTAGTAAGTATGATAGATACCCATCAGATACGGACGTACCTCTCGTCTGGACCTGTGGCGTTCAAGACGCTGCAGCCTAGGTCAATTGCAATGACCGAAAGGTAGTCAACGGTTACCGAAGCAGGAGGCGGGGGGTCCTGGGATAATAGATGATGTGCAAAGTGGAGGATCCAGCGGGGCACCTTCCGATGTTGATTCCTTTCGTATTCGAACCGTGCGAACTGTATGAGGATGGTGTGCTCAATACTGGACATTTCGCAACCCTCCCAATAGACCTTCGGCCGACGGAGGTATCGCAGCTGAGATTTAGACAATTTGCGAGATGGATAGAATATGTTATGGATTACACAGAAACGGTGGTAAGACGGGAGGTCTTCGAAGTTGGCCTCGATCGGGAAAGTCCCAGTGTACCGCTGTTGCATGTCTTTAAAGCCCCTCGACGCCGGAGCTATGATTGTTGGGTGGGACAACGTGCGGAGGCAACAAAGGACAGACGCCACTGCGAGCTCCTCCGACCCCAGAGTGACCACCACTTTACCGCCGACGATCGACACGCAACCCGCGAGAACGTCAAAGGAAGCTGAAACGAGGGCGGGGTCGAAATCGTCCGGTATTGACATTGTTGCAAGTGATCTCAGGGTCAAGAGGTGGATAGTCTTGTCCAGTGATGTTTGGAGCATCCATGTCATGCATCGCAAGTCCAACCTCGTCGTCTGTGGGTCCAATCCACGCGCACCGCGAAACCATCCGTACACCCTGCAAACGGCGGCGACAAATACCCTAATCATTGCCCGTGCGAGGAGGTAGGCATCGATGGCCAGAAAAATTGGGAACCGGAGGGTGATCGTGATCAACTCTGCAACATCTCCTATCGAACACCCGAATCCCTTCGGGCGGTCCCACCAAACGACGAGCAAGCGAATAGATCTGGAGTCGGGAGTGGCCGAATAAAGTGCGCCTAGGACGAGGGGAGGGATGTGACGGAGGATATGTGCACCGGGGGTTTGATAAGGACAGTTCGCAGAGGCTGCCCCCACAATAACGATGAAAGTGTAGAAGGTGATGCCGAACACTGTGACTCCAAGGACAACCGATGCGATGGTGGTGTCAATTTCCCAAAGGTAGCGGGAAAGCGCGCAACCGAGCAGCAACAGCGCAAGCTGCAGCATTAACGGCAACGCCTCCATCATGTAATCGAAGTACCAGGCGACGATGCCGTCGAGCTTCCGCTGCCGGTTCCGGCTGCGCTCGACGGCTGACCCACGCATGTCGGCGGAAGCGTATCGGTTCAGCCATTGCTTCCCAAGCATTGCGAGAAAGGCGGAGAAGAGCGAGGCAGCAAGACTTGCGTAGAGAATGGCTTGGACCTGGATGATTGCGCGTGGGGGACCGGACCATTGCGGAAACGCGGGAGCGTCACCGCCGAAAGTAGTGTTGTCGATCTTGTGGATGAGGACGCGAAGGAGAGTGGTGGTCTCTTCACCCGTGTCCGGCTGGAGCTGAGGTTGGACCTGGATGATGAAGGCGGAAGTCACGGCGGAGAACAGACCAGCCTGTATGTCGAATTAGCACACCCACGCCCAAGCAACGTGGAAAAAACCCACAAAGATTAGGGTGGTGCTCATATCTTCGTCGTACTTCTTGATGAACTCTCGGTCATATTCTTCTGCTTCGTGGCGGTACTTCTCGTAAAACTTGGTCCGGAGATCCTCCCGGGTTGACAGCAAATCCCGCCCCTGGCTGTATATATCACAAGAGTCAAAAGGAGCTTAGAAGGGGCAAGTATGAACCCACCTGTCTGCCAGCTGCTCGGCCCACACCCAACTTCCGTTCCCCGATTCTCCCCCATGATTCTGGCTACGGTTCGATATTAGGAGGTCCGGCATTGGCAGACACACATAACCTACCCTGATTGGGGACTGGGAGTTACCGAGGCTCCCGAGACACTTGAATTCCGATGTTTTCTGGACCTAAAGCCCAATGGTTGGCAAGGCAAGCAGCCCAGCGATGTAATGCGACGGACCGTCTTCTGTTCCTTCTCGGACTTGTGGACGGCTCTCCTCCGGGCGGGAATGTCGGATCCTTGCCTTCACCCTCTCGGCTACGGGGAAGGGTCAGAAAAAATGACGTCGCAAAGCAACACCTTACCTCTCCACCCTGATTCGCTAGGGGATTGATGACGAGGCGGGATGGGAGAACGTCGAGTGGCGATGATAATGTGGTTCCCAAGTATCTTCATGTTGGGCGTTTGTGTTGGCTTGGGCGGTGCGCTTCGGCCCGGCATGAGTCGGAATTTCGGCGGTCACAAAGCGCCCAGCTCGTCGCTTTCCTCCCTCAAACTATGAAAAACCACGTCCCTGGGGAACGTCACACACGTTCTTGCATTCGGCAACCTAAACTATTTCGATTTGGATTTGACCACGCGTCAAGAGCGTACACCTCCCACTTGATCAACCCGCACATCTCCCGCATCGATGCCCTCCCCTGCTTGGAATGGCTCCACCTTAGCTTCCCGTACGCCCTCGGGGTTCGGCATTAATCTATGAACCATAGAAGTGGGGGAGGAGTTGAGAGCGAGTCGTGTGTTCCGGGTTTTTGTAATGCCCCAAACCCATTGACTTATTCGTGCCAGGTACGCATGTGTCTACCACCTGCATGCCTGTTTCAGCGTTTGACACGCGGTTCTCTGCTCTCTGAGTCCAGGTTCGCTCACAAACTTGATCCTCCGTGCATCCCTTGGGGTCGCGGATTTCTGCGGTCCTATGACGCACCTCATTCTCAGACAGTGGATAGGTCGTCGGTTCCGCGCCCTCGGCGGCAGCACTGCACCTGAGGGTTTCGCCACGTCGATGTCGGATTTTCCATCGACGTTGGTATCGCCTGCGATCTCGAACCCCCTTCCTCCAGTCTTGGAGTGGGCACGGTTGGGGTCCTGACCATCTCACATTTGCGCGGATCCACCCTGAGACCGATGCGATGATTTGTGTCATGAATCCGACTTGGTGTTGTCGCCCATTTGCGCGTCCCCCCCGCGTCTACCCGTTGTTCCCGGTGGATGGCCTGCCCTACCTGCCTGTTGCTCATTGATACCATTCGTTAGGTCCGAGCTTCATCGCTTGTCAGCCTGGTACCTTTTAAACCTCGGTTTCTTTGTGTTGCCTAACGGGGATCAAGTTGGCTACTAATCCCCGAGTTCCAACCCGAGCAAACTCGTCCCGATCTGCTCTCGCAGCTCGCCTCGACTCATCGCTTTCGCCTAATACTTGGACCGTTCACGAACGCCATCCCGGCGTCAGCTTACCACACAGATCCCATTTTGGATGAGCGGTCCCGGGGCAATACATTGGAGGTCATGTGTACGCCTCGTGCCCAACTATCCCACTACCCACATCCTTGCCCCCCAAACCCCTATCGCCCCCCACCCCGTACCATGACCACCCTCGAACCCCGGGCGGTTGGTGACATACCGCCCAACGTCGGGTACCACTCAGCGATAACCACGGCGCTGAACACAAACATAGAAACTCTTACCGCCCTCAAGAACGTCGTCGAAACGACACCTATGAAGCCAGTGTTCGAGTCTGCCCTCATTATCCTAACTCTCGTCAGGGTGTGGCTCCCGGATCCGCTCTCATTCTCGTCACCACTTACTGACGACACGACTAGGACCGGATAAAGGAAGAACAATTTGTGGAATTGGCCAACGACTGCGCCAGAGTGTGCCACGTATTGACATCCGCAACTGAAGGGGGGGACGTGGACAACTTGAGCGGTCCCAGCGGGGAGAGAATCGAGGATTTAGGAAGGTACGTTTGTCCAACCCAACTTTCCGCGCCCGACCGTAACGAGTTGTATCAGAATTATACGCCACGTCGAGTCCATAGTCAACGAACGCGCAAATTGCGATCGTGGTTTGCGGGAACGTCACCCTGGGCCCACAGATGAGCGTCTTATCGCATTGCGGAAGGAGTTGTGGGAGATATTGGGCATTCTCGATGTCCGTGGTTCTTGGCTTGCAATGGCTATGGATCCTAAATTATCTCAGGGGAGCCTGAGGCGAGGCGGCGCCTTCGAGCCCAGCGAAATCAAGCATCACGCGCACGAGTTTGCCCACGCGCCGGCGTCTGCTTCTGTGATGGTGAGTTGTGGTTTCATCGCCCCTATCCCGTTCCACTAACAGTAAACCCAATGTAGACCACGTCAGTCCTGTCTGTTGGCGAACACTAGAGACCATCAGGCTGACGCGACCATTATGGGCAATTAAACAGATCTAGCTCCCCAGCGCCCACGCCGGGATTGCTCCTCGATCAGAACCTTAATGCTGTCGATGATAACGCGCCAATTGTGCTCACTGATTCCGGTGGTATCAGCAGAGATTCCTCGGGCGGGAGTAGCATATCATTGACCCTACTCCCAGAGGATGCGAACTACCCTTCTGAACTGCCTCTTGTTCTCGATTCTGACAAAGGAGCCCTACAACACTTGGTAAACCATGCCACCGTCCAAGATGAGCTTCCCTCCGTCATTGAGACGATCGTCTCAAACATGAAGGCAGCCGAAATTGTCAAATGCCTCCAAGGGGACGAAGTCCAGGTCTTCATCGACGTAGTAGACGAGGCACGTCGTCACCCTATTGATTCACTGAGAGATTGGTTCATTGATCCCTGTCTCAATCCTCCATTTCTGTCGTCTAGGCGTTAGACAATTTCGATTTCGCATCACGAATCAGGAAGAAATGCGTGAAATCGTTGTACAAGATGTGTGCTGGTCACTCCTTGCTTCCCAGATCACTACATTTCGAGTTGCTCGAGGATCCAATGGGTGCCGTACTGTGCCGCGGTGGGTCTGCGGACGTGTCGAAATGTGAACACCGCGGCCGGGAGGTGGCGGTCAAGGCGTTGCGGGCGCACGCCAGCAATAACTTGCGCGACATGACTAATGTGAGCCATTGGCATACTCACCCTTTTTTTTTACGTGCCGGGTAACTGACCGCGACCTCTGTAGAGGTTCTGCAAGGAGGTCATAACTTGGAAAGCTCTCCGTCATCCAAATCTATTGCCCCTAGTAGGGGTGATAATGACCAAAGACAAATTTGCTATGGTGTCGAGGTGGATGGCGAACGGGAACATCAACGAGTTTGTGAAGGCGCATTGGGACGTGAATCGATTTGAACTTGTAAGGTCGCCATTCGGACTCCCGATCTCCTCGTTTGTCGTTGACGATTGTGCGGCTTCGGCAGTTGGGAGGGGTCGCGAGGGGTTTGATACATATGCACGGTCAGGGAATGGTTCACGGTGATTTAAAAGGGGTATGTTTTTAAGACCCTGCGCCCATCCACCCCTAATAGGCTTTGCCCATCAAGGCCAATATCCTCATCGATCAGACCGGTCACGCCCGCGTGGCGGACTTCGGTCTACTTACAATCACATCAGACGCCACAAACGCCACATCCTCGAACTCATTCCGACAAGGTGGGACGTACCGATGGATGAGTCCAGAGCTCTTCGATCCGGAGAAGTTCGGTCTCAAGGACAGCCGCCGGACGGAATGCTCGGACTGTTACGCACTCGGGATGGTGATATACGAAGTCCTGAGCCGTCGAGCACCGTTTTACCAGCACGCTGACTACTCCGTTGTTGTGAGGGTTGGCAAAGGTGAACGCCCTGGAAGACCTCAGGGAGAGGAAGGGGCGTGGTTCATGGATGACGTTTGGAATATGTTGCAGCGTTGCTGGAAGCCCACTCCAGGCGATCGGCCGAGCATCAAAGACATACTCCAGTGTTTGGAGAAGGTTTCGAGGTGGTGGACGCCGCCTCCTCCTCAGACCGCAGTCGATTCTCCAGCGGCCAACTCGCCCACAAGTACCGAAAAAAGCACTGAGAGTGAAGCGTCTTCCACCTCTCAAGTGGACTCCTCGGCCATCAGAGGAGCTCCCACTGACAGGTGACCCAGATGAAACCAACACCCACGCTGCTGCTCACAATTTTCCAGGCCTCCCTCGTGGTGCTCCAAACTACCAGGACCTCGGGACAGGTGCGATAAGTCCCAGCAGATCAGACTCGGAGGAGCCTGCTGGAGTCCCGGATAGGGTGAGTTGGGTAGATATTCTCAACGACCACTGGGGTTGACTTGGTAACCCATTAGGTACCACACGTCAATATTCTCTCTCGTGAGATCCCACCCAGACGACGGCAGACCAAGCGAGAGGCTCCACTGCGATCCCACCTCACACCGGGCGGGAGGCTTTTGCGAGGAGGGCAGTCTGTCGTGTCTGGCGTTGTAAATACTCGCGGAACCTCGTGCGATGAGAGGCTTGCGGATTCCGAGGCTCACGAGCAAACCGATCCACCTTTTGGAGGATTTGCTGAAAAGGTTTGGGTGTTTTTTGGCTCGCCGGTGTTGAATGCCACTGAAGTCGTTATAGATGCTTCACAGTGATGTCATAGTGGGAGAGGGCGGCAACTTCCTGGCGCTTATGAGTCATTTCGAATTGTATTTGGGAGGACGAAAAAGGAAAACCCACCGAAGTTTTTTTTCCCATATGACCTGACCACGAGTTTATCTCAATTCTAGATACAAGCCATTCAGTCTGACCCTCGTGCCCTGCGCCCGCCCAGCGGGGGTGACCGGTCGGAGTTGAAAATTTTGATTCGATCATTGAAGATCTGGTTTTCGGATCTCATGTGGGGCTGCAGAGATCTGCGGTGCAGCCTCGGCTAGGATCGGCTGGCTCGAGACTAGTAAGATGCCAACCTGCCATCAACGTTAGCACGCACTGCCTTCAGGTTCAAGGGTTGCGAAGATTAAGAACAAGCGGCGAACCGGGCCCCACACCTTGCTCGTGCCGCCACGCATTACCCGACCCAACTACCGGAGGTCAGACAGGACCACCCCTACTTCAGTTTGCCTCCCTCAAAGCCCGCGAATATCGCCGGTTTTGGTAAACGGGGAATCAATCTCTTCGCTCCGTCCGAGCCTTTTTGTGCCGGCCTCCTGTACGCGTCGATTAGTTTGTCACCAGCTGTTCTGGTTCGCGAGGTGGCGTCGAGGAATCGGTTCAGATGAGGGGTTACTGCCACGCGGGGACGATTGAAAGTACATCGGGGACCAATTCGACGGAGTTTGCGTGGCCAGGGTGTTGGAACGGTTTGAGTGTGGGTTGTCGGACGCGGCAACGACCAATCGATCCCGGCCGTGACGCGTACACAATTCAGGCTTAACAAGGATCTACGAAACCAGGCATCCAAATAGGTACTATAATGCGGGAACAAAGCATAAAGCGGCAAGTTGTGTTACACGAGAGAGCTGCTCCTAAGATATAACAACGGTCTGGAGGTATTGGGAGCCGCGTGGGTGGATTTGAAGGGCTGAGCGATGAAGCTTGGAGCTTGAAGGGTTGACAGAGTTGAATCCATGTACAATGAAGCACGGGACCGGGGAACGAAGCGAGCGTTGCAGACGAGCAACTACGGGTATAGGGGCGGGAGGGAACATATGAACGTCGAGTGGGTTTCTGTAGATACCAGCCTGGGTGAGTGAATTGAGAAGATTAGTCAGTCTGGAAGGCGTACGGGTTAGGATCTCCGTTGTTTCCCTATCCACCTCCATCAATGTCTCCTTGAGTTCCCGGTATTGCCTCCTTGTCCGCTGGGGGTCTTTGTCAATCCATGGTCTGCGCTGCTTGAGGTATTCCGACCCCGGGTCCAGCTGCCCGAGAACATAATCCAGCCGCTCGGCGAGCTCTTCCCGGTGGTGCCCCGTCCCAATCCCACCAAAATCCTCCCGAATTGAAGCGTGCATGTTGGTGAGGCCCTCGGGAGAAATAATGTTCCACTCCGACCAGACGAGAAGGAAATACGACTTGAGAATCTCGGGGTCCCCAAGTTCTCGAACCCCGCGAACAACGCAATCCATTGTTCCTCTTGATCGTCCCATGCATACAGGCGGGAGGGGTGGTCGCTTTTTCAACAGTACCCAAACGTCAATAGGAATGTATGGTTGGAGGGACTCGAGGGATGCAATTTGCAATAGGGCGTCAGCCACATGCCGGCTGAGCTCCTCTGTGTACGGGGCTGCCAAGGCTGCCGCAGCCCACTGGGTGACAATGTTGCGGTCAATGATCAGTGGGTACCAGAGTGCGTTAGTCAACATAAGCTTTATGCCCGGATTTAGGGAATCGGGACTCCCTTCATTGGACGGTCCAGCAGTTAGTGGTTCCATCGTAAGTGTCCCTAATCTTGAGGGCAAGGCCCTGATGACAGCCATGAACGCGCCAGTCATCCCACCTTCGCCATATTGCTCCCGTAGGACCGCATATGGGAATAGTGCAATGAGGGCCTCGTCCTTGGACTCGATTTGATCATGATCCCCAACCTGAGCCATGTTTCCAAGCTTCCCGGTTATCAGGCTCGAGACCTCCTCCAGTCGTGCGCTTGAGCGTGGTCAGAGAGATGGATATCTAACAGACATGGACATACCTCTCGTCCAGAGTCGCAGCGTTCGAAACAACACACCCCAGGTCCATCGCAATGATCGACAGATAGTCGGCAGCAACTGAGGCGCGAGGTAGAGGGCCCTGGGATAATAGATGATGCACGATGTGGAGGATCCAACGGGGCACCCTCTGAGGGTCGTTCCTGTGATATTGAAACCGTGCGAACTGGACGAGGACAGTGTGTTCAGTATTGGTCGGTTTGTAGCCCTCCCACTGGATCTTTGACCGAGAGAGGTACTGCTGTTGAGAATTAGACCACCTGCGGGATGGATGGAATATGTTGTGGATTATGCAGAAACGGTGGTAAGACGGGAGGCCTTCGAAGTTGGCCGTGATAGGGAAGGTCCTAGTGTACCGCTGTTTCAAGTCTCTAAAAATACCTGAAGCCGGATCTCCAATTGTGGGATGGGATAATGCGTGGAGACAACACAGGATAGATTCCACTGCGAGCTCCTCTGACCCTTGAGCGATCACCGCTTTGCCACCAACGATCGACACGCAGCCGGCGAGAGTGTCAAAGCAAGCTGAAACGAGGGCGGGGTCGAAGTTGACCAGTGTTGCCATCGATGCAAGTAATTTCAGGATCAAAAGGTGGATGGTCTTGTCCAATGATGTCTGGAGCATCCACGACATGCATCGCAAGTCCAACGCGACCGATCCACGCGCACCGCGAAACCCGTCGCACACCCTGCGAACAACAGCAACAAATGCCCTGACCACTGCTCGTGCAAGGAGGAAGGCATCAATAGCCAGAAGAAATGGGAACAGGAGGGGGTCCGTGAGTAAGTGGGTGATATCATGTGCTGAACAGCTGAGTCCCTTTAAATCATCCCACCACATGGTAAACAACCAAATAAATTGGGAGTAGGAGGAGGCTGAGCGAAGCATACTCAGGACAAGAGGGGGGATGCGACGGAGGATACGTGCACCGGGGGTTTGATATGGACAGCTGATGGAGGCTGTCCCCGCAATGACGATGAAAATGTAGAAGGCGACGCCGAGCGATGTGACTCCAAGGATAACAAACGTGACGGTTGTGTTGATTTCCCAAAGGAAGCGGGAAAGCGCACCGCCAAGCAGCAAGAGCGCAAGCTGCAGTATCAACGGCAACGATTCCATCACGTTGTCGAAGTACCAGGCGACGACGCCGTCGAGCTTCCGCTGTCGGTTCTGGCTACGCTCGATGGCTGACCCACGCATGTCGATGGAGGCGTATCGGTTCAGCCATTGCTTCCCGAGCATCGCGAGAAAGGCGGAGAAGAGGGAAGCGGCAAGACTTGCGTAGAGAATGGCTTGGACCTGGATGATTGCGCGTGGGGGACCGGACCATTGCGGGAGTGCGGGAGCGTCACCGCCGAAAGTAGTGTTGTCGATCTTGTGGATGAGGACGCGAAGGAGAGCGGTGGTCTCTTCACCCGTGTCCGGCTGGAGTTGAGGTTGGACCTGGATGATGAAGGCGGAAGTCACGGCGGAGAACAGACCAGCCTACGAGCAGAGTCAGCATATCCACGCCGAACAACGGAGCAAAAGCCCACAAAGATTAGGGTGGTGTTCATGTCTTCGTCGTACTTCTTGATGAACTCTCGGTCATATTCTTCTGCTTCGTGGCGGTACTTCTCGTAGAATTTGGTCCGAAGATGCTCCTGGGCTGACGGCAAGTCCTGTTCTCGACTACACAGGGGTTGGGTGATGGTTCGAAGATGCGAGCCCGAGCTTACCTGTCCATCGGCTGCGCGTCCCGTTCCCCACTTCTGTCCTCAGACTTCTCCCCAGGATCCTGGCTACGCTCCGGTATTAGAGGGGTCCAGTATTGGCAGACACACTGGCCTACCCCAATCGAGGGTTCTGTACAGAGACATTCGACTCAGTTGAATTCCGACGTGTTCTGGAGACGAAGCTCAATGGTAAGAAAGGTGAACAATCTAGCGCCGTAATGCGGCGTACCGCCTTCTTCTGTTTTTTCTCGGACCTGTGGACGGCTCTCCCTCAGTCGGGTACACCGGATTGTCGCCTTCGCCTTCTCGGCTGCGGGGGCGGATCAGAAGGAGTGAAATCACAAAGCGACCGGACAACTCACTTCTTCTCCTCGATCTCCTCCAGACTGGCCATGACCTTCGAGGGTATCAGTTTGATTTACCGGAGGGATAGTGGACGGGGACAAGATGGATGAAATGGGAAACGCCGAGCCGCGATAATGTGATCCATGAGCGTCCTCATGCTTGGGCGCGTCGGTCCGCGGTGGGTTGGTTACGAAGCGCCCGACTCACCCTCCTTCCTCGACCAGTGGGAAATCCCAATCCCCACACGCTCTCACATTTGGCGTCACGGGTGCGCGCCTTCCACCTGATTTACCCGACATCTTCCTCACCGACGCGCTCCCCCGCTTGGGGTATCCCACCTCGACTTCGCACGCGTTGTCTACCTGGTATCTCCGTCTACGGTATGTCTGTGTCCATATCAACGCCGTCGCCCCCACCTATATCTGATTTTTATGGGCAAGAACCACAGTCAAGTCGATGAACCGAATTCAAAGCGGAACCCCGGGGGAACGGAGCTATCCATCGACAACCTCGTTGCGGTTAGCGGTGTCGCCGTCTCGGGCTCGACCGGCGACTTCCGGACCACCACTCCCCATGGGACAATACCCTACCGTGTTTGGGAGGGTCCTGTTTTCTAACCCTCGATAACGGCATCAAGTCAAGTTATCACGACCTCACCCGAACCCAGGATACCCCCAATATGACACCGCCATCACATTCACGCCCCACTTCCAGCCCTGAACCACCCTTCCGCTCATGGACTGCGGAGGATTACCCTGTCAAGTCGAATCATCTGAATGTTCTTGTCGGGTCGATTAGCAGAGGTACAGGGCGGCCATAGACCCATGAGAGTCAGCAGCAGTGATGAAGAGAAGGTGGAGAGTTCGGTGGTGGGTTTCACGGGTGAGCGGTGGCGGGAATGGGTGACTCTGGACCCTCTTGGTAGGCAGAGGGCTAAGTGGACCGGAGGATAATGTGGTCCCCCCTGGTGTGCACGTTGTGCTTGTATTCGTTTCGAATGACTTTGGCTGAATATACCAACAATACCGACGTGAACGTGTCTATGTATCACCTGCAACTTCAGCCCGTTTTCAAAAGCATGCTCGTGGTACGGCTCTGCGCGTTCCTCCTCGTATGGCACGAGTGCCGTGACCGATCTATCTCGCAGTTACTTGCCAAGCTATGAACACCACCGGACATCGAAATGGTGCCCAGGAAAACCGGCATGGGTGGGGGATGGACCACTGAATCGGTTTAGATTTGCAACGAGAGGTTCCCGTAGAACCGCGTTTCACTACCAAGGCCGTTCATAACCCCAGAATGAAGATCTATACAAACACCCGAGACATCAGACCCCTGCGCGAAGACTTCCCAAAACCTGGTGTTGGGGCCTGGGGGAGAAGTCTTTCTGTGGGTGTGTCGTGTCCGAGGATACTATCGACACAATGACAAGGAAAGAATCGACAGAGGAATGAACCGACCCAAATGCGCAACCCCCGCGAAACTTCGGTCTACCCTACCGCGATTTCAGACATCACTCCCATCACCACTTGGACCTTCGTCTCCAGGAAGAGCGTCCCATTCAGGTGACTCGATGTCCACCTTATACTCCACCCACAGGAAATGCGGTTTGAGTGCGAACACCTCCCTCGGTGGCATTACGCCCAAGCTGACCAGCGTGATAGATGGGCGCTTTGCATGTCTCCCAGCCCGTGCTGATGCCATCTCCTGCAGCTCGGAGGTATAGAACCAGTCGAGTTTCTTGATGTAAAGGATAACCTCCTCCAGGTTGGGACATACGACGGTGCCCGAGCGATTTTTTCCAGGGTTCAAAGCGCGGATGAAGGAGAGGTTGTTACATTTGATTAGCGTGAGGATGCGGAGGTCGTTCATGTGGAGAAGGGTTTGGAAAATGGACGATCTGTCGATCGCATTCCCTGGTGAAAGACTGCACGTTGTGATCGCCAGCCTTCGAGTGTTTGACAGGTCCAGTCCTCTAAGGGATTGGAATGTTTGACATTGCGTGGCATGCGACGAATCATCTCCATCCGGCCAGGTACCGTACAAGTAAAGCTGCCCATCTGGTCCATGAAATCGCACAAATTTCACCCCCACACCGAGGAGCAGGCTGATTGAGGTGATTGGGGAGAGGTTCCTAAGATTGTCGAAGTTGTGAGGGAGGCAGTCGAAAATCGGAGGATTCGGTCCATAGAAGGGGAAGTCGAGAACCAATGATGCTCCGGTTGGGATGGAGAGGTGTTTCAGGAAGGTGGAATATACAGAAGGCGAGGAGAGAAAGAGCCTCTTCAGAAGGGGGATAGGCACCACTCTTCCAGGAGGAGCGTTCGAGGAGGCTGGGATTGAATCGAGCTCAACATCACTAAGGAGGGGAGCACTCTCGAGGAAGTCGAGAAGTTGTGTCACGAAGGAGGGATCCACGGTTCCCGGGATGCGAGAAAGCTTGAAGGTGGTAAGGTTGGCAAGGTTCCTCCATGGTAGGCTAGTCGCAAATCCGGCTAGAGTCAACTTGCGCAAGGACGAGAGATCTCCACCGAAAAGTGTGGCGGGGAAGGCGGGGAAGGCAGGGGCACGCCCGCGGTTAATGGTAAGATCGAGTTTTAGTTTCCTGAGGAATGGGGCGGGGCGATAGAATCGTCTGATGAGATCTGGAATGGCGTCCACAGACCCACAGACAGTCAGGGAGCCAAGTCGATCGAGATATGGGGCAACCACATAGAGTGCGTTCTCGGAGTAGGACTGGTCGCTTGACTTCTCAAGACAAATATCCAAGGGCAAGGACTTCGAGCGTCTGATATAGGCGATAGTCTTGTGGATATCCAAGCAATCCAAGAGGGTCCAGAGGGAAGAACGTGATGTAAAGATCTCCCGCCAGCCGCGACATACGTGGGTCAACGCGATTAGCTCTGCATCTTCGTTGTTCGAGTAGTCCGGGATGAGAGAGAGAACCTCTGAGGGGATGCCGTTGATGAGCGCGAAAGTGTTCTTCAAGGACCGAATCAGGCTGAGCACCTCCAGCACGTCCTCCTCCAGAGCGTCAACCTAGACGTAATACGATGCGTGAGCCACTCTGGCGCCTTAGTACCTCTCTGCCGCCACCTTACCTCCGGCTGGATCAGGGCTGTCGCGGTTCTGAGCGGGATTCAACTTTGAGTAATTACAGGATGCACGATTAGATTCCAGGCGTACCTTCCGCCAAATATGGCCTCCTGCAACTTTTTTTTCGTGGCATTCAAGAGTTGGGATAGAGAGAAATTTTGGCCAGGATAGGACGCCATGGCAGGGCCCGGGTGACGGAGGTGACGATCGGTCCCGGTCTCCACACCTAGTGTTGCCGTGAGCTGAGCTGGCTCGAGTTCGGCTCAGATCATGGCTAATTGCCGAACTCGAGTTTCGGCGAAGCGATCAACAGGGGTTGACCGAAAACACTAAAATGAGACGGATACTTT
>Ga0307509_10003814_pt1 | contig 22340 bp, 22 predicted proteins | sample 10_EM_MG_FD_202245 | JGI IMG/M metagenome (GOLD analysis project Ga0307509, IMG submission 202245) | Populus trichocarpa ectomycorrhiza microbial communities from riparian zone in the Pacific Northwest, United States - 10_EM | ecosystem: Host-associated > Plants > Roots > Unclassified | place... | reverse complement strand
TTATCCTAGGTTTACCAGCTATTTGTATAAAGTATACGAGACCATACCACCTCTGGTTACCTCTTGGTATACCATTTGGGCTAAGGTGATAGTGATTGTAGCTACCTATCGTAGGGTCGTTACACCAGCAGAGAACAAAGGAGATAGTGCAATACCAGAGAGCAGTGCCACCGGGGACAGCTACTTTACCGATCGACCGAGACTAAAAACCGACCGTTGACGGGTGAGGGGTTGCCGACTGTAGAGGGCTGCCTAAGCGAGCCCAGAGAAGAGGGGGTGAAGGCGGACTCAACCAACCCCTAGGAACAAACTTGCCAGGCCCGACCATCAGAAGGGAAAGCAAGAGGGAAGGGAGGTGGCTTCACCCAGACAGAGGCAATGTGGCGTGTCTGGGGAGAGGTGGGTGGATGGAAGTGACGATGACTTCTCGTGGTGTTGAGATTTCAATCGCCGGAGGTGTAGCGGAGACGGAGGATGGCTAACTACTGTGACCGAGTCTCCTCCTTATATAGACTCTTCACGCTAACAACCCTAACCCTGGTGACCCATAACTCGCGTCACACTATCCTGTGACTCATAATGAGTCATGCCCAAAATCCATCAGATGACTCCTATGAGTCACTGCGCAATATACCATAAACCAATCATAAAACATAAAACATAAAACATAAAACATAAAACATAAAACATAAAACATAAAACATAAAACATGTCAGGTGCGCAAAGCACGTCACCTGCGTGAACCTTGTGACTCATAATGTGAGTCACGCGCCAAAGTTATTACATCATTATGACTCACAATCGTGAGTCATGGAAACATCAACCAATCATAATATAACGATGACATGCAAGTGTGAGTCATGTGAGAGCTATGAGTCAACTGACTGCATAGCGTGAAACGTGCACATACCTTATGACTAATAACTATTAGTCATGTGAAATCTGCCTTGCTTAGTCATGATTTGTGACAAACGCTTCGACACTCTGATGGCAGCTCGCTGACAACCCAATAATAACTGAGGTAGCGTAGGTAACGGCGCGAAGCAGGGAGAAAAGCACGTAGGTGGTGGTTCCAGTGTTTGATGATAACGATGTGGATGTTCAATGTATGAAACAGGAGGCTCTCTACTGGTAGCTCAGACTAGATACAGAAGAGAGCGCACAAACACACAAAACAGGAAAAACCAACACAACAGGAAAAACCCCAAAGTGGCAGTCACGACCCTAAACCGGTCGTACCCCAAACTAACTATCATACCCTAACAAGTATGGGATTCCAGCTATCATACTTAGCAAGGTGATATATGGAATATCAATGAGCATGGAATTGCTATTGGGGTTTGTAGTAATTCAGTGGTTCTTGGAGGGAGGGGGAAAAAAAAAACCTATATTTAGTCTCCTGAAAACCGAGCATAGGTATTAGTAGTAGAGGCAATTAGGGGCTATGGTTGCATTATTCGCCCATTGGTCTTGTTTAAGGGCAAAGATATCCGAACCTCTTGGTTTATGGCAGACAATATACCTGATTGGCTCATTTTGACGACATTGAAAGGTTGAACTTCCAATTCTATTCATCTACACTGGTTGAAATAGATGTTTTTACCAGAAACATCACAGGTTAAGCCTGATGGCCATGTTGCTCATAGGATCTTGATCTTGGATGGCCATAGAAGCCATGTCACAATAGAATTTATTTAGATCTGCAAGGAAAACAATGTCGATATACTCTATCTCCCAGCGCATTCTCGTCATGTTTTACAACCACTGGACCTGGGAACCTTTTCATCATTAAAGTTACACTACCGCCGGGAAATAGCTCATCTCACCTACTTCGATGATGCAGCAACAGTCAACAAGACACGATTTATTCAAGCATATCAGAAAGCGTGCGAAGAACAATTTACCCCACGTACACTTCACTCTAGTTGGTGCATGGCTGGTATATTTCCCTGGAATCCTAGTCAAACGCTTAACTCCTCACAACTTCACCAAATTTCCATCCCGCCCACCACTATACAAGACCCACCTCAGCCTGACCCTCCTATTCCTGCTACACTAAAGCACAAGTGAACTATCGATGAAGGTTACGTTCTCCGAACCCCTAAGCGCCCAAGAGATCTCTATGAGTCAGCCAAACACCTTGGGCTTTTAACTCATGATCAGAGAACAGTCCTGCATAAGGCAGGGAAAGCTTTAGGGGGAATGTCTGGTGAACACTCCAAGCTACTGGCAGAAAACCGACAACTTCAGCTACAGGTTGAGGAATTACAAAGCAAGAAGAAGAAGAAGGTTGCTCTAGATCCTAATGCTGTTTTTGCCAATGTTGAAGTTATCAAAAGGTCACTTGAGAAGGCAGAACAGGCAAGAGTAAGAGAGGAGACGCAAAAGGCAAAGGTGGCAGAAAAAAAGTCAGATGCAAAGGCCAAAGAGCCCTTGGCTGAGGCGGAGACATCAAGAACATCTTTACTACTTCAAAGAACACAAATGGAGGAATATATGTTTGAATGGGAATTGTAAATTGAAAATGTTTTTATCTTTGGTGGTGGTGCCAAGGTGGCCGAAAACTACGGGTGGCCGAAAACCCCATACGCGAGTTTATTCACTGCTTTACTCGTCCCAGGCAAGAAGTACCCGGAAACAGGGATTAGATTTTTGTATGGTAAAACCCCTGCAATTATCTGAGCGCCCATACAAAATAGACCCCCCCTGTTTCCGGGTACTTCTTGCCTAGGACGAGTATTAGAAGGGGTTCTATCTTGTAACCCCCCGGTTCGAAAAAGCGCGTTCCAACCCTTCGATCATTTTTTGATCCAACCCCCCCCTTCGTTGCAACATTGGCTGATTCTAACCTTACCGGGGTTTGGTATCCGGAGGTTTGGGGGATGGCATGGATTCATAACCGCGACTGGACTTGCGCTATTGCAATACCGGTACTCGATCGAGTACACTCTATGCCGAGTTGAAGCAGAACAATTACCGTACTGTGGCAATTCCAACACAAAGTGCCGGGCTTCAAATCGGCCGCATCACTGTACTCGAGTAAAATTGCCCTTTGGAACGATTGGGGAAAGTATCTTGCTGTATGGGGTCTCGCACATCAAGCAATAGCCGGACAAAATTTTCTGCTACCGGTAGGCTAAACTAAACATGCATGAGGCATCAGGTCTCTGTGGGCCGCTTCCGCTGAATTCCGCCAGTTCTCAACTTATTGAAGCCAGCCACGATTTGAATCTGGGTATCCATCTCCGAGTATAACAAAAATATTAGTGATCGGGTTGAAATCCTTTGAGTAAGCCCCTCTCTTGCTCCTAGAAAATTTCACCCTTTTGGCCTAATTGTAGTGTACATTTAGATTCAGGCAACTTAGTCAGGCAAAGAATATATCTTGGGTTCTGCTTTTGGGGAGAGGGTACCATGGTCTTGAGCTGTATGGTACATCTCTTTTTCTCTCCTCCACGAAAGGAAGGGGGTGTAAGGCTTCATAAGATACATCGATAACACACGGGTTGCCAACGCACCGCGCAGCACTGTACTCGAGTACAAGGGGATGCATGAATAGGATGGATACTTCTTTACGTGGAGGCTAAGTCAATGGTGATGGGGGCAGTACGAGATCACGAGAGGCGGTTTGCAACGGAACAGTGCAATTGACTCGCTTCTAGGGCGGCCCCGCCTGGTGTCTTTTTGAATTATTCTGGCGATATGCGGCGATGTTCCTCCTAATTCTTCCAGATGTAACAGAGAGCCCGGTCAGCACTGGCACCAGTGAGGGAAGAGATAGCATAAAATATGAAGAGACATTCTTTCAATCCAGCCCTCCTTTATCGCAAGCCTGAAGTTTGAGCCTACAGCGACTTATCGTATCGGTTAGGTCCGTTACTTTGGAATAGCAGTCCACAATCATGCACGGTACATCTGACGGATAACTTTAGTGCGCCATCATCGGGTACCGGTAGATTGATTGGATAGTCCTTGGCTCCCAAAGCTTAGAACTGCCGTCACCCCCGTTTCCCTTCACCATCCCGGATAAAATTACTCAAGACCCCATCCTCTACAATCTTCAAAACAACGAAAAATCCAAAATGTCCCACCATCACATCACCGACAACATCAACTCTTTCAATGTCATTAACAATGTGGCAAATAATTATACAGTGGATCATGAGAGGTCGGAAATTTTGGCCTGGATATCTCCACTCGAACCGCACATACGACACCACGACATCCAAAGCCGTAGGATCGAGGGGGTGGGAGACTGGTTCACACAGACGGAGGAATATCGAAACTGGTTTTGTGGGATCGGTAGGCGCAATTCTGATGGTTCGGCATTGTTTTGCCACGGAGGTCCCGGAGTCGGCAAAACATACATTAGGTAAGAGATAAAGATACTCGAGGAAAGAAAGTTATTGCTAATAAGATGTGGTGATAGCTCGCTCGTGATAGATACGTTATGCAAGGAGGCCTTGCAAGGAAACGCCGCTGTTGCGTGCTTCTACTTCGATTTCGCCGCTCAAGAGCAATCCCCTGTTGCCGTTCTGGGTTCGGTGCTGAAGCAGGTTGTTGGTGGACTGGGTCAGGTTCCAGAAAGAATAGTCGAAGCTTTCCGAGATCGAGGAAAGGTCATTGGTGGCAAGAGGCTAGCGCTTTCACAAACTGTGGAGTTCTTGCAGGATATCTCGTCCTCACGATCCACATTTATATGCATAGACGCCCTGGACGAGTGTCCACCCGGCCATCGGATAAAACTGCTAGATTTTCTCAACCAAATTCTCCAGATGTCACCGGGTGCTCAGATATTCATAACCGGGAGGCCGCATATCATGGGTGAGGTTGAGAATCATCTTGGGCCAAGGGCAGCGACTAGATCCATAACACCCTCCAAGAATGATATCATCGCATTCCTCCGAGAGAAACTGAAAGAGGATACGATACCGGATGCGATGGATGAGAGTTTAGAGGAAGAAATTATTCGGACAATTCCCGAAACAGTTTCGGAAATGTAAGTACGAATGAGACACTCGTAAATATTCCTAGAGCTGTGCACTAAAAGATATTGTATCTAGATTCCTGCTTGTCTTCTTGAGCATCGAGACCATTCTACAAGAGATCACTATATATCGAAGGAGGCAAAAGCTTAGAGCAATGAAGAATTGTTTGGACTTGGGCGGCGCGTACGGGGCGACGCTGGGAAGGATAAAGGCTCAGGGTGGAGAGAAGGCAAGACTCGGGATGGCCACCCTGATGTGGGTGTCCCATTCGAGACGGCCTTTACAGGTGCACGAGCTATGTCACGCCATCGCGATCCGGATAGGGTCAACAAATCACAATAGCGATGACATCCCTACCCTATCGACCTTGATTAACTGTTGTCAAGGACTCGTTACTTTGGAAAAGAGTGGCTCGACCATTAGGTTGATTCATTTTACCCTCCAAGAATACCTTCGCGTACACCCCGACCTTTTTAACAGAGCTCACTCGACTATGGCAGAAACCTGCTTAACTTATCTCAACTTCCAAGACATCAAGGATGTTTCAGTTGGACCACCCTCTGACCCGCGAGACACACCCTTCCTTGAATATTCTTCCTTATATTGGGGAACCCACATGCGAATGGAGCTCTCAGATTGTTCTAACACACTTGCGCTCCAGCTTCTTGATCGGTTCGATAGCCACATATCGGCTAAATACCTCTGGAATTCGATCAATGGCCGGTTGCCCTCACACGAGAACCCTCGCTATAAGCCATTTTCAGCCCTGCACTGTATCGCGTACTTTGGCGTCGCCGAAGTAGCAAATGCTTTGTTAGATATGAATAGATGGGATGTGAATAAAGATGATGATGCGGGTACGACGCCACTCATATGGGCTGCAAGCCATGGGCATGAAGGGGTAGTGAGTTTGCTCTTACGAAATGAACATATCCAACCTGATCGGCACGATTCAAATTTTGGCCGAACAGCGCTCTCATGGGCTGCTGAAAATGGCCATGAGGGAGTAGTGAAGCAACTGTTGGGCAGGAAAGATGTCAACCCCGACAGTTTAAGTAACTCCGGCCAGACACCGCTCTTACTGGCTGCCAGGAATGGCCATGAAGGAATTTTGAGCCTACTATTGGGGCTGAAAGATGTCAACCCCGAAATCCGAGACACGCTGCTTGGCCAAACACCGCTCTCGTGGGCTGCCGAGGACGGCCATGAAGGAACCGTGAAGCTACTATTGGCCCGGAAAGATGTCAACCCCGATAGTTTAAGCGGCTTCCGCCGAACACCGCTCTCGTGGGCTGCCGAGAGTGGCCAAGAAGGGACCGCGAAGCTACTGTTGGACCGGAAAGATGTCAACCCCGATAGCTTATGTGACTCCAACCGAACGCCGCTCTCGTGGGCTGCCGGGGAAGGCCACGAAGGAATCGTGAAGCTATTGTTGGGCCAGAAAGATGTCAACCCCGACATCCCAGACAATTGGTATGGCCGAACACCGCTCTCGTGGGCTGTCGAGAATGGCCATGAAGGAACCGTGAAGCTACTATTGGGCCGGAAAGATGTCAACCCCAATAGTTTAAGTTACTCCGGCCAAACGCCGCTCTCGAGGGCTGCCTGTAAATGGCCATGAGAGAATCGTGAAGCTTCTATTAGGGCGGAAAGATGTCAACCCCGACATCCCAGACACGATATATGGCCAAACACCGCTCTTGTGGGCTGCCGAGAAAGGCCATGAAGGAATACTCATGCTACTGTTGGGCCGGAAAGAGGTCAACTCCAATAGTTCAAATCAACGCGGCCAAAAACCGCTCATGCTCGCCGCCAATAACCAGCACCATAAAGTGGTAGAGTTGCTACAGGCCCCACACTCGAAACTTATCCAGTAATTACGCCCCCGCTCTGCTTTGCTTCCCTAGAGTTTGTCATCTTGTGTCATAGAAATCCTCGCTTGTTTACAGTTATTGCCACATCAAGGAGTTTCTTTGGGGCGTGGGCCTAGATGATTATTTGTTTTTTAGTTTTAGTTTTCCTTCTGGCCTTTTAGGGGTTAAGTTCAATGTTCCCAACCGTCTAGGGCGCCCTACAGGGCCCTGGGGGGCCTGTAGTCCCGGGCGTCCCGGGCGGCTTAATTCAGGACCGCAGCGTACGGCATCGGTTTTTCATAAAGACCGCCGTCCTAGGTGTTGACGGCAGGGCCCCACAGTCTTAATCCAAATGGGATATTCCGGTAGGGCCCGGTGAAGATCTGCAGGGCCCGGCGATGATCTGCAGGGCCCGGCCGTCACCTACAGGGCCCTGTAGTCAACCGCAGGGCCCGGTCGTCACCTGTAGTCCTCAGTCGTCAGCTGTAGTCATCTGCAGGCCCAGTCGTCAATGTTTGGTCTATTGGTAACAATTAACACAATATCACAAATTGATGATCCAAGTGAGACACCTATAGGGCCCTGCAGTCCGTCCCGGGCAGACGCAAGGACGCCCCATGGGATTGTCGTCCGTCCCGGGCACTGTCCTGGAAATTGGCGTCCGTCCCGTCTTTAGCAAAAGACGGACGGACTGGACGCTTAGGAACACTGGTTAAGTTAGAAGTTTCTTTGTTGGGCTAACTTGCCCCCCACTCCTCGGTAATTTCACTTTTTTTTCTCAATTTTAGAATGGGTTTAGATTTGGTAGAGTATCTGTCTCGTGATTTATTTCAGGGTAGAGGCTGTCTTTGTCTTGTATTATACTGTACAATAACTCTTTTGTTTCTTCTCCTTTTTCTGTTCGAATGTCGTGGAATGCAATCGATTTAGAGTGACACTTGTTGGTGCTTTTTTTTCTTTCTTCCGATACCGGTAGTCTAATTATCTACATACTTAGCCTTGCACAGAAGAGATCAATAGTTTGTGGCGTAGAGGCTCAGGTGCAGTTGGTGGTGTGAAATCATAAAACCCGTCTGAATTGCCCTATGGAGGGGGGCTAGTTTCATTCGGCACCATCCACGCGCGTTTTGAACGACAAGTAAACCAATGATTATCCATCGTAAGTCTCAAATGTATCATTTTCACAATACGTTACTACAAATAACAGACACCAGAAATATAGCTAGCAGAAATTGTTAGAACCCATGAGATGCCGCTCGGAATGCCCTCATGATAGTTCATTTGTTGGTTGGATAGTTTCCGGGAATGCGCTTGTTTGTGGCTTCGGAAGCGCACTTTGGCTTTTGGGACACTTTGGCTCTCCGGAAAACATTTCGGCTGCAGGAATGCGACTGAGTTTTGATCAATGCAGGCGGCGGGGAAGCTATGAAAAAAAGCGGGGAAAGCCTTACTAGTAGTGAAAGAGTTGGATGTCCGGAGAGTTGGGTGCCCGGAGGCAATGAACAGTGGGAGTTTGCCTCCCCTTTGTTTGCACGGGAGCGAGCAAGGGGAAGGGGAGACATACATGGAATAGCATGGGCATGTGTGGCGGTTCATGGAAGAATAGGAGGACTCTGTAGTTGATATATACTCCTGTCTTTGTTGTTAGTTAGTTGTTGCGGTGGTTGAAGAGAACAAGTGAACTTCCCCGCACCTACTCGGGCGCAAAATAAGTTACGGGGCTCCACAGCCGGTGCCTCCCCACCAAAAATACCTGCCAGGGAACCGCCAACCTACTCTTCAACTAAAATCATATCAATAGCGACACTAGTAATTGCGGGAAACGAGGGAAAGAGGCGAGGGTAGGGCAACCAGTGTTGCGGCTTGGGAAGTGTGAAGCTATTGTGAATGGTGATAGTGTGGTGTTGGGAGGATGATTGGTGGGGGATGTGTGCTGCAGACCGAGCGCCCCATAAATTATTTTGTGCCAGAGCACAGTACAAGGGTCCGGCATATAGCGATCGCACACAACCTCGATTGCTCTTACATCCAACTCCTAACCTATTGTGACCTGTCACATTAGGCGGATTGGTGTATCAGGTTCCATGGTGGCTATCTCACGATGGCTTCATGTCTTTGTTCCGAAGCCCTGGTGTAGACCTAGTCACAACAGGAGTGGAAGGATAGATTCACACCGTGTTTTAGAGCAGTGTCAACGGTCTGGGGGTAGGGTGGAGCTGGTAACGGCTTCCATCAACAGGGTCATATGGCCCTCAGATTTTCCTGATTACCAACCAACACTTTCTCATGAGGGTTCAATTCCTTCAACCTTGGTTGTCCGTCGCGCTAATATGAGTAGTTTTCGACATGAGTTTGCGAATCTAGGCGAGACCCTTCCGTGTTCAAGTCATGGAGTCTGTGGACTGGGCACCTGTTCGAAGCTCGCGGTCGGGGGTGAAAGCTTTTTCGTGAGCATTAAATTATGACCCCGCACCTGTTGTGCTTGCGAGAGAGTACCGTAAACAGGATGTACCAGATTACGAGTGGGGCCAAGCCAATAAGTGTGTTTTGCTGAGAATGTGACAGGTCAACCCTGGGCTCGGCTATAGGTCGTATCCTGTGTGAAGAGAAATCTGCCAGGGAGCTTGGTAAGTCTGATTGGCTCTTAGTGACCCGCAGGGGTGTGGGAGCGATTGGGCTAGACGTGGTCGGCCTGCTGGGGCAGTGGCCTAGTGGCCCTGAGCAGGTATCGCGAAGCGAGTGTTAATAGCACTTGTGAGGCGAGGTGGTATTCTTAGCTGCCACGAGCTTGGATATCAGCCCGAGAGGACAGTTAGCGCACGTCGGTCAAATTTCGGCTGATACATGTTTGTTAATTTGTTTACCACTCGCAGTAGTGTTTGTCTCGGATGGATTAGTCCTCCAGATCAAGTGCCTGTAGTTGAATGGGTTGGAGATGTGTTAGGCGTTTGGCTTAAGGAGTAAACGACACAGTGTGGGATGCACGCAGCCTTTTTAGAGGTTCAAGGCAAGTAACGTGAGTTAAGTTTACTGCCCGTATTCTTGATATGCTTGGGAGTTGTGTCTAAGAGATTTGGCTGTAACCCGTAGCGTCCTTGTGGCGGAGGGATTGGCGGGCTGAACACCTTAACATGGCGAGCTTGTGTAGAGGGAGAGGGACAGCCTTAACTAAGAAGAAAATAAGTCCTTTGGTGGTCTTGACACAGACTACGCTTTTGCCGGGCATCTACGATTGGGGGTTCCCGTAAGGGACATGATGTTATTTGTTAATTCAGCACCATTTGCGCAAGTAGGCGGATTGGGAGCATCCCCCCATTGTGTTGTGAGGTGAAGGTGGCGGTGGCTGGTGGTGGGGAGAGTGTGGCGTCTTTGATGAAGGACATAAGGGGTGAGGTGAGGAGGTTGACTGGGGCGGTTGGGGTGGCACCTTTGGGGAAGAATGCGGGGGATGGGTTTACGGGTCTGAAGAAGGAGGTGGAGGAGATTGGGAAGAGAGTGAATGTGGCGTTGTCTGGGCTTAAGGCCATCGGCGGTGACGTTGATGTTCTTGGGTCTATGATGGCGGCCATGTTTAAAGGGATGGAGGAGTCGGAGAAGGCGAAGAAGAAGGGGAAGGGGAAGGGGGTAGACTTTGGTGGGGGGAGTAAGGTGGGCTCGGGTTTTAGGTTTTGAGGATAAGGTCTGGGGTTTTTCCACGTCGTAGTGGTTTTTTGACCTTGGAAATTTTCTTTTGTTTTAATGCTGGGAAGGGGGCGATGCCTGTAGCTTAGTGTTTTGATAGGTCCATACGCTTTAGAGTAGCATGAGTGGCCGAAATGGAAAAAGTTTATAAAAAAAAAAAAAAAAAAAAAATAGCGATCGCACACGCTATTTTGTGACCCACCAGTTTTTACGGATTTTTTGCTGGTAAGCCACTTTGGTGTGTGCCAAGACTTTTTTTTTTTTTTTCTTTTTTTTATAAACTTTTTCCATTTCGGGCACTCATGCTACTCTAAAGCGTATGACCCTAACTATAACACGCCTACAGCCCTAAATCCCATCGGGCCTTGCCAAAAGTTTTATCACAACTTCCCACTCTCCTAAATTCCCCTGTAACACTCATCCATGCATCTCATCATCAACAGAAGTATTACTTGCAATGGGTAATACCGCCTCCAACGAAGAGATCCCATGAACAACATTAACATCACCCCTCCCCACCCCATTCACAATCTCTCCCAAAACATTTCTCCCCTTCCTCCTCCTATTCACCCCCACCAACATATCCCTCACACTCATACTCTCCTTCTCTACCCTCTCACCCCTCTTCTTCACCTTCCTCAAACCCTTCTTTAAATCCTCCCTCCTCAACTTATCCGTTTCAGCCTGCCTTCTCTTCCTCCCCTCCTTAACCTCCTCGCTATCCTCCTTCGCCCTCTTCTCCCTCGACTTCTTCACCCTCAACCTCGCCGCCTCCCTCACCTCTCTCCTCCTCTTCTCACTTCTATTCATTAACCAACCACCCCCACCTTCCACCCTCGGCCTCACAATCCACCCACTCCTTTCTTCCCTCCCACTACCCACCCAACCCTTCCACCTCCTCTTCTCCCAACCTATTAACCTCGCAAACATCAAACACCTCCTAACCCCATCCTCCTCAAACAACATTCTCTCCATATCCACCCACCCTTCATTCCACAACCAACCACCCTACCACCCCAACCACGCCTTCTTCCTCTCCAGTGTGCGAAGACTTTATGCCGGACCCTTGTACCTCTAGTACGATACCGGTACCAGTAGTCCATTTGTTCTCCCATGTCCCGCCGCCCTTAGAGCTTATTGCGATCCCACTTTTGTTCTTTGCTTCTTTTGTGCTTTCTTTAGGCTCCAAGATCTTAGCCAAAGACTCCTGTTGTGGGCTGCCGAGAACGGGCATGATAAAATTGCGAAGCCACTGGAGGCCCGATATTCCCGATGCTTCCAGTGATTGGTCCCCTTGATTTTCTCGGGTCTGCCACCATGTCTTACGGGAACCATCTTTTATTGGTGCAAGTACTGTACAGGTAGCGCCTGATGAACGAGTTCTGTGCGGGGTGGTTTGGGAAGTTTATTTGTTTTTAGCTTTCAGTGTTCTTCCAGTGTTAGGGGTTAGTTTAATTTTTCCTACTACAAGTGAATCCCTTTCCTACTCCCAGGAATCTCACCCTTTTGCACAATTGTAGAATAGATTTAGGTTTAGATACTCGAGTAGAGCATATACAGCTGGGGGCCTGCGCTTAGGTAGGGGGTGTCGTAGTCCTTTACAGTACGGTACGGTAGCTCTTGTTTGCTTTCCCTCCCCCCTGAACGGAGCGGGGCGTGAGGGTTTGTTACCTATTTTTTTCGAATTCGGCAGCTGTCGACATACAGAGGTGGAAAATATTGATATTTTGTGGCGTGGAGGCACGGGTTGTGATAAGGGCTGGGCAGATCACGAAAGGCTGTTCAAAATGGAAAAGAGTGGCTTCTTTCTAGAGCGACCGCTGGTCCTGTGTTTTTGAATTATACAGGTGGGCGACAAAAAGCGAGTGGGCACAAGCGATTTTACATAAAAAATGGCCAATTTCGCGCACCTATTCCACCACCAATATCAGAAAATATGTACTGTAGACTACCCGTAAAATCTCGTCCATAACGAACACACCAAGCTGAGTAATATGGCCGCTTATTGGCTTGCAAGTGCTCTTTGAGACAATTTCACGCCACAGTCGCTGCTGCCATGTGAAGCCGACCACTCACAGCAGCAGATTTTGGCCATGACTAAGCCTGTCCATGTTCGTTATGGACGAGATTTTACAGCACAGGTACTTGACTTCCATTGCAACCTTGAATGGATTTAAATTATCTAAAGAGTACGAGTAGTAACAATAAGAAACAAAACTTTCCTCAAAATCCCACCAAGACCATGATTTTTGGTGGGAAAGCTGTGTCTTGGCTGAATTTCAAAGTTCAACTGCATACTACTCTTGAGAAATTGGGAATTAAATAGAGATTTGTATATAGAAAATGATGCCCTTGCTGTTTTCAGTGGTTCTATGAAGAGTTTATATTTTTGTGAATTTTCTCTGGTGTAATATCTTAGCGTGAAATCTGCTATTTTTGCGGTAAAATCGCTCTTGCCCACTCACCTTTTGTCGTCCACTTCCACTTGTAGTTATGATATGCCTCCCGATTCTAGAAGCTGTAACATGAAGGTTTGTGCAACCCTGCTGCCAGTGCCACACACTGTTCAAAATATTAAAGGTGGCACTTCCATCGCAGCCGAGCCCACCCCCCAGTAGCCGCTTGAGGTTTGCCACAATCAGGTTGCACAGATAGGCGCCATTATCTGAGGCGTTGATCAAACTAGGTCTTCGCCCACAAGGCTTCAGAGTCACAGCGGCCCCCTCTCTTCCTCACCCCCAGGAATCACATCCACCCACTCTACTACATAAAATTACTCAAGAATCCATCCTCTTCAACTCTCGAAACACCGAAAAATCCAACATGTCTCAAACTCATATGAGCAACAATATCAACTGCTTTAATAATACCAGTTCTGTTAGCAATGTGTGGAATAACTGTACGATGGTTGACGAGAAGTCGCAAATTTTGGCCTGGCTATCACCACTCGAACCCCACATACGGCACCACGACATCCGAACCCGTAGGGTCGACGAGGTGGGAGACTGGCTCTTACAGACCGAGGAATATCGGAATTGGTTTGGTGGTATCCATGGGGGGAATTCTGATGGTTCAGCCTTGTTTTGTTCCGGGGGTCCCGGGGTCGGCAAAACATACATTAGGTAAGAGAGAAGATACTTGAGGAAAGAAAGGTATTGCTAATAAGCTATCATGGTAGCTCGCTGGTGATAGATACGTTGTGCAAACGGGCCGTGGAAGGAAACGCTGCTGTCGCATGCTTCTACTTCGATTTCGCCGCCCAGGAGCAATCCCCAGCCGCGATCCTGAGTTCGGTACTAAAGCAGGTTGTTCGTGGACTCGACGAAGTCCCAGAAAGAATAGTCAAAGCCTTCCGAGACCGAGAGAAAGTCATTGGTGGCCAGAAGCTAGCGGTTTCACAAACTGTGGAGTTCTTGCAGGATATCTCGTCCTCACGATCCACATATATATGCATAGACGCCCTGGATGAGTGTCCACCAGGATATCGGATAAAACTTCTCGATTTCCTCAACCAAATCCTCCAGAAGTCCCCCGGGGCTCGAATATTTTTGACCGGGAGGCCACATATCCTGGGTGAGGTTGAGAAGCATCTTGGGGGAAGAGCAGCGATTAGGTCTATAACACCCACCAAGAATGATATCACTGCATTCCTCCGAGCGAAACTGAAAGAAGACACGATGCCGGGCGCGATGGACGAGAGTTTAGAGGAGGAAATCATTCAGAATATTCCCGAAACGGTTTCAGAAATGTGAGAACGGAAACTACTAAAAATATCTGATGCCCTGTGCTGAATGATCTTGAACCTAGATTCCTGCTTGCCTTCTTAAGCATCGAGACGATCCTACAAGAAGCCACCATATATTCAAGAAGGCAAAAGCTTAGAGCAATGAAGAATGGGTTAGACTTGGGGGGCGCGTACGGAGCAACGCTTGGAAGGATAAAGGCCCAGGGTGGGGAGAAAGCAAGACTCGGGATAGCAGTTCTAATGTGGATCTCCCATTCGAGGCGGCCTTTGCAGGTGCACGAACTATGCCACGCCGTAGCAATCCGGATAGGGTCAAATGATCTCAATAGCGACGGGATCCCTGCGATATCGACCCTACTAGGCTGTTGTCAAGGACTTGTCACAATGGAAAAGGGTGCCACGAAGATTAGGTTTATTCATTATACCCTCCAAGAGTACCTTTGCACACGTCCCGACCTCTTTGATCGGGCCCACTCGACGATGGCCGAAACCTGCTTGACGTATCTCAACTTCCAGCACATCAAGGATCTTTCGTCTAACCCACCCCCTGACCCGCCAAGCACACCCTTCCTTGAGTATTCATCTATATATTGGGGAACCCACATGCGAATCGAGCCCTCAGATCGAGCAATAACATATGCACTCCAGCTTCTTAATCAATTCGATGGTCACATATCTGCTAAAACCCTCTGGAAGTCGATCAATGGCATGTTGCCCCGGCACTGGTACCCGGACGATCAGCCTTTTTCTGCGCTGCATTGTATCTCGTACTTCGGCATCGCCGAAGTCGCAAATACTCTGATAAAGATGAAAAGATGGGATGTGAACGAAGAAGATGTTGTGGGCACCACGCCACTCATATGGGCTGCAAGACAAGGGCATGAAGAAGTAGTGAGACTGCTGTTGCGACAAAAACATATCCAACCTGATCAGCAGGACGCAAAATCCGGCCGAACAGCGTTTTCATGGGCTGCCGGAAACGGATGTGAGGCAGTAGTGAAGTTATTTCTGGGACCACGATTTCTCAATCCCGAGAGTATTGGCCGCCGGTGGGGGAAGGTAGCGCTAGCAATGGATGTACTATCTTTCGGGAGATATGTCAACCCCGATCGCTCATGTAACAACGGCCGAACGCCACTTTCATGGGCTGTCGACAATGGCCATGAAGGGATAGTGAAGCTACTGTTGGATCAGCAAGATGTCCACCCCGATAGGTCAAATAAATTCGGCGAAACACCGCTCTCGTTGGCTGCCAAGAATGGCCATGAAGGAATAGTGAAGCTACTGTTGGGTCTGAAAGACGTCAACCCCGACACTCCGGACACGGGTCACGGCCGGACACCGCTCTCATGGGCTGCCGAGAGTGGCCATGAAGGAATAGTGAAGCTACTGTTGGACCGAAAAGGTGTCAACCCCGATGGTTCAAGTAAATCCGGCGAAACACCACTCGAGTGGGCTTCCAAGAATGGCCATGAAGGAATAGTGAAGCTATTGTTGGACCGAAAAGATGTCAACCCCGATGGTTCAAATAAATCCGGGGAAACACCGCTCTTGTGTGCTGCCGAGAAAGGCCATGAGGGAATAGTGAAGCTACTATTAGGGCGGGAAGATATCAACTCCAATAATTCAAGTAAATTCGGCAGGACACCGCTCTTGTTGGCTACCATGGACAACCACGAGGGAATAGTGAAGCTGCTATTGGGGCGGAAAGATGTCAACCCTGACATCCCAGACACGACGCATGGCCGAACACCGCTCTTGTATGCTGCCGGGTGTGGCCATGAGGGAATAGTGAAGCTGCTATTGGGCCGGAAAGATGTCAACCCTGACATCCCAGACAAGAAGGATGGCCGAACACCGCTCTCGTGGGCTGCCGAGAAAGGCCATGAAGGAATAGTGAAGCTATTGTTAGGCCTGAAAGATGTCAACCACGAAATCCCAGACAGGATGCATGGCCGAACACCGCTCTTGTGGGCTTCCAAGAATGGCCATGAAGGAATAGTGAAGCTACTGTTGGGCCTGAAAGACGTCAACCCCGACACCCCGGACATGGGCCACGGCCGAACACCGCTCTCATGGGCTGCCGAGAGTGGCCATGAAGGAATAGTGAAGCTACTGTTGGGCCGGAAAGATGTCAACCCCGATATCCCAGACACGGTGTTTGGCCAAACACCGCTCTTGTGGGCTGCCGAGAATGGCCATGAAGGAACCGTGAAGCTACTGTTGCACCGGAAAGATGTCAACCCCGATTGCTTAAGTAAATTCGGCCGAACACCGCTCTTGTTGGCTGCCAGAAATGGTCATGGAGGAATTGTGAAGCTACTATTGGGGCGAAAAGATGTCAACCCCGAAATCCCGGACACATGGTATGGCCAAACACCGCTCTCGTGGGCTGCCAAGAATGGCCATGAAGCAACTGTGAAGCTACTGTTGGCCCGGAAAGATGTCAACCCCAACACATCAAGTAAATCAGGCCAAACACCGCTCACTCTGGCCGCCAAGAAGGGGCACCATATAGTCGTAGAGCTGCTACAGGCGCGACGCTCCAGACCTGTCTAGTAATTCCGCCCCCGCTTGGTTCCATGGAGTTTGTCTCCCTGCGTCATGGAAATCCTCCCTTGTTTACAGCTACAGTCGCATGAATGCGCTTTTTGGGGTGTGGTCATAGATGGTTATTTTCTTTTTCTTTCCTCTTTCATTCTCTCATCTGGCGTTTTAGGGACTAAATCGGATGTTTCTTGGTTAGATTCGCCTTTCTCCCACCCCTAGGTAATCTCCCTTTTTTTTTCCACAATTGTAGAACGAATCTATGTTTTAGTAGAGCATTTATCTCGCTATTCATTTTTTAGCAGCGGTTGTCTATGTCTTCTATTATATGATTACTCTTTTTTTCTTCTCCTTTTTTTGTTTGAATCCGGTGGAATGCAATAGATTTAGAGCAGCACTTGTTGAAGTCTTTTTCCTCTCCTCCCCATACACTAATCGTTTACATGGTTGGCCATCCGTGGAAGCGATCAATAGTATCCGGCAAGGTGGCGTGAGATCATAAAGCCGGTTGCGAATAGTGCGGAAATGCCAGCCAAAGGCTGGCGCCTTTTTGAACGGGTCTCTTGTGTTACCGAATTACACTTTTGATATGCCTTCTAAGTCTTGAATTTCGAAAGGCAACACAACCCTAAACACACGCAGCTGAAAGAAAGAAAAACCTAATCACCAACGATCTCAAGTAACCTAGAATATCCTAATATGTTATGTATATCATATCCCATAATCCTCTGTGATCTCTAACTTAAAGCCTATTCCCACCAGTGCGCCAAATCTAGTATGCCCAGTTCCATACCGGTAAGGTATGAAAGAAACCAAATATCCAATACCTCATGCCCTATGACTAGAAACATCAGTGAAATCATGAAACCGACAACCAATGCCTAATGGCATCGGATATGAAGACAAAAGCCACCGCTGAGTGCCTATTCACCCCAAACCACAAAGCCACATGCCCGATATCCGTATATCTCCTAGCCGCATACCCGCATACCTGCATATCCGCCAGACCGCTTAACTGTATGCCCTATAGGCAATCCAACGGCAGCCCCATCTCCGGACTACCCCCAATCTCCACGAGGGCACGACTTACTGGTATCCCAACCGCCTCACTAAAACATCTCATAATCGCTTTAGCGATATAGGACCTTCGGGTAAGGGATACTTGATTGTTTAGAAATACCCGAACGATCTCTAGGAGTAAGTCTAGGAGCTCCCGTCCATGGTCCCCAAGGCATTCGTCTAAAGTGCCCGTACATAAATAGCTGCGGTAGGAATGTACTGTACGGTCTTGTTCATAATATCTGTCATACAAATTAAGGACTAGGAGGCCTCGCCAAACTCGTTTTTTATCCTTCGGAATTGCCTCCCGTACATCGCGTGGGATTCCTCTTCCACTGGTAACCTGCTTGAGAATGGCACTGATACTCGCCATGGACTGTTCCCGCTGAGCGGGGGAATCGCAGCATAGCCCCATAACGGCAACATTTTTTCCCGCGGCCTGATCCCCCGGAGTGTTAATAATCAGGGAACTATTACTCGTTGGTCGTCAGCGATAACTGTATCACCTTTGCCCAGCAACACTTCCTACCCAATGAAGCTCTCCCCCACCCCCGGATTCCCGTAGGATAATAGCACAACCTGAACACAACCATCTTTCGTATCAAGTCATTTTTGGAAGCCGCTGGCTTCTAGTGCTTAGTTCCTCATTATATCCAGTCGGCCGGCTGACAATTCTTGTACAGCTGCGGTTATTCAAGTGACGATGACCAACGTAGGATTTGATGCTCCTGGGCCTCTAGTTAGAAAACAAAGTTGACGGTATTGTCGAACGGGTGATTGGTGTGGGGCAGGTTGGAATTACCGGTGGTCTGCTGTAGGAAAGGTGTTAGTGCTGTCGTCTATTATCCGAATTCCTTTCTTGATGAGAGCTAGTTAGGGATTGTAAGTAGTCTAGTGAGAATGCGATCCATGCTCGGGCGCTGTGAAATCTGTAGGAATTTAAAAAAAAAAAAAGCGGGGGTTGTACAGTACGGGGACAAAAAGATTCGTCCGATGCCGGTTTTAGGGTCAAATTTGACATTTTCAAACCGACAATTCCCAACACTCTTTGCATGAAAATACTTCAAATCCTTCCTCTAGCTAGAAAATCACAATCTATTCAATTCTCTAAAAGTAGAAGTCCAAGGAATCAAAGCTGCCCCCATTGTTTATGATTGCATCAGCCTGTGGGAAAGTGACCTAAATTTTTGTATGGGGCTCCATACAAAAAGGTACAGTACATGGCAACCAATTCCTGATACTTAAGCAACCTTTTCTCCATCCCTTGGTAATATTTAAGAGATTTGTAACATTCAGTATATTATCTACGGATTTTCTAATACATAACTAAATTTTTGTAGATTCTCATAAAAAGTGTGGGATGGGGGAGGGTGGTGAAGTTGGCTAGTTTTGGTGTAAAATGGGCATCGGACGAATCTTTTTGTCCTAGTACTGTAACTCATAGCCCCGGCGTCACACAAGCCTACGCTCGCCTGTTGAGTTAATGGATGCAAAGTCCTCGCGAGACGCCCATACTCAAATCGAATCCGCATATGGACCGGCTTTGAATAAATTAGGGAAAAAATTCAACGAGGAAAATAACTTAACTTATAGCACCAAATGGTTCAATACAATAAATGTAACTTATTGTGAAAGAAGCCGGGGAAGGGGGGGGTGTAACCTCGCACTTTGTTTTTTTCAACAGGCAGAAGGCTGTCAAAACACTCTCCTAACGTTTACCGGTACAGCCCCGTTCGCAAAGTTCGCGTACAGGGAGAGAAGACGGGTTGGAAGGAGAGGAAGTGGTTGGGGGGTAGATGGAGTAAAAAGGAGAGGGAGGGTAGGATGTAGGTACAGTACGGGTTGGTGAGGGGCTTGAAGGTTGGTTGGGTGGTTTACGAGAGGAGAGGAGGTGGAGGGAGGTGGATATGAGAAGGGCAAGGAAGAAGAGGTATTTGGCTAGGTCGAAGGAAAGAAAGCAGGAAGTATTAAACCGAGCTGATGGGATATCGCCCATTGCAAGTGATATAAAGTTAGTGGAGTTGAAACATAATGCGAATAGGCTAAGGAGGAAGGGTGGTAGAGGGGTATAAGAAAAAGAGGTTGAATTTGGCGGAGGTTAGTCGCAATAGGATTATGGAGGGACGGGGGGTGAGTGAAGTTTTTGGGGAGATGTGTTTTAGCAAGGCCCGGAAGGGATTTAGGGCTGTAGGCATAGTTAGATGGGCCAACGAGCTATTAGTGTCTCATAGGTGCCCGAAGAGAATAAAAGTACTGTATGAGACAAGATGAAAGAAGGAATCATCGGTGGCGTTGGTGGGCGAGAGATTGTGGTTGAGGTGGAGATTATGATTAGGTGAGCAAAATCTTAATCGTATAACAACTTGGAACGATAGGTAATGATAGTCGAGACATGAGAATAGGAAGGGCTAGCCGGGGTCAATAGCGCAGACCCGGGCTCATAACTTGTTGCAATAGTGTTGGAAACTGTACTCATGGGCATGCTCTCTTCTTGTCTGTTGCTGTAGTTACGAGTGATACGTCATGACCACCTACGTCACCCCCTTTCCTTTCTCTGAATCTTAGCCTCTCTCTAGTCTTTCTTTCGTCTTGTTTCTTCTTTCTTTCACTTACTTGATCCTCCTCTTATTTAACAAGCAATATAAGTCTTTCGCTATCTTCGGTGACCGCTCTCCTTTGAACCTGTGAAACTACTCGCTTCTACTCCTTTTGATCTGACAGCTCTCAACAAATAGGCACTTGACGCTTAGATGAAGAAGTACTAATAGATAATGGTCAAGATATTGATTGCTGCGAACTACTACTAGAATGATAGGAAAGACATAGATAAATTAGATAGTGAAGAGATTCAGTTCCGCCTGTGTTGTCGGAATTCCGTAACAAAGAACAAATGTATTCAAAGAAAGTATATAGAGATAAAATGAATAATGGAACAAGCATAACGAAGTCAATGTAGTGCCGGATTCAGAACAAAAATATAAAGAGTCGAAAGAACCATTTGAGAGGAGAAAGAGGCCTTATACCAACAGAAGCTGTTGAAACGACTGAGGTTGATTGAGGAAGAGAGGTGAGGATAAACCCGGCTAGTCATACAAGAAAGTACCAGCCACTGTTCACGCGGCCTCACGCGCCGCACCACAAGCCACATTACCGGCTGAGGTACTATCTTGCGGGCAACCATCCCGGATATGGAACGACGCTCCAACAGAAGCACCACAAAGGGTTATCGAAAGTGATAAACCGCCCGACCCCTCAGCGAGGCGGCACCCTCAGCGAGGCGCGGCATTACTTGGCATCCAAGAATAGTTAGTCAAGTCAGTGTAGTTAGTAAAGTGAACCTCGTCAAATTATCCCAAGCACAAGTGACAGAATTCCCAAAATCATTCCATCTATTTTATGCTTTATCCTCCAATAATGGGTTCAAAAGACTCCCCAATTCCTCCCCGGATTCGAGAACAAATGGCCATTGAGATGGCCGCGATTGGAACTGCCCCCAGCCTTACTGTTGCTGCTGGAATGGTGGGTGCAGCTCCCAGCACCATTATGCATCGCCGGAAGGGAAGAAAAAATCGCGAGGAGGAGGGGGAAAGAAGGCAAAAGCTCTGGCCAGAGGAAGAAAGAGCAGTGATAGACCGGTGTTACTTCCGGTGCCGTCTAGGGTTTCCACCAACTGTATGGCAGTTGCGTGAAATCGCAACTTCTGTCGTACGGAAGAGAAATCCCCTGGAGACACTTGGGAAATGGTGGGAGGAAGCTTTTAAGAAAAGGCATCCGGAAGTAAAATCACGCTTCAGTAAGCAATTGGATTTTATTCAGAACATCCGTGGAAATGATCCTCAATTAATGAATCATTTCTTTGACGAGGTATCACTCTACCTTTTTCATTTTATTTCATTTTCTTGTTTTTTGTTTATTTCTTATATTGTTTATTTCTTATATTGTTTATTTCTTGTATTTTATTTATTTATTTACTTGTTTATTTTGTTTATTTTATTATATTTCAATCTTTTAATTTATTGTTGTTTATTTTAACATTTTACTTTTAATATATTTTTTTTGTGATTTTAAACATATATTAACTAGATTTATATAGTTAGAATCAATTATACAAGAGTATAAAATCAAGCCTCAAAATACCGACAATATTGATGAGATGGGATTTTTGTTAGGCTTAGGGCAGTCAGAAAGGGTGCTGGAGGTAGTTAGAAATCCTCGTGAGAATGGGGAATTAAAGTATCGGGCACAAAGTAGGTTGTTATTACTTTATATTATAATTAATACTAATAAGAATATAGATTGCACACGTCAATTTGTTACTGTGATTGAGGGGATTTGTGCAGATGTGTAACATGTATACATGTTCCGGTAACTGTATACAGGAGCGGAGTGCAGGATTTCCTATGTTTAGTTTGATTACTTTGCTTACTTTGATTAGTTTGATTGTTTTACAGCCCCGGAGCTATATTA
>Ga0307509_10003812_pt1 | contig 22350 bp, 24 predicted proteins | sample 10_EM_MG_FD_202245 | JGI IMG/M metagenome (GOLD analysis project Ga0307509, IMG submission 202245) | Populus trichocarpa ectomycorrhiza microbial communities from riparian zone in the Pacific Northwest, United States - 10_EM | ecosystem: Host-associated > Plants > Roots > Unclassified | place... | reverse complement strand
GCACTTATAACGTATAGGCACTGGAGGGAAGCTATCACTGCACTCTTTCCATATGCAGTCAAGCAGGCACAAAATGGGCAATATGGACTGCTTCTTACCTCCTTGCGGGCTTTAAGAATCATGGGTCGGTGGGGGTACATGTGGAAGGCAATCGAACCATTCATCTCCACTCTGCTCAATGAGGAGAGTCCCACCCTCCTGAAGGACATTGCCATACTTACATCACCTCACCTGGAATGGGCAAAGTTTACGGACAGTAAACACCTAATCCATCTGTTTGGAGCAGCAACCTCTGTCATCACATATACGGATGAGATTGGACGGAGTGTGGTTGACACACTATTGCAAATTGCATCTGACCACAATTTACAACCACATGTACCTAGTGGCATGTGGTTATGGTTAAACAAATCCCCCCTTCTCCCTCCACTCAGCCAGGGGCGTTCCCTGGGAAGTGGGCAGGGAGTTGTCAAAATGATCCGAGCACTTGGAGATATTCAAATTCTCAAGTCATACCTAGTTCATGTATGGTCGGAGTGGGATTCTATTGATTTTGACTTACCCCAAGACCCTGACCATGAGATGTGTACCTCAATCAGGGAGGACTTTGGGGGCATTAGAATGAGGTGTCACCGGAAAGATCTCCTCCAACGGCTGAATCATATTTTGGGGCAGTTGGACCTGGGTTTGTACCACCTCCGAAAGGAAAGACCAAACCTCATTCAAAGTGATATCCAGAGGATGAAGGGACAATATGAGGAACTCAAGAAGGTATTGGTTGAGGTGGATGGAGCAGTTGACATACTGATTCGTGAGCCCCCAATATCCGGCACCCCCTTCAGTCTACTAACTCTTGATAGGTCCAGGATATCACTCAGTAGTTATGTGCACAATTCCTCTCCCATGTTTGTAATTGTATGCCTGGGTTGCCCCTTGCTCCTTTCCACCCTACACCCCTACTTGCCAATGACCTTATATCTGTGCTGAACCCTATGACTCATCTGATTTTCCTATGCATTTTTCATTGACATTGAACTCTTATGCTGTTGTTGCTTGGATGGGTAACTGAATAGTGGGGACAAAAACTGTGGTTATATTCTTCATTTTCCTCCACCTGCCTGTGCCACAGGCTTCTATGGGGTCAGTTTGAAGTACCAAAATTCTCCTGTCCACAACAAGGAAACCCTTTAGTACCAATGATGCTCCGCAATGGATTCAACACACACTTGTTGCGTAGACGTTGTCACCCAGCCTATCTTGGATAATAAACCCTTCCCATCGCCGAAATCAGCTTCTTTCCCGTAAATTGAGTGAGTGTAGAACGGTACATGGATGCCACGGGAAGAGGTGTCATCGGCAATCACGCACGACAACCCTCTTTGTGGACACCATCCCTTCGCTTTCTAGTGGAGTGATAGACGGAAGATAAACGTGAGTGCTACCAGCCGGGATCGGTTGGCCATCACGACGATCTCATAGGCCGTTGCGGTAGAGGAGGAAGATAATTCATAATTTATGGCACACATGTTTGATCCGTCGGTATGGATTGTGGGTAGGTGCTCACGCTCGGAAGAACTGCTCAGGTTGCGTGGTTGAAAGAAAAGGGAGAGGTGTAAGTAGCTTGGATTGTAGGGTGTGAACTTGTACAGGATCTGAACTACGGTTCTTAGATGCGACATCCTAAACAACTTGAGATAGTGGCAAGCACAACGCAGAGAATACACCCGGCCAGAACTCCAATCATAACCCACCCCACCATCACTACAATCCAAGACATTATTACCGCTAGGAGGCCAGTCGCTTTGTCTAGGAAGCCAGCCGAGTCCCTGCGGGTGACGATCAGTGAACACATGAGGTGGTAGGGGGAGGGGAGCTTACGGTGGAGCCGCGGGTGGGGCCGCAGGTGGGGCCGGGGGTGGTGGAGGACAATCTGTACCAGTCGTGGGCGGTCTGCCCAAGTCGGCGTTGGGGTTTGAGGCTACCGTTGTACCGGAATCCAGAACCCAGGTGATCCCACCGAAAACATGGGATAGGAACAGTCCATCCTGCGAGTAGGTGAGGGGCCAGAATTCCGACTGGTGTGTGCTGGGGTCATACCTGCCAAGTTTCGTTCAAGTGCCCAAGACTGGTGTAGAAGCTACGACCAGCGATGCCGATGCTCTGTACACCAGCCCCCCTATCTTGATACCACGCTATTCGACATTCGTAAGCCAGAGGTCCCGTGTAACCTCCGCAACTCGAGCCTGCACACCTGTCGGATGGGGCTCGCCATGGTCGAACCTGTGCGGTCCAGGATCTGTAACCGACCTTCAGTTTGATTTTCATACAGAACAGCGGAACGGTCTGACCTGTATATGTGGATTCGTCTGCGGAGAGGATTACTACTGCGCCCACATCCCTCGGGTCCGACCTGAAGTTATACCTGGATGGTAAAGCAATAACGAGCGTCAGCACAATGCTCCCATGCCTCGGTGAGTCTCGCGGGAATGACAAACTCACATTTCGTCTGTAACCTGCCACATATCTGGGAGCATACTGGTGCTCGGGTGATCCTTGGTGAGCACGTTGACGGTCTGATGAAGGCGCTTGAGCTGGAACCGGGAGGAGGTGAGTGAAACTACCTACTGCTGTCGAGATCGGCGTTTGGTAGTCGAAGTACGCCCCTGTGCATGCCATCAGAAGTCTGTGAGAACGTCAATTGTGGGCTGACTAACCGACTTCTTGTCCAAAGAACGCAGCGGTGTTCAAGGAGTCGCTCGCAGAATGGATCCCGACGAAATTTCCTCCTTTGTTCAGGTAATTTTGAAATGCAATCTCACCCCTCGCATCTAGGACTACGGGGAATGTCAACCTGTTGTGTCCAAGGAGACGGAATACGATTTGAGGAACCCACCTTCTCCTGTCGTACTGAGGAACACAATGGCATCGTACTTCTCGAGTTTGTCATCCCTAAACCAGGTGGGATCCTCCGTATCTTCAAAAGCAATGTTGTATCCGGCGGATCGTGACTTTAGAGCTTCGATGGCGATGGGGATAGAGCCATGTCTATACCCTCTCGTTGCGGAATAGATCAGCACGTTTGCAGTACTGAGAATGGCCGAGCGGACCACGGTTGACGATATCATAAGGCAGAAGGCGAGAAACCACAGATTCGAGCGTGGCCCAGGGGAGAACTTGATGGTAGATAGGCCTTTCAACATCGTGTTGGTAGGGGTTAGAGGAGTTGGTGGGGCGATAAAAGTATCTGGTTAGAGTCAACCAAGCCGCAGTCGATCTTGGGCCCCTGTGTCCAACGGTCTGCCGACACGTGCACTCCCCCTGAACACCTCCCCCTCCGAATGCATCCATCCCTCTGAATTTGAGGCTGGATTCCAGCCTAGCTAGCCCCCGTCACGGTCTCCCAGGTTTCGCGCGTCGTTGCCCCTAACCTGGCCTTTTAGCCCTCCGAGAGGCTTCGGCCAGAGGTAGCGCGGCTGTCGACAACGGGGCTGGCGGCGTACATCTGGAACCATGGGCCTGGTTCAGCGTCGGTACCCTTATTGCGCCGTGCGCCGTCCAAGACAGACACGCGTTTACCGGATGGTGAGGGCCACATTGTGTCTGTGCATGGCCAAGTGACACCCGTCGTGAAAGCTCGCAGAGTTACCACAAACGCAAAACTCATGGCCTCCCTGAACATCGTCAGGTCCTCAGAGGGCTGGTGATCAGCGCTTTGGTGTTGGGAGGGAAGCGCCCAGAAAGATCTTCCCACCTTGAGAGTCATACAAGTACCGAGGTAAGGAATATACGCGACCCGACCCTAACGGGAGTTTTACACCGAGTTTTACACACACAGGTTTTGCTACGCTGGTGTTCGTTGAGATATATACGTGTGGGTCCCTCCGAGCATTCTTACATCGCTATTTCGACGGCGAACCCACTTCACAGCGTCGATCATGGGTGGGCCCCGGGCAAACCAGTTGACAGCTCACGTCAACGACGACCATCGGAGAAAAATTGGAACAATTTTTCCAAAAAAAAAAAGCCCTATTTCCCTTGATCCAACTATCGAGACCCATGAACTATCCACACATCCCTCGACCGTGGGGCACCTTGAGGTACGGGTTATCTGAGATATATTCCTTGCGACCTAGAGCGTAGTTTACATGACGCCAGGCGGGGAAGATCAACATATGTGACCTCTGGAGCGCGCCTCAGTGGCCACATGTACATAGAGATAACACAGGACGATACATTTGATAAATACTGTACAGATTTCATTGAGCAGTGCGTCATGTCGGCCTCTTCGAACACCAAGTAAGCAAAGGGCAATGCTCAGCTTTACACCTTGCCCCTCGACTTCGACGACGAAATGTCGACCGTGAACAGATCCTAGGTAAAAACGGATGAGGGCGATTCACCAAAGGGGTGGATTGAAGCGGAAACCCAACGTACCAAACCACCGCGCAACTCCTGGGCGGAGGGCATCAACCCGAGCCTCATGAGTTCTGATGACCGACCGACAATGGGGTCGTTTTGCATCCTATCCGTGACAGCGATAAGTATCACCACGAACCCCCATTGGGCAACCGTTAAATCCACTCACGAAGCGACAGCGATGATGGTGTCTCCCTTTGCGTAGTACGCGACGAACTATGACACAACTGTCCAGTAAATGCGCCTGACTCGCACACATCCGACACACACCTTCAACTCATCCAGATTCCCATTGATGATTATGTCGTCATAACCGGCACCAACGCCACAGTACCTCAAACCCTGGCCCTCTACAACCGGGGAAAGGTGGACCACCTCAGTTGACAGGATCAAAAATGACGTGTAAAGAAGGGCACTCACGTACGCTCCAGAAGACAGGGACTTTCGAGAAAGGTACAGGGTCTCCAGAAATGGTCTTGCCGACCGCTCTTCCATGATTCCCGGCAACGTTCCAATGCTCGACCCTCCTTTCTCCTCCATGGGGAATTTGAGGGTACACAGCGACATCCCCAATCGCGAACACATCTTCCAACCCACGGACTTTCAGATACTCGTCCACGAGAACACCACCATCTTTCTGCAGGGCACTCTGTGGGAACCCATCGCTCTGTTTCAGGAAATCGGTGGCGGGTGAAACCCCAACACCGACTACGACGAAGTCCGCTTCGATGATCTGTTTCTGTCCATCTTTGTCAGTCAACTCGACGCCGGTGGCGAACTTGGGATCGGACTCGGAGGCGATGATCCTCTCGAGTTTGCTACTTAAATGGAATTTGACCCCCTGGGATTCGTGGTACTGCACGTCAAGGGTGAGTGGTTGACCGGCCGGAGAGCATGGTGGTCATTCTACCTTTTGGATAGCGGCTCCGATCTCCTTTCCAAGTGAGGCTTCAAAGGGAACTTGTTCCATCCCAACGACAACGATCGACGCGAGCTTCCGCTTCAACACTGTGATGGCAATCTCCATACCAATAAAAGAACTGCCGACTACCACGAGCTTTTTTCCTTCCTTGGCGGCTGGGAAGACTTTCAGCACCCGTTGTAAAACGCGGAGTAGAACCAGGGGACGTCACCTGCGTCAACCTTGGCTGAATCGTCAAGACCTCGGAAAGTAAAGACATTCTCGAGGTCGGCACCAGGTACCGGAAGTTTCCTGGGGTAGCCTCCGGGAGCAAGGATGAGCTTGTCGTAGTGGATAAACTCCTTGCCTCCTTCCAACACGATCTGCTTTCCGGGAACGTCGATGGAGGTGACGGTCTAACGATTTACGCATTTGATTGAACCTTCAGACTTGACGCTACAAGGGGAGTTGGAGGCCCACGTACAGTAGAAGTGCGCAAGGTAACGCCGAATTTGATCCTCAGGTCGGCGGCGGTCCTCCATTCAAGTTTGGAGACATCGGAGATGAGTGATTTGCTAAGCTTCGTCCTGAAGTTCCCGTTAGGTAGGTGGATGAAGTGGATAAAAGCCACATGAGATATTTACCTATCAATGGGCGAGTGTGGTTCCTTCGACACGACTGTGATTGGTCCTGTGTAACCATGCTCAAGAAACGTTAGAAATCGATACGGGAAGCACCACAGAAACCTCCTGCACACCTCACGCAAACTGATGATGGAGTGGAAGGTCCCACTTCCACCTCCGACAATGACAACCCCGGCGTTCCCTAACGTCAACCCTGCGTCTGGGTTAGCGGGAACCTTGGGTTGGCGCGACATATTCGCTTTGGCGACGCGTTCTTCGTCAGCCGTGACGAATATTTTCCCATCTGAGATGCTCGTTTTGAAGGAGTGTATGGCTGCGGGTGCTGGAGCGTCTTCGATATCTCCGGTACAAATGTTGAAACACGCTAGAGTCGGCGCCGTGAACGATTTGAGTCGAAAGCTCGATGAAGGATATACCTCCGTGCCACGGGCTACTGGGGGGTCAGTTTGAAGTGCAAACGGAAAACACGACGAGATCGAAGCACCATACAACTCTCCCGTCCGAAACGAGGACACCCTTTGCCAACGGCGCCCCGTAATGGGTGCAATACGCGCTTGTTGCGTAGACCTTGTCGCCCAACTTGGATAATAGAACCTTCCCGCCCCCAAAATCGACTTCTTTCCTGCAGATCGAGTGAGTGTGTGGAACGAGACATGGGTGTGATGGAGAGAGGTGATCACAGCAACTCACATTTCGCCGTCATTCAGACTGCTCTCATCACACACGGCGATCGTCTTCGTAGACACCATCCTTACGCTTGTTAGGGAAGTGATAGATGGGAGATAAGCCCGAGAGAGGGAGAGAGGGAGGCGGAAACGCCGTGGAGTCAGCAGGTTCCCGTACATAAAGCTGGGACTAAATGCCAGGGATCAGTTGACCAATCACGGATGATCGGATTTGCTACGGACGATAAGAAAGATAACTCATCGTATCGTATGGTGCACAGCACATAGGGGTCACGTTTGGTAGATATAAATAGTTGCTGCTAAAAAGGACTACACGAGAACGCTCAGGGCATCGGAAATCGGAAAATCTGACATTCTATGCTTGGCTGGACACGAGCCTCGAATTTGGCCTCAGAAAGTGGAGCTGCCATGGTTCTTGGACACGCACTCTCCACCTTAGGCATAGATATTGTCAACCCGAAGCCTTTCTAACACGTGCTGTCCACCTAGGCATGCATACAACAACAAGTACCTATAACGAATGCCATCAGGACCACATCCAGAATCAAAAGATCCTTGTAAGTAATCCGTATCAGCAGTACGGTAGTCGTATCCCTACGTGACGATAAGTGGGCGCATGAGGCGGGACTGGGAGGAGAACTCACGCCGGTGGTGGAGAACAATCCGTGCGGCTCGGGGGAGGCCCACCCAAGTCGGCGTCGGGGTTCGAGGCTACTGTTGTGCCGGAATCCAGAACCCAGGTGATCCCACCGAGGACATGAGACACGAACAGTTCATCCTGCGGGCGGATGAGGCAGGAAACTTCCATCCAGTGTGCTGGAGCCATACCTGCCAAATTTCGTTCAAATGGCCAAGACTGGTGTAGAAGCTACGACCGGCGACGCCGACGCTCTGGACACCAGCCCCCCTATCTTGATACCACGCTGTTCGGCATTCGTGAGCTAAAAGTCTCGGATAATGGCCACGACTCTGCACTACACACCTGTCGGATGGGGCTCGCCCTGATTAAACCCGCGTGGTCCAGGATCTGCAACCGACCTTCAGATCGATTTTCACATGGAACGGTGGAAGAGTCTAACCGGTGTAAGTAGATTCGTCCGCGGAGAGGATTACTACTGCGCCCACATCCCTCGGGTCTGACCTGAAGTTATACCTGCATGATAAAACAATAACGAGTGTCAGCACAATGCTCCCATGCCTTGGTGAGTTTCGCAGGAGTGGCGAACTTACATTTCGTCCGTGACCTCCCACCTATCTGGGAGCATGCTGGTACTCGGGTGATCCTTGGTGAGCACGTTGACGGTCTGATGGAGGCGGTTGAGTTGAAAGCGGGAGGTGAGTGAATCCACTCACCGCTGTCGAGATCGGTGGGTGGTAGTCAAAGTACGCGCCTGTAAGTGCCGTCAGAAGTTTGTGAGAAAATGAATTGTAGGTTCACTGACCGACTTCTTGCCCAAAAAACGTAGTGGTGATCAAGGAGTCGCTCGCAGAATGGATCCCGACGACATTTCCCCCCCTGTTCAGGTAATTTTGAAAGGCAATCTTACCCCATTCATCCAGGACTACGCGGAAGATCAACCTGTTGAGTCCAAATGGGACTGGATACGATTTGAGGAACTCACCTTCTCCTGTCGTACTAAGGAACACAATGGCGTCGTACTTCCTGAGCCTGTCGTCCCTGAACCAGGTGGTGTCCTCTGTGTCCTCAAACGTAATATTGTAACCGGCGGATCGTGATCGTAGAGCTTCGATGGCGGTGGGGATAGAGTCGTGTCTATATCCCATCGTCGTGGAATAAATCAGTACATTTGCGGTACCGAGAACGGCCGACTGGACCACGGTTGATAATATCATCAAGCAGAACGCGAGAGACCACAGATTCGAGCGTGGCCCGCGGAAGAACTTGCTGGGATTTACATCTCTCACCATCGCGGACGAGGTGGGAGTTCGAGGGGTGGTGGAGTGACAAGAGTAAAATCGAGTAAAATAGATACCATACGGTTTAGGGGTTCGATGAGATCACCCTACGCCGCCACCGAACCCGGGGACTTCAGGAACCCCTGTGCTCTGCCCCCTATGCGCCCAGCGAGTCCGTCCACCACGGTGCTGGATCGTTCCCCGGTTTCGCACTCCTCACCCGGCCCTACTAGGAGCTTCGTGAGAGGTGGATGACCCTTGACGACGAGACTGGTGGCCTGTATTCAATACCACGGGCTTAGTTCCTTGCCTGGCGTGGTTGCGTCAAGTTGTTGTACCATATTCCGGGTGGGAAATGCATATCCCGTCCGTGCCGGATGACGTGAAAGCTCGCAGATCTAACTCCCGCTGCAAAGAGGTGCGTACTGCAAGTGACATGATTTCCCTGAACGTTGTCGTCCGGTCGAGGGCGGGTGGCCGTTGATTAGCGCTTTGGCGTCGGGATCAAGCGGAGCGCCCAGCGGATCAGCTCAGCCCTAACGTGAGACGAAAAAATGATCGCGAAAGGATCCTAGGCAAAAGCGGGTGCGAGAGTCGTGTGCGAGGGGAGTAAGTTGAGGCAGGGCACGTAGCCTTACTGACTGCCGTGAATCCGTTGGGTAAAAGGCGTCGACCTCGAGGCCTTATTGTACATACATGAGGCAGGGGTGACCGGGAATTACTACAGTCTCATTTATTACAGTAGACGAATAAGATAATCCATGGTATACATACACACAGGAGGTTAACCAGTTACATTCCGTAGATATAGATCGTGGAAGGGCGTTTACGCTCGGAAGGGTTCCACGAGAACATTCAGATACAATAGAACCGCGATCAGACCTGTGATCAGAATCGACGGCGAGGAAAGAGGAGGTGATGAAGATGTCTTTCTGTCCCTATGGATGACGATAAGCAAACGCGTGTGGTAGGAGGGGGAGTGGGACTTACGTTGGGTTCGGGAGTAATGAAGGGGAATCCGTGCCGGTCGGAGGTTTACCCAGATCGGCGTTGGGATTCGAGGCTTTTGTTGTGCCAGAGGCCAGAACCCATGTGATCCCACCAAAGACGTGAGATAGAAACAGCTCATCCTGCGAGGGTAGGTGAGGGGCGACAGTTCCAGTTGAGTCCCAGAGTCATACCTGCCAAGTTTCGTTCAAATGCCCGAGACTGGTGTAGAAGCTACGACCGGCGAGGCCACCGCTCTGGACGCCAGCCCCCTTCTCTTGATACCACGCTACCCAGAAGTCGTAAGGAACTTATGGGATAACCACAACTGGGTACCACGCACCTGTCGGATGGGGCACACCCTGATCGAAACTATGTGGCCCGAGATCTACAACTGACTCTCAGTCTGAGTTTTGCACAGAATAGCAGAAGAGCCTAGCCTGTGTACGTGGATTCGTCTGGGGAGAGGATTACTATCGCACCTACATCCCTCGGGTCCGACTTGAAATTATACCTGCGTAATAAAACGCCGATGAGCGCTAGCGCTCATGCATCATGCTTCCATGCTTCGGCGAGTTTGATGGGAATGGTGAAATTACATTTCGTCTGTGACCTCCCACCTATCTGGGAGCATACTGGTACTCGGGTGATCCTTGGTGAGTACGTTGACTGTCTGTCAGAGAGACGTGAGCTGAGATCAGGAAAAAGTTGGTGGATCCACTCGCCGCTCTTGAAATTGGCGGATGGTAATCGAAGTACGCGCCTATGCGTGCCGTCAGAGTTCAGCGGGAACGCGAATCGTGGGTTCACTGACCAACTTCTTGCCCAAAGAACGCAGTGGTGTTCAAGGAGTCACTCGAAGAGTGGATTCCGGCGAAGTTTCCTCCTTTGTTCAGGTAATTTTGGAAGGCGGTCTTACCCTCCGTATCCAGGACTAAGTACACGGAACGTCAACCTATGTCATCCAACTACCCGAGACGGGGTACGGTTTGAGGGACTCACTTTCTCCCGTCGTACTGAGGAACACAATGGCGTCATACTTCCCAAGCCTGTCTTCCCTAAACCAGGTGAGATCCTCCGTGTTGTCAAACGTTATATTGTAACCGGCGGATCGTGATTTCAGAGCTTCGACAGCAGTGGGGATTGAGTCGTGCCTATACTCCCTCGTTGCGGAGTAAATCAAGACGTTTGCAGCGCCGGGAGTGACCGACTGGGCCAGGGTCGATGCCGTCGTAAGGTAGAAGGCGAGTAACCACACGTTCGGGCACGGTCCTCGGTAGGACTTGCTGGGAGTTATGCTCACCATCGCACACGAGCGGGCGGCGTGAACACGGGGCTGGGGGGTAACGGTGAGGGGCGGGGCGACAAGAGTACTCGAACATCAACATGGAATTAGGGTCGTGAGGTCACTCAATGCTGCCGTTAGGCCGGCCTTGGCGACTTGGAGCCACACCTTGCGCCGGCCCCCGCACGCTTTCTGATGACAGTGGTACCATCCCGGATCCCGCGACGGTGTTCGCCCGTCTCCCAGGTCTCCCGTGCTGTAGTTTGTCCCCTGGTTCAAGTTCATTTACAAACTCCCACGAGAGGCCGCTACAGGGGCTTGGGTGATGTTCGATGACGGGGCTGGTGGCACACGTTTGAAGCCAAGAGTTCAGTTCGGTGCGGTTCGGTATTGACACTTAGAATGAACCGTTCCGCCATTACTGTTCGAGGTGGGGATAGCTTCGGGGCTGTGAGCCGGTTCCCGACCCCGGTGTGAACCCGACAAATACACGAAATCCGCCTGCGCTCGAAGAACAGGTCTTTGTGGGCGAGAGCACAGAGGATCCAGAGCGTCTGGTATGTAGTAAAGGTCGAACCTGGATGAACAGAGGTAGATCTCCCGATTCGAACGTACTTCGCGATCCTCCCTGTTGACCGGCTTCGGCCGGACACACCGAACCATCAGTCCGCCGAGGTTGGGTGAGACCGCCGCCACTCCTCGGCGCCAAGCTCTCACGTGATTCACGAACCAGCACGCCCGAGCGCATTTTCAAGGTCAGCGAACTGATGAGAGTCATCGCCAGTTACCTCATCCTTATCAACAAACGAGACGCCGTGAATCTCGCTTGCGCGTCTCGGTACCTCGAAGAACCAGTCCTCAGCACGTTATGGGAGAAACAGTTTTCGTTGTGTACCCTTCTGAGGGTGCTGCCTGGAGACACTTGGGAGTATCTACCTGAATATGTGGTACGTGACCTTGGCCTTTGGTTGGGGAAACCGAACGCTTACATTTTCGGATCGTTTCAGCTCAGCATCGTGGGAGATCCGTCGCCAGAGGCTTGGAAAAGACCATGGCGGTATGGATTCTGGATGCGTGCGCTCCACCCGGATCAATGGGGGGCTCTTGAGGAGGATACCATTCGCAAATTACGTCTCAATTCACCCGCTGGCGGATTGTTCCCGGCGTTGCGAGATTGCCATTGGCGCATCACGAAATGCAACCTCCCTCACGCCGACCTATTCCTCTCCCATAATTTTGAGGGGATTCACATTTCGGTACCAGCTGATCTCCGCGAGATTCTGCCAACCATCGCTTCAGTCATCTCCAAGTTACCGACACACACTCTCCAGCGCCTAGATATAGACACCTCTCTTTACGGAGTGTACCGGACCTACCTCAAAGACTCGCTCTCCTCCGTTGTTCTGCGTTGCGGACCATCTCTCACGGAGTTCACTTCCCCGACCCCATTGTCGGATGCGGCAGTAGACCATTTGATTCACCTTCCACATCTCAACACCTGGCGCGTTGAGGGTCCTCCCATCTACTCCGCTCCTCCCTTTCCCCTCAAATTTCCGCCCCTTGTGCGATTTGTACTTGGGGGTGGTGTTGGACCTGGGTGGCTTTCCCTGCTCAAGCGTTGGGAGACCCACGTTTCCCTCACACGAGGCACTACACCGTTGTCCAAGGCGAAGGAATCGTTGAAATACCTTACAATCAACTGTGGCGCCAGCATCATCATTGATGTTCCCCTCGTCTCCTCGATTCAGATGTTTCGCAACCTGGTTACTCTAGACATACCAGACTTCTACGATGACGGCTGGGGCCAATGTACCTTCAAGCTGGATAACGACTGCGTCACGGAGCTCGCTATGGCCCTGCCTCAGCTGGAGAGGTGAACTCTCCTGGCGGGTCTTCAGTGAGTATATCCCTGGCTTTACCCTTTTCCCGGCGCATTCCTAAACCACAAGCGAACCGTGAACAGACCCCGTACGAGGAGGATACGCGTAGTGAAATTCTGCTACCTTGTTGGACGCCGCCAAGTTGAGGGTGCGGAACCGGCGCTTCTGTTCTGTGTTGGGAAGAGTGGCGCCCATGCAATTGATATTGGCCCGTTCTTTCTTTCGATTCGATCTCAGGACCTTAGGAGCACAACTCGTTACGTTTGGAATAGACAGCCAGGAGACCCGCTATACTTTCCCCCGCTTGATCAATTTTATCCACTCGTCAAGTGCATCGAACTGTACATCCTTCTCGAGGTGATTCTTGATCTTCCATGTGATCCTCGCAGGCTCGTTTTCCTTTCCCACCACCAGCTGTAGAGCTGTGATCCCGACGCCAGTGCGCCCCCAACCGAAACCGCAATGGACGAGCGTGACGGCGTTCGGGTATCGCGATGGAACTTTAGTGCCTTCTGGAGCTGGTCCATCATCTGGGCGTTGTAATCGATGACGGGGAGCCAAAGGTACCTGGTGCCGGCATCTTTGAGGCGATTTTTCTCGGTGGTGTCGTACTCGTGCTCGTTGAAACTGATGATGCCTTCACTTACAAGGTACTTGACGGCCGTGGGGGTCAAATTCTGTGATTTGTCGCCCTTGGCCTTATAATAGTTCGGGCACGAGGAGCGGAAGAGCTGATGGCCAGAGAAGTTGAGGGTTTTCACTTTCTCCCATCTGAGCCATTCGTTGGACATACTGTTTCGAGTTTGGGGTGGATATCTGAGGTTGTGGGATTCTTGGTGAGTTCGAGGAACGAGCCGGAGGGGTGTCAGGACTCACGGATTTGGTAGGTCGTCGTGGGGGTGGCGATGGAGACTCTCACCTTGTGCTGCCCGCACTTATATCCCGAACCTGACCCTGGGCTCGACACACATTACGGAGGGAACATGTGTGCTTGGAGCTTTTTCTCCGGTGTTTAATCAACGCCGGGAGTTACTTCCATGCAAAAACTGAGTGTCACGTCGTTTGATCGGCCTCTTGGTAGGGATAACTGGAGACCTGCGGCTTCCACGTATGTCTGCGGCGAATATCGTCTTCACCGGTACCAGTCAAATCGGTAAGAGCTGACTCCGCCGATAGCAGATAGCGTCCCGCAGACAGGGCCAGATGTGCGTGTGAGTTCGTCACCAATTCGCAAGCGACTTCCCAAATCTTCGTACAATTGAAAATGTTCGATGTTTGAGCTGCACCTTGTGACGCTCATCCGAGCTTCGGTTTCCACCCTACGGTAATCGCTATTCGCCGGAGGCGGAACCACCTGTGATCGCACGATTGTGTGCTTGCAAGCTCTGAGTATGTGGAGTGGGATACCGATGGGATTGCTCTTATATTACTCCATCGTTGTACATACCCCTGGGCTCCGGCTCAGTCCGTACCAACTGGGACCCTTTCCCAAGCGTATGGGTGTCTTTTTCTTTGCAGGTCCTTGACGGCGACCAGATCGATCACGGGGATGGGAGCCATGCAAAGCGGGTGCTGGTAAGCGCCAAAGCCCTTCACGCTCATCTACCACCTCGATGTTTATGTAGGGAGATATCCTCTATTGCTCCTTGACACAACGAAGGGCCCGATAAACGTGGCCGCAGGGGTACGGCATCCATTTCTGTGCATACAACGGGGGATCCTGAACCCAGATAATCTAGGGAGCCTATCCCCACGAACGGCCCTGCAGGTAATTGAGCATGTAAACGACTCCGAGAACCACTTAGAAACAATGAGAAGGGGGCTGGATATTGGTGGAGGATAACAACGAACTACGGTGGTAATCCGAGAAGCGCCACCCTAGTCCTCTTTCGTGTAGCCCGGTCGGTGGAGGAGAATGCAGTCGTTGTTGGAGGCTGGTTTGGGGCGACTTCGTCCGAAATCGAGCCGCAATGACCCCACTTCACTAAAACGAGCAAAGGTCACCCCTTCCCCCCTCTCTGGTAGTGACACTCGCCAACTCGAAAAGGACGGCATCAAGTCCCACGCTCGGGCGAGTTCGGTCCGAGACTCCCCGCGGAGCAACAGGTGGGCACGGCTCGTTGTCAAACTGGTACCGCTCCAGGCGACTGCGTTGTATTGGATCGAGGGTTGAAAGGACATCTATCGGTGAAGGCTGTTACAATGCATAACTCGGTGCTCTTCATGTCCGAACTCAGTTCGGATAGATTGAAACACCCTCCAAGGCTATGGTTTGATTACAATCAGCGGTATCATCTTTCTGTTTGAGGGTCCTCGACGTACAAGCGACAGCGTGTACTTGGAGAGATGAGAACGACTCTGCGCTTGCTTTGATCGAAGGGTTCGGCGCGTTCGGCGCGTGGACGTGATCTAAGACTAGCCTGCAAAATCGGTCCGGAGGTCGAGCTACTGCCGCCACGGCGAGATGATGTACTCCCAGCACAGTCCATGAAAGACACCCAGGTTCCAGACCTTGTAAACACATGCCCGGGCAGGAGACAATGGGAAGGCCTGGCTTTGTTGACTTCAAGTCACAGCAAAGGAGATGAAGGCGCCTGAGGCGTCAACACAATATAGGTGAAGGGATGGCGAACGGAATTTTAACACCGCTGTTTGCAGTGGGTCGGAAAGGGCGATGACACATTCCGCGAGACAAAGTCGCGCGTCAGTGGTGAGGACTCCTCCCGTGATTCCAAGGTATGTTATTGGAGCCGTGTGGAACGGTGTCAAGAGATCTGGGGAGGGGAATAGCCGACAATCTTGGAACTCCAGCTGTATCTTCAGTTTCTCGACGTATGGCATGAGGGAATCCGGAGGCATAGTGAATGAACCCTCTTCATCAGGGCACGTCCATAAAGTGCCCCGCACGCGTCGAGATGATGACCGGAATGTTTGTCGTGGTTAAAGTCCGATATCCGTCGTCGAACTCGTCAATAACTTGGCCGACGAGCTCTTGCGGTCGTGCTCCGTGTAGGGACGTGGCGGGGGATGGGATAGCAGGATTGATTGTTGAGGCTGGGGCGCCCATCGGAACAGGGATGGGTGCATCCGAGACTCCGATTCAATTCCCCATGCATCCACATAAATCGGCCGTTTCCCACGCCGATAATCATCTCCTTCACCCCCCCATCTTCCGACGAATTCTTATCAATCCTGTTGTGTTCAGAACGACCAAGCGATCCAAACTGCAACTAGATTCCGCCAACTGTCGTCATCGTGGTCATCGATCACAAAGACGATCGGGATCCGTGGCCACTTTCGGGTCGTTGAAGGGATGTGGGCGCCGTGACTACTCTCCCTGATACGGATTGCGACCGCCATTGTTTGTTTGGCCAATTGCGATCCAATGATTTCCTACCAGGTTTGATCTAAAGCCATTCAGACCTCGTTGTTCCTGTTCTGAAAGGACGTGTCACAGTGAAATCGTGCCTCCGCATAAATCTTGTGTACCCTCAGAGGCTTTACCTCCCAACCAATTCCTTACCCACACGTTCAACTCACTGGGATCCAGCGACTCGAGAGCGGGAGCCAAGAAAAAGTACGATTCAAGTTCTACATGGCGAAGCTACTTAACAAATACAAAGAAAGGTCCGGATATATTCAGCCTTCTGGGACGGCCGCCGCCAACATCGGAGTTCAAGATGGTGACTCGTTAGATGGCCCCAGAAGGGAGGGGGAGGAACGGGGTATCCTCGACATCCTCACGATCCTCGAGATCTTCGAGATCCTCGAGATCCCTGAGGTCCCTAAGATCCTCGAGATCTCCGGAATTCTGGAGATCCACGAGATCCCGCAACACTAAGAGTTTGGGTAAGTGGGATGTTGTTGGTACGATGAGTAATCATGCCTGTGCTTACCCTTTACCAACAGTTGTGGGCGCGCCCACTCAGGCCTCTTCCCCTCCGGTACCTGGTCATCTGGCACCTCGTAATATTGGCTAAGCCTCAAGTATAATCTATTCTCCACCTTCCTCCTCTCAAACTCCTTTTTAGCATTCTTCGAATCTACCGTTCGTTCGCCATGCCCCGTTCTCAGGTGTGGTTCCGAGTAAAACGGCGACCGTTTCCTCCGAAGGATCTCGGCCGCAACTGCATTATAGCCGATTTGATCAGGTGCGTCGTTTGAAATGGGATATCTACTTACCGGCCAGAGACTGATTGAATGTTGGGCCCGCGTGCCCGCTCCTCCAGCGCCCTACCCAATCACGCAGCCTGCGGCCGACCCCAGTGCTCCGTGTAGGGGCCGGGCGTGGATCTCCTTTGCCGTAGGGAAGCCTGGCGGGCTTGGGTTTCTGACGCCAAACGACCATTCAGTTACACGAGGAATATGGGAGCAGTAAAAGTTACTTACTGGGGCCTGTGTTCTTCTGCAATTGTATGTTCAGTTGTTTTGGCGTTTGCCGTTGTCTCGGATATCCCTCCGGAGGGTTTGTTGGTGACAGGCGGAGCCACCAGGGTCGATGGTCCCGCCTCGGCGTTCCTGTACCCATTTGGACGGGTACGGGAGACTCCGTACGGCTGGCACCACTCCCTATGTGTCACCTCGGCCCTAGTTGGACCGGTACTCGGCCAGTGGGAAGTATTCACGCCCCCCTGTGGAAAGATGTCGGCGGGGTTACACAGGTATGATTGGAATCGAACACCTACCACGTAGGACGCGCTGGTCGTGGCCTCGCTGTGGTTAGTCCCCCAGTAATCGCGCCGAACTGTTTGCGATCGGTGAACGCCCAACTCTTCAAGTGAATCCTCACCACTACTGGACGTTGTGCTGGCGAAGGAACTGCCCCGGCTCAAGTAGCCGGAATAGCGAGATTGGGCTGTCGGTAGTCCGCTGACCGGTCGTAGCCATCGGTCCTGCTCGTGTACGGGGTAGTGGGGGCCACCGATTCTGGAGGCTCGCATGTCGGCCGCGAATCGATAGAAGGATCTGAGTGACACTCGCCGGAGCTAGGTGTCGCCCAAAGGCTGGTCGGTTGCCCGAACATAGGCCCTGACCGCCTGACCAGGATCCACTGATCGGTTGCGTCGGTGAACATCTGATTATTTGCCCCCTCAGTATCAATGGCAAACGTCCGGTTCGGAGGTGGATACGAGTAGGGCCCTCCAGAGCCGGAGTAGAAGCTAGCGTTGTTTGCGTCGTTGAAGTAAGCCATTGTATTGGTTAGAATGCGTCGAGAATGGTGGAGAGTGAAGCCGTTGCAGGCGCAGGATAAACGGCGTTGGGTAGTAAGGGAAAAACCACCCACAATCCCTCTGTGACTTAAATACGCCTCGGCTGTGGGAGCTGGCCAGAGAGTGGCTCCGTCAAGTACACAGTTTTAGGCCATGGATTGAGCGTTCCATTATCCATCGAATTCCGAATTGTGGCGCTAGCACGTCCTCAGGCCTCATCGCCAATGGCATGGTCCCCATTTGACTGATATGCGCCATCGCCCATGTTTTCGGGGACACGTATGTGATGGACCTGGTCCTTGGCTTTGTTCGAGCGGTAATGACTGTGCCTCACGCCCCCATGGCCTAGAACGTACCCTGGGCGTATCGTTCATATGCTCCGGACAAAGGAAAGGGCGAGGGCGGGAATGAGTTAGTGGTGTGTGGGAGAATTCCCAAGAATTTCGAGGGAAGGTGTCCGTGTATTTCAAGAGCTGTGTCGTGCAGGAACGCCAGTGCAAACTTTCAATCGGTTGATTGGGGTAAACAACCTTTCTCGTGGGCGATCCCCAGCACGGCGTTCATGGAATCTAGGACAGGTTTTCACGCCAGCACGTTGAATTCGTTTCTTTTCGCCCAACCGTTCCCAAAAGGTATGACCGGAACCTGTCGAGGTTTACCTTTATTGGAGCATGGCGGTGTTGGTTGGTTTGTACATTGCTCTCGGCGAGCCATAGAGGGCACATGCGGCGCACGACTGCGGCAAGTGGGGGCTACCAGTTGGGGTTCGCAAAGGAGGTAATATTTCGGAAAAGGCGTTTGCCTCCGAAAGGATTTAGGCTTCTTCTACTCTATCTAATGACTTTGGTTGGATTTATAATGTGGGTTATTCACGCAACGTTTATACTTCCAACCGAGAAGCGATAGTACTACACAAAACCCTCGTCATGCGGGACGGCAATTGATAACATTACTATGACCGGGCCAGCCGCTGGCTACATGGTCCGCTGGATGGGTCTCAGACTACCCTCTGAACCACACCAATTTCCCAATTGAGCCCACCCCACCCGTCACAGCGTTCCAGGTTTGGAAAAATGTCCACCATCCCGCGTGCCACACGTCCAAAATCGGACTTATCGAGGGTGAGCGGGACCCTATGGACATCCAACCACGAGAGGGTACACTTCTGAAGCGAGCGCAACTCTTGGAATTGAGGGTCTTCTGAGATGTTTTTGAGATCCTCAACGATGTTTGTCGTGTTGAGGTGGATTTCCAGTGATTGCAACCTGGCGCAATGAACGGAAATCGGAAGGAGGCAAGCGACCGTCGTGGCGCAGGTGTTTTTGTCACATGGGTATCCGAGCAGAAGAGATTTCAGTCGAGGCAGGGCCATAGCGAGTTCGGCAACGTTGTCGTTGTTCAGTTTGAAGATGCATTGGCCGTCGCGGCAGGCGACTGTTACATTCAGGCCGACGAGGTTCCGAAATATTTGGATCGCGTAGGTGAAGGAGGGATAGATGATGGAATCGGGGAAGTTTCCGATGCTCAGGTATTCTAGCGACTCCCTCATACCGGACAACGGTGTTGTGGCTTGCGTGGAGGAAAGACGATTCCCCAAACGTTCGAAGAGGGAAATCCACCCACGCCCAGCACCTCCCCCAACTGTAAATTCCCTGAGAGCTGGGAAGACGAGGGGTAGAGATGAAGAGGAGTAGTTAGGCGGAGGGTATTTGGTATGCCAGGCACGGAGGTGGGGAAGGTGAATCAAATGGTTTGTCGCTGCGTCTGACAACAGGGTCAGGGAGAAGAACTCTGTGAGTGGTGGTCCGCAACGCAAGACGACGGAGGAGAGCGATTCTTTGAAATATGCCAAGGGCACCCCATGACAGTCCAGGTCTACGGATACGTGTTGAAGAGCGGGTGCCGGCAGTGTGGAGATGGTGGAGGCAATGGCTGGTAGGATATTGTGAGGAACTTTGGAATTGCTCCACGACCATGGGACAGAAATGGAAATCCTCTTCAGATACGGGGAGAAGAATAGGCCAATGTAAGGGTGATTGGATTCTGTGAAACACCAAGACAGATGTTCCAATGCTGGGAACCATCTGCCATCGGGTGCATTGAGGTGTAACTTGAGGAATGTCTCTTCTCCTAGGATCGACCACGCATCCACAGAGACTTGGTGCATCCAAGACGCGTAGCGGTGGACTCTACTCCAAGCCTCTGGCGATGGATCGCCCACGATCGTGAACTGAAACGACCCCAAAATTAAAGGTTCGACTCCGACGGGAGATTCAGGCCACATACCCCGTTTTCGACTGCCCCCTTATCGCCCCAGTCCCAAGTATCTCCGGGCAACACCTCCAGAAGGGTCGTCAACAACATTTGTGTCTCCCATAACGTGCTGAGGACCGGTTCTTCGAGGTATCGGCATGCACAAGCGAACTTTACGGCACTCTTTTGGTGGTCGGGAGTGAAGTGTCTGGCGATAAGTCTCGTCAGCTCGCCGATCTTGAAAACGCGATGGGACGCGCTGTCGTCGATCATGGTAACCCGCGGAGACCAGTGCACGGGCTTGGCGCTTAGCGCCGAAGAGGATGGAGTCCTCCCGTTCCGTCCCCCCGATATCACTTCTCGCGGGGATGGCAGATATAACGTCGAAGGTGCACAACGCAGCTGCCGGAGTTTTATTTTATGGAGAGGGAACGTGAATGGTGGAAGCCAACGGCGTGCGCGAGGGAAACTGATGATTATATTCGAGGTAGATACTGGTCTCTTGTATACAATTCGCTAGGTGTCCATGGGCATACTACTGGTAGTATGGAGTAATGTAATGGAGGTACGTGTCTAATCCGTGGTCCTAGTACGTGCTGGAGTCCGGTGCATGATCACGGTTCGTGGCCACCTGTGGGATATGAGCTCGAGTCCGGTATAATCGTAGATGAGACAGGATGGCCTGACGGAGTTACCGTTCGGGATCATCGCTTGGGTAGCGGGGATATACGCCACTAAACTGGATTGCGATTCCATGGCCAATGGTACGAAGGGGGCGTCCAACATTCAAGGAATGTAGGAGCAGCTTCCGGAGGTGGCTCAACAGAACAGTGGTGGTTCCAGTTGGACACGCCGCAACCGCCTTTATACCTCTCCCAACCCCCATCCTCCAACCGGGGGGCGCGCAGCCGTACACCGGGTCACACCCCACTACCCCTTGGTGGGCCTGGGCCGTGTTTCCCCGTTCCTCGATTCGGGGTTTCGAGTGAAGAACCCAGGGGTAGGGACCGCAGCGCCATTGACACACGTTCTGGGCAAGCTTTTGCCTATCAGGTTGCAGCGATGCTTGCGAAGAGCATGATAGACCAAGATACTGACTGACCGACGGGCCGTGGCGGGACGGCGAAAGACTGGTTGCCGAAAATAGGCGTGCGGTTCCCTCACTGGTGCTTCCGCGACGCAGACTGCCCGATCAGTCGTGGACGCCCTCCCGTCACTCTTTCACTCTCCCCGTGCTTCTCATCCTACACTATTCATTCGGGCGGCCATTCGTTGATCCTGCCGCCAGATATGAACGATCCGTCAGAGTCCAGGTGATGCAGCACTTCTGGGGTCCTCTCTCAGTGCCTGGGCTTTGACCGTGAGGTATCGCCCGACGCCATACCCCCTTCTTCTCGTCCTCCAACTACCCTCCTACACCCGAAGATGTCTTCCAAGTGCGGCAGAAAGAGAAACGACGATCTCCCCCCGAACAGGGGCAGAGACGTCCAGCGGGCCTTCCGTGCTCACCGTGCCACCCATCTCCAGGTCAGTCCATCCCAATCTGCCATTTGTCGGATCTCCTCGTCACCTAACCTCGTCCCCCACCGATACCAGGCTTTGGAGCAGAGGGTAGCCGAACTCGAAGAAGAGAACGAGCAGTTTCGCCATGCACTCAATCTTCCACCCTCCACCCGACCTGCATTGGGCAAGGGCCCGACGGGCAAGGCCAAGCCGAAGCCACCGCACGCCTCTCGCGCGTCCAACTCCACCAACTCCACCCCAGACACCAGCCCCGTGCTTCCATCGTTATCATTGTTGACTCTCTCAACCCCCGCCAAAAACCCGAAATCATGGCCGAGCCCACCAGAATCTCCTTCCTCATCCTTGTCTCGGTCTCGTTCACTTTCGCCCTCCAACTCCATGTCAATCCCCAGCCAACCGTTTAGGAAGACTCCCCCCACCCTGCCCAGCATCGAGACCGGTTCCTCATGGGATCACCATACTGTAATGCCCGGGGAACAGCAACAGAGCGCGAACCTGCACACCTCCCCTCGCACCGCTTCCTTCACGCTAAACCCTGGGTCTCATTCTGCACAGCCCCAGCCAACGTCGTTTGGCTATGGCGAACCCATGCCCTCGCGGTCCACCCAATCCAACGTGATGTACATGCACCATCCGTAAACCCTCCC
>Ga0307509_10003811_pt1 | contig 22354 bp, 20 predicted proteins | sample 10_EM_MG_FD_202245 | JGI IMG/M metagenome (GOLD analysis project Ga0307509, IMG submission 202245) | Populus trichocarpa ectomycorrhiza microbial communities from riparian zone in the Pacific Northwest, United States - 10_EM | ecosystem: Host-associated > Plants > Roots > Unclassified | place... | reverse complement strand
ACAGGATCCGGTCGGACGGACGGCCGCGACGTATACGGTGTTATAAGATGTGTTCCATTGATAGTGGTCTTTGGTGTTGGGACGCAACTACCCAGGCGGCCAGTGATGACGCGCCGTCCCAACGCCGCGGCTGGAGGGGGGTGTTATCTTTTTCGTTCGAAGTTCGTATGCGCCAAGGTAGGGTAACTTTGCCCTGTAAATCCTTAGGGGGAGTCCGTGCGCCTAACATTGTCAGACTCCTCGTTCTCCGGCTTCTCCAGCAGCTCCTCACGACCATTGACTAGGTTCCACAAGCCATCTCGCGGGAGATAGTCTGTCATCCTCATCGCTCACAACTGATAATTGGTCCCATCGAGCTTCGCAAAGCTCATGCCGACCAACGATGATAAACCATCCTGTCCATTCATCTTTGCTCCTACTACCGACGGCGCTGCTACTCTGAGCTAGACACGGAAGCCTATGTAGGACAACATAGTGTAATGATAGGTGATACCGAAAAAATATTCACTGCCGAAAGATCACGGGTGAAAACCCTTTTCCTTTGCTTGCGTGTGTGTAAAAAACCTTTTCCTGTTAACGGCCAACAATCCCGATGGATTTGGCCTGGCTCATACCCTGATGGAGGCCTGGTTTCTGCGCAGGGAATATGCCGTCGGACAGGCACCGCAAGGACACAGCTATGATCGGATCTGTTGTCGCGACAACGATCCTGGTCAGTCGCTGATAGGAAAACTGAGATGTGTTCGATATCCGATATATATGACAAGTGTGTTGCAAAGGAGTGTGATGACCATGAGTTGTTCTCGTACAGAGAAAGGAACGCAGCTCAGACTAGATACAGTTTGTTGGGCTCCTACCACACAAAAGCAGTCACCGCCACGCGGTCTGGTCAATAGCCCTGCTCACACCTACATGTATGCCCTAACCTAACATCCCACGATGGGGTTACTCCATCAGCGAAGAGCAGAAACAGCCCTCTCCCCAGAAAAACCCGAATCGTCAAGCCTAAGAGTAATGAAACTTTCGAGCCAAGCAATAATTCCACCCAATGGATCACGATTGGCGGCCGGACATGACATCTATGACCTGACAGATGGTCTGGTGCCTGCCAAAGGACACGTAATTGTGGAAACACGTATTGCAACACGACTGCTGGAAGGAACCTATTGAAAGCTAGCCGCCAGAAGTAGTATGGCTAGCAAGATGGGAATAGCAGTGGGCGGTGGTGTAATAGCTGCACATTACACTGGAGAAGCCAAGGTCATAGTTCGAAATCATTGTCAGGTGAACTGCTCGTACAAAGCAGGCGATCTGATAGTGCAACTCATGGTGGAAAGAATTGAGGAGGCTGACACCATGGAAGTAGACGACCTAGCAATGCCCCAGCGGGGAGGCAGAGTGTGCAGATCCAGCGACCTAAACCCTAAGCGATCCATCACGATGAAAGAAGAAAGAATACCCATATGTTTCCTCCAAGCGGAAAGCAACGCAAATGAATTCTTTAGTGCAAGGGATATTGGCTGTCACCCTCAGTTAATACACGAGAAAGAAGTGCTATCAAGCCCTCATGTCAACGGAGCCCTGACACGAACCATGAATGATACATTTCTAAATTCGATTAGACTGGGCGGAAAGGAGGATGGAAAGTGGTTGTCCCAGGGCCATGAACTGGTCAGGTTGAGAGAACGCAGGAAGAAGATCCTGGATGAATGGACTAAGCCCAAAGGGTTACTATACTACAAGAATCGATTGTACATCCGTGAAGACGAATCTCTACAGACAGAGATAGCCCATGGCTCTCACAATTCGAGAGTAGCTAGGTCCTTTGGACAGGAGAAGCCAATTAGGATAGTAATTGGTGATTTTTACCGGAAAGGACTCGCCGACTGGACCAAGGATCATGTACGATCTTGCGACGAATGTCAACCCAGCAAATCCCCGCGGCATGCAAAATATGGGCTAGTTCAACCTTTAGAAGTACCATATGCTGCCTGGTCCTCCATTGCGACAGACTTCATCATGCAACTACCTGAATCTCAGAGTAAGACCCAAATCATGTTTGTAGTAGACAGGTTTACAAAGATGGATCACTTTATCGGCCTCCACGAAAATGTGACCGTGAATGATGTTGCGGCCACCTTCCTTCGGGAAGTTTGCAAACTTCACGGAGTGCTGACAGAGATTATATCGGGCATGGACGCGAAGTTTTCCGGTGAATTCGGTGAATCACTGTGCAAAATGTTGGGAGTTAAACGCCGCATGTCGACGGCATACCATGCGCAGACTGACCGGCAAACGGGCAGAACCAACCAAGTGCCGGAAGGTTACCTACAAACATTTGTCAACTATGGTTAGAATGACTGGTACCAACTATTGCCGTTAGCAGAACACGGATACAATAACTGAGCAACCAAGGTGCACAAGATGACCTCATTCTTTGCCAACTACGGTTTTCACCCACAGATTGAGTAGATGAAAGAAAGAGAAGCTCGGAACCCTGGGGTGATGATGCATGCTCACAGGATGCAAGACATACTTGGCCATTTAAAACATCTCCGGATGCTTTTTCCCTTGGCACCAAGTGAATTTAGAGGTCCCGAGTGACCTACCGGTGATGAAACCTTGAGCTATGATAAAAATGCCTCAAACGCTATAAACACCTAAGGCGAAGAGACTAGAGATACTAGACATACATGGCAATATTTGAACACTATATAGGAGAGAAAATAAAGAAAATAGAAAAGAGAAAACATTTTGGGCCTGAAATTTATTCCCACCACTTTGCCGAATACAATTTTCCATAACTTTGGGTAGTTTCACAATCTCTTGATTGATTTCACCAATCGTAATACTCTCCCACTCTTCCTTTAGTGCTACAGCCATAGCAGCTGGAGTAGATATCTTCACACTTCCCCGGTGGCGGATAATACGGCCTTTCATCAGCCACCAGATTTGCTCGATTGGATTAAAATCGGGCGAATTTGGTGCCCAATCTACCTTTTAAACTCCAACCTCTCCCTCACACGATTCGTGAAGTCGGAATCATGCCAGGGAGCATTCATCTTCCATTAGCCTAAACTGAGTGATCAGAATTTCACTTTCTTTGCAGATTGGCCACAATAGTGGCTTACAAAGAAGATGTACGTATCTCCAAGAATCAACCCCACGGAAATCTCCTCTCTCCACCTTCTTTATCTTGTATTTTTTGCCTCACCAAGAGTGTGTTGTCTTGACCTTTTTCCCAGTCTCCTTTCTTGCAATTCGAGCAATCCGGGCTTCCGCCAGTTCCCTCTCCCATAGTCACTTCCACTCCTCTGATTGCCTCCACAGATTATCCAGCTGTTTCTCCTCCTCTCCACCCTTGGTCTTTAGCTCAACTATTGTGCGCATAGCCGTAGACTTTTCCTCCTTTGTTTCTGTGGACCATATATAAAATTGTCTCTTCCTACCCCAGGATATCATACCCCAAGACATTACCGCTGAGCCCTGCTTCTTTCTAGCCCCTATGCAATCCTCATGCCACTGCTCTGGCTTATCATGCCAGACATGATTCAGGCCAAACACCGCTCCGACCTCGATCAACATCTCATCTGTGAATGCGTAATTTGCCCATTCTCTTCCAGGTAACATTTCTCCCTCATATGGCAAGATGCCTACATATTTTCTACAATTAGATTCATAGTATAAATACACGTTATAGGCATATTGAACCAGAATATTTGAGTCCCAATTTAGTATGAGAGCATGAATGCCAACAGCCAATTTTGAATAGAAATTGTTACCTCCTGTGTTCGGGTTCAAGATGCGTCAGATATTTGAATAAGAGGAATTCACTTACTAGTCTTTTTTGTTTACTCATTGGATTCAGAATAAACTTGAACTGTTCCCGGTATGCCCCCAAACCTCTTTCTACCAGAACACTGAATATTGTTCAAGAACATACATGCGATAGCTCGGCTTCACGCTGTATGTCAACCAGCTTCATCTGGCGAGTGGTGAAATCCCATCGGACAAGCAAGACAAGAGAATCTTTCTCAGCTGTAGTAAGTGCATGGGGCCTTCTGGAACGTGTATCGGGGTTGAGTAATTTTACTGAAATGAGTTCAATCATAGAGAATGGTACTTCCAGGCTCTCGTCCCTGTTGATTCTTGCCTTGCAGGCATTAGTAATCTCGTGGATCCAGATACCATTCGCGGTCGAAACCGCAATCCCGGTTAATTTATGAATCTTTCTATAACTGACAGTTTTGGCGGCATTTCCTTAGGCTATGACAACTTCATGACGCCGGGTTGTAATCTGTGAGCCTAATTGTGTTACTTGTTAGCTGTTATTAAGCCAATTGACATGCTGGAAAACCCACGTGCCATCTGGCTTGATTTTACTGTGGAAATCGCGTAGTACAATATCTAAGTACATCGGTTGAACTACCTGAATGGACGGCTAAATCAACAAACAATATTGCCCTGTGAGGCCTTGGGGGGGCAATACAAGGCTAAAAAGCGTCCGGAGACTTTTTCAATAGCCAAGTACATCAACAGGCGAAACCAAAGTTAGAAAGCACATCTGAATCAATAAAGAAATATTATGATCGAAAGGCGGCGGAGCAGCCCAATATCATGGTCGGGAACATGGTAAGTCTGAATGCAAAGAACATCCACACAAAGTGACTGTCGAAGAAGCTGAGTCCGAAACCGTATGGCCCTTTCAAAGTGTGAGAAAAGAAAGCAAGCAGGGCATATATGTTAGATATGTCGCGGCAATGGAAAATGATTCCTGGGTTCCACGTTTCCCTTGTGGTATCCTACCGATCTTCGAACCGACCAGATGGCAAAGAGCCACCAAGAGGTCACGAAGATATTGAGGGAGACTTGTAATGGGAAAGAGACATGAACGTCAAGAGTGAGATCATCTCGTATACGCGGAAGGTTCAGGGAAGGAATAAACAGAGGAAAGAGCTTCGGTATTTTGTGAAATGGAAAGGCTGTCCGGAGGAGGACAATACATGGGAGCCCCCTGAAGGCATGCGAAACGCCAAGCAAGAGGTGAAAAGGTTTCATAGAGAGAACGCGGAAATACCGGGCACGGGAGAGGTCGCAAATCATAAGCAAGGTTTTCCATCGCGAGTCAAGTAAACGCTCCTTATTTTTACCCCTACTATGTGTACCTTGAAAAAGAAAAATTAGATTGTACAAGAGGTATATGAGTATACAGGAAGAACACGTCGAAGAGGGGAGCTGGTGTTGGGCGCCCGGGCTCCTTGTAAGGATTTAGGAAGAATAGTGACCCTACCTTGACGCGGACGAACTTCTAAGAATAAAGATGACACCCCCCTCCGGCCCCGGCGTTGGAACGGCCCGTCATCAATGGCTGGCAGGCTAGTTGCGTCCCAAGGCCAAAGACCACTCTCAGTGGAACACATCTTATCACTCGGTATACGCTGCCGCTGTCAGTTTAAGCAGGCCCCGTTCCCAGGTTATTGGTGTGGGGAGCACAGGCACCATATCCAAGTGGAATCAGATGAATCGGAGGATAGCGCATAAGATTACAGCCACATGAAGACAGGCAGTCAGAAGGGTGGGTCGAAGGTAAGGGGAGGGTTTGCATACAAGTTAGGCCCCTCTTACCTACAAAGACGTGTAAGGTATGAAGGAGGTAACTATGTCCAGTAAGTAGATCGGGTGAATCCACAAAGGACATGTTGGTAAAAGAGGGAGTCTGAGGGAAAAAACCTTATGGTGCGATCCGAGGGACAAGTGATGTAATGCCGGAACACAAGAATACTACATGAGGTCGAATGCTAAATTGTCTGTGGAACCAAACAAAGAAGACTGGCGATGGGCTGTCTAGTGGGTTAGACTCCGAGAAGCACGGGGGCAAGATAATTTGGGACCACTGCTGTCAACGGATAAATGGACGAGCAGACACCTAATGTGGTCTCTACACCATCAGGAATAACCGAAGCGCTGACCGATAAGTTGAGCATAGGAGTAAGACGGTTTGGTAGCGAGTTTTCAGGGTCTTGTTAGGTGCACGGACTCCCTGTAAGGGGTTACAGGGCAGAGTTACCCTACCTTGAACACACACGAACTAGCGCAGACCGAATAACACCTGACTTCTTTCAGAAGGTCACATGTACCACCCACACCTCCGTCATTGTTATTACAACTATACAACGGATCGTTATCAGTCTCTACGGAAGCGCATGAGGAATGCGACCGAGGGGTTTTTGCCAATTACTAGAGAAGAAATGTTTCTCTATCAGTAAGAAGTTCAACGGCGAGGTGCGAATGGTTGGATAAGAAGTTCTGGTGCTTCAAAGTTACGTGGACTGACATATGTAGTCTGATATGTAAGATGCAAGCATATGATTACCTGGCATGAGAAACGTTGATCACAACATGACTGGAAGGAATCACTGGTATGATAGCGAGCCAGGCTGCATATATAGACGAAGTTCATAGGGCATAAGAATCGAGAAGCAAGAATTGGACACAATTACTTGGGCAATGATTAAAGCCGAAATGGTGTCCGGGAACTTATGGGCAAAGGGTGTTCGCAAATTCAGAGAAACTAGGAGAAGTTGGAAAAAGTACTTCGCTAGTATGATAGTTAGATGTACCCCGGGAATGGGTATAAGAGGCGGGCATGAGCCCAGAGTAGATAAAGATCAACAAGCACGGAGAAGAGATCTTATCAATATAATAAGTTTTTATCTTACCGTTACCAATACTTCAACTATCTACCCCGAAGTATACCATTATATCTAGCCTACATTACTCCCGTCTTCTTAGCCAGTTCTCCGATATAAAGTGATTCAGGTCCTAGCTGTCGGAATACCTCACGCCGAAGCTACCACCTAACAGTAGATTGATACTTCTCATCGTTACTGAGACGCATGTTTGGCACAGACACTGATACTCCCAAAACAAATACCCTTTTCGAAACAAGACCATTGAGAACGATCCCTATTGCACAAATCATGCCCCCAAACGTCACAAAAGAACTAGGGACAGAAGAACCCTACCACGAATCCTATTTCTGGTGGATAAACCCAGAAAACGCCGTTACACATGAAGAGATCACCCCACTATACCGATACCAGTACAGTGAAAACCTTACCTATCACACCCCCTGTGAGCAAGAAAACTTCGTTTGGTATACCCAGTACCCTCTCAGTGACCAGCGCTCAAGTCAGCCGTTTGAGACACCTGAAGTGTGGGGAGGAAACAAAAGTTAAGCTTTCCATTGAGAAGGCAAAAGAATGGCGTCTGACGCAAAAGCACCTGAAGTCATCGAGTGGCGACAGGATGAAGGTGAAGAAGGAAATGAGGGAGGTGATGAAGGAAATGAAGGAGGTGATGAACTGTCCCGAGCCTCGGCCCCTAGTGTGGAGACAACGGTCGCCCACATGGCCCAAGCATCATTCAGGTGACAGGATAGCTCGATCCCCTGTCGGACTAGGCTTTCTAGCAAAATACGGAAAGCGAAGATCGTGGGGCGGTGGCCGAATACCCGACCCCACCAGCGACCCTATCATGCGCCTCGGATCGAATGACTAGAGTGAATTCTAGGAAGCTTCGATTCTAGCCTTACAGAAAGGATAGATGAGCAACATCTTGCTTTCTGCTCCCTACCGACCAACATCCTAATCATGGCCCAAGAACTTGTAACAGTTAAAAACCAGTTTGTTAGGTGCACGGACTCTCGGTAAGGATTTACAGGGCAAAGTTACCCTACATTGAGGCACACCAACTTCGAAAGAAAAAGATAACACCCCACTCCAGCCCCGGCGTTGTGACGGCGCGTCATCACTGGGCGCCTGGGTAGTTGCGTCCCAACACCAAAGACCACTATCAATGGAACACATTTTATAACACCCTATACATTGCGGCCGTCCGTTTGACCGGATCCTGCTCGCAGGATCTATGAGGGGAGACCTCCGGGGACCTGATGCAAGTGGAAACAGGTGAATCGGATGACGGCGCATAAGGTTACAGACACTTGAAGACAGACAGTCGGAGGAGTGGGTCGAAGGTAACGGGACGTGTTCCCCAAAAGTTAGTCCCCTCGTACCTACAAAGTCGTGTAGAGAATGAAGGAGGTAACTATGCCCAGTAAGTGGATGGGGTGCATCCACAAAGGAGAAGTTGGTAAAAGATGGAGTCCGAGGGAAGAAGCCCATAGGTACGATCCCGAGGACAAGTCGTGTAATGCCGGAAGACCAGAATACGACATGCTGTCGCGTGTCGAGTTCTCGACGGAACCAACCAACGAAGAATTGCCATCTTCGGTCCAGCGAGTTAGACTACCCTCAGTGAGCACGGGTGCAAGATTATTTGTAACAATTGTTGTGAACGGATAAACGGATGAGCTGACACCTGACGTGGTCTCCACACCATCAGGGATAAAAGACGCGCAGACCGATAAGTTGACCATGGGAGCAAAAAGTGTGATAGAGAGTTTTCAGGGTCTACGAGTGTTCGCACTCGGGTGAAGTTCACAGAGTTGCGGGGAAGGTACTTAGTTAGTATAGAGATAGCATGTATACCGCGATTGCTCAGACGCGGAATATAAATATCGAAGCATCTTCGCTGCTATTAGACACACCAAGCACGGAGAAGAGATCTTATCAATATAATAAGTTATCTACACTTTTATATCGTTACCCATACTTCGACCATCTATACCGGAGTGAATATTATATCTAGCCTACATTACTCGTGTCTTCTTAACGAGTTCTCCGATATAATTACGATCCTGGTCCTAGCTGCGGAATACCTCACGCCGAAGCTACCACCTAATAGTATATTGATACTTCTCATCCTTACCGAGACGAATGTTTGGCAGAGACACTCATACTCCCAAACCCGAAAAACCTTTCGAACCAAGACCATTGAGGACTATCTCGATAGACAAAGTCCTCACTCCTACACCCGAATTAGGGACACAAGAGCCCTACCACGAATCTTATCATGGGTGGATAAACCCAGAAAATACCGTTACCCTCGAAGATATTACCGCACTATACCAATACCAGTACGGTAAAGACTTCATCTATCACACCCACTCGGAGAAATTGAACCCCATTTGGTACACCCATTACCCAGAAAGCCATCAACACTCAAGTCAGTGTTTTGAGATACCGATAGTTTGGGGAGGAAACAAAAGATAAGTACTCCTTATAGAAACCACAGAGATGGCTTCTGACCCCAAAGTGCCTGAGGCCATGGAATGGCGATCAGAAGAAACACCTGAAGGAGAAGGACAAGACGAATTGTCCCAGGACACAGTCCTGCGTGTGGAAACCGACAGCACTCGACTAGCTTGGTCACACTCAGGTGGCCCCGCGCCCCGATCCCCAAGCCTTGGAATAGGCTTCTTGGTCAAGCAACGAAGCAGGCGACAAAGAGGCTCGAGGAGCCCTGCCCCTACCGGCGATTCAGTCATGACAGCACCGATCGAACGCTTGGACAGAATCCTGGGCCGATTCGATCCAACGCTCAAAGTAAGTCGGGATGCACGACATCTATCCTTCAACTCCCTACCAGCTGAGGTTCTGGCCATGGCCCATGAACTGCTGAAATTCAAATCGCAGTTAAGGGCTGGCGCCCAAATTGTTGGGCAGGAACTCAACCGAATAGACGAACAAGTACGGATCCTGGACCAATAATCCCAGAAGGTCCAAGAAAGCTTCGCTTCCACCGTAGCCGAGAGGCTGGGAGAAACCGATGACAGACAAGGCAGACACGAGGCTGTCACATCCCAGCTACACGAAACGGTACAAGGAACGGAGGCTCAGTCAATACACCGAGACCTACTCCTCGACCAAGAAATCGTTCGGCTAAATGAGGAGCACAAAAGGGAGCGGGAAAATCATGAGATGAGTCTCAATCTCATGAAGCAAGAGATGTTAGAGCACCAGCTGGCAGAGCAGGCACATGATTGTGAGATCTCGGAGCTGAAAGCAATGGTTCAAACCTTAATGGGGCAGGTTAAGGGAAAAGGCAAGGTGTCCTATCCGACACCAGAGGCTGCAGGGGCGGGTGGAGGAAAACAACCACCACCACCACGACACGGAGCGGCAGGCGCTCCAGGCGGAGGAGGGGGATGAGACCCCGATGATGAGGGAGAAGGGTCTGGACGGAAGCCAGATGAGAGCAGGTAAGGAAGAGGGGACGCGAGACCCGCACCCCAGCCAGAAGAAGATAACTATGACGCCGAAAGCGACGAACATTATAACCTGTTCTCACGGGTCATGGCCAATGCCTTGGGACATGGAACGAGAGTCCCAGCGGAACCATCTGCCATGTTTGGGAACGAGAAACACCAAGATATCCGCATGTGGCTAATGACATGCACGGATTATTTTGGTCGAAACAGTTGGCAGTGGGAGGACGAGGCACAAAGAATCCGATACGCCATAAGCCGAATTGGGGGGAAAGTAGTCGTACCGCTCGCGTTAACCTAGCGACGACAAATGACCGGAGAAATAGGTTATACGAGACAAGAAGGATACGAGTTCTGGCATGTCTTTGCCGAACAAACCCTGTGACGCTTCGGACCAACCCATGAAGCGGAAAAATCCTTAAGAGAAATGGGATCGGTCAAATATCGCGGTGATGTCGCCAAATTCTTGATGGAAATGGAAAATCTCAACATCCATGCAAGAGTCGCCGGGATAGCCTAGAGAAAAATGATTGAAGACGAACTTCGAATAGAGGCATTGCGACGGCTCTAGCATAGAGAATATGTCAACGATGGGGAATGGTTGGAAGCAGTGAGGACCGTAACCCGAGGAGAAGAAGATTTCAAGGAAAGAAAAGATCTTCGAGGAGGCGGGTCCTCCGGCGCGACACGAGGCGAGAAAAGGAAGTTTGAGGATTCGAAGCCGACGGTCGCAACAAAACGTGTAAAAAGACAATACACGGCTATGGAAATGGCGGCTTACCAGAAGAAAAAGGCTGTAGAAAGGATGGTGAAAAAGGAAGGCTTGGTGGCACCGACGAGGGAGGTCAGACACGAGATGTGGGCAGAAGCCCACCAGGGCGTTGATCAAAAGGTTGTCTACAAGCGGAAATCTGACAACGAATGCACACGGTGCGGAATGAAAATCCTCACCTGGAAGTACTGTCGTAAGCGGATACAGGTGTCGGCTATAGAGCGAGGGCAATCAAAGCCCCAACAACAGTCCGCATTCGCACCGAAGCGACGTCCCCAGGTAGCCACTGTGGCCATTGATGGCCAGGGAGAAAGCGCAAGACGAGCGGCGCAAAGGCCTCCAGCATGGGCTTTTGACGATAACAACATTTTATAAAAAGGTCATCCAGGTACCGACAACTACGGTGATCGGGTAGTGAGGTTGCTGCCTCGAATCGAAAGACCTGCGGTGTACTCGGTGACGATATCCCACCGGAAGGCAAAAAGACCAAAGGATAGTGGATGCCAATTGACGTCCAAAATTGGGTAGTCCGTGCTCACCACGGGAGCCATAAAAAACTACGGGTGAAGAAAGCGGTTGACCAGACTAAAAAGGGAAAGAGAAGATTACCATTCGTCGGAACGGAGCTTGAGTTGCGCGACACGCGTGAGGAGTGTGGATATCCAGGGCAACCTAACTTTCTCTCCAAGTAAAAACGCTGGGCAAATAGAAGCTGGGGGCGCCTCTATTGGGCACAAGGTTTATGCCCGACAAATGGTGTCCGAGGGGGTCTCAGGAGTAAGATCAAACTCGAAGGCAAAGGTACGGTGGACTCGTCGCAGGGGACAGTCTTATATGAGGGCTAAGTCGACGATAAAGGACCGTGTATCCTAGTCGCAAACTCGCAAGGTACCCTAGTGAACCACCACTCCTGTGATATGGGAACTCCTCGGCAGGAGGTAAAGACCGCTAGTAGTGGGCTGCCCGATATCAAAATATATGACACTTATTGTAAAGGTTTGTCTGAGGAGGCTTTAAGAGCCGAAACTGCGCAGGCGCGGTAACAAACCCCCACGCTACTTGTAACCGCGACGATGAAAAGATTTCATCAAGGACAGAGCGAAAGCTCTAGACCCATTAAAAAACCCAAGCACTACGCCTGCCCTGAGGGGAAGGCATTTATTGAAATCAAAGGACGAAAACACGCTATAAACGTCCTGTTAGACTCTGGTTCAAATATCTTTCTCATGAACCAAGACACCGCACGACAGCTCGAAATCCCGACTAACGCTAGGAATTCACCGTTAAAAATCACAACCTTTGATGGCGAAACTGCGCCTACTGGAGGAACATTCTATACCAATCCCATTCTCCTAGAAATCGGTGCCAACGGCCACCGAAGTATGATATCCTGCGAAATTGCGAATTCAGGAAGGAATGACTTAATCATACCCCTTGGGTGGTGGCATGATGAGCACCCCGTTAAAAACATCGCGGACGGACATAAATGGGCCTTTGAAGAAGGAAAGTGCCACGCTCATATAGAAGATGAGGCGGTGGCGGATATGTTTGAATGGGACGAAACTGTGGCTTACGATGAGGAAGCACAGTATGTGGGACGGATAGAACGAGAGGAAGAAGGGCGAGTACAATTGGAGACGCTGCCAAAACCATATTGGCAGTATAAGGAGCTTTTTGAAAAGAAAAAAGCCAAAATGCTGGCACCTCCAAGGACGTTCAACAACGCCATCAACCTTAAAGAAGGGGCCCAAACCCCGTGGTGTCCGATTTATCCAATGTCGGCACACCAGTTGAGCGAGCTGGATAAGTGCCTCAAGAAAATGATGGCTGAGGGAAAAATTGCTGATAGCGAATCTCCTTACGGCGCTCCGATCCTGTTCGTTCCAAAACCAGATCGAAGTCTACGATTATGCGTAGATTATAGAAACCTCAACAAACTGACGATCCTGAATAAATACCCTCTACCGCTCATGGATGAACTGCGAGACCGCTTTGCTGTAGCTAAAGTATTTACGAACCTCGACCAAGAAGATGGATACCATCTTATTCGCATGAGAAAAGGCGATGAACATAAAACAGCTATTCGTACACGATACGGGCAGTACGAATACAAGGTCATGCCGTTGGGGCTCGTCAATACTCCGGCCAGGTTCCAGACAATGATGAACAAGATCCTAAGGGAATTCTTGGACCCCGGGGTAGTCGTCTACGTAGACGATATCCTAATATACTCCGAAAATATGGACGACCACATCAAACCAGTCCAAAACGTCCTCGACCGACTTGAACAGCACGACTTGGCAGTCTCGTTCAAGAAGTCGGTGTTCCACCAGGAGGAAGTCGAATTCCTAGGGTACATTGTCCAGACAAGCGGCGTCACCATGAGTGATAGGAAAGTCAAAAGCGACCAAAATTGGGCATACCCGAGATCGGTTCAAGAAGTACAAATTTTCATGGGTTTCGTAAATTTTTATCGACGATTCATCAAAGATTGCTCAAAGGTTTGCAAGCCAATAACCGAGACATTGAAGGGAAACCCGTAGGATTTTCACAGGGGAAGAGAGCAGGAGGAGGCCTTTGAGGAGTTGAAGAAGAGGTTTACAACGGCACCAATTTTATCGCATTTTTACCCAGGGAGCAGAACGCTGGTCGAGACAGACGCAAGCGACTTCGCTCTCGGATGCGTACTGTCGCAATACCAGGGAAAACGGCTTCACTCCGTGGCTTTTCATTCTCGAAAATTGAACAGTGCAGAAAGAAATTGCGAGATACACGAGAAGGAATTACTGGCAATCATGGAAGCATTCAAGGAATGGAAAAGATACCTCTGAGGTGAAGAAGAGCCCGTGACGGTATACACGGAACACCAAAACCTGCAGTCCTTTTTGACCAAAAAAGTCTGGAACCAACGCCAAATTCGATGGGCACAGGAGTTGACAAACTACAACTTCAAAATAGTCTATCGACAAGGAAGCAGAGGCGGGAAACCAGATGCGTTAAGTAGACGGCCGGAGTACTGTCCTGAGGAGGGAGCTCGTCACAGTTAACAGTCAATTTTGAAATAGGAACATTTCGAAATTTCCATAATTCATCAAAAGCGAAACGGAAAGACACCCCTCATTCCAGAAAAAGGGCGAACCCACAAGCCACAGAATAATGAAACTTTCAGATAAGGCTATAATCCCGACGAAAGGATCACGATTCGCGGCCGGTCATGACATCTACGCCGTGACAGATGGGATAGTACCAGCAAAAGGACAGACAATGGTGGAAACGGGTATTGCGATAGGATTGCCGGAAGGAACCTATGGAACCCTAGCCACAGGAAGTGGTATGGCTAGCAAGATGCGAATACCAGTGGGCGGTGGTTTAATAGAGGCAGATTACAGAGGAGAAGTCAACGTCATACTTGGAAATCATGGCGAATCAGACTGCGTATTTAAGGCACGAGATCAGGTAGCGCAACTCATAGTGGAGAAAGTTGCCAACGCCAACGGCATGGAAGTAGACGATCTGGGAAGAACCGAGCGAGGAAAGATGAGCTTCGGATCACGTGACATAAACCCTAAGCGATCCATCAAGGCTAAAGAAGAAGAAGTTAAAATATGTTTTCTTCACACGGACACAAGCGAAAACTAATTCTTTAACGCAGCTGATAACTTCTATCATCCTCGGTTAATCAAAGAAAAAGAAATTTTTGTTAAGTGGTAGCTTCGGCGTGAGGAATTCCGACAGCTAGGACCTTAATCGTGATTATATCGGAGAACTCGTTAAGAAGAAAGGAGTAATGTAGGCTAGATATAATGGTTTGCTTCGTTATAGATCGTCGAAGTAATGGTAACGATATAAAAGTGTAGAATAACTTATTTTATTGATAAGATCTCTTCTCCGTGCTGGTTGTTCTTAATACCAGCGAAGATCCTTCGATATTTATATTCCATGTCGGAGCAATCGCGGTATACATGCTATCTCTATACTAACTAAGGACCTTGCCCGCAACTCTGCGAACTTCACCTGAGTGGGAACACTGGTAGACCCTGAAAACTCTCTACCACACCTTTTGCTCCCATGGTCAACTTATCGGTCTGCGCTTCCATTTATTCATGATGGTGTGGAGACCACGTCAGGTGTCAGCTCATCCGTTTATCCGTTGACAACAATGGTTACGAATTATCTTGTCCTCGTGCTGTTGGGGGTAGTCTAACTCGCTGGACAGAAGATGGCCATTCTTCTTTGGTTGGTTCCGTCAAAAGTTCGGTATGCAACTGCATCTCGTATTCTAGTCTCCCGGCATTACACGACTTGTCCTCGGGATCGTACCTATAGGCTTTTTCCCTCAGACTCCATCTTTTTACCAACTTGTCCTCTGTGGATGCACCCGATCCACTTACTGGGCATAGTTACCTCCTTCATGCTCTACACGACTTTGTCGGTACGAGGGGACTAACTTTCGTGCACGACGTCCCGTTACTTTCCACCATCACTTCCGACTGCCTGTCTTCAAGGGTCTGTAACTTTATGCGCCATCGTCCGGTTCACCTGCTTCCACTTGCATAAGGTGCCGGAAGGTCTCCCCTCATATATCCTGCGAACAGGACCCGGTCGGACAGGCGGCCGCGACGTATCCGGTGTTATAAGATGTGTTCCGTTGATAGTGGTCTTTGGTGTTGGGACGCAACTACCCAGGCGGCCAGTGATGACGTGCCATCCCAATGCCGGGGCTGGAGGGGGGTGTTATCTTTTTCCTTCGAAGTTGGCATGCGTCAAGGTAGGGTAACTTTGCACTGTAAATACTTACGGGGAGTCCGTGCGCCTAACACGAGCTCCCCTCTTCGAAGTTTTCGTCCCGAATACTCTATGGCTATTATACAATCTATCTTCCATCTCGAGCTCCACATAGTAGGGGTAAAAACCACCAGCGTTTACTTGTCCACTGATGGAAAACCTTTCTTATGTCACTCGACCTCTCCCGGGCCCGGCATCTCCGGGTTCTCTCTATGAAACCTTTCCACCTCTTCCTGCGCGTTCATCATACCTTCGCGTGGCTCCCAAGTATTCACGTCTTCCGCGCAGCCTTTCCACTTTACACAATACCGAAGCTCTTTCATGGGTTTGTTCCTTCCTCGAACCTTTCGCGTGTAGGAAATGATCTCACTCTTGACGATCCTTTCTACCACCTACTCTATATCTCCCTCGATTTCTTCGGGGTCTCATGGGGGTTGTTCGCGATTCCGTCGGTTAGAGGCTCGGTAGGGTTCCAACAGCGAAACGTGGAACACGGGATGAAATTTCCACCAAGGCGATATTTCTAGCTTGTATGCCCCTCTTCCTTTCTTTTCTAAGACTTTGAACGGGCCATACAGCTTTGGACTCAACCTCTTCGATGGTCGTTTGGTACGTATGTTTTTCGCATTCAACATTACCAAGTCGCCGACCTCGATGTTGTGTTGTGCTGTCGCTTTTCGGTCATAATATTTCTCCATCGATTCCCGTGTGTTTTCTAGAGGTTGTTTCGCCTGTTCGTGTATGTCCTGTATCCTGTGAACTTACAATGCCGCCCCAGGGTTATGAGCTTCTCTCTCCTTCATCCACTCCGTCTGTGGGTGAAAACCGTAGTTGGCAAAGAATGGGGTCATTTTGTGCGCGTTGGTTGCCGAGTTGTTGTAGGCGTGTTCTGCTAACGGCAATAGTTGGTACCAATCGTCCTGATCGTAGTTGACAAATGTTTCTATGTAACCTTCCAGCACTTGGTTGGTTCTTTCCGTTTGTCCGTCAGTTTGAGGGTGGTAAGCCATCGACATGCGCCTCTTAACTCCTAGCATCTTGCACAATGATTCCCAGAATTCGGCGGAAAACTTCCCGTCCATGTGCGATATAATTTCGGTTGGCAATCCGTGAAGTTTCCATACTTCCCGAAGGACGGTATCCGCAATGTCTTTTGCCGTCGCTTTTTCGCGGAGGCCGTTAAAATGAGCCATCTTCGTGAACCGGTTTACTACTACCTTGATCTGGGTCTCACCCTGTGATTCCGGTAGTTTGGTGATGAAGTCAGTCGATATGGAGGACCAGGTGGCATAAGGTACTTCTAATGGTTGAAGTAATCCGTACTTAGCATGCCGTGGGGATTTACTGTGTTGACATTCGTCGCAGGATCGTACATAGTCTCTGATCCAATCTGCGAGTTTTTTCCAGTAAAAGTCCATTGTTACTATCGCGATCATTTTCTCCTGTCCGAAGTGCCCTGCTACTAATGAGTCGTGACAGCCTTGGGCTATCTCGGTTTGAAGGGCTTCGTCCTCGGGGATGTATAAACTATTTTTGTAATATAGTAACCCGTCCTTTTCTATCCATTCGTCCGGCATCTTTTCCCCGTTTTCTCTTAACCTGACCAGTTCACGGCCTCGGTCCTGCCACTTCTCATTCTCCCTACCCACCATCCTAATCTTGTCCAGAAATGAATCGTTCATTGTTCGCGTGAGGGCTGCATTGACGTGAGCGCTTGATAACATTTCTCTTTCTCTTGTCAACCGAGGGTGATGGTTGATGTCCGCCGCGCTAAAGAATTCGTTACTGGTTGAGTCTTCCTGAAGGAAACATATTTTGACTCCTTCTTCTTTAGCTGTAATCGATCGCTTGGGGTTCAGATCACTTGACCCAATGCCCGCCTTCCCTCGCTCGGTTGTCCCCAGATCGTCTACTTCCATGGCGTCGGCATTGGCAACTTTCTTAACTATGAGTTGTGCTATCCGATCTCCTGCTTTAAATACGCAGTCCGCTTCGCCATGATTTCGAAGTATGACCTTGACTTCTCCGGTGTAATCTGAATATATTACACCACCGCCCACTGCTATTCCCATCTTGCTAGCTATACCACTTCTTGCGGCTAGCCTTCCGTAGGTTCCTTCTGGCAAGCCTATCGCAATACCCGTCTCAACCATTGTCTGTCCTTCTGCTGGTACCAGGCCGTCTGTCAGGGCGTAGATGTCATGACCAACCGCAAACCCTGATCCTTTCGTCGGGATTATAGCCTTGTCCGAAAGTTTCATTATCCTGAGGCTTGTGGGTCCGCGTTTTTCTGGAACGAGGGCTGTCTCTGAGTTTCGTTTTTGATGAATTACGGAAATTTGAAAATGTTCCGATTTCAAAATCGATTGTTCACTGTGACGAGCTCCCTCCTCAGGACGGTACACCGGCCGTCTACTTAACGCCTCGGGTTTCCCGCCCCTGCTCCCCGGTCGATAGACTATTTGGAAGTTATAGTTCGTCAACTCCTGTGCCCATCGAATCTGTCGCTGGTTCCAGACTTTTTTGGTCTAAAAGGACTGTAGGTTTTGGTGGTCGGTGTATACCGTCACGGGTTCTTCTTCACCCTAAAGATATCTTTTCCATTCTTTGAACGCCTCCATCATTGCGAGTAATTCCTTGACATGTATCTCGTAATTTCTTTAGGCGCTGTTTAGTTTTCGAGAATGGAAAGCCACTGGGTGAAGCCTTCTGCCTTGATGTTGAGACAGTACACATCCGAGCGCGAAGTCGCTTGCGTCCGTCTCAACCACCGTTTTCCTTCCTGGGCAAAAATGCGATAAAATTGGTGCCGTCGTAAACCTCTTCTTCAACTCCTCAAACGCCTCTTCCTGCTCTCTTCCCCAGTGAAAGTCCATTGGGTTTCCTTTTAACATTTCGGTTATTGGCTTGCAAACTTTTGAGAAATCTTTAATGAATGGACGATAAAAATTTGCGAATCCAATGAAGATCTGAACTTCTTTAACGGACCTTGGGTGTGCCCAATCTTGAACGCTTTTCACTTTCCTATCACTCATGGTGACTCCGCTCGTCCTGACAATGTATCCTAAGAATTCGACCTCATCTTGGTGGAAAACCGACTTTTTCAGTGAGACTGCCAAGTCGTGCTGTTCGAGTCGGTCTAGGACTTTTTGGACTAGTTTAATGTGGTCGTCCATATTTTCGGAGTATATTAGGATATCGTCTAGATAGACGACTACCCCGTGGTCCAAGAATTCCCTTAGGATTTTGTTCATCATTGTCTGAAACGTTGCCGGAGCGTTTACCAGCCCGAAAGGCATCACTTTGTACTCGGACTGACCGTATCGTTTACGAAAGGCTGTTTTATGCTCATCGCCTTTCCTCATTCGAATAAGATGATATCCGTCTTTTAGGTCAAGTTTGGTGAATACCTTTGCTCCAGCAACGCGGTCTCGGAGTTCGTCCATGAGTGGCAGGGGGTATTTATTCAGGATCGTCAATTTGTTGAGGTTCCTATAGTCTACGCATAGTCGTAGACTTCCATCTGGTTTTGGAACGAAAACGATTGGAGCGCCATAAGGGGATTCGCTATCGGCAATTTTTCCCTCAGCCCTCATTTTCTTGAGGTACTTATCCTGCTCGTTCAACTGGTGCGCTGACATTGGATAGCTCGGACCCCATGGGGGTTCTGCCCGTTCTTTAAGGTTGATGGCGTGGTCGTAGGTCCTTCGAGGCGCCAGCATTTTGGCTTTTTTCTCTTCAAAAAGCTCCTTATATTGCCAATATGGTTTTGGCAGCGTCTCCAATTGTACTCCCCCTTCTTCTTCTCGTTCCATCCGTCCCACATACTGTGCTTCCTCATCGTAAGCCACTGTTTCATCCCATTCAAACATGTCAGCTACCGCCTCATCCTCTATATGAGCGTGACATTTTGTTTCTTCAAAGGCCCATTTACGTGGGTCCGGGATGTTTTTAAGGGGGTGCTCATCATGCCACCACCCAAAGGGTATGATTAAGTCATATCTTCCTGCGCTCGCAATTTCGCAGGATATCATACTTCGGTGGCCATTGGCACCGATTTCCAGGAGAATAGGATGGGTATAGAATTACCCTCCGGTAGGCGCGGTCTCGCCATCGAAGGTGCTGATTTTTAACGGCGAATCCCTAGCTTCGGTCGGGATTTCGAGCCCTTGTGGGGTGTCCTGGTTCATGAGAAAGATATTTGAACCAGAATCTAAGAGGACGTTTATCATGTGTTTTCGTCCTTTGATCTCAATAAATGCATTCCCTTCAGGGCAGTCGTAATGTTTTGGTTTCTTGATGTGTCTAGAGCTTTCGCTCGGTTCTTGATGAAATCTTTTCCTCGTCGCGGTTACAAGTAATGTGGGGGTTTGTTACCGCACCTGCGCAGTTTCGGCTCTTAAAGCCTCCTCAGACAAACTTTTACAATAAGCGTCTAGTATTTTGATATCGGGCGGCCCACTACTAGCGGTCTTTATCTCCTGCAGAGGAGTTCCCATATCACAGGAGTGGTGGTTCACTAGAGTACCTCTCGAGTTAGCGACTAGGATGCGCGGTCCTTTAGCGTCGACTTAGCGCTCATATGAGACTGTCCCCTGCGACCAGTCCACCGTACCTCCGCCTTCGAGTTTGGTCGTACGCCGGCGACCCTCTCAGACACCATTCGTCGGGCATGAACCTTGTGCCCAATAGAGGCGCCCCCAGCTTCTATTTGCCCGGCTTTTTTACTCGGAGAGAAAGTCAGGTTGCCCTGGATTTCGACCCTCCTCACCCGTGTCGTGCAACTCAAGTTCCCTTCCGGCCAATGGTAATCTTCTTTTTCCCTTTTAGTCTCGTCGACCCCTTTCTTCTCTTGTCGTTTTTTATGGCTCCAGTGGTGAGCACGGACTACCCAATTTTGGACGTATATTGGCAACCGCGATCCTTGGGTCTTTTAGCCTTCCGGTAGGATCTCGTCACCGACTACGCCGCAGGTCTTTCGATTCGAGGCGGCAACCTCACTACCCGAACACCGTTGTTGTCGGTACCAGGATGACTTTTTTATAAAATATCGTCATCTTCAAAGGCCCAGCTGGGGGCCTTTGCACCGCGCGTCGTGAGCTTTCTCCTTGGCCATCAATGGCCACAGTGGCTCGATGGGGGCGTCGTTTTGGCCCGAATGCGGATGGTCATTTGGGCTTGGATTGCCCTTGATACACCGCTGATACTGTATCGGTTTTCGACAGTGTTTCCAAAGATGGTTTCTCATCCCGCATCGCGTGCATTCATTGTCAGATTTCCGTTTATCGACAACCTTCTGATCGACGCCCTGGTGTGCTTCTGCCCACACCATATGTCTAACCTCCCCCGTCGGTGCCACGGACCCTTCCTTTTTCACCTTTCTCTCCCCAGCCTTTTTCTTCTGGTAGGCCGCCTTGTCCGTAGCCGTGTATTGCTTCTTTGCACCTTTTGCGGCGACGGTCGGCTTCGAATCCTCGAATTTTCGTTTTTCGCCTCGTGTCGTGCCGGAGGGACCGCCTCCTCGAAGATCTTTTCGTTCCTTGAAATCTTCTTCCGCTCTGGTTACGGTCCTGACTGCTTCCAACCATTCCCCATCGTCGATATATTCTCTGTGTGAAAGCCGTCGCACTGCTTCAACGGGAAGTTCGTCTTCAATCATTTTTCTCCAGGCTATCCCGATTACTCTTGCATGGATGTTGAGATTTTCCATCTCCATCAAGAATGTGGCGACATCACCGCGATATTTGACCGATCCCATTTCTCGTAGGGATTTTTCCGCTTCATGGGTTGGTCAGAAGCGTCGCAAGGCTGGTTCTGCAAAAACGTGCCAGAACTCGTATCCTTCTTGTCTCGTATAACCTATTTCCCCAGTCATTTGTCGTCGGTAGGTTAAGGCAAACGGTGCGACTTCTTTTCCATCCATTCGGCTTATGGCGTATCGGATTCTTTGTGCCTCGTCTTCCCATTGCCAACTGTTTTGACCTAAATAATCCGCGCATGTCAGTAGCCACATGCGGATATCTTGGTGTTTCTCATTCCGAAACATGGCAGGGGGTTCCGCTGGGACTCGTGTCCGTTGTCCCAAGGCGTTGGCCATGACCCGTGAGAACAGGTTAAACTGTTCGTCATTTTTGGCGTCATAGTCGTTTTCTTCTGGCCGGGGTGCGGGTCTCTCGTCCCGTCGTCCTTTCCTGCTCTCGTCTGGCTTCCATCCAGATACTTCTCCATCATCATCGGGGTCTCCTCCCCCTCCTCCGCCTGGAGCTCCTGCCGCTCCGTGTCGTGGTGGTGGTGGTGGTCTTCCCCCACCCGCCCCTGACGCCTCCGGTGTCGGATCTGACACCTTCCCCTTTCCATTGACCTGTCCCATCAATTGTTCCACCAGAGCCTTAAGCACCACGATCTCACTATCTTGGGCTTCTCTAGACTCCTGTTGGTTACGTAACTCGTCTCTCACCAGATTAATACTCATCTCGTGATTTGCCAGCTCCCGTTTGTGTTGTTCGTTTATCCGAACAATCTCCTGATCGCGGAGTAGGTCCCGGTGCATGGATTGTTCGCCAGTTCCTTGCACTGCTTCGTGGAGATGAGAGGTGACAGCCTCATGTCTGGTCTGTCGCTCATCTGTT
>Ga0307509_10003810_pt1 | contig 22354 bp, 26 predicted proteins | sample 10_EM_MG_FD_202245 | JGI IMG/M metagenome (GOLD analysis project Ga0307509, IMG submission 202245) | Populus trichocarpa ectomycorrhiza microbial communities from riparian zone in the Pacific Northwest, United States - 10_EM | ecosystem: Host-associated > Plants > Roots > Unclassified | place... | reverse complement strand
TAAGATATTGTAAAATATAAGCAAAACTCCAGGTTGTCCCATTATTTTGCCATGTTCAAGAGTGGGTGAAAGTTTAACATTCTAATATAAGCAAAATCATATCAAAATTTTCGATTTTCCTTAGATTTTATCATTGGCAAATTGAATACTATTGATTTCATTTTGCAATCACCAAATTTGGTGTGAAAATTTTAACAACCTGCTCGAGAATTTTGACCCCCTCACTTCGGGGTTTCCAGTATTTAAAGGGCATTTAAATTTGTTCGCGGAATTGTAATTAATATTTTGACCGGACAATAACATTCTAAGAGCATTTATATTTGAAACAAAAAAGTTTCCCACATGTGATGAAAAACTCAAAATGTTGACACCTATTTTGGAAATACATTTAAATGTCATTTAAATTTTGAAGTCCCCCTAGTTCAAAATTTAAATGACATTTAAATGTATTTCCAAAATAGGTGTCGACATTTTGAGTTTTTCATCACATGTGGGAACCTTTTTTGTTTCAAATATAAATGCTCTTAGAATGTTATTGTCTGGTCAAAATATTAATTACAATTCCGCGAACAAATTTAAATGCCCTTTAAATATTGGAAACCCCGAAGTGCCTGTCAAAATAATCGGGCCGCGGCAGTGTCTGCCCATCTTAGACAGCCTCTACTACCAAAAATGGCCAAAAACAAGGGAGGGCATCCAGTGGACGAATTTGTTCACAAGCATTTCACCCCTGTAGGTGCAAAAACGACTTCAAAAAGGTGGAACATGCATTGCAACTACTGCCCGGCCAACACTGTGAAACTCATCGTCCATCGTGATTCTCGCTGTCTCTCACACCTCGCGAAAACTGGAGAGGGGTTTTGTTCACATGCACCAGCAGAGGTTCGGGAAGAAGCTCGAAGAAGATTAATGGCTAAGGGCGGCCTCCCCGAGATTGCGGACCCTGACTCAGATGTGGAGATTGTCGCCGAGACCACAGCAAGTTCAACCTCAAAAAAGGCAAAAACTTCCGATGGCGAGGCCGTTGCTACCAAACGGGGACTGGACGCATTTTTGGAATGGACAATGACAAGTGGTGAGAAAGATCAATCCAATGTTCAGATGCTGCGGTATGTCGCAACTCTTTTTCTGGATGTGGACGGCGTGTTGTAATTTTTTTACTTTTAGGTTCTTTGTCCATGGGAACATCGCATTCTCCGCAGCAGAAAATCCGTTCCTTTTGAAATGGGTGCACAGCTTGCGGCCTTCATATACTCCAGCTACACGTTACGTGTTAATGCAACGCTACCTTCCTGCTGAAGAAGCCCGAGTTTTTAATGAGGACATTAAGCATTTAGAAGGGATCCATAACCTTACCTACTTAATGGATGGGTGGGAAGACGGTCAAAGGCATAGCGTATATGGAAGCCTCATGACCTGTCGACTTTGGATGCAACTTCGAGCTACTACACAGGCTGCAGCAGGGGATACATGGGATCCTGCTTCGTTACTTCATTCTTTAGGGGTTTAACTTGTTTATAGCCAATTACACCAGAGGCAAAAGCCAGGGCAGTTAGAAATAAATAGCCATTGAGACGATTGACTGGCGATTTGCGCGGCGTTTTGATTGTGGTCAGGTGATTGATTTCAGTCGTCGCCGTCGGCCGCACAATACCATGCCAAATCATACCCCTGCCGGAAAGGCTTCACCCATTTCGTCATTCTTGTTTTTTCAGTGTCCATGATATCATCTTGTTAGGATTAATCTACACAGACATCCTGTAAAATATTCAAATATTTTTTGTTCTAAAATAAAACCGAGTCGTTCCGGAAGTTCACGTGGGACATCTTTTGCTTAACAAAAGAATTAATTACAGAAAGAAAAAATACATAAATTATTGATTGCCAGAAAAGAAAGGGCCTCATGTATGCCTCATGCCCTGCATGACCAACTTGCCGTGCAATAGCCAGTCAATCGACTCAATGGCTATTCCTTTCTGACTGCCCTGGGCTTTGCCTCTGGTGGGAGGGTGTATTGGCTGATGAGGACATAACTGTGGCAGCATTGTTACCTTCGAACCAAGTGAGCCCCATGAACTTCATGTATCTAATAGATGGTAATTTTGGTTTTAGAGTCAGACGTTTATGACGGTTCTCCTGGATTACATGTTGGAGGTTTTTATTGAAGCATTTCTGGAATTTAGATTGAATGCTTACTCTAAACTCATACCATACCTTTAGGAATCAGACGCGGATGTCGTGATTGCTAATGACTCGGATCTATGGCCATACCTACGGGTGATATTTATGTTGCGTCTTCAGTGGTGTTTCTGAACCCTTGAAATGCCAGGAGGCCGAAAACCCCGAGAATCTGCATGACACTTTGAAAGGGATCATACCTCTTATCAACGTTGAAGGCCGTGGTATGTGTAAAACCAGGATCTGACACCATGCTCTGATCCGAATTCCCAGTGGGGTCGCTTGTTGCAGAATACGAGGCAGATGACCACGGCTCCTCTTCAAACAGAGCCACCCATGGATCACCACCCCCCCTTACCAGCCTCCACCCCACTTTCAGCACGGGAAAGGGAGGATGTTGGTACATACCCTATGGGGTGCTTTATAATGAGCCTTGCTGATAAAATGTCGTGCTCTTTAGGACATGCCGTATTCGACGGAAGGTGAGCAATATGCACCAGCTGATAACACTGGTTAATTTTGTCCCCCCCCCATAGAAATGCGACGAACAAAGAGATGGAGACTTGTGCCAAACCTGCAAGCACTTGATGATCAAGTGTTTGGGATGGGGTCCAAAGCAGCCTGATTGGATGCATGTCGGTTTGAGTTCATTCTGCCAATGTTAATCCATCACTGATACAAGGTATCTTCCACCCAGGACAAGAAAAATGTTGATGTGTACAAAGCGAACATCAAGGCTCAGCTGTCAAAAGCTGGCTTCATTAGGGGCGGTTCCCGTCCATAACTGCGGCATCACGGATACCACCAAATACGGATACGGATCGTTATGCCACGGATCCATCCAGCCTATCCAAGGTTAATCGCACAGAATGTTACAGCTTGCTCAACTTTTTTTTTTCTATTAAGGATAGATTGAAAATCAAGGATTTGTGGCCATACCTAGGAGTATTATTGATATCACATCTTGTATCCCATCCTGGAGCTGCTATGAGGTTGGAAGTCACGCAAACCTTCTTTACAGAGGTCATTGTGAGCTGCTGAACCCAGCCGTAATGGGCGCCTAACGACAGGCTACCTGTGTACTAATGACTCAACACCACTGCGATGCATATGGTCGGACCCCATGCCAAGCCCTTGGCATCAAATTTTGGTTAAAAATAGATCTCATTTCATCCCATGACACTGGTACCCACCGGATTAATGAGAAATCCTGGCCAACTTCAAAACATTCCTTATACAAAAGCAGGTAGTGAGTGCCTAATTCAATGACTAGGGTACAACATCAAGCTTGCGTTCACTCCATAATAACCCATACATTTGTCTTCCCTTCCTCCCACCACAGTAAAATGATCACATTTACTTTGGTCCTCCCTTTGCTGCTCTTTTTTAGCACTTCTATAGCTCAGGGTCCCATCCACGTACCACTCACCCGTCAATCTCGTGTTGATGGCGTCTTCAATCCTGTAGAAGAAGCACACAGGCTCAGGCGCAAGTATAGTTTTATCAATGGCACAGCGTTGATTCGGCACGTCGCACTGGGTAGGAGAGCTTCCACCGCTGGGGTACCCATCATTGCAGTAAATTTTGAATCGCTACGCATTTACTATGCCCTTATCGCTCCTTGGGAATCAGAACCGCACTGTGAGTTATCTTGCCCCGATTACCGTTGGTACCCCGTAAGTCCATATATTTGGCTCCTGATGCACTGACATTTCGTTGCCGGTCGCAATCATCCAAGCATGCTTGGCGAAATACTTTACCTTTCAACGAGCCAAAATTGAATGACTCCTGGACATTAACTTGCACTTTCCCCTCCAAACAGACCTCAAACATTCAACGTCATTCTCGACACTGGTTCCTCAGACCTCTGGATCGCAGATACCTCATGTCTGCGTTGTCCATCATATACGCGTCTATACAATCATTCTTATTCGAGTTCATTTCAAGGAACTGGACAACAAAATAATACTACTCTGGGACAAGCAATTTCTAACTCATATGGATCAGGCATAGTGTTGGGCGTCACCATCACGGACATGGTGGCGATGGGCGGATTCAATGTGTCTTCTCAAGTATTCCGTGAGTACTGGTGCCGTCCACAGTGATTTTACAGCCTCCTGCTCATAAATGCACAGTATCTGTCGATGATGTGTTGGGAAATTTCCTCACTGGCAGTACATCAGGGACAATTGGCCTCGCATTCACCACCATAGCCCAGACTAGAGCGACACCCTTCTGGGAGACACTGGTTAACAATAATGAACTCTCTTCCCCAGAGATGAGCTTCTGGCTCACTCGATCGACCGACCGAAAAAAGGAGGTCTCAGGGGGAGTATTCACTCTTGGGGGTACCAATTCGTCACTATTCACGGGCGACATTGACACCGGAGGCAAAGCCCAGGGCAGTTAGAATTAAATAGCCGTTGAGGTGATTGACTGGCAATTGCCACGGCAAGTTGGTCGTGCAGGGCATGAGGTAGACATGAGGCCCTTTCATTCTGGTTATCAATAGTTTATGTATTTTTTTCTTTTTGTAATTGATATTTTTTGCTAAGCAAAAGATGTCCCACGTGAACTTCAGGAACGACTCGGTTTTATTTCAGATAGACATTGAGAACAAAAAATGTGTGAATATTTTACAGCATGTCTATGTAGATTAATCCTAACAAGATGAATTTATGGACACTAAAAGGATAAGAATGATGAATGGGCAAAGCCTTTCAGGTGGGGGTATGTGTTATGACTTCAATAGCTCAACTAGGTTGGCTATCACCAGTCGATCAGTTCTAGTCTTCAAGATCAGTTGTTCTGTCTGAGGCTCGAGTCGTCGTGTTGCTAAACGAGAACTAGCTACTGAACAAGACTGTCTACACTAGGTTTATATACCATCTAGTCATATAGCCATGCGGCTGTGTACAACTACTAGTATCCTGTGTGTTGCAATGCTATGCTGTGCCAACTACGCGTATAGCCATAGATAGGGGCAGTGATAAGTGGAATGGAAGGAGCGCACTTGCAAAGCTGTGCGTGCAGTGTGAGGGTTGGGAGAATGGTCCGATAGTCCATAATGAGATAGAGAAAATGAAAAATTGTCCGTTCGTAACATTACCTCCCGTTTAAGGTTGAATCTCCCAGATTCGACGTCAATTCCCTCTAGTCATCCGATTGTAAAGTCTTGTAGAGTAAGGTGCATGTCTTCTAACTCCCAGTTGTCCGAAACGAGCGTTTGTTTGCTCTCAAGCAAGTCGTTCAGCTTGTGCAGCCCATCGTTCGATGAACTCGTCGTGTTCGATCCGTCGCTGGTGCTCTCGTCGCTCTCGTTGACCCATCGGGGACTCTTCATGTGCTCTGGCCAGTCATTCGAATTCTCCCATGGAGCCGTATTCAGAGGAGCTATCATGGATTTCAATTGGGCGAGTGGAACTCCCTGGGATCGGGGTTGGCGGTCTTTCGACTGGGGCGCGTGGAGGAGATGGAGTGGGGTTACGAACTACCAAATGGATGGGGGATCCGGATCGGGATCTTCTCGCTACTTCTTCGACTTCCTGCCATCGTCTTCTTTCCCGTTGCGTAATATGTTCGAACATTCAATCGTATCTTCGAGTTCTGAATCTTTCCCACTGTGCTCCGATCGATCGTCGATACTCTCGGACGAGAACTTCAAGGTCTCGGGCAGCCCTCATTTCGAATTGGAGGCGTTCCCACGATTCGACTGCAAGGGGTTCATCTCGGAGACAGTCGGCCATGTTGTGCTGGACTCTGGATTCCAACGTATAGAGTTCGATTTCGTTGACCGTCAGAGAAATATGAGCAGGGAGGACAGAAGGGGATCCAGGTGGCAAGATTGGAGAGGGTTCTGAAGTAGGTCGACGAGGCATTGCCAGAAAGGGGATGTGATAGACGACCCGTGGTGGAGGTGTTCGAGAGTGCGTAGGGCAGGTGTGGTACGACGAGAGGGGCGATCTAGGGATGTATCAAGGGGAGCTTGGGAAACGAATTGGAGTAGGGGTTTTGATGTTATTCGACATCAGTGTTCTGGGGTTTTTATCTTTTTGAAAACGAGATGTGCCGTGTTGAAATAGAGAATGAGTTCACGAGGCGGTGACGAGGCTGTTCCGAGGTGGCAGTTCAGAGGCGATGCTGAGGCGATGTTTTCTTCTTCAAGAATCTTTCCGAGATCTTCTTGATGATCGAGCGTCGTGGCTGTGAAGAAGGAGGATGATAAGGGGAGGGCAGGCTGTCTCTAAGAATAGCCCGATCTCATTCTGTCATTGGTCCTAAGTCGGGGAAGGGATATGGGTCATGTCGATAGGGCTTTTTCGGCTGTGCTGGCCATAAAGCTGTGTGTCGTCCTTCCGGGTTGGTCAAGGTGATGATAGGGAGTGCTGCGGTCATGTTGTGAGGTTCAGGTTGGAAGATTATGAAGGTTGCGGTATTCTTTGAGAATTTCTTCGCCGCCTCCATCAAAACACGTGTCGGGTTCCCACGTTGCCTCTGTGATGTCATAGCCTTTCCACTTGACAAGGAATGTGTGTTTGCGGCCTCGTCTTCGGTGGTTGACGATGGCTTCGATTTCCCATCGTTCTTCGTCGTTGTCGATGTCTGGTGGTGGTCGAAGGAAGTTGGGTCCGTGAGTTTCCGTCAGCCATAGTGGTCATATTCATGTATGAACATATGGCAGTTGCCTAACTCACTTGATCAATCCACAGCGGTAACTGCCCACCACCCAAAAAACAGTGTTTTGCCGTGGTGCCGGGGCTGGTTAGGATTAGTAATAGGGTTTTTTGGATAGGCAGGTAGGGTGGTTGACTTGCCGAGGGTGCCGGATGAGAGGGCGGGGTTGTGTAGTAGGGCGGGGCTGTTGGGCGGGTTTGGGGCATCAATAAACAAATGTCAACAATGCAGGAAACAGCATTCCTGGGGCGCCTGCTCACTGTTGGGCAGGTTAGGGGGCGGTTTGGGGTGGGAAAAAAATATATTTGGGTATATACCATTTAATTACAATTATTACACCCATTTGCACACCTCAGCGGGGGCGGGACGGGATGGATTGCGTCGGGGTCATTTGGATGACGTTCTATTAATAGTTCACGTCATCAATTGGGCGCCTGCGCGCTCAAATAGGCTGCTGGGCTTGCTGGGCCCGGATTTTAATAGCTAAAACAATGTATTCTAGTAGATATGATGTATTTACATACAATCTAATGTTTTATTTAGGTCTGGCCAGTCGGGAATGGGTGGATGGGTTTGGATGGGTTCGGATGACGTTCCCATTTACCATTATCTTATCTAAGATAATCTTATAATCTTAGATAGCACTTATTTCATTTTTCGTTGTTGGGATGTCACTCCTTTATAATTCTTAAATGCATTATACACAAATTATAATAAGTAGACATTTTTTCAGAAGGAGCGGGGTAGCCCGCTCCTTCGTTCGTGTGTAAGTACATGGACTAGCCAAAATTTAAAAAACACAGAGCAGAGCCGTCCGGCTCTGCTCCACTACCCATCCATCGCTGTCATTCGATGTCGGCAGGGGGTCCTCCATTTCTTCGCACCGCTTGACTTGTGGGGGATTGCTGCGAATTCTTGTCGTTTGAATCGTCGGCTTGGGCTTGCTATGCCTTCGTATTGGCGGTGTTCCATGCCCTCATGTCGATCGACGGGCAGGTGTTGGGTTTGATTGTCGCAACTTCGTGTCATCCACGAAATTGGGGTGGGGCGGGGCTCTGGTGAGGTTGTTCGTGAGAGATGTGGGGCCAGTTTCGGTTCCTTGAGTGATTGGGGGATGGTGGGTTGGTGTGCGTATGTCATTGGGCTGTATCATCACTGTGGGGCGGTATCGGCGGCATTGTCGTCATTGGGCGGTATCGCCACTGTGGGGCGGTATCGGCGGTATCGTCGTTGTTGGCGGCATTGTCGTTGTTGGGGTGATTTACCCTGTTGGGCTTGACCTGGTGTATTGGCTGTACATGTCGTTACCTGTCGTTGTAGTCGGTATTCGCATCGTCGCTGGGCGGAGGTCCTACGTGCCGTCTATGGGCGGTTGGCGTCGTCGATTGCGACATCCTGCAATCATGGCGTTGGGAACGGGGGTGACCTGTGGGATGGAATGAGCGAGGCAATGGCAAAAACGAGCCATGACAAACGTCTTGGCTTGTGTTTTGTGACGCACTGGCTGGGCCTCCCACTTCATGGGTCCCCCCTTGTGTCTTTCCTTCCCTAATCCCCCCGTCGAGTGAGTACGAGGGCGCCCACATCCCTTTGGAAAGGGAGGGGTGTCTTGATTTTGCATGCACGGGGACGTTAGTGTTTGGGCCCACATCCCTCAAAAGAGGGGAGGGGCTCCGTACCGGGTTGTCGTATGCGGTTGAGAGGTGGTTGGGGACGAGCTTAGGTGGCGATGGTGATGGTGGTGGTTGGGATGAGCGAAGAATGAACCAAGATCAACGGTTGATGATCGTTGATCTTCGATTCAAACTCCGCTCCCACCCTCAATAATCGTGTTCGATATCGACGCGTATGAGCACGATTATGATAATAAAGCTTTTAACCTTTAAGTAAGATACCAAATACTTAAGATCTGAAATTTCAAATAAAAATATTCACAACTGACTATGTTATTTAAAAAATATTCTGACATGCGGACGAAATCACCGTTCTCCCATTCATGAATTCGTCAATTGTTTACTTCTTCTTTGGTATTACATTTTAAAAATACTTGAATACGATATGTAGCAGCTAATACAGGATATTTAGACATATTTTATAATGTTCCTGCGAGTTGTGGAAACTGGAATGGTCAAGATTGAACAAGGGTGTACATCTAGGTTAGCTTGAACTCATTGATAGCTCGACCTTGACTATTCCTGTTTCCACAATCGGCAAAGACCTCAGTAAATCTATCTAGATATCATATATTAGTTGATGTAAGTTACAATCAAATATATTTTAAGCATAATACAATGGATGAAGCAAGGAATTGACGAATTTATGAGCAGGAGAAAGGTGATTTCGTCCGCTCCTTATTAGGAAATTCTGACACTTGCAAACATTTCTTGATTGACATCGTCATTTATGAATATTTTTATCTGAAATTTTAGATCTTAATTAGTTAGTTCCTTACTTAAGTTATAGAAGTTTTATTTTTCCAATCATGCCCACACGCGTCAATATCGAACATGATTATTGAGGGTGGGAGCGGAGTTTGAATCGAAGATCAACGATTGATCTTGGTTCATTCTTCGCTCATCCCACCACCACCACCAACCCGAATTCGTCCCCAACATGGAAGTCAAGCCCATTAGGTGCCCCTCCCCTCTCATGAGGGATGTGAGCCCGTCGACATAGGGGAAGGCGGAACCATAGGGGGGACCCAAGAAATGGGAGGCCCACGCGGTACGTCAACGAAACCCACGATTCGCATCGTGGGTCGTTTTTCTTCACTGTCTCGTTTCTCACCCCCAACTAACCCTTTTCCAATTCCACACCTACGAGAACTCCCCAAACGACAACGAGCAGGGCCAGCAACAGCAAAGCGGCCTAACGACAACAAGCCAGGCCAAATGATGGTACACCTGGCCAAGCCCAACGCAGCGGACGAAATGACAACACTGCGGTCAAAACGCCAACCCAGCCCCCCAAATGACGGCACAGCGGTCAAACGCCAACGCCAACCCAGACGACGAAACGACGACACAGTGGGTCAAACGCCAACCCAGCCGACAATAGAAGGCCCAATGACAACCTAACCGACGAAATGCCAGGACGAGAATGGCCGAACGACATCACAGCAGCATTCCGGGTTTCACGATGATGACATGAATTCGACGCCAACGATACGGGTTCCACAAGGGCGATACAGGTTCTACGAGGGCGATAACAGTTCGACGATGGTGCGATAAGTTCGATGACGGCCATACGGATTCAACGACGGTGATATCAGTTCGACCACGATACAGGTTCGACAATGGCTATATGGGTTTGACAAGGGCAGTGCAGGTTCGACGATGGCAATATGGGTTCGATGATGGCAATATGGGTTCGACGACAGCGACATGGGTTCGACGATGGCGAATGCCACAACCCAGCAACCGAACGAGAACACAGTGGGCTAAATGACAAAAACGCGGAGGAGGAGGGAGGAGATGAGGACGAGAATGGAGGGGGAAGATGACAGTGAGGAAGAGAGAGAGGGGGAATGATGCGGAGGAGGGAGGGGCAAACGATGCGGAGGAGGGAGGAGGAAAACGATGCCGAGGAGGGAGGAGGGAGGGGGAAACGACACGGAGGAGGACGACGAGGAAGGAAGGGGGAAGACGACACGGAGGAGGAGGGAGTAAACGAGGACGAGGCCACGAGGAGGAGGCTACATGACCACGGAGTGAACCGACGACACCGCGGCGACTCGAAGGGAGACATCTCGACTAGCGGGCGAATCGAGGTGGTTTTTTAACTCCTTTTATATTTCTTTCATGTATCTAGATACCCTTCCTCAGAAACAATGAATTTATTTAATACAACTTGTGGTGAAGGACTATGAGACAAGTCACTGTATCTACGATAATAATGTCATCTCATTTCATCCACCACCTCTCTGGAGCTATAGAAAGGGGTGTAATTCATGTGAATATATTTTATCTACTATCATATAAAATTTCTTCTCTGGAAAACCGAGCCCAACACCAAAACCGAGCATGAGCAAGCCCAACTGGGAGTGCTTGCCTAATTGGGACGCGTCATCCGAACCCATCCTAAGCCATCCACCCATTCACGACTGCCCAGACGTAAATAAAACATTAGATTGTATGTAGATACATTGTATCTACTAGAATATATAATTTTAGCTATGAAAATCCATGCCCAGCAAGCCCAGCAGCATATTTGAGCGCAGAGGGGCCTAATTGATGACGTGATCTATTAATAGAATGACATCCAAACCATCCCGACGCAATCCATCCTGTCCCGCCCCCGCTGAGGCATGCAAATGGGTGTAATAATTCTATTTAAATCCTAGCTACCCAAATATATTTTTTCCCTGCCCCGAAGTGCCCCCTAACCCGCCCAACAGCAAGTGGGCGCCCCAGGAATGCTGTTTCCTGCATTGTTGACATTCGTTTATTGATGCCCCGAACCCGCCCAACAGCCCCGCCCTACTACACAACCCCGCCCTCTCATCCGGCACCCTCGGCAAGCCAACCACCCTACCCGCCTACCCAAAAAACCCTATTACTAATCCTAACCAACCCCGGCACCACGGCAATACTCTATTTTTTGGCTGGTGGGCAGTTACTGCTGTGGATTGATCAAGCGAGTTAGGCAACTGCCATATATTCATACATGAGGGTGGCCACTACAGGTGGTTTCCGTTTCGGTGTATGGCATGAGTAGCACTGCCTGGAATACATTGTGTATCCTCCACGATTTCAGTAGTTTCAATTTGAATGTGAGGGGTCCCATTACTTGTGCAATTTCGAAAGGTCCTTCTCGTTTCAGGGCCATTTTCCAGTGGTAGCGCGTTTTAACGTTTCGGGTGTCTAGCCAGACTTTCTGTCCAAGTTTGAATGGTTGGAATTTGTCTTTCCTTCGTTCTGCCATTCGTCGTCGTGCCAATTCGTGAGCTGCGATTGCTTCATCTCGGGCTTGTTGTAGGGATTTGATCCGGTCTTCTACTGCGGGGAATTTGGTGTTTTCGAAAGCAGTTGGGATTGCGACGGGGGAGGTTCCGAACATCAGTTCGAAGGAAGTTCTGTCTCGGTCGGAATGCCATCGGTTGTTATGGACAAATTCGGCAGTAGAGACTTTCTTGTGCCAGTCAGTTGGGTTCGAGGAGCAGTATATCCCGAGGTAGGCTTTGACTTCTTGGTTGAATCGTTCTGTCATTCCATCAGATTGAGGATGAAAGGCAGTTGTCAACTTCGATTTGACTCCAAGTAGTTTGAGGAGTTCTTGAAATGCTCGAGCAGTGAATCGAGGGTCTCTGTCGGAGATAATACTGTCTGGGAGTCCGAATCTTTTGTAGAGTTGATTTAAAAGAATTTCTCCAGCCCTGTCTTCAGTCAAAGTTTTCGAACAGGGAGTCATGATCACCCCTTTTGTAAGCCCATGATCTACCATGATCATTAATGCGTCGGTTGTTGTCCCATTTTCCAATTTGATAGGGGGGAGGTCCGTTATTAAATCCATTGAGCAGTTCGCGAATGGTCTGGTTGTTACTGGACCGGGGATCGGGTTATAAGATGGGTTCGATGGGTTTCGGTTGATCTTGAATTGTTGACAAGTTCCACATCCTTTGACGTAGTTTTTAATGAATGATCGCATTCCGGGCCACCAATAGTGTTCTTTGACAGCGTTTAGCATTTCGATTTCTCCGGGGTGTCCGGCGCTTATTTCGTCATGGTATTTCTTGATGATATCCTTCCGTAATTCTGCATTTCTAGGGATGTAGTTCTTCCCTTGGTAGAATAGGATGTTTTTGTCATCGAAAATGTCGATCTTCCAGTCTTCGAGGTCCTTTTGCAAGGTGGTAGGTGCTTGTCCGAGTAGGGCCTTTAGTGCATTAGCAGCGTCCAGATCCATGTCAGTTGAGTTCGTGATTTTCTGCTGGAGCTCCATGTCGATTAGGTTAATGAACAAGTTGTCGGGGAGCATGACAATGTCTTCGTTGTTGTGGTCTTTGTCTGGGATCATATCGGGCCTTCTTGAAAGGGCATCTGCTAGGAACATTTTTGATCCGGGGAGATGTATCAGTTTGATATTGAATTCTGATAATAGGAGGGACCATCGTGCTTGTCGTCAGTTTATTTTCTGGGCTTTCCTGAAGTAAGTCAGATTTTTGTGGTCCGTGTAGACGATCGTTTCATGTGGGGATCCTTGTAGGTAGTGTCGCCATTCCGTGAGTGCTCGGATCACACTGAAGAGTTCTTGGTCGTAGATCTCGTAATTCCGTTCGGTCGGTGAGAATGTCTTTGATATGAAAGCACAAGGGTGTCGATCTCCGTTTATGTCCATTTGAGTTAGGACGGCTCCGGATGCGTATTTTGAAGCGTCGCATTCGATTTGGAAAGGTTTTGAGGCATCGGGCATGATCAGGACAGGTTCTTCTGTGAATCGTTTCTTGAGTTCATCGAAGGCTTCTTGAGCTTCTGGGGTCCACTCGAATTGTCGGTCTTTCTGAAGGAGTTCGTTCATCGGTCGGGCGACATCTGAATATTTCCTGATGAATCTTTGGTAGAAATTTCCAAATCCGAGGAATGATCTGGTTTGCTTGACGGTCGTTGGTTCAGGCCAGTCTTTGATTCCTTTCAATTTGGTAGGATCCATTGATACTTTCCCTTCTTCCAGAATCATTCCGAGGTATTCAATACGTGTCTTCTCGAATTCGCATTTCGCAGGTTTCAAGTAGAGGTCATTGTCGCGGAGCTTCTTGAGGACTATCTTTGTTATCTGTTCGAGGTCTTCCTTTGTCTTGGAAAAGATGAGGATGTCATCCATATAGACGATGACCCATTTGTGATGGATTTCGTCTTTGAAAATGTGGTCCATCATACTCTGGAAGGTTGCTGGTGAGTTACACATTCCGAAGAACATTACCGTTGGTTCAAACAGTCCGAAGTTGGTTTTGAAGGCTGCTTTCCATTGATCTCCTTCTTTGATTCGTACGTTGTTAAATGCCCATGTGACATCTAGCTTTGTGAAGTATTTTGCTCCCATACTTTGGATGGTGTCCATGATCACATTGATCGAAGGCATTGGATAGGCATTTTTGATCGTCCAGTCGTTCAGGTATCGGTAGTCTTGTGTCGGTCTCAATTTCCCTTTTTCTTTCTTTGCGACGAAGAAAAATGGTGATGCCATAGGGGATTTCGATGGTCGGATGTATCCTTTTGCAAGGTTCTCTTCGATGAATTTTTCCTGTAGGTCGCGTTCTTCTGGGGTCAGGCTGTAGGCTTTAAAGGATTTGGGTTCAAAGTCCGGTTTCATGTCAATTGCGTGGTCCCATGGTCTAGGGTCGGGGAATCGAGTTGATGCTTTCTCGTCGAAAACGTCGAGCCATTCGTGGTATTGCTTTGGAACCGATTCTTCAATAGGGAGTACTTCCTTTTGTACAGAATCGTGAGTGATTGTTTGAGAGTGTGACGTTTTTGCATTGATCCAGAGTTCTTCCAAAGTTCCTTTCTTGATGGACTGAATCATGAGGGTGTCCGTTGTTTCGATTTCGTTTTCATCAAAGGTTTGACAGTAGAGGCAGTTTGGGTGGTAGCCTGGATGTGATTCGTCTCGCCAATTGATAGTGCCAGTTTGCCAGTTGATGTCCGGGTTTTCTCGTTTCAGCCAGGGTATTCTGAGTATAACTCTTTGCTTTCTGAGTTTAGTGACGTATAACCGTTCGTTCCGTTTCCGTTCGCCGATTTCCAGGGTGATGTTGACGTAGTGAGTGATGGTTCCCATTCTGTTTATGGTTCCGTCGACGTTTTTCACCGTGATTGGCTTTGCCAGTGCCATTTTCCTGATTCCCATTAACATTGCGTAGGTTTGGTCGATAAAATCTCCTTCTGCTCCGCAGTCAATCATTACTTTCATGTCGATGGTAGCATTCTTTCCTGTTTCAAGCTTTGCCGGGCACATAATGGAGTTTTCATTGGCATCGCATGTTACAGTACTGGAAATTGCTACAAAGTCCGGAGAGTCGATAGTCGACTTGCTGGTCGCTCTCCTGTTCAAAAATCCTTTGCCTTGTTGCTGACGTTCTCATCTCCTTCGATTTCTTCAAATAGGGCATCCTGTTCCGTTTTGTTCATGGCACGGATGTACTTGGCAATTTCTTTCACGTCTGGTTTCTTTGGGGAAAACCCCGACGATGGTCTGGCGAATGATGTCGATGGTTTCTTGAGAGAGGCTTCGTATTTGTCGTGATCGCGGGCCATGTGTCCAACGACTTCGCATTTGAAGCAGGCGCCTTTCTTCATGAGGTAGGATTTCTTGGATTCGCTCATTGCGTTGACGCTGAGTTCCATGGCGTCGACGTCCATTGCGTTCGGGTCTCGGTAACGGGCGGGGGCAGGGGTGGTGCTGCGCCAGGAGTGCTCTTTCCCTTTCTGGACTGATTGCCGGAGGTCTCATGCTTTGAAGTTTCCTCCATAATCTTCTCGTTGGGCGGCGCGGGCTTCTCGATAGATCTGGTCGTATTGAATGGCCTTTGCGTACCATCCATGCTGGTTAATGGTGGTCGTGGCGGGGATCGCGGCAGCTCCTGTTTGAGCATTGGTGGCTACTGCGGCGGTTACTGTTATGTTGTTCTCGAGGGTGTTGCATTTCGTGGTGTCGGTCAGGATCTTCATTGCCAGGGATGGGTTCAGGGCTCTCCTGAACATCCTTACTGCCAGGGCAGAGTCTTCAATTTTGGCTCTTGCCATTAGGATCCGGTGTTCGTTGACGACTTCTTCGGCTGTCTTGCTTCCTTGTTTCATGGCTTTGAGTTTCCGAAGAGACTCTTCGACATCGTCTTCTCTGGCGAAGTTCTGTCGGAGATTATCGAGTAGGTCTCCAGGGGTTTGGAATGCGAGGGTTCCCCGGACTGGGGAGACGACTGTGTTGAAGTAATGTTCTTTCCATGATTCGGCTTCTCCTCCTTCAATATAAGAGAGGATGAACTGGGATTTGCTGGTGTCGGTGGTGAAGTCTGCTACATTTGCTGCTACATAAATTTCGCAGTCGCGAATAAATCCTTCGAGTTTCTTCCTGTCTCCGGTGAAGGGTTCTGGTTTCCTGATGTGTGATTTCGGGTTGGCTGCCATTGCTTTAGTTTCGTCAGTAGAGGTGTTTGATAAATTTCCTAAATCGTTCTTTCAAGGTTCGGTTCTTCCGAAGTCGGTTCGTGTTTAGAGCGGGGTGTCGTACTCGTCCCGTGGTCGGTTCTGGTTCGAGGGTTCGTCCTTCAAGAGAGGATAGAGATGTAGAAGCTAGTTCTTCTGTTACGACTTCAATAGCTCAACTAGGTTGGCTATCACCAGTCAATCAGTTCTAGTCTTCAAGATCGGTTGTTCTGTCTGAGGCTCGAGTCGTCATGTTGCTAAACGAGAACTAGCTACCGAACAAGACTGTCTACACTAGGTTTATATACCATCTAGTCGTATAGCCATGTGGCTGTGTACAACTACTAGTATCCTGTGTGTTGCAATGCTATGCTGTGCCAACTACACGTATAGCCATAGATAGGGGCAGTGATAAGTGGAATGGAAGGAGCGCACTTGCAAAGCTGTGTGTGCAGTGCGAGGGTCGGGAGAATGGTCCAATAGTCCATAATGAGATAGAGAAAATGAAAAATTGTCCGTTCGTAACAGTATGATTTGGCCGCTGACAGCGATGACAACTGAAATAAATTGTTAATCGAGCAACGGCAGAGGTCAGTGCAGCCTACCGAAGCGCAGAAACATCATGCTGCAAGTCCAAACGCTGGCTGCCCTGCATAAAATCTCCCCCATTCAGAAAATGTTGACTCGAAGTATCTGAGTACACATGGAGAGTGTAGTAAGCGTGGCTGTCGTTTTGAAAGCCGCAAATGGTGTAGTGGGGTGGATCTTGTTGTTCCGGACCCGGACAGCCTTAGATGCTACATTTATATATGAAAACCCAGGACTTGCCTGAACCATATGATCAATCCACACCGGGTATTCCCCACCACCCAAAAAACAGGACTTTTGCCGTGGTGCCGGGGTTGGTTAGGATTAGTAATAGGGTCCTTTAGGTCAGCAGGTGGGGTTGTTGATATGCCGAGGGTGCCGGGTGAGAGGGCGGGTCGTGAAGGGGGTATTCCTGGTAGGGCGGGTTATGTAAACATATGCAAACAATCACCAGATGCAATGTTGGGGGCGCTTACTTGCTGTTGGGGGCATTTGGCGGGGGTTTCGGGTGGGGTAAAAACATATTTAGGGTCTAGGATATAAATAAGAATATATCCCGCCCTTTCCCCCTGGGCTTGGGGGCGGGAAGAGATGGATTGAAAGAGGAGCGTTTGGATGACGTTTCCATTTTGGGAACACGCCATCAAATTTGATTCTGCGGGCGCCTTTTCGCTATTGGGCTCATTTGGGGGCCGTTTTGGGTAGGGTAAAAGTGTATTTATAGTCTAGTACATGAATAAGAATGTATTATACCATCATTTTGGATATTGGGGGATGGAAATGGATGGATGTGAGGGGGCAGCTTTGGATGACGCTGCGCGCTCCTTCCGTTTTGGGAATATGCCATCAATTTGGCCTTCCTGGCCTGGTTTTATGCTGCTGGGCTCGGTTTTCATAGGAAAAAAAATGAATTATATATATTAATCAAGGAAGGGGGTAAACTTCCTTGGGTTTGTATCTAGGACAATGTAACTAAGAGAAAAAAAAGAGCAAGAAGAGCCAGGTGGCTCTGCTCTCGTTGGGTCAAACCCTCCGTTGTTCACCCAAACCTTCCATCGTTTGGCCAAGCCCCCTGTCGTTGGGTCATAACCCTCTGTCGTTGGTCAGAACCCTCCGGCGTTGGGTCTAAACCCTCCGTCGTTGGGTTTTACCCTCCGTTGTTGGGTTTTACCCTCCGTTGTTGGGTTTTACCCTCCGTCGTTTGGGCTTTAGCCTCCGTCGTTGGATTCTATCCTTCATTGTTGGGCTTTACCCTCCGTCGTTGGGTTCCATCCTTTGTCATTGGGCTTTACCCTCCGTCGTTGGGCTCCACCCTTCGTCAATTGAGGTCCCCTACGCTGAGCGACTGCAAATTGGACCTCATTGACTATGTCAAAGAACTTCCCCACTTTTTCTGCATGACCTTCTTTGCGCTTGATATGATAAATCGTTTTCCCGTTGACCTGGCCCATTTCATCATCAGAATGTGCTTTGTTTTTTGCGGCCAAGGTGACGACCTCATTACTGAAGCATTCCGACTTGATCAGGTGGACTCGCACGAGATGAAGCTGGATGATATTGATGAATTCGGTGAACATTATTCAAAAAAAGGGGCATACCTGCTTGCACCGCTTCCACACCACACTGTTCTTCAAAATGTTTCTGCACTCCCCAGGCTTCCTGTTCTCCAATCTTGCGTTAGACCTCATGTAGCCAAATACGAAATTACGGTAAAATTTTTTCAAGATGGTGTAGTCGTAGACGTGATTCATTGTTAACCTGGTAAAAGAGTACACATAGGCAGCTGCAGCCTGTTCGAAAGTGAGGAGGGCGATGGTTTCATGCAAAATGTTATACATCAAATCAGGGTCACCACTTAGGATGTCTGGATTCCATTGTTGCAGTCCATATGTCGCCACAGTCCAAAACATCATAAGGAGATGTGGCTCCGGGATTCACCTCATATTGTTGGCAATCATGCCATATTCATTCCTGATTTTATCATGGAGCATCATCATCGCATCCCAAGCTTTGTTAATGTCGGCCGAATGGTCATTCAATGCTGCGGTGACGTCTGCCTTTATAACCATCACAGAGCTGAAATGGGCATCATAATTTGTCCTCTTGATGTTGGTAATGGCAATCGGAAGTGAACCCTGGTTGACCAATCCCCAGAGTATGTGTATGTGGAGCTTGAGTGCGACCTGAAAGGAGGGTAAGGATGTGAACAAAGGTTGTAAAATTTTCTACGCACCTTGGTCCTTGCGGAATCTTCTGGTAGATCTCCTTTCCTAAGATGCCAGCCATGAGGCTTCTTGGGCTTTTTCAGTTGATCCTTATTTGTGCAGGGCTTTTTGGTGTTGGAAGGACCCACCTGTGGAGCCTGTGGAGAAGCTCTCCATTTCTTTAGTGGAATTGTTGGGCGAGTCAGGGGTGGTGAGGGTGGGGGCCTTGACGATGAGGGTGGGTCCAATGAGGGTGGGGCCATCATTGTGTCCATGATGGAGGGAAGGAAATAAATGCAAGGAATGTAAGTGGAAACCTGAAAGCACTTATATGTATGCAAGACTGTGTTTCATTGCATCGCACTCTCTAGGACAAAGGGAAATTCTGGTCATGTTGGCGCAAATTAACCTCATGTGTACGCCCGCTGAATAGAGGGCAACGAGGCTAGGCTAGGAGTCTCAATTGTTACTTCTTTCGAGGACTTTCCACTTCTTGTTGTAGCATATTGCTTGTAGGGCTGCGCACTGTACCCGTTGTGACGGGTACGACGGCCGGTTCTTATGGGTGAACAGCCGTCCCGTTTAGGGCTTGGATTCATTTTTTTATGGCCGTCGTTCAACGGCCGTTACGGCCGTCATATGGGTGACTGGTCTGGCTTACAAATTTGTATGAAATCCATAGGATTTTGGAGTGGATCGTGTTGCATACAAGGTGGTGGCAGGCTGGAATACATTTTGTCAAAGTAAGTGAGGTATATTGACTGAAAATCCCGCCTCATGTGGGTTCACGACATTTCAGACTCCCTGCTGCCCCGGCCCGGCCAATATCTTTCAGTCAATAAACATTTAAACAATGGTTGTTTCACGCTTTTCAGTCTTGCAAGATTGTTAAAACTTTAGGAAATTGCTCTTAGGGCTCTAATATTGTTTTTTTCCCTGTTCCTCACAGCTAGTTAGGGTCATGACACGAAAACGGCCGTAATACCCGTTTACGGCCGTTTTTGTACCCGGCCGTACCGTCAAAAACTTGGACGAGATTTCTACGGCCGTAATTTGACGGCCGTACCCGTAAAACGGACGGTGCGCAGCTCTAATTGCTTGTATTGACCTTCGAATGCTGTAAAATATTCACACATTTTTTGTTCTCAATGTCTATCTAAAATAAAACCGAGTCGTTCCTGAAGTTCACGTGGGACATCTTTTGCTTAGCGAAAGATATCAATTACAAAAAGAAAAAAATACATAAACTATTGATAACCAGAAAGAAAGGGCCTCATGTCTACCTCATGCCCTGCACGACCAACTTGCCGTGGCAATTGCCAGTCAATCGCCTCAACGGCTATTTAATTCTAACTGCCCTGGGCTTTGCCTCCGGTGTTATAAGTATGTCATTGACTGTAGCTACGCTATTTCTTGAGAATTAGCCTTTTTGGACCCTCGCCACTCTCGCCAGCTTTCGCCACATTCCCACGCCATATGACTCGCCGTGACGGCGAGTGGCGAAACTTTTTGGAGGTTCTGCCCCCTACACTAAACACGGATACCATGATCAGAACCTGCTCTGAAAACACCGTGGGGTTACATTAGTGGTCGACAAGAAATAGCGTTGTTTGGCAACACCCTCTAATCAACACTCCATTTCGGTAGACTCGGAGTCGCACGCGGCATGCGCCCTTTCCTAGTCTCCTAAAACAAACCTAATGATATTGATGACAATCGATCAATATTATATAGCCCTTTCCCAAGAGTTTTTCTTGGGGTATGGTGGGAGATCTCACTAGTACTGTACCATACATTTAATTCGCGACGACTTGGGAAGCCCTCGTCTGTCTAGAGGACCTTTATCTCGGGCTATGGTGCCAGGAGCCAAGTTCACCATGGCCATTCCATGCATTACGACTGTACCACGAGCACTGTAAGTAAGTATACAAGTATACATATATCTACGCCATATATATCTTCATCCGATTCCTTCGTGGCAGCTCTACAGTTGCACTATACGACTCCTCAATGTTCCCGCGACTGATCTCATTTGCTGACCGCTATTCACCTAGGTATATGGACTGCCTGCTTGGGGAACCATGACGCCATCTTGTACGCTTCGCGATATCGACTGAAGGCCATCGACCACCACTGGAGCCCAGATTGTGCAACCCATGTACAAAGCAACCATGACTAGGACGAACGCGCTTAACTTGATGGATTCGCAAAAGCTCTGCCATGCACTCGCAGGCCTAGCCGCCTCTCGTTTGGACTATTGTAGAAAGGTTAACAATAGTTCATCGAACAACACCCAGGAAACTCACAGGCTTTCGCCACAGGCAAATCTTATATCCCCCGTCAGACGACCCGCTGGCTATGATGTCCTCTTCACGTGAAGAGAAGGTCTAGATGACGTTTGAACCTGCAGAAAGGATTTCTGTTCCTGAAGGGACTCACGGCAATCGTCTGTATCATGCGCTCCGCCCTTTCGTGATAGAGGACCTGTATCGGGTCGGAGTCGCTTATCTTGAAAACATATACGCAGCCGTGGTCGCTTCCGCCGACGATCCCATCGCCTTTCTCCGCGAATTTTACCATTTTGACATAGCGTTGGCCGTTAGGTATTTCGAACGACCGTGTGGGGGTCGTTCTGTCAATAGAATACAAATCGTATCCCGAGATCATATTATCAATGACGATATTTTGCCCTCGCGGACAGAGATCCAAGTTGCCACTGGTAAGCCCTCAGTTCGCGCAGGAGACCCGACAGTGCAGAAATAGACATACATTGGGGATTGCAATCTTTTGATGTCTTTGTCTCCCCCTTCGGAGTTGCGGGATATTCTATCGAAGAATCGGATTAACATTCCAGGAGCATTGAGTGGTCGACTTACTGCTCTCCGCTTCTGAGACAATATACTGCCACTCGCTGACCACTCCCAAAGATGACGGCACGTGGAATGCCTTTACCATTATCCACATTGAAAATCTTCACCAAGGTCCCTGCGCCATTGAGCACATGGGTGTTGCGCACGATATACAAAGCCTCAGGCTTACCCGCTGTTTCCAATTGGAGAACTCTCAACTTCCCGCTGTGGCTCGTGCAAGCTAAACGGTGGTGAACCGGGTCGTACGCCATGGCTTCGATGCTGTCGGCATCGAATGCCATTGAATTTGATAGTTGCTGAAATTCGTGCTAAAGGCCAATCAACACCATGAGGCAATGGTCCTTTGTGCTCCACTAACCTTCTTTTTGGTTTTGAAGATCACTACACGGCCACGCCCAGTTCCACAGAATAATGTGGTGCCCCCCATGATAGCAGTGTCTGAAGCGACCATAGCGGTGATTTGGCCCCACTTATTGCCTTGATCGCTGAACGTTTGGCTTATTTTTTGGGACCGGAGGTCCCAAATACGGATCGTCTGGTCATCGCCTGTTTGGGTGTGAAATAGAATTGCGAAAAAAAAAAGACGCGCAGATTACCGCCGCTAGCAAGCATGTCTTCCTGTAGGAAGCTCATGCAATTAATTCCCGCTCTGTGGCCACTGAGGGTACCTGATAAACGGTATCGCTGTTTGGATTGAGCA
>Ga0307509_10003809_pt1 | contig 22358 bp, 22 predicted proteins | sample 10_EM_MG_FD_202245 | JGI IMG/M metagenome (GOLD analysis project Ga0307509, IMG submission 202245) | Populus trichocarpa ectomycorrhiza microbial communities from riparian zone in the Pacific Northwest, United States - 10_EM | ecosystem: Host-associated > Plants > Roots > Unclassified | place... | reverse complement strand
CCCCCCCCCCACGCGTCATCATCTCATTTGGTCCACGTTTGCACGCCTGAGAATACCAATACTTGCCCAGCCGTTTTCTGACATTAATCAGCCCGGGATAATTTACCGAATCCGACCTTTGAGTACAAAAGGGGGAACCGGGCCGAAATTTCCCCTAATATTCCATGTCCATGCTTAGTAGCGTCATCGCTTACCAAGTCGTGGACATCAGAAAATTGAATTCGGATTCATTGCAGGCTAGAATCCATTATAGCGGGGAAAGTTGTATGGGGAAATCAAACTCCCAAGTGATTTGTTCGTAACAGCGGTTTTTCCACAATAAAGGGGTCCATTATGGCGGGGTGCGACTGTATGATGGTCAATGATCCTGCATGGTTGCCCTACTTCGGTTAAAGCTATCCGGCACCATTATTAGCAGTCTCTGTTTTGTGTGACTGCCGTGAGCACGCTCCGGGGAAAGAGGTTTTTCACACCTTGACTTTCCTCCACTAACCGCTTAGCTCCAGATGAACAACTACATCACCTCCTGCTCCTGAAGGGATGAACATAAATACGAGGATCGAGTGCTTTTATCATCCATACTTGTTTTGTGCTTTCCCTGTTGGAGCCTTCGAGAACTGCTACGACCCTGTGCCTCTACCCTCCTGTTGTGAAAATCCAACCTAAGTGTAAGCATGAATAGGGTTTTCGCGATTTACGCTAATCCTGTTCACCCCCCTGGCTGTTCCCTTTGCATGTTTTCTCTTTTATTGGGGCCTGCGCTAACATATTGATTTTTTCCAGTAACATGACGATGGTGCCAGAGCGAGCCGATGTTAGTCCTAACGGGGGGCTCGGCTTGACACCGCTTGCATGGGCTGCCAAGGGTGGCCATGAGGCAGTCGTTAAGATGCTTCTTGAGCGGGACGATGTGAACCCCGGTAGTGTTGATCGATATCGCCAAACTCCACTCTTCATAGCAGCTTGCGAAGGGCATGAAGGAGTCGTAAGAATGCTACTGGAACGGAAGGATCGTGATACCGCTGCTGGTGATGGTAAAGGGCCAGTCTTCGGAGCCCCTTGTTTTGGAAGCGGGTGCGTCGTGGAGACGCTCCCGGAGTGCCGTGATGTCAACCCCAACACTGTGGATCAAGATGGTAAGACGCCACTCTTCATAGCCGCCCAGAAGGGGCATGAGGGAGTGGTGAAGGTCCTGCTGGAGCGGAATGATGTCGAACCTAACACCACCCGACATGGCCGAACACCACTATTCCAAGCTGCCAAAGAGGGACACGAGGGAGTGGTGAAGATGTTTCTAAAACGATATGATGTCGATCTCAATCATGCTGACGATTACGGACACACTCCACTATCCACAGCTGCTTGGGAGGGACATGAGGGAGTCGTGAAGAGGCTTCTGGCGAGGTGTGATGTCAACCCGAACACTGCAACCAAAAATGGACATACACCCCTCACCAGAGCTGCCTTGAATGGACATGAGGGGATCGTGGAGATGCTGCTAGAGCGCAAGGATGTCAACGTCAACACTGCCTGGAAATATGGGCAAACACCACTCTTGATAGCCGCACGGGAGGGACATGAGGGAGTGGTGAAGATACTGCTGGGGCGCGCCGATGTCAAACCCAACATGGGGAACAAATATGGCCAGACCCCACTTTTCGTAGCCGCCAGGGAAGGGCGTGAAGGGGTCGTGAACACGCTGCTTGAGCAGAACAACGTTGACCCTAACATTGCCTATGAACATGGACAAACGCCACTCCACGCGGCTGTCTGGGAGGGACATGGAGGAGTCGTGATGAAGCTACTGGAACAAGTGCATGTTAATCCTAATATTGTCGATAGGGATGGTCGAACATCACTCTCCCTAGCTGTCTTGGTGGGGGATAAGCGAGCTGTAGAGCTGCTACTGCATCGGGTGGATGTCGATCCCAATCGTCCAGGTGGTCATGATGGGGAAACACCACTGTCCATAGCTGCCAGGAAAGGGGATGAGGAAGTCGTGAGGATGCTACTAGCGCGGAACGATGTCAACCCCAACACTCCCCAGAAACTTGGCCAAACACCGCTATTCACAGCCGCCCGGGGGGGGCACGAAGGAGTGGTGAAGTTATTGCTGAAGCGATGGGGTATCGATCCCTATCGTGCTGACGATTATGGTGAAACTCCTCTCAGGGCAGCCGTATTCCAGGGACATGAGGCAGTGGTGAAGATTCTATTGGAGCGAATAGGTGGCAGCCCCCATACGGCAGGGCTCGGTGGTGAAACAGTATTCTCTGGAGCTCCGGATTGTGGACATAATGCCCTTGTGAACTTCCGACCCGAGCATAGAAATCAACTTCCGGTGTTGGATGGCACTGTATTTGTGGCATCGCCTCAACAAGAGCAGTCCGATCCAGATCGGCGCCCTTCTAAAATGATCCGCAGGCTTTGATTTCAACAGTGTTGCCAACCTTCCAGGGACTGCTAGGAGCCTTGGACAGGGCAGGTATCTGTTGCCCATTCGGGGCGGTCAATGTGTAGGAGGGTCGTAATTGGGCCGGATAGTGGACTCTACAGGGTGAAACAGGGGTTCTCCGGGACGGTAAGGGATGGCGGAGGACGACAGATGACGGTAGGTGACGGCCGGGGACTGAAAAACTGTCAGGAATAGTTCAGGGCGGGGGGGGACGGTAGGGTGCTGGGTTGGGGGTGTGGGGGGTACCCTAAAGGCTCTTGTATCATAGCTCATAGTCTTACCAACGTTTAAATGTATTTTCTGCGTACTGGGCTAGGGTATGTGTAGGAACCAAGTCGGGGTAAAGATGTGATGGCTCACAAAGTTTTGTCTAATTTTTGATGATGTTTGTTTCTCTGAACTTTGTTTCACGTCGGCCCCTGTTTAGAAATCTGAGTGGGTTAGTCTATGCAAGTATTAAGAAAATCATAACAATAAGAAAGACCGTTGGAATAGGCAAGGCGAAAGAGGTTTTCTCCTGTTTAATAAAAGTGCAATAGGAACAAGTGGGATTCCTGCAGGTGCTCGCTTTAAGAAGCCCTCAGAAGAAGTGATGAAATAATATAGTAAAGAGAGTGAAAAGAGCATCATTCAAGTGTTAGGCAGTAGCTAAGTTCTAGAAAGAGAATAAGGTAAATGAAGCGAGGAGGCTCTACGGTAAAGGGAGATATGTCTATTAAGAGGGCTGAAAATAGTGGGAAATAAAGTAAGATCTTGTAAAGAGATAAAGATTGGTTGAGTATATAAAAAAAACGACTTGTTTTAATAGGATTCATCGGGAAAAAGAAGGACTTTGGGTTGTGTCTCTTTTCGCTGACCCTGTGTGTCAGATGTTTTACATCAGCAAAAATAAATACCTCTGGTTGTGCCTCTTCCCACTGAGCCTGTGCACAGGACAATTCAGGTAGGTATAACATGAACTGGAGTTTGGGTGTGTCGGCTGAGGCTCATTCTGTCCTGAAGTGAAAGGGCTGTGTCCAATGCGTCTGGCTGCTAGCTTTTATGTCCAGACAAATTGGGCGGTTTAGATTCCTGCTGGCGGAGCTACCCTCCAGAAACTCAACCTCCAGTGCCCAGCCTCTTGCTCCCTTCGAGCCTAATGTACCTATTCTCATGCCAGTGCTGCCATTTTACCCAAGTCTTGAAAGTGGAACCTCTGGCCTTTCGGCCCTTTATGATACACTCTTCCATTTAACTCTGTGACTGGCCTCTTCTCAAATCTGTATCTCATCTGAAACCCTCTAAATATCACCTCTGTTTCTCACAGTATCAGGGTATTATCTTAATCTTTTCCCTATATCCAGTGGACATTTTTCTGCTCTTACTTTTTTCACCATTATCCCTCTCAACACACTCAGCCCTTCCTTCTCTCCACTTTGATCCCACACTGTATTCTCCCATATTGGGTAGACATTCCCCCCCTTGCCTTTTGCCTTACTCTCTTCTTAGCTATTTATATCATATCTTGCCCTCTCTGTCCCTTGCACCATCTGCCCCACTGGCAGGTCTCTTGTTGTCAGCTTATAAGTTCCTACCCCTTTTCCTGACTTATGACAGTCCATTGGATATATTCTTGTATCTCTTATCCTCCAACTGCTAATTAGGCAACTTGGTCAAGCCTATGCGGTTAATAATCATCGGTAACGGGGGACTCTGTAGGAAGACAGATCCTAAGATTGTGACTGTACAGAAGACTCAAAGTAAAAGTAATTATCAAAAATAATAAAAGATAATTCCAACTAGAATCAAGTGGTTAAACTTAATATCCTAAACCTGAAAGCTTAACTCAATAAGCTCTCTTGAGGATCATTGGTTATAAGAATAGATGGTCTCTCACTTTAGCTAAGTAGAATGATGTAAAGCTAGAGGAGACATGTCAACCATTCTGACCTTTTGTGAGCACCCTTCTCAGGTCAGGCCTGTTCAACCCACCTGCCTAGAGTGGGTTCATAACTGGAGGCAGTCAGACCAGGTGAATATTAACTATCACCACAGATACGAAGTGCTCGCAGTGATGTCTCTCCAAACACATCTTTATGAGCAAAAACACTTTCCTATCGGTAGCATGTTAGTAGTTGACCGACATATCAACTGTAGAGATAATATCCATTGAGACTCACTGGCCCAGTGGCAGTTGCGTGTACTATCCAAGCTCCGCAGTCTATTGGCAAATATACTTGGCTATACTAAGCTTTTAAACAGGACTGCTTGCTCTCACGATAAGAAGTTTCCCGTTGCTTTACTGCATGGGTGCTACCCAGAGCCAACAACTTGGGACCCTCTTAAATCGTACCAATGGTCATGCCTCTAGAGTCCACTAATAACCCATGGTAATGCTACACTTCCGAGTCACAGGGTATCCTGGGAGTGGCGTTGGGGTGGTTGTCCTGGAATGGCCGTACACCCCTCGACACGGCGGTCACGATGGGTCACGAGGCTGTAGTGCGTCTTTTGCTAAACCGGGATGATATCAATGTCAACATGAGGGGCAGTATCGGCTGGACCCCACTATCCTGCGCCGCCGGCTCCGCGAACACCACCCGGCACCCAACAGTCTTGCAGCTCGCTCCTCGACGACCACAGGGTCGACATAAACACCGAGGATAAGTGCGGAGCACACCACTTCACCTAGCAGTCAGAGTGGGTCATGAAGCAGCAGTGCAACTCCTGCCGGACTGCAGTGATATCAAAATCATCTTAAAGGATGGCTTCGACTTGACACCACTAGATTACGCATGGGACGGATACCATGAAACCGATTGCGCAGCTTCTGATGAATTACTTGAGGGTTCAGTTCAGTATTCATGAGGTCGGGGGATTGATGATAAATCATGGTTGATCAATGGTACACCGCCGCTATATCTGAGAATGGTGGTGATCATTGTCACACGGGTTTATTGACGAAAGCGGGATGTACACTAGACCTTCCCTTGCCCCCATAAGGAAGTGGTTATAGAATTTGGCTATCGTCGTTGTCAAAGCGAGAGAGAGAGAGATGAATTAGCACGAGCTGTCTTTGAACAACGTGCTCGTGCTGTGGTGGAACGAAGGAACTTACTACCAGAAATACGGAACTATCTTACCTCAAACAAGTCCCTGGCCCTCGATGTCATCTGATGGGAGTCGGGTACTGGCATATGCACCACTCGAGGCCACCACGATGCAAGAGGGGAACTTTCTGTAACCCCGCCGGTTAGCAGGTTTTATCTTTTAGGGATTAGTCAAACGCTCCTACCTCTCTTATAGTAACACCATTTGCACCCTTAGTTGCTCTTCGTGCCTTTTCTTTTCTCCTCTTCAATTTCTCTACTTTCACTTCTTAATTTAATCAGGAGGAATTACAAACTTAAGATTCATCCCCATGACAATTCGGTGCCCTACTGTGCATACCAATCCCACCGCGATAGAATGCAGTCATCCGTCATTCTATCACCTTTTGAACTGATCGTAGTTATAACGGTTTTAGCATTAGAACACCCGAGCCGCAAGAGGCGGAAAGGGGGAGGTGAGGAAATATCATCAAAACATCCGGAGAGCATCTCGGCGACCCGTTCATGCCCCTTCCGGGCGACTGCGAAGAGTATGTTTAAGCAGCTCCATTACCAACGTTAGGGTCTCCGGGTTCCAGCAGTATTTTTACGACTCCTTCGTGTCCCCTGCCGGGCAGCAGCATGGAGTGGTGTGTTGCCAAAATTATTCGGAGTATTGCAATTGACATCCCCTCGCCCAAGTAGCACCCCAGGGACCCCTTCATGTCCCTTCCAGGCAGCTACGAAGAGTGGTGTTTCGCCAGTTTTATTTCCAGCATTAGGGTTGACACCCCCACGTTCCAGTAGTCTTTTTATGTCTCCTTCGTGTCTCTGCGCGGCGGCAACCTAGAGTTGTGTTTGGCTCTGTCTATCTACAGTGCTGGGGCTGACGTCCTTCCACTCTAGTAGCATCTTCACGACCCCTTCACATCCTTTCCAGCAGGCCCAGAAAAGTGCTGTATGACGCTGCCCATCCATAGTGCTGGGGTCGGTATTGTCGTACTTCAGCAGGATCTTGACAACGACCAAAAACTGTGCACGGGTACCAACGTATCTCACGATACACACTCAGAATATATCAATTCATAAATTATCACTGGCTGTCACCCCAAGGAGCGTAAGAGAGAAAAAACTGTCGAGAGATAGCGAACATATATATCAAGAGTTTCCAAGAGGAGAGCGGTCTCCAAGGCGAACGAAGAACTTGCATTGCTTATAGAACAAAATGAAGAGAATCCAGAAAGGAATTGAGAGAAATGAAAAAGAAGAGAACAGAAGGGGCATGGAAATAGGAGGGAAGACAAGGGGTGATGCACGGGTCACGAGGTGTCACTCGTGACCGCAGGAACGGAGAATTTGAGAGCGACCACAATTCCCAACAAAAATATTCAATTCTTGGCGATATCCGATTGAGCAGTCAGTCACCGTGAAGGCACTAAACCACGCAGGAAAATAAGTTATCACTCACCGTTCCATTCCTCACTTGATCTTAGACTCCGTATTATATCATCATAACATTGTGCAATGCCATTAGGAAACAATGTCTGATACGATTCCCACCAGCATTCCTTGTTAATCCCCTATGGTATCTTACTGGTATGATAGTTGGCTGGCTAGCTATAGTGAAATTCTTCCCTTTTCTCTTAGATGGTATTTATCATACTTTGTCAGATTGCTCTTATAATACAACCTTGCAGCGCGCTACAGTGGCAAGATTTGGTCCCTTTTTTTCCTCCCTCAGAATTCGCTTTCCTCATATAATAGATTATTCATTTCGTGAGGAGTGGGATTGAAAAGGGGAAAAAAGGCATGGGAGAGTGGTTGGTTCGTAGCGCATTGTACTTGACACTAGGTATTTCACTGAATGTAATCCCAGCGAGAGAAGTTCATCCTTCTAGAGAGGTGAAGGTAGACTGCCGGATTTTGAGGTGGGGGGGGTGGGGGCTTAAGGTAAATGTGTACGTATGTTCCTGCCTTCCTTCTTGGGTCCCTCGCTAGAAGGTTTTTGTAAGACAGGAGAAGGGTTTACATGATGGTACCACGCCGGCGTAATAGCCCCCGTAGCGGCCAGGGGGTCAAGAAGGAAATCCGAGGGTGAGAATAGATGGTGGGCTTTGATTTGGGGTACAGCATGTTGAGATAATGAAGATGTGAGGGGGTCACACGAGGGTTGTGCATGCGCTCCGCGAGTAACTCGGTCGGCTGTCTATTCGTATGGTAAATTACAACTATCTCTAATATATATGTATTTTACCATATCCGGATTTACCTAGCACGGTGGCACATCTTTAGTGTTGAGTCTATTGATATCCGTAGAAGCGGCAAGCCCAGGGGATATATGTGGAACTCCTGCCAGGTCCTTTGCCATCATCTCTGTTGGTTACACAGCTTCCCATTACTGTATAATGCCAGTTCCCCAGCGGTTCACTCTATTGCCAGTACAATCAGGGCCAGCTCTCCAGGACTATAGTCCCCCGGGTACTTAGGATGGATAAAAATTAAATGAATACCGTGGGTGCTAAAACAAAAAACCATAAACTTTGTTTCAAACGATTGATCATCCTACATCACTCGGGTGCTCTCTAAGCTTTTTGAAATCAGAAGCCAACCCTTGAATAGAATTGTATTTGTTCGTTCTGCCTCGCTTGCCTACTCTCTTCCGCATTAACTTATAACAGGTTATATATACAAAATTCTAAGTCCAGCGAAGCCATTAGGATTTCATCCGTTCCTCTGTTCATACCAGTTCTCATTCTCAAGCGCGTACTGTCATTCCTCGTCCCAACCATGCCGTGCATTCCACCAAGCGCAATACACTCTGGACAACACTCCCACTCTTCCCAGCAATTCCAGACATCGCGGGAGAAGCAAGAACATAAAAACAATAGTCAGCCTCATTAAAAACCTGTCGGGTTGAGAACAGGGAAAAAGAGTGCCGCTGTACATGTAAAAAGAAAATAAATAACAAAACATTCCAGCAAGCGCAATACATGCTGGACAACACTTCTAACCTCTCTTCAGTTAGCGCAAGGCATTCGAAAGAAAAAACACAGAGTATTATACTGTACCCCAACCCACCTTTTGTCGCAACTTCTTATTCAACAAGGCCATCAGATGGTGGTAGCTATCAAGGTGCTGCCAAAGTCTGGGACTTTTCTCGCCAGAGAGGTGCTCAATTCAACCTTCACCATGCCGGCAGGCCAGGGTAGGGGAGACAGCCGGCATCCAATAAGCAGCGCACCGTACTGCCCTAGGTGAATATGGATGGTCTTCGGTTATCTACAGCTCTAAATGGTCCAGTATTTCCACAGCTCCCCCTATCAGGAAGAGCGAGAAATATCGTAAAAATGGGCGTGGGCTGCGGGGGGGGGTTAGCTCTCTCGTTGCCGTTTTTCGACGACAGGATGGGGGAGAGCGGTGTAAATTGGAGTATAGAAACGAGGTTAGAAGGCGGGAGTTGTTGGAGCCCCGCCCTCATCCCCTCCCTCCCTCCCCTCCTCCTCTTGGCAATTGGTCTCAGATTGCAGTGTGCTCGGTGCAGTGAAGAAGAACGTTAACCGAAGCTCTTCCGATCATAAGGGAGGCTTTCGGGATCGTTTCTCTTGCAGGCCTTGGCTCGAACGTGCTTGCTGCCTTGGCTCCGACTACGGCTTGTTATCATCTCGGGCCATGTGTTGAGCATCACCCATCAGAATGAAGGGGTAAATTTGTTGACGAGTAGTAGAGTGGGAATTGAGATCCATGAATCATGTGGCGTCGCTGGGGGTCGCCAATTTATTGCTGCCTTATTAGAGTTGGAGGTATATTCCCCCCCCGTAATATATCATATACTTGATAGGGCTAAGCATCACCTCTCGACAGACATCAGCCACAATTGAGCTCTGAAGCAAACATCCTCAGCGTGGAGCAAATATTCTATTCCGCTTTAACACCTTGAGACTCCTCATTGATCGTATCCGGAATACACCACAAAGCATGGACGAACGGGCCCGAAGCCTATAAGAGGGGAAAGGCTGGAGAGGGTGAAAAGTGGGGACAAACTTTAAGAACTCGTCCACCATCCAAAGCCATCTCCTCCGCACCGGAACCCTTCAGGAAACGGCCCGGCGCTAATACAGCTACAGCCGAGGCCTTCGGCTAGCTTACTCAGATCCTCTCGGCCAACAAGCCCGGTATGCTCCTTCATCGGACGACATCGACGGAAACCGTAGCCAACTCAGATGAGCAGACCACGGCCGTGGCTCGAATGTTATTTGCCCTCTCACGCACACCTCCTGTCATCTTACTTAGATGTGCGCCTTGGGCTACAACGTCATGAATTACTGGTATAAGGTAAACTTCGCCTTGGACCTATTACACCACATCTTCCACATCATAGTGTTGGCAGAGGGTGTTGTCAAGCATTATGGCGATCCCTGGGGGCGGCGCTCTGGGATTTGCGAAGAACGAGAATGGAGGCCTCGCTGAGAGGAATTCGGATTCACTCAAAATGGGTTTGCCTTGGAAGGCTATGCTTACGAGGTCGGAAATCCCGGCACTGGATGTGCGGGTGCAAGGGCTACTCATACAACCTCAACTTCTGCCACTATTCTCAGCAAGCCTAGTACTAGCACTGCCACTTCTACAATAGTGTTGCCCCTGTTGTCGGTACCACTTCTGTCGGCCCACAGCATCGGTTACCCCAAGCACCCACCTGCCCACTATTACTACCCCTCAACCGCTAACAACCACCTCTTCTGCCAGCCTCCACTGCCACAACCGCCCCGGCAGTGTGGTTCACTACGATTTATTCCGAGAGCAAGAGGGGGGGAAATGGGAAAAAAATGGAAATTGGCCCGGTACCTACTATGTGGATCGATTGATTGCAGGAACGTTACATATGAGATATTAAGATACTGGCCACGTCAAGCTTCTTCTTCTCTGTTTTACTCTTTCTTTTACTCTTCCCTCCTTTCTCTCATCGCTTCTTTCTCCCGGGGGCGTGGAATTAATTTGGATTGGGAGGTGTTTTTTCTTCACTATAGAGAATTTTATTATCAAGGCCATGTAGTGATTGTCAAACGTATATACACAATCCATCACTCTTATATCACACCATCTAGCACTATCACACACGTGGATTGCCGGTAGCTCGCACTCGATACAGCACTGTAAAAATCAGAAAAGTATTTTTACTATAATAGTCCCATACAGGTCTCTCTTTCTTTCTATCACCAAAAGGAAGATGTCCCGATTCCCCACCGCACCCCCTCCGCAACCAAGCCGGCCCTCTAACCTAACCACGGTCCGCCGTCCCCACATCCACACATTAAAACTCGACAACATCAAACCCATCCATCCATCCATCCATGCAGCCCTAGGATAATAAAAATAAGAACAAACCCCCCTCATAATTATCATATAATATTATACAAGCCCTCCCAAATAAAAGCACTTCGTCACGGCAGTAAAAACCCACTTTTCTGCAAAATACATCACACCCACCCACCCATCCACTTCAATCCTCATCACTAAAAAAGAATCTAAAATCCACCCGAGTGACATCCCATGATGGCGAATCACAATAGACGAGCACTATACGAGCACAGTTACACTACGTACCACACCACACCCGAGTAAGAAACGTGCAATGCTTTGTAGAGTATGTATGTACTCCATCAAATGGAAACGGGGACCACTCACTCGTACACTATACCATTGTATGATATAATACAGTACCCACCCCACCGGAGCAGGAAAAGCTCAGATCGGACAGGTGAACAAGATGAAACCCCGGAATTTAATCACGTCCCTACCTATCTACCCAGCATAATACCCGTATCCTACCAGCTTATTCTAGTATAGTAAAAATGGCCAGTCTTTCCTGTTTGTGATGTGGGTGGGGAGTACTCCATCCGTGGAAAACACTATATCACACAGTGCACAACCAAACAAACACCGTACCATATCTGTCTACTCCTATCTACCCATCAGATGAGGTGCCGGTACTACACTACTCGACTACCGCACGCACCAGCACCTACCCACCTACCAGACAGACAGACCAGTCATCGACTAGATTTTCCCCTCAGGACGCCATGTTTCCATCCGCCTGCCTGCCCGCCGGTTCTTTAGGTATCATACCTGTATAGTATGATACAACACACAGTATTGGTGGTGCTTGAGTGTGGCGCAGTGCGCCTGCCTGCCTGCTCGCCGGAGAGGTTATACTCGAGTACGAGGGCGGCCGATAGATATATTAGCCACGTGGGTCTAATCAGAAAAATTGGTGAAGCTTCTGGTTGCTATGCGCCTAGATAAGGCACGTGAAGCTGTTGCTGCAGCGGGAGGACATCGATCCCCGAGTTTCAAATATAGATGGCCGAACACCACTCGCTCAAGCCTGCTTGGAGGGACACGAAGGAGTTGTGAGGATACTACTAGAGCGGAAAGACGTCAATCCCAATACTGGAGACAAAGATGGCCAAACACCGCTCCTACTAGCCTCCAGGAAAGGGCATGAGGGGGTCGTGGAGATGCTGCTGGGGTACAGGGATGTCAACCCCAGCCAGGAGGATGCGCGTGGCCAAGCACCACTTCTGTTAGCAGCCCGGTGGGGACGAGAGTCGTGAAGATGCTGCTGGGGCGTGGTGGTGTCCACCCTAACCGGGCCGCTGAAAGTGGCCAAACACCACTCATGGCGGCCGCCTTGAGGGAGTATGAAGGAGTGGTGAATACACTGCTGGAATTAGGGAATATCAAAACAGGTTGCTGGGCTCCCAAGACATATATCACACATGCACAATCAACATCATAATATTATGAACATTCGCACTCTAGATTTGTCTCCCTACACTCTCCTCACACACAGCCCCCGGTGCCATCGTCCTAGTAACTTCACCATCCTAATCCCCTCCCTCCCGCCTATAGGTGAAGCAAAAAACCGAAAATAGCAATATAATTGGCAAGCAAAAAGAGAGGGAAAAAAGCATCCTACAAGGAGAAAAGAAACGTGCCCAAAACGCAGATGACGGATTTAAAAAAAAAACTCCTTTTTTTCGCCAGACAATCAAAAACAAATAGTTGGAAAAAGGATACAGAAAATTTGATTCGGTAAAAGGTGTGAGACGAACGTATCAAATATAGAAACCCGGAGAGGAGAAACAATTCGAAGAGAATAAAGAAGGAAAAAGAACCCCGAAACCATATTTTTTCCCCAACTTAAGAAATTTAAACCTTTCCAACAGATTTCCGGACGCCTGAGTACCCCCGATACCTCTGTGCAATCGTGAAGATTCGTGATATGTTATCGATAAGGCAAAACAAAACCGAGAAATAAACCGGAAGGGTTCCCGGCAGTCACCTTTCTAAGGACGGACAGAGTATCAGAACAATATGCAAACTCCAAATGGCGATCTCCCGGTTTTTCATCGAGCGAGGGCATAGACAGGGGTTTGCGAATTAAACAAGGCTTTGGAAATCGGAGCCCAAGCATGTTCGACCATCTGGGGTTGTTGAATGCGAATCATTCTCCGGTTTACCTTATCTGTTGGAATGGATCAAGGGCCACACTTATGCGGCCTTCGTTTTTGTTTTTGGCAAAACAATTCCAGAATCTGAGAGTTTCGTCCCCGGCACCTGTGACGATAACCTGGCCGTCCGGTGACATGGCCAGGTACAGTACACGATAAGTGTGACCTGTGAGGCTGACGACTTGACTCATACTAGGATATTTCCAGACAACAATTTGATTCTCTGAGTACCCATGAGTACTGACTATCTCGTTGGAGTTTTTGCTCCAGGCAAGGTTACACACTTGGCTGCCAGTATCGATTTCGTTGATTGGCTGCCCAGTAAGGGTATTCCAGAATTTTATACGTCGATCGGCTGTTCCGCCGCCAGAGGCAAGCGTTCCATGTTGATGTGGTGACCACGCAATCGCCTTGACAGCGGCAGTATGTTCAGTAAATTTGTACAGTGGCTGCTCATTTAGTTTGTCCCAAACAAAGAGTTTATTGTCGTTTCCACCGGACGCAAGTTGACCATCCTCACAGTTCCACTTCAAACCACAAACTTCCTGCTTGTGTCCCGACAATTTTGCAACATATTGAACAGGTGCTCGCACATCTCGATGATATATTGTACGGTCCCTCGAACCGGACGTCAAAATGTGGTCGTTCCAAGCAAGAGCTCCTGATCAAGTTAACAATAATCCCAAACGGCCCGCAGGGGCGAAACGTACCAACTCGCGCAGTGTGTCCTGTCATCACGCGCAGGCGACGGCATTCTTTGGCATCCCAGATTTGAACGTACCCTTTGTTCGTTCCGATTGAAACATGAGATCCCTGACAAAAATTATCAGCATTCTCGCTAAAATCGGTTAGAAAAAGCCGAACTACTTACTCTCTGAATCCAAGATACACTAGTTACAGTATCATCCGTCCCCAAATCACATAACTTGGTCACCATGCCAGACGCTGAATTCCACATATAAACGCAGCTGCCCAACCCAACCCCTAATATATTCGTACTTCCCCAATCCACTAAATTCAGATAAAAATCGTCGGCTAGTTCGGGTGCATCGAGTACTTTATAGGGTACCTTGCTAACAGTCCTCGGCTGTTTCCGTGGCGATAATAGCATGCGTTGGCTATCGAACCTTACAGGAGACAGAGAATATATCTCAGATCTGGTATCAACCTTCGGCCCATGTCGAGTTTGAGGAGTTCGAGTTTTCGGTGACATGTAAGTAAATAAATTTTTCGAAGGTGTTGAGGGAGCTTTTGTAGATGAACCATTACTTGTTGGGGGTGTGCGTGCCCGGGGCTCCCGAACAGCAGAACTACGAGTATTTAAAGACGCGGGTGTAGATTGGGGTATCTCATTATGGAAAAGTTCTGATCGAAGAAGAGTCGAGAAAGTGCGGTTTGCTTCTTCGGCTATAAATTTTAGAGTAATTAGGATGATTTGATCACTTTTTCTTGGAAAGGAAGCTAGGGACGTACTCTTTTGAAAGTGAAGTTCACCATGAGGTGTTCTCTTCTGAGGTTTCTGGGGTGTTGAAGGTGATCCTTCGGCATGTAGTAAACTATAACTTGCCTGCAAATCAATGCCTTCCCGGTTTGGAATAAACCTGTATATATATCGCCACTTAGTTTTCCATCCGTTCAAACCTCCTCATTCTTTACCAAAAAAACCGCCATGAAAGGAGAAATTCCAACATACCGATCACCGTAGATTACTCGCTGCCGCTTCCTGCTCGGTGAAGGTGCCGGTGTCGCTACAGCATCGCTTAAAGCCGCTCTCAGGGCATCGGCATCGGGACCAACTGTTTGCTTCGAAGCAGGTGACTCTGTCGGGGTCTTTGGCGGTTTCGAGGTGCTGTGTCGAACCCGGTTCTCGAATTCGGAACCACCTCTCATGGTGGAATTGGGGGAGCTAGCGGGGCCTAATGGCAGCTAGCTTAGAAGGTGTTGTAGCGATGATAGGAGCGTGCCGAAATAAATAATATGAATCGCACCAGAGAACAGACCCAGCGCCAGTATCCAACGGACCGACTTGGATCAATTGTCGACGGAGACCAAGTTCTGAATGTTGATAAGGGTGGTTGTGGAGGGGGGTGTGCGTGGTTGTCGTGCAAGTAGGGGTGATGATGGGCAGGCGAGGTGGGCGATGGGGCGCGGTTGCGAAAGTAAACAAAAACTGGGCAACCAACAAGCAATGCGATCCAAAGGGGAAGTTAGCCCCCTCTGTTTGGGAGGAGTGCTGAGCAATACACCTTGCGTTGTCCTGGGAACCCTGCTTGTACTAGTACTCCCTTCTATTCTCTGGAGTAGGAGCAACAACGATACCCTCAACCGCCTCTTGAAATTTCCATGGAAGCTTGAATAAAAAATAATTATAAAGGGCGATTAAACACCAGCGGAGTGTAGGTATATCAAACCTGTATGATAGCTGAAGAAAGCACCCCAGGCGCCCCGGTGTAATACCGTGCATCTTGAAATGGTGGAAGCTTGCATCTAGCAACATCTAGCCATAACTGGTACCTTAGCTCACTGGTTGCGTGCCGCCGCTTTAAGATACGTGATATCCAATAGTTCTCTTGGTAACCAGAACATAAATAGCGCGCGACAGTACTAGTACTCAAGTCGAGGACTTCCCCTGAGATGAAATCCAAAATTTATCTCGATAGGAGATTCAGAGAAAGAATTATGATGCTTCGGAAGAATAGTACCCTACCATCCCGTATTACACGTACTACAGGTGGTAGGATCTGCTCTTGTTTTCACCGGATTGATAAACTTATTTCAACTACGGTAGCTTTTTTGGTTTGATACTAGCGACACCTAAGATGAGAGAACTTTTGAGAATGTTTCAAGCTATGATGTTTCAAATGAAGAATCCCTTATTAAGCCCTGCATTTTCCTTATCAGATCCTCAAGATCCCCGATTATGGACTAGATAGACCACGGTGCCCGGACCACGTCGTGTGACCCCTCGTGCGCAGCGGTTCGGAACCCCTCCATCCGCCAACCTTATTTGAGTCCTACCCCTCCCGCACAAACCCAGCCTAAACCACAAATTACTCTCGGACTACCGCACATCTTCCTAGCAAATCATGACTTCAAGCTCGAGGAAATACGCTCTTGATTTCCTATCCTTTGTCAATGCTTCACCAACTCGTGAGTGGGGCTCAAAGCTGTGTTTCCGCCTTCTCCTGACTAACAAATCCAGCCTTCCATGCTGTCGAATCCGCTAAACAACGGCTTTTGAAGGCAGGATTTAGTGAAATCAGAGTTAGAACTCCCCTACCTAAACCTATAATGCTGAGTGGTTAACCATGTGAGCAGGAACGTGATTCTTGGGCAGAAACAGTCAAAACTGGTGGTCGATACTTCTTGACACGCAATGGATCCACTCTGATCGCCTTTGGTGTTGGGAAGAAGTGGAAGGTTTGCATAACCTCTCCGGTTTATGCTTTCGAAGGGGCTTCTGGAATACAGCTGAGTTTCCTATGTTTGCTGACCATGTTGAGGCAAATAGCCCGGGAATGGAATGGCTTTGCTTGGAGCTCACACGGATTCCCCAGCCTTGCGTGTCAAGCCTGTCTCAAAGAGGTTCGCAGAGAAAGACTCTTTTATGCAGGTTGGCGTTGAGACTTATGGAGGTGAGCGATCTCTTTAACCCCCAAAACTGAAGTGTTTATTAATTGGTCTTACCCGTAGGCGGGCTATGGCATACTTGTAGGTTTACCCACCGCCGTGGCCAGCTCATCAAGCGCAATTGGTCTTCTTACACAGCAAAGCACTGCATGACATCCTGTGCTGACAAAATATCGGGAACAAGGGTTTGACCGTGATCTCTCTATTGCTGGTCGCGCTATGGTCCGTCGATCCGATGGATCCATCATCTCAAAGCTCATCAAAATCAACAAACCAATTCTGAGGATACCCACTCTTGCAATTCATCTTGACCGCCAGGAGGCCTTTACTTTTAACAAGGAAACTCACCTCTTTCCCATTGCGGGTCTTGCCACCACTGCTCTCAACAAATCTTCATCTTCTGCAGCCAAGGAACCCGAAAAGAAGACCGAAGCTGGAGAATTCATGCCTCTCGCGGCTATGACTGAACGCCACCACCCTGCTGTTGTGGGCCTCATTGCCGAGGAAGCCGGTGTTAGCGTAAACGATGTCCTTGACTTTGAGATGATCTTGTACGATGCCCAGGCCAGCTGCCTAGGCGGCATCAATGATGAATTTATATTCTCCGCGCGTCTCGATAATCTCACCATGTCTTACTGTGCAACCGAGGGAATTATCGAATCTCTAGAGCCGAAAGATGCTCTCGATGCTCTCGATGATGAGTCAGGGATCCGATTGATCTGCTTATTCGATCATGAGGAGATCGGCTCACGAACTGCACAGGGAGCAGACTCAAATCTTCTTCCTGCTGTAATCCGCCGTCTTTCAACGCTCGCAGATGCCGGTAGCACTTCTAACCCGACATCCTATGAGGAAACCCTTGTCAAGTCAATGCTGTGGTCCTGCGATATGGCGCACAGCGTGCATCCCAACTACCCAGCCAAATACGAATCCCACCACCGTCCCGAGATGAACAAAGGCCCTGTTGTCAAGGTTAATGCAAACGCACGCTACGCTACCAGCTCACCTGGCATTGTTCTCACCGAAGAGGTTGCTAGGGAAGCTGGTGTACCCCTTCAACTCTTCGTTGTTAGAAACGACAGCCCCTGCGGCAGTACAATTGGGCCGATGTTGAGTGCCGCTCTAGGTGCCAGAACTGTTGACATGGGAAGCGCACAGTTGAGCATGCATTCTATCCGTGAGACAGGGTGAGTCTTCCATTCTACCACAATTACCAATAGGAACTAACACTCTGTAGCGGCGCTCATGATATCGAATACGCGGTGAAATTATTTAAGAAATACTTTGAGCGATTCTCGAAGCTAGAGGAGACAATCATAGTGGATTCCACGACGTAAGGCAGCAGATGAGCCTATGCAATGTTCCTAAGCTATCTTTTTTTCTAGAAAACTAAAATTAGTATGATAGCCAAAAATATTTTCTAAAATCGGTACTTTAAAATTTCCGAGCCAGAGCACCCAATGTTTCACTAGTGTTTCCCTTCACCTCCATGCGTTAGTTTAAGGCTTATTAATGGGAAATGTGATACCCGTTGGGACGAGATCTCCAGTTTGCCCTTCTCCCGTCCCAAGTGATCGCGCGGCCGAAGGCTGGGCCGCCTTGAGCCACCCGCACTCGCCGTTTAACAACATCATATGCCGCTTTCAGCTTCTATATTGTACTTATGAATCTTCCGCTTTAGCTAAAGGCCTGACCATTCTCTTGCCCACTCTAGTCTATAATTATCTAGCCATCTACCATCCCTATTTTCCTAGGGCATTGTTTACAACCAAAGCAGAACATATCTTAATATTGTTATTAAACAAATTAGGAATCCTCTAGATGTATTGCCCCCCTTGTATCATCTTAATCAGTCTCCGATGCGAGACGAAAATCGGTCATGTAGAGCAATCGTTCACAGATCCTCACTCGCAAGCCTGAAGATTTGAGGTCACTTGACCTTAGTCATCAACACAAAGCAGGAGAAAGTGCTAAGCCAACTTTAGTGCAATTTGGTGCACCCAGGTGCAGAAATCCGTAAGCGCCCCTGAAGAAATCGCCCAAACCTTGAACCTGTCCGGCGGGCATTGACCGAGTTAATATATTCTAGCTGTCCTGCAGCTCGACCGTTCATCCAATCTTAATTCGAGGAAAGAAATTGCCATGCTGTTCCTTGAACTACCGAACGAGATAATCCTCCAGGTTTCAAAATACCAGTCCCCGCCAGACCTGTGCTCCCTTCTAAGGACAAACCGCGGTCTTGCGAATCTCTTAGGCGATGCCTTACTTGACTGTGCTTTACGCTCTCTATCTGAGACAGAGCGGTACGCCAAAGGTGCTCTCTATTCGGCTGTGAACCGTGGTGACGAGCTCGCAGCCAAACGGCTAATCGACGGCGGGATCTTTAAACGCTTGGGCGAAAAAAAGTTGCTTAAGAGGATTTTATTAGACCATGAACGGAAAAGATGGGGCGAAAAAGCCCTCCCGACCCTTTTGGCGTGTGGTTGCGATCCGGAAACCCGGGATTCCGAAGGCCGGACTTTACTGGCCCTGGCGGCAACACATGGGCTCTCGGAGGCGGTAGAACTGCTGATGGACAGGAATGATGTCGATATCAACTCAACCGATGACGGGAATAATACACCGCTACATATGGCAGTTGAGGTGGGTGATTATAAAGTAGTTCAGCTGCTGATGGATGATGGGAGGGTCGATGTCAACTGGCCCAACAACAATAACCGCACACCGCTTCACATAGCAGTCATGATGGGCTACGATGAAGTTGTGCGCCTGCTCCTCGCGCACAGCGAGATAAACATCAACTCCAAGGACAAATTGGGTTGGACGCCACTATCCTATCCCGCTGATGCGATGAACCCGACAGGCTATCTAGCATCCATACAGCTCCTACTGGACGACAGGAGAACCGACGTCAATCTCGGGAACAAGAACGGCCGTACACCCCTCCACACGGCGGTCACGATGGGTCACGAGGCTGTAGTGCGTCTTTTGCTAAACCGGGATGATATCGATGTCAACATGAGGGACAGTATCGGCTGGACCCCACTATCCTGCGCCGCCGGCTCCGCGAACACCACCGGGCGCCCAACAGTCTTGCAGCTCCTCCTCGACGACCAGAGGGTCGATATAAACACCGAGGACAAGTGCAGGCGCACACCACTTCACCTAGCAGTCAGAATGGGTCATGAAGCAGCAGTGCGACTTCTGCTGGACTGCAGTGACATCAACATCAGCTTAAAGGATGGCTTCGACTTGACACCACTAGATTACGCATGGGACGGATGCCATGAATCGATCGCGCAGCTTCTGATGAATTACTTGAGGGTTCAGTTCAGCATTCATGCGGTCGGGGGATTGTTGATAAATCACGGTTGATTAATGGTACGACCGTCACTATCTCTGAGAATGGCGGTGATTATTGTCACACGGGTTTATTGACGGAGGAGGGATGTGCACTAGACCTCCCCTTGCCTCCATAAGGAAGTGGTTATAGAATTTTGCCATTGTCGTCGTCGAAGCGAGAGAGAGAGATGAATTAGCACGAGCGGTCTTTGAACAACGTGCTCGTGCCGTGGTGGAACGAAGGAGCTTACTACCAGAAATACGGAACTATCCTACCTCAAACAAGTCCTGGGCCCTTGATGTCATCTGATGGGAATCGGGTACTGGCATATGCACCACTCGAGGCCACCACGATGCAAGAGGGGAACTTTTCTGTAACCCCGCCGGTTAGCAGGTTTTGTCTTTTATGGATTAGTCAAACGCTCCTACCTCTCTTATAGTAACACAATTTACACCCTTAGCTGCTCTTGGTGTCTTTTTTTTTTCCTCTTCAATTTCTCTACCTTCACTTCTTAATTTAATCAGGAGGAATTACAAACTTAAGATCCATCCCCATGACAATTCAGTGCCCTACGGTACTAATTCCACCGCTATAGAATGCAGCCCTCCGTTATTCTACCATCCTTTAAGCCGATCGTAGTTATAACGGTTTCAGCATTAGAACACCCGGGGGGCCGCGAGAGGTGGGGCAAATGTGGGAGGTGGGGAAAAGTATCATCAATATATCCGGAGGGCCCAAGAGAAGGAATATCCAGCGTCCAATTTCACCCACGATCGGCCTCCCATCCGTCCATTTCGGAGCCTTTCCCCCCAAGGTACTATACCGACCAAAAAACTGGGCACGGGCACTAACGAACGATACACCCATAATTTATCAAGTCATAAAATATCACTCGCTATCCCCCGAGAGAAAGAAAGAAAGAAAGAAACCGTTCAATTATTCGTGATACCCGATTGAGCGGTCAGTCGGTTGCCATAGTTTAGAATCCTAAACGCACTAAACCACGGATGGAAGAAGTTATCTCCCACCGTTCCATTCCCCCACTTGACCTCAGACTTCGTACTATATTATATCGTCATAACAGTATGCAATTGGGAAATAATGTCTTGTCCGGTTCTCACCAGGGTCCCTTGTTAATTCCCTATAGTATTCTGCCGGTGTGATAGTTGGCTGGCTGGCTGGCTGGTGAAACTCTTCCCCTTTTCCCTACTCACTTTTATCATGCAGTGATACGACGTCCTACCGCCTTGCGGGGCCTGCCCTTGGGCGGTATTATACCGTACTTGTTCAGACTGACCTTATCATGCAACCTCGCTGGGCTCTACGGTGGCAGGATTTGGTCTCTTTTTTCCCTCCCTTCTAATTGTCTTTCCGCATATAATAGATTGTTCGTTTCATGAGGAGTAGAATTGAAAGGAGGAAAGGAAAAAAAAGGTTCCTAGGGCGCCGACGGCATGGGGGAGTGATTAGTTCGTAGCACATTGTACTTACCACTAGGCATTCCAGTGTGAGAAGCTCACCCTTCTGAAAAGGTGGATTGCTGGATTTTGAGGGTGGGGGGTGGGGGTTAAGGTAGATGTGTATCTTTCTAGATTCCTTTCTTAGGTGTCTTCGCTAGGGGGCGGGTTCACACGATGGTACCATGTCGGCGCAATAGCCTCCGTAGCGGGCAGGAGGTCAAGAAGGAAATCTGAGGGCGAGAGTAGATGGTGGGCTTTGATTTGGGCTGCGGCATGATAAGATAATGGGGATGTGAGGAGGTCGCGCGAGGGTTATGCAGGCACTCTATGAATAACTTGGTCGGCTGCCTATTCGTATGGTAAATTAAACCTCCTACCTCTAAAATATATGTATTTTACCCTATCTGGATTTACCCAGCATGGTGGCACATCCTTAGTGTTTAGTATATCGATGTCATCAGAAGCGGCAAGCCCGGGGGATATATATGGAGCTCCTGCCAGGTCCTTTGTCAGCATCTCTATTGATTGCACAGTTTCCCATTATGATACCAGTTCTCCAGCGGTTCACTCTATCTCTAGTACAGTCAGGGCCAGCTCTTCAGGACTACGGTCCTCGGATGTTTAGGATGAATAAAATTTAAATGAATACCGTAGGTACTAAAAGAAAAAAAACCTAAACTTTGTTTCAACGATTGATCACCCTACATCACTCGGGAACTGTCTAAGCTTCCAACTTCTCTTCAGCTAGCGCAAGGCGTTCGAAAGAAAAAAACACAGAGTATATACTTTACCTCAGCCCACCTTGTGTCGCAACTTTCTATCCAGCAGAGATCACCCGTGGGGGGGGGGGGCGGGGGGGGGGGGGGGCGGGGGGGGGGGGGGGCGGGGGGC
>Ga0307509_10003808_pt1 | contig 22363 bp, 28 predicted proteins | sample 10_EM_MG_FD_202245 | JGI IMG/M metagenome (GOLD analysis project Ga0307509, IMG submission 202245) | Populus trichocarpa ectomycorrhiza microbial communities from riparian zone in the Pacific Northwest, United States - 10_EM | ecosystem: Host-associated > Plants > Roots > Unclassified | place... | reverse complement strand
TACTCGTAATGTCCTGACGTTTGTGAACACAACTGCTATTGCATGATGCCAAGAACAGCGCAAAAAAGCTGAATTTTGGCGGTATGCAATAGCAGTTGTGTTCACAAACGTCAGGACATTACGAGTAAAGGCACAACTTTTTTGGGGCGGAAAAAAACAAAGAGAGGAAAACCCAGCGGCATAACACACAGCCCAATTGTTCATGTTTTTTACGGTAATAGCTCTAACTTATGTTTCTTGACGATTCCGACTTTGTCACGTTTAAACAAGTAAAGTTTGGCACAGCCACCCGGAGTAAAAGGGCCTCCATCTGCCAAGCGCCTTATCGATAAGCGAACACATTTAGCCTTATAGAAGGAATATCGACCCACGAAAAACTCTACATCGCTAGCCGGTTAGTTTTGAGTGACTCAAACATCTCATCTGCGGACAGCACGCACAAAAGAAACAAATGTCGGACAACGATAGCATCGCCGTTGGGGTCCTTGGTAAGGTCGTTTTTCTCCAGTTTATTATTGAGAAAGAAGCCGGGAAAAGCAGTCCTAACAAACACTCGTAAATAGCTCTCCAAGGGGCGTTTTCCGAGCACTTGCAGCTGTTGAAGGGGGCTGCGGAACAAATAGAACCCCCCAAGAAGCTCGAGTTTATCTTAGTCAAGACTCCAATTGATTTAGAGAAATGCTCAGCTCTAATTATTCCTGGTAAATTCTTCTATTCCCTAGAGGCCCTTCTAGCGAGCAGCTAACTGGAAAACAGGTGGAGAGAGCACTACAATGGCCTTGATTGCTGAACGCAGTAACATCCTCGAGCCTCTTAGGGAGTTTGTCAAAGTTCACCGTCGCCCTACTTGGGGCACATGCGCCGGCATGATTCTTCTCAGCGAAGCCGCCAACCGTACCAAGAAAGGCGGTCAAGCCCTTATCGGAGGTCTCTCTGTTCGTGTGAATCGCAATCACTTCGGTCGTCAAGTAGAATCCTTTGATACTCCTTTAAGCCTCAGTTTTCTGGGAAAAGACGAGGCACCATTCCGAGGCGTATTCATCCGGGCCCCAATTGTCGAGTCGATCCTTCCAAAAGAAGAGAAGCCAGAGGACGTCGAAGTTCGCGCACCATCAAAAAAGCCTAAGGGAGCAATCGAGGAGAGCTTTAGTGATGACGAGAATGTGGAAATTCTTTGCCACATCCAGAAGAGATTGCTACCTGTCGAAGGCCTTAATACCACCGAGAGACCCCTACGAGAACCTAATTCTAAAAGGGAAGTCGGTAAAGTGCATGCGGGCCCCGAGAGTGAAAATGCTAGTAATATTGTCGCCGTTCGTCAGGGAAATGTCGTTGGAACTAGTTTCCACCCGGAGTTGACTGGGGACTTGAGAATGCACAAGTGGTGGTTGAGGGAGGTCTTGAAGGATCTCACAAGAAGAGAGGAGCTTCTCCGCACTCAGGAGAACAAATAATGCCTCGATTCATCTAGAGATTTCATAATAGGGTGCATAGATGCTACCAGAAGTTAGATTTGTTGCGCTTCGGCGGTGCCGTTTTTTATCTCATCTTGCTTGCAAAAAACAACTGGTTTTAGGTAACATATCAAAAACAATTTCCTTCTTTATGTTTAGCCACCATACCAACTCAAAGCAGTCTAATCGGGAGTGATTAATTGATTGCACTCCTCCCCAACCCATTGATATTGAGAAAATCTACTAGTAGAGAGCAGCAACCGGAGACCCAACCAATCAGGAAATTAGATGGGCTGCATTTTGAGCCGCCTTCCAACCCTTTAACCAACCCTTGAACTAGCCCTTACTTACACTCCCTATCAGACGTCATACCACCAGCATCGGACCACCTCCCATCCTACCATCCTACCCCATCGTTCCCTCTTTATCGTTCAATCCACGATAATTTAAGCTTCTTTAAATCTCCAAAACTGCAATGGCAACAAAAACACCTCGTCTCGTTGTTTGCGGTGGAAATGGCTTTCTTGGTATATCCCTGCCTCTGGCTACTTTAGCACCTTCACTGACAACCTTGCCTAGGTTCACGTATTTGCAGATCAGCCGTTTCCCGGGGTTGGATTGTAACTTCAATTAGGTAAATAAAGCTCCCAGAAAGCCTTTCTCGTACCTTCACTGATCCAGGCCGATCCCTTCCCCCCTTTTCAGTCGCTCTGGCGAGCCCAATTGGAACACAGCTTTCGGATCTCCGACACCCCCGGAATGGTCTAAGAAGGTGATCTGGGCCAAAGCAAACCTCTTGTGCCCTTCAGCCTATAAAGAGTACCTCAAGGATGCTACGGCAGTGGTTCATTCTATGGGCATCTTGCTGGAGGCTGACTATAAAGGAGCCTTGAGTGGAAAAGAAAATCCGATTACCGGTATTTGTAGGGCTTTCGACTCCGCCAAGGGGATCTCTAGGAATCCACTGAAGGAGGATGACGGCCCTGAAAGACTGCAACTGACATATGAGACGATGAATCGCGATTCCGGCAGGTAATCCAATCCTCCAGCACCCATCACATGCTAACATCCACCTAGCCATAACCCTTGCAGAAGAATCCATTGCGGCGGCTCCTGAAACTCTCTCCTCGTTCGTCTACATCTCTGCAGCAGACGGATCTATAGTTCTCCCTAGCCGCTACCTCTCTACAAAAAGAGAGGCTGAAGCAGCTATCTCCGCTCTCTCCAAGGCCGAGAAGCCGTTCCGTCCAATATTGCTCCGTCCAGGATTCCTATACGACCCCACCCGCCCGATCACCATGCCCTTGGCGGGGTTGATGGGTGTCACATCGGCAGTGAATTCACTTTTCAGCGGAAAGTTACCGCTATTGGGTGCTGCGGGGTATAAGCCGTTGAAGGTGGGGGTTGTAGCGGAGGCAGCTGTCGAAGCCATTGCTCGTGAGTCCGTCAAGGGTGTTGTAGAGGTCAAGGATATCGAGGAGTTGTACTCGAAGGCATGGAGGAGAGGGATGTTGTAGGTTTGAGGAAAGGCCTCTGGTGGCGTGACGCTAGCCCTTTGCTGTTTGGAGTAATTGGGAAGAATCGTCATGCGAGGGCGCCTGATATCCGCGTCCTATACGGTTAATTTCATACTATCATCTCCCCTCCACAGCTCGCAAAGTATGCCTTTTCTTTTCTTTCATTCCCTGCCACAGACCGAATATTCCATCAACCGAGAGCTCCCAAATATCCGCCGCGGGTCAAAGAATCCAGGACTATACAGGACCGCGGACCCCTAGTTCATATTTTGTCCACCCAATACCCTAAGAGGGGCTAGTCCGGTTTCCCTCCCACCTCCCCTAACAGGATACCATGCTCCCTATGATATCATATTTTACCAGGATCCAGGTAAAAATCTGGGTCATTGGTACCTCGCATCACCCTCATGGACATTTCTAGTTCCCCCCCCAGGACAAAAGGTGTTTCCCCACGGCCCTCATATCCGCCCGCCCACACATCTCCAACACCAAGCATAGCTCCCACTTATCCTAGGTCCATCGGGCAGCGCGTCGGGGCATCAAACCAAGCGTTCCTAAGCCCTAATATACGCTATGCCGATTCCCAAGATCCATCTATCCCATATAGGAGAGCCCCTCCAAAACCACGCTCTGCCTACCCCGTATCATATCCCCAAGGTGTCCGGGATGGCTTAGTTCCTGATCCGATATGCCCGAATGGCCGAGTGACCGCCGGTGACCGTTTCCCTTCCATCATTAAACATCATCAAACATCCAAAGCCATCGACTGCTGATATCTCAGAGTATCGCTGTCCTCGATGCCACTGCCGTTGCCTCCACCGCCACCACCACCACTACCATCACAATCGCACCCTCCGTATAGCATACCGGCATAACCAGACGAGACCCGTGGTGAAACCACACCTCCCCCCACCCCTGCCATAGTTTTCACAAGAATGAGAAAAAAGAGAAAGAGACCTGCGGGCACCACCCTCACTCTTATCTCAAGAATCACACAGACTCCGCTTTTTACTCCGCACGGACACGACAGCTTGATATGAAACCGAGCGCATCTCCACGTAGACAGGACAATCTGCCCACGGGGTGAAGAGAGATAGATCTTTGGCTGGTTATCTGGATATTACTCCGTCTATCTCTCTTTCTCTCCATCTATCTATCTACAGAACCCCTCTTCTCTGTGCGTTTCTGAAAATTCTATCACATCACAGATCTGAGTTACCTTTTGTCTCTATCTACGTGCGATGGACGAATTGGGTTTTCGTGGCTCTTGGGCGCCGGGGGTTAAGTGAGGAATGTTGGCCGGAAATATGATCATGGCGAGTCGGGATTATTCTTCTCTCTGATAGTTATGATTCTGATGATGGCGTTGGGGTTGGGGAAGTTTGGAGGCGGTGGTTACAGTGATTTACCCTTCATCGAGAGGCTTGGGTTGGTTAAGGGTTCAACCGGTGGCTGGAGATTCGCCCAAAGCCCGTTCCAATCACTGTAGGCTATTTGTTTCCGAAGTATCATTTCATTAACCAATCATGCCCAGAATCATAGAAGAGCAAAGGATTGGGAAGCAGTACTCTCGAGGGGTGATACTCGGATTTTGCAAGCACAAGCGGAGCTGGGGGGCTAGGAGGATAGGAGGATTGGAGGACTTCCAGATCAGATTCCGATAGAATCGGATCTCAATCCCTTACTTTTACCTTTCCTTCAGATAACCACGATATCATGAAACCGCCAACACTGTGGTTTCATCGAAAGTCCCAAACCCAACAAAAGAAGATCCCTTCCTTCCTCACCCCCAAAAAAGAAAAAGGAAAGACAGTCGACAAAAAAATCACCACGAAACCATCCTCGAACTTTTCCCCCCTCTTCTCAGCACAGCTCCGGACCGGTCCAATTCTCAACCAAACCCAGTCCAACAGCCACCACGACAATAAAAAAACCTTCTCGACGTTTCGAAGAACGTCAAGGGAAGAGAAAAGAAAAATAAATCAGCCCGTTCATTCCGATATCGCACCGTGCTCCAATCCTCGAGTACTCCGGTACGGAACCCATCTACGAGTGACGCACTATGACGATACGCCTAGTGATCAGGACTAACCCGACTCAGCATCGTATCGAACAAAAGCTCCATGCGCATGGGATATTTAACCAATCAAATACACAATCACAGGACAAGTAGGGTGGTGCAAAAACATAATTGAGATTCAGTCAAAGTTACCAGATCTTTGGGTACCTATTTAGTCGAGCTAAGTGCTGAAATTGACCAACGGGGAGCGTAGTAGGTACATAACCCCTTCTATCTCTCACGTTACCAATTCGATAGAGAGAAAAGCATTGGGGAACTTAACTAGCTGGCTACCCAGCCAACAATGGTAGTCTCACCGGCATGAGTACTTTTTTTCATTCGCAAAACGGATATAAAAAAATTCGAAAATCCGAACAGCTAAAAAAAAAAAAAGTATGGTAACATAACATGTATGTACAATTCATCAGGGCTAACTTTACTCTCTCTTTACTCCTACTTGCAACCAAGTAACCAATCAACTGCCTACGTCCACAGTGCCCGAGTGCAAAGAAAACACCTCCCATCATCATCGAGTCGATGGGTTCCAACACAGATGAACAAATCAACAAGGCACCCGCCCGACTGGGCCAGACCATTGAGTATCGCAAAGAGAGCGCGCACAATCGATCGATCGGCAAGGGGTAACCTACGGTAAGAAAGAAAAGAAAGGAAGGAAGGAAGGAACACCACCCAGAATCAGGGGGTATACATGAAATTGAAATCCATCGTGGGAAATTGGGTTCGGAGTTTTCCACATCAACAATCTGTATGCGGTCAGCTGGTGGTTCGTGTGTCACACGTACCCACGGTACCTATCGGGCCGTGAAGCACTGTACTTGAGTACTGTCAGGTGGAGTACCCCGCAATGCGGGCATGGGAGATCACTCGCTGGCAACGTCAATGGCGTCCACGCGAGAGGGGGAGTGGAAGAACGGAAAGAAGTGAGGTGAGGTGGTGATGGGACGAACAGGATAAGGTAGAGTGGAGAGTGGAGGACATGAGGGAGGGAGGGGAGGGTCAGAGGGTTGTTCGTTCGCTCGCTCGCTCCCTCACCTGAAGAGAAAGGTTGAAGAAAAGAAAAAAAGAAGTTCAATCAGATCAATTGATGAGCTGTTCTGTTCAGATGAAGGCAAGGACAAAGCTAAATTAGCCTACTTCTTTTTAAAACCTACGTACATACGTACACACTCAGCTCTACCCTTAATGCCTCGGATTTATGAAATTCGAAACGTCTTTGAGGATCGAACGAATGGTGGTTTGTTGATTCTGTGACTGGCTACGGTAGCTTGTCTGTCTGTCTGTCGCTTGCTCTTCTACTTTGTCAATCTGGATCTTTTTTTTTTCCCTCTCTTCCCCCTCCCTCCCCCTTCCAAGCGCATTCTACACTTTTTTCCTTTTTTTCCCTTTTTTCCTTTTTTCCCTTTTGACTTTCTCACAGCGCTCAGACCATCCCCGCTGCTTTAACGAGTCCACTCACGACGAGTTACTGGGTGGGAACGGACAGGTCATGACAAAGTTACCCAGGCGCGCGCGACCTTGCCAATAAGGGTTTTCCACCCCCGCACCCTCACACAACCAACCACCCACAACACCACCGTGCGACTACAGGCATGCTTCCCCACAACGGAATAATAAGCCACATTTACATCCTACTCGTAGGCGGCCTTTCTCACGGCCGCTCACTCGAACAGCGCGTATTCATACCTATTTCTGCCGGCCAGCCAATGGATCAACCAACCAGCCTATCCTATCCTTTCCTTCCTATCATATCAGCTCTTCCCCCCCCCCGCGTCCTCTCTTTTCCCGAACCCCGAACCCAAGCATTGAGATATTAACCAAGCAGAGGTAGACATTAGACTACAGTGCACCCAATCTTTCTTATGTCGCCCTCTCTCCCGACCGGGACTTTCATTGACGCTCTCCCACTTCTCCTTCTCATACTCCTATGATCCAATTCCTACCAGCTCGGGTTTCTCCACATGTATTCCCTCCGCCCCATAACGTCAGAAGTAAAGAGGAAAGGGGAGGGAGGGGAGTGAGCCCCCCCTTCCCGGTCTTCAAAATAAATGTTATAAATCCACCTGCACCAACTGCAAGCATGAGACGAGGATAGGTTAACATGCGCCCGGCAGGCAACAGGTAGCTACTGTCGCTAGGTACTCGTATCATAGGTAAGGTAAGGTAAGGTAGGTTAGGTTCGAGCGTAAACAAAGCGCCTGCATACCAATACATACACCACGGTCGAATAGCACCCGTGGATATCCACCCATCTCCATCCATCCATCCGTTTCTCATCCCCGCAAAGAACGGTACAATACAATACAACTACCACTAAGCTACATTTCCCACCCACCCCTCTTTCCCCTTTTCCTCAGGGTTCTCGTGTCATAAGTAAGCAACTTGGACAGCCAATCATAACAAACGGATCAAAATGGTGGCCTGTCCTTTGCAGCCTTTTATTAATTTATCTATCTATCCTCCTATCTGGCTGGCTGGAGTTAGGATAGCACTGTATGATGGGAAAGGGGGGGGGAGGGGAAGGAAGAAAGGGGGGGAGAGGGGGGGTTTCCGTGTTGTATGGCACTCGGATATGTATGAATGGGGATATCTGCGGTGATGGTGCAACCAGGGCGAATACTTTTTCAAAACAGATTGGTATTTTCATCCCAGTTACAATATGCACAACTACCTCATTGAATGACGGAGGTGGAGAGTTGAAGACAGTGTCTGCCTACTTGTACCATACCGGAAAGGGTACAATACTGGTTTCGGTGGTGTAGTACGGTAGGTTAGGCTTCAACTTCCTTTGTTTGGATTACCGTGTCTTCTTCACTCGACTCCGCTTTTTTTTCTTTCTTTTTGCAAAGGTGGTGGTGGTGGTGGTGGTGGTGGTGTTTTGTTTTTTTCACTTCCCTTCCTTGAGACTCCAAGGGTGGTATTTCTTTTACGGTACCGGAGGTGGAGATAGTCGGGTCTATCAGAGCACGGCAATGTACCGGTGTTGACTTCATTCCGCGCTTCGAGCACTGTACCGTGCCGTATCTATAATATATACTGTAACTCGAGCGCTGTTGATCAAACATGTGGTGCTAGGAGCGAATGAAAATGAGCCTCATATCATAATATATACTGTGATGAAATGCCGAAACCATAGACTAGAAAAGACAAAAGAGAAAGAAACAGGAAGCAGGAAGCAGGAAGCAGAGCTCTTCCCTCTCAACTTACCTACAGCACTTAACTTTCCCCATCCAGTAAAATGTAAATAATAATAATATCATACTAAACTTGTTTTTCTTTCTTTCTTTCTTTCCTTTTACTACACCGGTGTTCCCAGCTTCATTCAGCCGCTTACCGTATGATACCGCACCATTCTTCTCGCCCCCCCTCCCTCCCTTGCCTCCTTGCCTCCTGCCCGGTTATCAGACCATCCAGGTTCTTATCAATTCAAAAGAATACCGGTATGGCAGGAGTCCCAATTTATCCGTCAGGTTATGAGATGTGATACTGCACCATTCCACCACCACCACCATCATCATCACCACCACCACCACCGGGAACAACAACAACAAGCACTCGGCTCAACAACATTTTTGACGTAATCCACTTCCGGGTACTCGCCGTCGTTGTGCAATCCAACCCACTCAGCGAGCCAGCACCCGGCCCCAAGTACGTACAGTTATATACCGGTACCGTGCCGGTACTTGAAAATGGGATCCTCTATCTATCTCGTCATGTCTTACGGAAACCGGGAAAAGCGTAACATGATGAACCGCTACCGCTGAATGGAGCGATAGCCGGTAATCTAATCTACTCTACTTGTACCAACTAACTAAACTTACTATATACCGGTATTTATTTATGCTCGAGTCTTCTTTCCCTCTTTTTTTTTTACTGATACCGGTATGTACTACTGTACGAGTACGGTACATTGCTACCGGTATGTGAAGCAAGATAGGTTACGGTAATTAAAGAAAGAGAAGAGAAGGGAGAAAGAAAAATAATGATATTATGGATCACTTCATTCCCCCCCCCTACACACACACACACCCTCTACTACCAACGAACGGACCAACAAAAGGACACGGATATCAAGTCAAGATAAGCTATGATTCACCTCCTCCCCTCCCCCCGTGTCTCAAACTCCTTACCTGCTTGCCTTCCTCCCTCCCTCCCTCCCGTGCGCCTACGCAATGTAACACGAGGGAAAAAGCCAAACCCTCTTTCTTTCTTTCTTTCTTTCTTTCTTTCAAGCTGATGTCGCAATACACTATAATACTCCACTACCGGTACTTACTTTAAATACCTACCCCGGCGGGTACAGTAACTGCACTCAATGTTTCATTCAGGGGAAAATCCTCCCTCCCTCCCTCCCGGGAAATAAAAAATGGGAGCAGATATTTATGATATGATAAGTTGAAATCGTATGGTACGGTACAGTAGTTAATATATCAGATAAGGAAATAAATAAATAAATAAATAGATAAATAGATAAATGAGCGGGCGGCATGGATGGATGGATGGGAGATAGGTGGATTGATTGATGGGATGAAACAGTTGCCCTCCCTTATCAGGTAGATCCTCACCCCCTTCTGGCAAGGAAGGGGTGTAAGAAGAAAGAGAAAAAATCAAAAAAAATCATCCGAGCCTAAGATAACTGGTACATGCTTGGTTCGTGACGGTGATGATGATGGTGATGGTGATGATGATGATGATGATATTGTACTTTACTGTACAATACCGGTTGCCTGTGTATGTACTCGCGGTGTCGAAGCGTTTTTAAAAAAGACTGCTATTGCATACCACCAAAATTTGGCCTTTTTGCTAGGATCTCCGCCGTATGCAATAGCAGTCTTTTTTAAAAACGCTTCGACACCGCGAGTACTCGAGTATGTATGTGCGTACGGTACGCGGGGTAGAGCGTTAGTGCAGGCTATAATGTGCAGAGTAAGTAAGGTATATGCTGGTCAAGGGGTGAACGACTTTTTTGCGAAAAAACGCCCACGGGTGCACATTGCACAGACAGACTGCCGCGCCTGGTGGTATCAGGTGCGCGCGCACCCGTACGTACCGTGCAGTTGTTTTGTTTTGTTTATATTGTTTTTCAACGGCTACAGTGCAGGGAAACGAAATTCCAAGCAGCACTGTACAGTACGGTACATTCACGTATAATGCGAGGGGAGGGGAGGGAAAGGAAGGAAGAAAACGAATTCCGTAACATTATCGTGCCGGAGCGGAAACGTTCGAGTATTCGTACCGTAGTAGCAGACGTGGTATCGATTATGGACTGGGGGGGGACATAATCTATTTTGTTTATTTAGATATTCATTTATTGGGGCTCCCGCCCTAAATATCCAAACATGACAAAAGTAGTAATGATTATCGAACCGCGCACCTATCGGCGCAATTCAGTAGACCAGCGAATCCCGGGCGGAGAAGAAACGGGGACGGACCCCGGATGGGAGAGAGGGAGGTATTGTGTGTACGTATATCAGCCTATTACCCGTATGCGATACCGAATGAAGCGGCTGCGTGATAATAATAGGCTGGTATTCGAGGAAGAGAGGAGGTGGTATGCAAAACGCTGTGCTTGGTTCTCATATGGTGCGCTATATAAGGCAGATAGATAGCATTGGTATGATACTCATACTGGCACTCGTATAGACAGAACTAGAATTCATCACCCTTGGAATGAATAGATGAATGAATGGAAGGATAAACCCCTCAACATCCAAAGAACAAGATGGTGGAAGCGAACTAAGAAGGGAGAATGAAAAATTTGAAAAATTTCAACGAATCAAAACAAAACAACGACAGAAACGTCCATTGGCCAACTTCTGCGGCGAAGGCAGATATAGATGCCTTATCAAAAAGGGAAAGAAAAAATGCAAAAGGGCATTTCGGAGAAATGATATATCCGACAAAGAGAGGAACCGGCTCAAGTTGTAAGAACTGTTTCTGAAAGAATGACAAGAACGAAAAAGATAAAAAGGAAAAAAGAAAGATATAAAAAAAGGAGTCGCGACACAACATAAAAAGTGTATTCTCTTTGCAAGGGTCCAAGGGAGCATTATGATAGCAGTAAATCATTTATTGCATGGCACACCAAAGCGGCCTGCTGTAAGTATGCACAAGATTGGAGCAGATTTCGAATCTTATCTGCACGTTTGTATTGCCGGAATCCTTGTATCATATCTCACTAGGCAGCATATTCAGCTTTTCCTCTCACCCTCCCTTCTCCCCTTGCGCACGCGGTCCCTCCCCTCGTCTCTGTTGGAGCTAGATATATACCCTTTCACATTCCGCCCTTGCCCTGCTGCTGCTGCCGCGCCAGAGCCTGCTCAATAACCCCCTTGCTAATCCCCGGCAACTCACTTGCTCCGTTAGTATCCTTGACCACCGAATAACGGATAGGTGGATCCATGACGCCAGGCCATATGTCGACCGGCAAGAGGTGACCCCGTTCCTCCTTGAATGCCTCTCTATCTGCCAGATCATCTGCAAGACACCAAAAAACTGCCGTCAGTTCCACACAAAATCTCGGGATTCGGGATATGAGAGGAAAAGAAAAAAAAGAGCTGCAAGGGCGATAAGATCTAAAACACCAATCAGACATGGGAGGGTGTGTGGCTAGTGACAAAAAAGTAAAAAAAGCAGCAAAGAGATAGGATGCAGGTTCCAGGGCAGGTAAAAAGAGGAAATTCACCATCGTAGAGCACTTGTAGCTTCTTCATAGCATCTCGAATGATAGTCTCCATTCGGACAGAAATGCCTTTCCTTCTGCCGACCTCTATTACCATAGCATCGTAGGCGCTTATGAAGCCTTCGTAGAATTCACCCAACTGCCAGAGTTCATCCAATCTATCCTCCATGCCCCTTGCATACCCTTCCTGCTGTGTCTCAAATTCCCGCATGCGTTCCACATACGAGCCTAGATTTACCTGGAACTGTTCAAAAAGCGCAAATGTAGCGTAGGTATTATGGCGTAACATGTTCAGTTCCTCGAGTTGCCCCAAGACGTGTGATTGAATGTTTTCCATATCATTATATCTTTCTTTCAATTCGGTGACGACATCGTCCACTTCCAATGCGTCTTTCTCAAGAACCCTGTACATCTCTTGTTTCTCTTCTGGTGACATACTCTCCGCCATACCTATCATTCCACCTTCTTGATTATGATTTGTAGTGGGCTCAGACTGCTTTAGTGCCTCACAACAACGATCATAATGTCGGGTCAAAGCTTCGAGTAGCCCTGCCATAGCCCCCGCCTGCTCTTCTAGGGCGTGTATCTGGGGCCTTATGGATTCACTAGTGATTCGCCCGCCCTGCGCATTATTGGATGCGAACTCTGTAAGGTTGTTGATCGCCGTATCGAGCTCTGAGATATCCCCACTAAACTCAGTTAAAGACGTCAACAGCTCGTCGTGAGATTCCTAGGTGACGAGCGCTCGCTTTAGTAAGCCAATGATGTCGAAGGGGAAGGAAATTGCATAATAGAGGGAAAGAGTGATTGGATGCATCTTTGTGCACCCTGTAAAAGTCAGAGATCGGTGCATCCACATACCTGCACTTGGTCGATCAAATGCCGCAATCTTGACTTAAGGTTCTCAATCCCCTCATCGTCGACAAAATCATGCAATGTCCGAGGCCTTGTTGTCGTTGGAGTGGATTCTTCGCCTTCCGGATTACTTGGAGGATTGAATGCGGGATCAACCACTGACTTCCGGAGCACCCCCAGTGTTTGATTGAGCCTAGCATCGGCATTATCTAGGTCTGCAACAATTTTCTATACAGCCATTACGGCCTGAGTCAGCCTTGTGACACCCGATCTAAGGTTAAAGTAAAAAAACGAAACACCACTCTTTCGTCATCCGCAATGAAGATGAGCAATGGCCATGCAAACCATCACTCCCCAATCCAAGAAACTTATCACCCCACTCAATCCCTGCAACCGAGGACAGAAAAAGGATGATAACAATACAAAACTCTCCTAGACAGCCAATCTAGGGCGAACCGCGGCGCCCCCATAAACGACAGATAGCAAAAAAAGAGAAAAGAAAAAGAAAGAAGGTTGGACAAACCTCGAAATCGCTCTTGGAAGCTTCCCGAACCGAGTGCATCATCTTGTTCACCCTGATAGCAATCAAGAGCTGGTCTTGCAAAGCGTTTCGTAAGAAGAGACATTTTGAAGAGATAATGGCCGCTTCCTGCAAGGCCCCTCTTGCGGAATCCACCAAGGAGTTTGCGCGAGCACACAAGGCCACGGAGGCCAAAGAACGTTTAGCATCGAGAAACCAGTTCGTCAGATCCACAGACTGGGGGGAAGCTCCTGCAGCTCCAACCGCTGCCTGAGAGGCGGAAACGGGCAAGGACTGGGGGGATGGCGACGATGGCGACATGATGGTCGATTATGAGCAGCAGAGTACCTTACGGCCGAGAAAAGAGGTAGGGGTTCGTTGGCTCTGTATGGTCTGCAAGAGGAGATGATGATGACTTCTTTTTCCTCGGACTATGGAGTTCGCTCAAGATCTCTCGTGGATGTTTATAGCTCAATAGCTTCAGGAGAGTCAGCACAGAACCTTTCGTGTGATTTTTTCTTCTTTTCCTTGAATAAAGTATAACTTGAGATAGCTCTCGATTGAAGCTTAGCTAGCTAAATTAATTGTATTGAGGCTGTAACGATCCTTGCATGGAGAGGAGGGAGGTAGTGGGTAAAAAGGTCCTGATGGGAGATAGACTCCGAGATACAAACAAGGCGGGGAGAGCTGGACACGGTAAATTGTACGAGATTTTTATTATTTTTTAATTCTCCGCCGTGGGTTCTTACTCGTCTCGTTTATCGGATTCCCCAGAGCTCCGAGAATGTTGTACTTATCTTTCCCGTTCGGGGACGTCGAGATGAGGATTTTGTCCAGAAAAGAAGTTCCTGTAGCGAATGGTGCAATCGCCGTCAAAATGATGAGAACCTTCGAGGTAACGCTCCCAGCCTGCAAAGAGAAAACCTAACCCAGCCAAGCTGTGCTCCACTTCGTTAAAAACTCAACACCGGGCCACGACTCAAGCTTTCTGAAGAAGACGTATGATATTACAGGGTGATAATTCTTCCCTCCAGATATCGTCTCCCTTCGTCTTCATCCTCCGACAAAAGCGACATCTGCTCTTCTCTTCTCTCTTCTCTCTTCCCTTGCAACACGTTGTTGACAGGGCGGGATAGCAGTCATCTTTATCACATCTTGCTTTTCTCTGCCCCCCACCAAAAAAGCGTCGCAGGGACCAACCACCACCCACTCCTTCCAAGCGATCTCATAACGTCGCACAACCCTGGTTGGGCGCCACAATCCAGCTCTTCACTTGACAAAATGACGGTGCACACCCCATCCTCCACCGCACCTCCAAAACTGCTACCGCCACGACTCTCCTCACCTCTCACGCGCACTCCCACACCACTGTCCCTGAAAAACGCTTGCGAAGACTTCAGCGCTCCTACGCCCTCTAAAAAGCGAAAAATTTCCTCCATTTTCAATTCTGATACCTGCACCGGGGAGATGGGCGAGAGTGAGCCAGAGCTTTTTGCCCCTGCTATACCAGCGGATACAGCCGAGAACGTTAAAAAGGGCGTCGGACCTTTTTTGTCGAAGCACATCCCGGAACAATACGCGCCTCAGGGACCGCGTGGTCAGCAGGATACACAGCAAGATGAATCCGAGAAGGGCAACACAAAGTATTGTTATCGGCATAGGCCCGATATCAAATGTAGACGGCGGGCAGACGAACCTACTATGGAACAGTTGCAAAAGGTATAAATAAAAATATCAATGGGTCTTTTTTGGACCTGAGAGCGAAGGAAGATTTGAGCTAATCGCACAAAAAGCAAATGGAAACACTGCCCACTGCGGACCAGCAAGCAATTTCGCACGTTTGGTCGTTATTCTCCGCTGCGCCGGCAACCCATAGGAACATGATGCTACAAGGAATCCTAGCACAATGCTGCTTTCCTCAACTTTCCTTTATATCTGCTGCCCTTAGCACCTTAATCCGCATCGACTTCTTGACCGCACTTCCTCCCGAAATCGCTTTCAAAATTTTATGTTATTTGGACACTGCATCTCTATGTAAGGCTGCGCAAGTCAGTCACCGATGGAGAATGCTAGCAGATGATGACGTCGTATGGCACAAGATGTGCGAACAGCATATCGATAGGAAGTGTGACAAGTGCGGATGGGGGCTACCTTTACTGGAGAGGAAGAGATTAAGGGCGACGAAAAGGCAAATGGAATTAAGAGCAAGGGAACCTGGCTTGATATTTACGGCTAGTATCACTGTCGGGACAAGCCTGCTCAATATTCACGGGAAACGCTCAACGGACAACGGTTCTGAGGATGTTGAAATGACGCCGAGCTCGCCGGCGAAGCGACCTTGTCAGCGCCCCGAATCCGAAGCCGTGCCTCCCCCATCAAAAACCCGTCCTTGGAAAGATGTTTACTCAGAACGATATAAGGTGGAATCGAACTGGCGTCGGGGAAGGTGTACTAAGAAGGTCTTCCAGGGCCATTCAGACGGAATAATGTGCCTACAATTCGACGACAACATGCTCGCGACCGGCTCCTACGATCGCACTATCAAGATCTGGGACATCGAGAGTGGGCAAGAGATCCGAACCCTGGTGGGACACGATCTGGGGGTCCGTGCGCTGATGTTCGATGATCAAAAGCTTATTTCGGGCTCTCTCGATAAAAGCCTAAAAATATGGAATTGGCGAACAGGTGAATGCATATCAACATTGCGGGGTCACGCAGCCGGCGTGATATGTGTCCACTTTAATGAGAATCTGCTCGCATCCGGTTCCATAGACAAGACCATCAAGATATGGAATTTTGCCGATAAGAGCTGCTTCGCGCTTAAGGGGCATACAGACTGGGTCAATTCGGTGCGACTGGACTCCGGTTCCAGGACAATTTTCTCCGCATCAGACGACCAGACAGTAAGAATGTGGGATCTCGATACAAAGGCATGCATAAGGGTATTCGAAGGGCATGTTGGCCATGTCCAGCAGGTGATACCTCTACAACTTCTAAACCATCAATCCCAGAGAGGAGGAGGGGCGGCGGCAGAAGGAGAAGATTCCTCTTCTTCTCTGGCAAAACCCCAGATCCCCCCATCACACCACCACCCCACCCACCCATTGGAAGAGTACCGAGAAGCAAGCGTCTCGGATCTGCCTGACCGGCCCCGCGCTCGCGCGCCTCCACCGAAGCAGATGATCACGGCCGCGCTCGATTCCCAAGTCAAGTTCTGGGACGTTGCCACGGGAAAATGCACCAAGACGCTGTTTGGCCACGTCGAAGGCGTGTGGGCCCTGGCTGCAGACTCCCTCCGAGTAATATCAGGTGCACAGGATCGAATGGTGAAGGTCTGGGATGTCCGCACAGGCCGCTGTCAGCGCACCATCACCGGCCACTCTGGCCCCGTGACGTGCGTCGGTCTGAGCGACTCCAAGATGGTTACCGGCGGGGAGGATGGCGAAGCTAGACTATACTGCTTCAAGAGCGAGGGCAGCAGCGCCAAGGGCTGGACCACCCCACCTGAGATGGTCGGCAGCAGTGATTCTGGCAGCGCCATTGCGTACTCTGACGGTCAGGCCGAGGATTATTATGATGGTAATGAAAACTCTGGGTAATGGATGGATTTGATTCGATCACGACCTCTCCTCCTCCTCCAGGCACAACACCTGAACCACCCCGACCCGTCGACACTCAGTCGTCACCTTAAGCGCCATCCATCTCCGTATTTTCCCATTCTCTTTTGTCCAAAGAGGGGCCATTCTCATTAGCATTGCTATTATTTCTCATTATTCTTTGCGCGGTTTAATTTCCCTCTTCCCTTTCTGTCGTCGATCCGCCCGCTTCCCTTCTTCCATCCCACTTTATTGCATCTCCACCGGCACACAAGAGAGCAAAGGGGACTCGCCCATCATCGACAGGGTAGTTGCCACGGTTATTGATCCTTTTCCCATTATATCCTCTAGAGTCGAGGTATTGATTATTCTCCTTTATTGCTTTTTGGCGGCGGAAAATGGGATTTTTCAGGTTTTGTTTTGTTCGGGCTTCTATCCATCCAGTGAGCAATGTTTATATTGAAATTGTTTTTTTCTCCCTTCCTGTCTCTTATCTTCTCCACCCATACCTTCAAAACAAAAACACGCTTGATTAGAATTCCCTCTCTTTCTCCTCGAGGCGCATGGGGTTTCTTGTGTGGGGTTTATTTATTTATTTTATTGTTGCACGGTATGATGTTCGTACATGACATGACAGACTTGAGGTATGATAGACAAATTCCCAATAGGCTCGTTTCTATCGTAATCTGCATCTCTCCCTCTCTCTTTATTTATTCCTCTTTTTGAATAGAAATAAATTATCCACCGCCCTGTCCCCTCATGAGGCTTCAATTCCTTGTTCATGTCATCTTCCAGTAATGCGCGGGGTGCATAAAGTGGAATGCAGGTGAGATCGCTATGAGAAGGAGTTACTGTATATACCCATGTTTTTTTTTTGGAGGGGGGGGCTCCTGTTCTTTTTTAGGAGTGTTTTTTATATGTGTGATGTGATGGTTCAATCCAACTCAGTTCATTCAGGTAAGGTTCGTATGACGAGCAGTATTATTATTTTCTCCTTCCTTCCTTCCTTCCCTTCTTCCCTTTTGCCCTGCCAGGTTCATCGGAAAGCGCCAGAGGGGGGTCCCTGCATGAGGTTTTTTTATTTTATTTTTTAATTCGGCTCCTTCTTTATTTTTGTTGATTTGATGCTGTCGGTTCCCTCTCGGTTTGGTCTATTCTTCATCTTTAATTTTTTTCCCTCCCTCTTTCTTTCTTTCTTTCTTTCCTTTTTCCCCACAGCGTTATCCCCCCAGCCATGCCCCCGGTTTACTTTTTTCGCGGCAAGGAACTAAACATTCAGCCTTCCTCTGCTCCACTGGTCGACAAGCGGGATCACCCGCCAAATCAGGACTGGCATCGTGAATGTGAGGCCCGGTTGGTTATTGTAAGCTGGTTCGCTGGGCAGTGTTGAATTGGTTGGCTGGCCGACTGACTGACTGGCTGGCTGTACTTGTATGTATGCATGTCCAGCCAGAAGAGCTACGGTACGAGTCGAAAGAAATGGCCAAAAAGTAAATATAAAAAAAAAAGGTTGAGAGAGAGAGAGAGAGAGAGAGAGAAAAGGAACAGCGAAGCACAGCCCAGCTGTGCTTTTCCAGGAATCCCATACGGTAAAGGAGAAAAGAGAGATGGCGAAAAAAACTGATGGGAGGATGAGGCGAATTGTCTTTTGCTTCTTTCATTCCCCCAATGGAAAAAGAGAAAAAAATTCACTGCCGTTTCATTCGTCCTCAACCAATTTTGTGTGTTGGTAGAACTATCGGTATTGATAGTCTGATGAAGGTCAAGATTGTAATTTGGCCATCCGGCTCATCTTAGCAAAAAAAAGGAAAGAAAGAAGGAAAAGAAAGAAAGAAAGCCCAGTGGCCCCTTGCTTTGGACCGAGGTTCAACTCTCTATTTTCTCTGTTGTTGCCCCGGCACTGCACCGTATCTGTGCCGTAGGTTATTGAGTGAGATCCTCTCAACCCCACAGTCGTACGAGACGAGACCCCAACTGCAAGGCAACACAACAATAACAACCACAAGGGGAGAGGCAAGGAGGGAAGGAAGGAAGGATGCACCCTGTTGTACCCGAGACCTAGACACACAGTTACTGTAGGAAAGAAGTGAAGAAAAAAAGTGGGAACCTCAAGTTCATAGGCACGCCAGCCAAACTGATACAGTATCCCATTCCGTAGGTCAATTCAATTCAATCCACTTCAATTCAATTCAGATCGTCCACCCCCCTACGGATCGGACTGCCTACCGGCATCCATAGGTGTAAGCATTGAATCAGAGTGGGTGTGGTGGGGGGAAGGGGAATGTGAAGAGGGGGGGAATAGGAATAGGTACCTCGTGAGTATCCTCGCTGCGGAATAGTGATGATAATCTACAAACGGTTGACATGGAAATTTGAATCTCCACCAAAACCTTTCAAAAAGTGAGACAAAGGGGGGCTGGTGGATGCCGAGGGGGGGGGATATAGAATTAGAAGTACTCCTACAAGCATGAGTAGCACATACTCGAGTATATGATAATAGAAAACGGAAATAGAAGGGGAAGAAGTAGAAGAAGGGTTTTTGTTTGGTATTACATAGTTGAAAAAGGTAAGGTACGCTTCGTACTACCACCACACACACACAAACATGGGGGGATGAGGCGAGCATGCCCGCGGTTTCCACTGAAACAAAAAGGGAAACTTTCCCAGAGGGAGAGAAGAAGAAGAAGAAGAAACCGAATGTGCAGGTAGTTTTTAGGAAACATCCTATCACAGACATTCCTTTCTCACATCGCAAACCCAGAATCCAAAACCGCCTCTTCCAAAACCTACTAACCTCCCGCTCCCCCGCTGCAGGATCCTGACTGTATCGTATCGTACTAGATCCCGCGTCGTGGTACCGTAGTTCCAACCCCAAGGAAAAAACGTTTCCCTCACAAATTTACAATCCAGGGTATGATAGAATAGAAAGGAAAAAAAGAAAAAAAAAGAAAAAAAAAGAGATTTCCCGGGATTTGTTTAGTTCCAACTCAAATCTTGGAACCAAATTTATTTTTTCTTCCCTGTTGTGTGCGTGTGTGTGTGTGTGTTTGACCGTTTCCTCCTTGGGCATCCTCTGGTTTGTCAATTGCGCTTTCTTTTCGTTTCGACATACCGGATCGTAGCCCTGCTCTTGGTACTTGTATATATTATAAAAAAGTAAACACGAGGATTTTACTTTTTTTCTTACTTTTTTCCTTTGCTCTCCCAACCAATTCGCCTCCGCTCGCTCATCCATCGGAAATAGGGCACGTACTGTGCTAATTCCAGATACCTGTAATAAATATGTTTCCGGGACTCACGTTCCGCATTGTGTGCGACGATGACTGCTGGTCGGAATTATAACGCGGGGTGGTGGTGGTGGTGGTATGTGGCGGTGCAACAGTTGCAACTTCTATTCCCGAGTTCGCTCGCGCATGCTGAGAAGTCCACCTCACTTCCCTCCTGTGGGGGTTTTGTTGGGAGGGGCAAAGGGGAAGAAAGGAAGATGGTCAGGCAGAGAACACACACAAGTACCTCCAAGCCCGGTATCCAGTCAAAAAGGAACATGAAATTCCCCAAAGGCAAAAGTTACGTAAGATTCTCCGAGACCCCAAGAGTCCGGTAGACTGTTACCGGTTACTTACTACGATAACCGGTCCACTAGAGGGAACAACAGGCGAACAACGAAGAAGAAAAAAACACGGCCCCTCGCCACAGATCGTCAGTCCATCGGCTAGTTCTTTATTATTATTCCGAAAAATCAATGCGTTCCGTTATCGTTCGTCAGCTCAAAGAAAATAAAAGAAAATAAAAGAAAAGGAGAAAGAGAAAAAAAGCAGCACGATGGTGATGATGATGATGCCTTCTCCCACCACCACCAAAAACCCCCCGTGTCCTCCCGAAGGGACGAATTGAATCTCGTACTTTCCGACGGTGACAATTATTGGAGGAAGAAGCAAAAGTGAAAAAAAATAAAAAATGGTTGAATCCCAAAACCGCCCAATCAATTCCCTTAGCGCTAGATTACGGGCGTCTAAGTATCTTTTTCTTCCTTTTTTTTTTGTTCCCTTTTTTCTCTTCTGCCTGACTGCCTGACTACCTGCCTGCCTCCTCCCTCCCTCCACGAAACTACTGTAAGCCCTTTTCCCGAACATCGGCATTCCACGAGCACGATCAATTAATTTCGCAAATTATTCGTTTTACGAATTGGTCTGCTACGGGTACCTTACATGTGGTTTCCTTTTTGCGAACCAGCAATTCGTTGCGAATGACCTGAAATAAATATATTTATCTATTACAAATAGTCAGTTAGCTATTAATTATAATTTCAATCAATTGACCAAGTCCAAGTAAGCAATTGCGTTCTCCGGTATATATACGGTAGGTAATCCAGACTACGGTAACTAGTTATCGTGAAAGAGAAAGAATAAATAAAAATAAGAATATTTTGATACGATACCGGCGCGGCAGGACCATGGCCATGCTGTCCTTTCTCCAACGGGTTTGATGATGATGATGACAACAATTAAGTTCCAAGTCCAAGTTTAACAACGCACCAGGTCATTCCCGCAACTTGACCCCGAAAAGAAAAGAAAAGAAAAGAAAAAAAGCTACAAGTGCAAAGTATCGTATAATAAGTTACAGTTACGGTATGTATGTACACAGCGTAAAGTTTTGAATAAGGGGAAAGTTGCAAATATGGGGAGAAAAAAAAGTCCAGCACATACCCCCCCCCCCCCCTTCCCCTTCCCACTTCCTTTACCCCATTTCCTAAAAGCCGTCACAAGCTTCTCGACGTGTTGTAGCAGGAGAGGATGAGAAAGGTATCATATGAAAGGGGGGGCGTTAGTGGGTTAGAGGAGACGACGAGAGAGAGAGAGACTAGGGTAGAGGGGGGAGGAGGAGGAGGCGTGGTGCGTGCGTTTCTGCATGCATTTTTGCTGCTTGCTTGCTCTCACCTTTCCTGCCTCAACCTTTTCCATTCGTTGCTGCTCTGGGTTGTCCGTGCGTGCGTGCTCTGCTCAGCAAGCTTGAGAGTGGATTGGTACGGTGCGTGCCGTGGTGGTCTAAGGAAGACCTTACCAGTATCGTAGCTCCTATGCACCGTACGTGCACCGGAAGTATCATAAGGCCAGCGACTCTGGATTAACACAAGCCACCACCGCCACCACCATCAAACATCTTGCACCCAAAGGCTCGGCGGGGATATCGGGATGCCGGTAAGTAGGTACAGCATCCCACCGCAGGCTCCCTTCACAGTGTCACCACCATCGTCATCATCACCATCATCCTACAGTACTCGTACAAAGCCCCAACCCCAACTCGGTACTTACTGTATTCCTGCATCAATGCTTCCCTCCTCCTCCCCCATTCGCCCCCACAATTCCTCCCTACTGTACTCGTGCCTTCAACTCCTTCCTTCCTTCCTTCCTTCCTTCCCCCTTCCAATACGCCACAGCACCCCAATCATGCACAATTCCATCATCCCATTCCCCTTCCCAATCCCCCATTCGCCCAGGCAGCCAGCCAGCAAAAAAACCAATTGCATTACTATGGTTAGCGGTAAATTATTGGGTAGGTCAACGTATGATGGAGCAGAGCAGGATTTAGAACTCTCTCCCCTTCCCAAACTGCAAACTGTAACTGTACAAGATCGGGACCATCCATCACGACCGGACCACCC
>Ga0307509_10003807_pt1 | contig 22366 bp, 19 predicted proteins | sample 10_EM_MG_FD_202245 | JGI IMG/M metagenome (GOLD analysis project Ga0307509, IMG submission 202245) | Populus trichocarpa ectomycorrhiza microbial communities from riparian zone in the Pacific Northwest, United States - 10_EM | ecosystem: Host-associated > Plants > Roots > Unclassified | place... | reverse complement strand
AGTGACCTACCCCCCCCCCCCCCCAGATACCCCCCGGGCAAGTAGGCTTTCCGGGGAGTGTGTATTATATAATGTGAACCAGTAGATCGTGTAAGACACTAGACATAAGTGTGACCACGGCCCTTTCCGGGCCAGGTCTCCCAGAAACCCTGCTGCAGAGCTGTTGCTGAGGTTGAAAGGTTTTAGAGGTGATACTAAATGGCACGGCCTTTTAGCCTCCTTGCGCACCCTTGGCGACGCCCCGGGATCCACCGCAGGGACATGTAGGTGTTTACGAGTACAGCATCTCGTATGTGCATATACCTAATCTTAGCGTCATTGTCAAGAAGATTTACCCCGGGAATATGACAGCTTTCAAAAGCAGTTCCCGGTACCTCATAGGGGGTGGAATTTCGGTCGAATCAGATCGTGGAGGCTCTGAAGCGCGGCCACTCAAAACTCACCCCAAAACTGTCGAGCTTTCGAGTGACTCTTTATGAACCAAATATCACACAGAGCAGAGCAATACATCACTTCCAATATAATAAATTTGTATCCCACATCACACTCCATCCCTCATTTAGCCCATCCCGCCTACCCACCCTAGCCCATCCACCGATTCATCCATTGTGATCCACGAAGGGAACCTCTAGCCCGAAAGAAAAAGGCTAGGCCAAAAAAAGAAACAAAAAGAGACTACAAAGACCTATATGATAACAATAAATAAACAGATAAACAAACAGGATGGGAGACTAAAATACCTGGTTACTTGCTCGCCAGGTCAAGCACATATCGCAGCACAAGCAGGTATTTCAAGTGGGGAGGAAATAAACAGAATAGGAAACAAAAGCATGGGTTGACAAGAAAGTGAAGAAAGAAAGAAAAATGGATCCGGAGTTAGAGCTAGAGGAAGGATGTCCCGACTTTGTTATTTAACAAAAAACGAGAAGGAACAAAAATGTTGAAAAAGATCGATAAGTATGAGGGAGAGAACACGGCAATGAGAGAGAAGATAGGAAAGAAAGAAGGTGATTATTTTGTTGGAAGGAAATTCGTGGCTAGCTACTGATGAAACGAGTGATATATGTAAGGGGAGGACAAAGTAAGGTAAGGTCCGAGAAAATATGGGGATACAGCGTGAATATATCAGGTGCGAGAAGGGTAGACTTGAAGAGGGAATAAGTTTAGTGAAATTCTTCCATCTATACTCGTGCCTTCGCAAAATAGAAAACTAAGAAAAAGACCAACTAAATGCTCGCTCAACTCCGATTGACAAGAAACCGAGAAGAAAAACGTAACCAGGCTGACACCCATCGCTCGAGCAAGGGCAGGGGAAACGGGGAAATGGGAAACTAGGAAGAAAAAGCGACGGGAAAAGCCATTAGGTATGTATACTGAAACAAAAGCTCTTTAGTAGTGCCCATAAGCCCTACCAGAGGACCAATAGAGTTCCTTAATCGTATTAGCCAGCAATAAATTTCCACAGCAATCCCTCTTGGACCCAGGCTTTAGATATTTCGGGTGTTATCCAGTCAAAGCATAGCCCCATCTTTCACCATAGGACTGACTGGCTGGATACTCGGCAATTTCAGATCCAACTTGTCGGTACTACTACCGCCGTCTGGTGTGAGCGCAGGAGGTTGAGTATCCACTGCTAAACTGAACTCCGATGCTGGACTCCTGGGTGGACGACCTATTTCCACTTGCAGACTTGATTGGTCAGGATCTTTGTATTTCCCTCCCTCATTGTAAGCCCCTGGTAACAGTTCTTGCGGTAATGGCGGAGAAGGTTGAGATTTTCCCTCCTTCCGCTCCTTCGAATCCTTACTTGATCCCCCTTTACGACGTCCGACCCGACTGAGAGACCTAGCAAGGGATCTAGGTTCTGGTGATGGTGTCTTTTGAGGTCGGACATTAGAAGGATTCGATGGATAGCGGTCAACATTGGTTTGGCTGGTCGACCGCGACTCGGGTGCTGAGGAAGCGTCGTGGTATTGGCTTTGACCGGAAGAGGCAGTTGAGGGCTGCCGACTCGGGATAACCTTCCCGTACTCTTCCTCTTCCGTCTTGCATCCAGCCCAACACTCATCCCAGCTACCGACAAGCCAATTGAAGCAAAATCGGTCAATTCTAAGAGTGGAGCAGAATATCATGCCGAGATTAGCAAGGTTCATTTTGTTTACATCAGAAGCGCTGCAAACGGCACTTAGATGAGAAAAGAGATAGCGCAGTAGGTAGTAATTCTAGGTTATATTTGTTAGACATCTATCCTCAAGACAGATAGCCGGTTGAGCGGGCAAGGGAGACGACTCACATAGGGAGGTAGCTGTGAAAGTTCGTCGATGAATGCCTGAGGCGGTTTTGGAGCATCAGTTTGATCCTTACACTTTTCATATACCCGCTTTTGAACCTCCGGGGGGAGTACAGCCTCGGGCACTATTAAGGTATGTTAACGGGAATCAGCCAGAATAGATGTACCGCTAGCGTATACTCACATGATCGGAACCATCCCTTGAGTAAAGATGATACAGTGTGGAGGTCATCGGGAGGATTGTCAAAAAGATCCACGTCATGGTCTGAAGGAAGTGGTTAGCCTTGAAGTGTTAAGGGGTTTGAAAGCATACGTATTTTGAACTGTGCCCTTAAATCGTCCACAACAGATGTGCTCCCTGAGATTCGATAAATTCCGAGCTCGGGTGGGCCGTGTACATTGAGGTACCTAAAGTTCAATATTAGCAGCCATCTCTCCATCTTCGCATGGTAATCCAGGCAACCGGGAGACGTACTGGAGACATCGATATGCCAAAGCGGGCATCCAATACGCTGCATCGGCAGGACCCTTCCTCTCTTTCACAATCCTAGTCCGCTGGACGGCTTCCCGTAAATCCATACCGAAAACATCGATGTCATTGCTAGAATCCCTAAGGCTTGCATTGCCCCCGCCAGAATAAGGTGAACCGATCGGCCCAGAACGACTATTTCCCTCCTTCCCCCTCTTAAATTTACCCCAAGCCTCATGTCCTTTTTTTCCCAGAAATTTAGCAGCCCCCAGTCCACCAGATTGAATTTGCTCTCTCCCTTTCTTGACTATGCTCAATAAACTTCCCCCCTCAGCCGATGCGGAGCGTTGCGGTGCCGGCCGATCAGGTAAAGGAGGCGGATTATCCGAGCCACAGGGAGATGAAGCAGGATGCGAATTAAGCTTTGTGAGGCCCCCATGATTTGATGCATCGGAGCTCTGGGACTTGAACGACGATTTTGTCGAAGATTTTGATGCCAACTTTACTCGAGGAGCCTTCATTGTTGTAGAAGGTGAGGCAGATTTGGTGGGTGGAGCCCAATTATCGGTAATCCGCGAAATCGCGGTAGCAGTATTAAGAGCAACCGGCGCCATGTCAGATTTTCCACTGGTCAGTTGTCTCTGCAGAAGCTTCCTTCTTGGGGCCACCTGGTTGGTCGGTGACTGTGATTTTTGAGTGGACGTATCCTTGGGAGGAGCTCGGGGTGGACAGTCAGTTTCGAGCGATTCCCTTTGCCGTATCTCGTCCTGCTTTGCCGCCACCTTCGCGAGTGTAGCGGCTGTCGTCTTGTGACCTTCGTGGAGATGTTTCCCTTTAATAAAGCTACCGTTGGTCCCAGAAACGGGCTTTGGATCTTTTTTCCCCATGATACCCGGCTGGGAATGGCAGAGAAATAGGATTATTTTTGGCCTCGCTGCGGCTTATGAAATAAACGCGGCGATTGGAACGAGGCCCCTAGCTCCACGTCACGGGCAAACTGAATAAGACGCAGGCAGGCCCCCTTGCTAAAATTTTTTTTCCCCCTCGTGTTTTGCAGTCGAATCGATCCGAAGCCGGCGACTTGCGCTGACGGAGTAGTTGTTCTGGTTTGGGTGGGTGGGTGGGTGGGATGGTTGGGTTTTTGGGGTTCAATGGATTTCTTGGCCCAGCAACAGCACGGATGCGTGTAAAGTGGGCTGGTTGGTGGTTGGCTAGCTTGCTGCTCTGCTCGTTTGCGTCTGCGGAGGGAGCGGTTGGTGGTTGAATAGAAGTGGGAGACCTGCAACCAGCAATGATTCGAGAAGTGAACCGCAGAGACACAAACAAACAAACCAAAGCTGCGAAGGCTTCTCTCTCTCGTTCCTTCCTTCAATAGAGAGAGGGAGGGACGCGTGGGTAGGAGTAGATACTCACGCAACACAGAAGGTGAAGGTGAAGATGGTGAAAGGGAGAAAGTGCCGTAGCTCAGAGTATCGGGTGCCACATGAATGGGCAAAGCAGCGCACAGAGGATAGAATGAGGAGAAAAGAGTTGTCAGTTCCCTCGTTTCAATTGCATTCCGGCTCTTTGGACGGGAAGGGGGAAGCGAAGAGAGGCGCCCATCAACTCAGTTAGGGTACAGGCTCGTACAAGGGAATACGAGTAGAATAAACTATCAATATGCGACTGATAAACACGGCGGAAGCTAATAAAGGGGAAGACCCTGGACTGTCAGATTTATCTCAAGAAGAGGGGGGAGATGTCCCACTATTTCTGTCAATGAGATGCAGTTGAGGGGGGGGGGTAAGAGTTACTGCAGTGTCTAGTATACAGAGTGTGATCAGGGTCCAGCAGGGCCATCCCTTCTCGGCCATTTACACTACATTGGAACTCTTTTTTTGATGGGGCTGTCTACGATTCCGAGAATATGCGCTCGTACAGTGCTACGGTATCATAGTATAAGTACTGTACATGCTAAATACGACAGGAGCAGGAGAGTAGCAGAGAGATCCCAGGTCCAGCAGGAACAATTTCAGGGTGAATGTGGGCATCAAAGCCCCTAGATGGGGCACAACCTTGACATGGAAGAATATTAGGCAAGGTTTCTCCTCCCCAACTATGGTCCATCCAGTGTTGGAACCCTTTTTACTCCATACAGACCTAGGGTAGAGAACCCATACCTGCCCATATCTTTCCCTCTCTGCTGATATCGTGCATATGTCAACCGCGCCCGTACTCGAGCAGAGCACCGTACTGTCCACGCACAGCACATGGTCCAATGTCCACAAGTGCCAAACCCACGCACACAGAGGTAGGAGCTATGGCCATATTCATATTCAACGCTCTTGCGCATCTTCGTAGACCTTCCCCCATCACACATCCATACAAGTACTGGTACAGTACCATAGATGCGACATTACCGTACTCTGAAAAAGAAAGAAGCAAGCAACCAAAGAAAAAGCAACCAGGTGCGGGGAAGAGAAACATGTTGAGTCGGGAGCACTCAGCCCAGCGTACCAGTTCAAGTATCACAAGTTCTGGAAGGTGCCTTACCGCAGATGGGATGTTATGATGATTTCTGAACATCCTGGCCGGTGAGGGTCCGAGATGGCGCACTTTGGGGGCTCTGTGCCATGCAGAAAGCCACACACTTCCGGATCGTCGGATGACACCGGTACAATATTTTCAGGGCGGTCCACAAAAGCGCCCTTCCTCCACAATACCCCGATATCGCTATCCCATAATTTTTTATGTTAACTTACGACACGAGCATTATTTATTTATCCGTCAGAAAGATATATAAAAAAAAGCCCTTACTTTCGCATGAACAGCCCTTCCAAGAACTTTTCAGCCAACAGAGTTGGCCGATCTCTCGCCGACTGGGTGGGTGCCTGTCGTTTTGTTGTTTCTCCCTGGTGGGAGGCTAAGCTGAAAAGAGACAAGTCCAGGGGCACTTTACATCTTTCTGAGGCTTGGCCTGTAACGCATTCTAAACGAGTCCTCGAGTGAACCGAAGAAGATTCCCGTTCATCTGATCCGAGCCAGGCATTCTATCTTGTCCCTTGGTCGTAAGAGTTTACAAGTATCGTACACATAACACCGCCCCCCCACCTAACTCACCTTACTCTACAGGGCTGCTATACTTGTGACTATTATAGCATTGGTATACGGTGCAGTACTAGAACCTCTCTATCGTACGGCTATCTTCCTTTGCAGGTTGGAAGGTCAGCGGTGACCACCAGTATCCCCATCAAAGCTTAGGTAGATGTGGAATAGCGATGCTAATGTGGTACGACATGAGAGATTCGCTCCTTGACTATACCTTACGTGGCCATTACTTCCCTTCCATCAGGTCAGAGTGACTGTGAGTGACCGCGTCACTACTCTCAAACATTCCCGCGGTGAAACTGAGGCCACCTCTTTGTCCTACCATTTAATATGTTTATCTCGCATAGTCAAGCTTTCTTATACCAAGAGGAGATAGATACCGTATAGAGAGGCTTATATAAACTTGCTCATTAAGGAGATCTCTAGTAAGACCCATGCACAGACATCCTAATAGATCGACCCCCCCCCTGCATGTTTTGTTATGCCTTACCCTCCTAGTCGAGTAATATATGAACCCGGGCCGTGAACCAGCGCCCTATGGATTCTCTGAGGTAAGGAACTGACATTCCCCTCTCGCAAACTCTTTATACGGTAGACTACAAGTATGATGCCCATCTTCTTTAGAGTTTCGCCACTCCCTAAAGGTAAGGACCCTGTCCGGGACTCCACTCCAACTTGTCTAAACGAGTCGTGCTATTAGGGTGTGAAGGGCGATACAAAAACAATAAGTATCCTCCTAGCACCACACTACACTCTCTACACCATCGTATCCTTTCACCACACCCCGCTAGCGCCAGGTACGGTACATGGTAATGCGGTGAAGCGAGATTCTCCGGCGAGAAAAGTGGGGGACTGACCCTGTATGCTTGGGTAATGCTCGTTTTTGGGCTTTTGTCTTCTGGGCGTAAAGATCCGATTTCCATGGATGTGTGATCCAACAAGGGTGTACTACGTTCTTCGGCCCAGCTCCGCAATTGGTGCATAGCCGGTCGATTCGAGTATGGTGGTTTATCTTGTGTTGCTCCAGCTGCTCTGTAGCTGTGCGGGGAGAACTCCGCTGTTTTTTGTGTTTCTGGGTTGCGGTTTTTTTTGGTTTTAGATGGTTCAGGACTAGTCTTGAAATCGTTGGAAAACTATTATTTAGTATCGGCTTCCTACTCATTACCTTGAGGTCTGGGTCCAGGGGCAAGTGCTCGGAGAGAGACATACTTGGCATCACTAAAGTGGGATATATATTAAGCTCATGTTTCCGCTCATTAGGCAGATCTTCCGCTGTTATGATATCTATATTTCTGACAGAAACGTTTGAATAATAGTAGTCCGTAGCCTAAATTCGATAGAGGTCTCAGCCGGAATGGGATTCGAATGTTGGGCGATTGTTTATAAGCATCTTTATGGAAATCCTCTTGATAACCCGGAGAACTAGCTTGAGATAGGACCCGGTCAAGTGCTGGTGACACATCAAGGATTCTTTATTCTTGGGAGTACGACATAAAAATTACTCGGCATAACAAGACGGATATATTTGGGCCTGACGCTTTCGCATGGTGCTGCATTCAACGAGGGAGGATACTAGCCCCAATACTGCTTGATTGACCGCTAAGATCTCGGCCCTTTTAAGCATTATATGTGTTAACCTGGGGTTCGAAGGGATCGATCAGCGATAAGGCCTGGGAAATGATCCGCATGACCTTTTCCCCAGCCATTAAGCATCTGGACCACGTTGGCCTAGGTATTATGACCGCTTGCTAAAGCTAGTTACAGGTTGCTTTTGCACTCGGGTGGGATCCACAGTAAAAATAAAAATAAAAACTTTCAAGAAAAGACAAAAAAAACAATGGCTTGGAGTGATATCGCATGCTTCGTTTTTAGAATTATCCATTTTTTGTGCCACTAACTTTATCACTTGAGCGCCCTGGGGAATGGGTATTTGGCGTTGCTAGGGGTTTGGGTGTGCTCATTGCCACTGACTTATGGCACATATACCGGTAATACAGTAGAGCGATACGATAGGCTGGAGCTCTCTATACTTGTATCTATGCTTCTATCTCAACACAAGTAGTTTACCGGTATCCGGTTACCTTTGTGCAAGTGTGCTAGTACTTGTATGCACAAGTGGCATAAGAACCACTGTTATCGCGGTGGGTGGCCGGTTAACATCTCACGGGTAATAGTTTGGGAGCATTCATGCACAAAAAACATCTACAGTCACCCAGCCAATAAGATGAAAGCTCGAGTAGGGCTTAAACACATTGTCCCAATCCCTCAATTCAACGAGTAGATCTGGCAGCTCTGAGATTCACTCTCTCAGCATACTCGTTCCTGCATCAAAGGCTACTTTGGTAGATAAACAAAACCCTCCTCCTTCCAATGGCTAGCCTAGCACCGAGGGCACATATGCTGAGGTACGGTATCAGAGTTCGGGCGGGGAGAGGTGGAGAGAATAAGGGACCAATGGATTCTCGTCCTTGTGTCACCCAGCAAAAGAAAACAAAAACAAAAAGGACAGTGTCACGTGGCACACTGCCCTGCGTAATGTCGTCAGTTCAACGTCTTGGCTAAATTTGCCAACTGGACGCACAGCTTCGTCCTTCTGTTCTCGAAGGAGAAAAGCCTTTGAACGAACAATCCCTTTTTCCCCGCGCCTCCCCGCGCTCGAAGCAGGAGCCCTTCTGTTCCCCGCACAGAGAGTCATAATGACTATTTACACTTTGCACGATGGAATAACCTTCCCCGGGAGGGATAATGATACCCACACCGGACTTCCAACTGACACCAGTATGCGTTCTTCAGCTTCTTGTTTATTTATTTTGTTTTAAAAAGAAAGGCACCTCCTCGCCTTTCATTTTTCACTGACTCCGATTTCTTCTAGAGAGGGTCGATTTACCAACCCAGCTAGTCATCTCCACAACACTCGGATTGGGTGCTTTCCTGACGTTTTGTTTCTTGAGGCCAAGGTGGCCTTCGCTCTACGCGGCGCGGATAAAACGACTTGGCTCAGGTGAGCTGAACCGAGATCTATATTATCGCGAAGCTGACAAGTCGGGGGTATCATCAGCCGCGTCATTACCAAATCTACCAAAGACTTTCTTCGGTTGGATACCAGTACTATGGGGGGTGACAGATGAGCAAGTACTGTCGTCTGCTGGACTTGACGCTTATGTGGTATGCACTACAATTGCCTGTGCTACATTGTTGCATGGAGTCTCACTAGTATTTTAGTTTTTGTCATTTTTCAAGATGGCTATCAGATTCCTGTCGATTGCGGCGGTCCTAGCGTTGGGCGTTCTCATGCCTATCCATCTACATTTTGATCACTCGGTTTCAAAACCCCGGGTTTCGTTTTCGGAGTGGGCACTCAGGCCGACTAGTCAGGGGATGAATGTCCTTGGTGGTAAAGATAAGGATGAGATTAAGCTTGATGGGTCATACCTTTGGGTTTACGTGGTATTTGTGTACCTGTTCACTGCCTTAGCAGTCTATTTCCTCCTTGACCAGTCCAAGAAAGTGCTTGCTGTACGGCAAAAATATCTGGGGAATCAAGTCACAATTACCGATAGAACGGTGAGGCTCTCCGGGATTCCAAAAGTACTCAGATCGGAGCGCGCCTTGGAGGAATATATTGAAGGCCTGGGAATCGGAAAAGTCAATTCGGTTACTATCTGCCGGAATTGGGTGGAGTTAGACCGTCTTATGGTACAAAGGCAGGATCTCGTGAGACGGCTGGAAGAAGTATATGTCGTTCACAATAAGCATTGCAAAATTGGGAGAAATCCGGAGACTCTGCCTTTTGTCCAACCGTCACCCCCGCACCCCTTACTATCGGGTGATGAGGAAACACATCCACTGCTTCATGGGGGTCCTAGCCCTTCCTGTGAGGATGATAGACCGACGATGACGGTACGGGTTGGGTTGTGGGGCCTGAAAAGAAAAAAGGTTGATGCGATTGACTATCTTACGATGAAGCTAAAGGCACTTGATGAGAAGATTGTCGAGGCTAGAAGGAAGGAATATGAACCCACCTCCATAGCGTTTGTTACTATGGAGTCTGTTGCATCGGCTGTAAGTCTTTGACTGCCATCTAAGTGGGACTCTCGCTAATTCTTGTGAAGCAAGTTGTGATTCAAGCCGTTCTGGATCCGCTTGCCAACCGAATGACAGCTACTCAAGCACCCGCGCCGTCAGACATTGTCTGGGAGAATACCTATAGATCTCGTACTACTCGTCTGATTTATTCATGGGGAATTAGTATCCTCGTCAGTCTACTTTCGGTCGTCTGGCTTATACCAGTCACTGGCCTTGCTAGTCTTCTGAACCTTTCGGATATCCGCCGGGTTTCACCAGGGTTTGCAGACCTTTTAGAGGGTAGCCCCATCATCAGCTCCTTGATCCAGAACACCTTGCCAACTGCCGTTTTGACGCTTTTCAACATCCTCGTGCCATACTTCTATGAGTGTAAGAACCTGTAGCTTTATTTTTGAGAGTCCATTCCTAGGGCAGTGCGCTGATCATGAACCATATAGGGCTTTCAAACCGCCAAGGCCAAATCTCGCAAGGAGACGTGGAGCTTTCACTGATCAGCAAGAATTTCTTCTTCACGTTCTTTAACTTATTTTTCGCCTTTACAACCCTGTAAGTGTCCATTTCACAAGCTTGACGTTTAAAGTTCTCACATCCGCTGCTAGTGGAACCGCCCTTACCTTCAAAAACCTATGGGAGCAGCTGAAAGTTCCATTCTCCGATACCACGGCGATTGCATATGCGCTAGCGCGGTCTCTTGGAAGTCTTGCTTCTTTCTACGTCAACCTTATCATCCTTCAAGGAATCGGCATGTTTCCATTCCGCCTCCTCCAGTTTGGAAGTGTCGCTCTTTACCCTATCATATACGCTGGGGCAAAAACGCCTAGAGATTTTGCTGAGCTCGTCAGGCCCTCGACGTTCTCTTACGGGTTCTTCCTACCGCAGCCTATCTTGATTCTTATCATCTGTATAATCTACAGCGTCCTGCCTTCTGGAGGGTTAATTCTTGGATTTGGCTGGGTATACTTTGTCATCGGATACTTTACATACAAATACCAACTCCTATACTGTTTGTGCCCCTCCCCCCACCCACTCTACCCTGACACATCGTATTAACCCTCACCAGCAATGGACCACCAGCACTCCACAGGCCAAGCTTGGAGCATGATATTCTACCGCTTAATATTTGGTCTATTCATCTTCCAGCTCGCCATGGCCGGCTTCCTCGCAATTAACAAGGCATTCACAAGATCCCTCCTCATCGTCCCACTGCTTTTCGTAAGTATCTGGCTTGCGTGGATGTTCTCGAAGGTATACGTCCCGTTGAACAAATTTATCGCTCTTAAAGCCGTAAGGGAACCTGAGCTTGCGAACGGGAGCACGGCCTCCGAGGACACGGTGGAGGGGGATAGAGAGAAGGATGAGAGGTTTATTAATCCTAATCTTATTATTCCGTGAGTGGCACCGACCCTTAAATTTGTAGTGGTTATTTTTTGATGCTGATACTGAGTAGATTAGAAGAGGCTTGTGTGATTGGTAGAAGGCATCAGCAGCACCAAGAATAAGAATAGAGAAATGGGGGGGGGGGGTGGGTGACTGGTGCTTTGCGAATGATCGTGTGATGATGGAACGAATGAGCTTTGGAAAGAGAGAAATTAGAATGAGGGATATACCATTTACTTGCATAGTGATCACCATAATAATAATAATATAGTACATAAGTTACCGTAGAGGATAGTACTGGGGTGTTTTAATTAATCGGGGTTCTTCCATTGTCATTATTAGATTTTTTAAATGTAACATCCTAATAATGTGTAATCGCTACATGTCTTATTGCGTGTTTGGAGAAAAGGGGAGATGAGCTCAGTGCTCGCAGAAAAGAAAGGGGGCAAAAAAGAGTTTGCGATCGCGGGAGGACTCGAACTTCCAATCTCTGGTGCCGAAAACCAGCGCCTTAACCATTAGGCCACGCGACCATGAAGGAGGTTTATTGTTTGGTGGTTTGAGTAGGGTCAGGGCTGCCGAAGTTTGTCCCGACATCGCTTAGGGTGTGCTTAGACACAAGGCGTCACTCGTCGAGAGGTGACCACAGTATCATTATTGCTGGAGGGTGGGTGAAAAAAAGGTCGGGAAAAATTGAGCGGCGAGACAAGGATTAGGGGCGCCCATTCATTCACTTTGTGGACTACACACGATCTACGGGCAGCGCATCAGAAAGTTCATCGGTAGGAGAGGGGAGAGGAAAAAAATGGCCTAAGGGTGATTGATATATGTCAGCCTAGGCCACAGTATCTCCGGCGGACTGGTTTGACTATCACCTTGTTTTTGACGCCAAATTGATTATCAAAAAAAAATCGGGCATTTTTTTTGCTTCATTGCTCTGATAATGCCTCGTGGGTAGAGTGGGTTCGTGAGTTGCGGCTTAAGCTATTCCGTTGTGTCTTTCTTTCGTCCGCTGACTTTCTTTCTTTCTTGATCATGTTTTTTTTCTTCTTTTCCTTCCCCATTGCTGGCGTTTGTCCTGTTTACCGGAATTGAGTTGGGGACAGTGGTAGCGAGCGAGTGATGCATTGGAGGTCATCATGTATTTGATGCCCGTAGAGGTTGGGGTGTTGACAATTTCCTTTCCTTCCGAGCACTATAGCGGTCCTGTTAGTGTTGCGCCATGTAACCGTATGATCTGGAATAGTAAGCGGATGCTATATTACTTGCTGCTGTCTGCTGCTTGGATTTTGTCTATTCATTCAGCACGCCAGACATGTTTGAACGACGAGGACATGGCTCCTCAGCTTGATGCTTATTGCAGCCTGAACGCTAGGAGGAGGACCAGTAATCCTGGCTAGGTATAATTGCAATAAATTATTATAGTATGATATTAGTCTGATATTGGATCTCGAGGGCAGCAATAGCCTGTACTGTACGTACAAGAGGGTTGGAAGGTTGGTGAATATTATATGTATATGTATATATCATACACACTTTTTCCCCACAGACCCTATGAGAAAAAATCAAAACTGTTGCTAGGGGAAGGGAAGGAAGACCTGTTATCAAGGCACATCTTAATCGAAACTAATAATATTTGTTGATAATAGAAAGAAAGAAATATTGGGGGAATTGAGAATGGGATGACCAAGGTTGATCTTAGCATCAATCCCATTGTTCCAACAAAGTGTAATCTTTTTTCTCATTACGGTACGGTATTATGGCGGGACATTATGCGGGCGCACTCACTGATCCTTCACCTCTCAGCTATTATAATAATCTACGGGGGCGCTAAACCTTGTTGGCTAGGGAATTGGCAGGTTAAGCGCGAAGGTGTTAGTTATGCCAGATGATTAAAATTCGCTGAAGCATACCGGTGTCCAATGACTAAAAATACATGTGGACCAAGCAAAAAAGAACGTGCAAAACATAAGCTTCGAGAGGTAGTGCTGAGGAAACAAAAAAAAAGAAAAATCTAAAATCAGAGAAGGATGATGCTTATATCGACTAAGCATCGCCGCCACCATGGGGAAAGCACTTGTAGTTTTGAGGATTCAAGTGTTCATGGGGGGGGGGGGTTCTCCTCTGTCAATCCATCCACTGCCGGTGCCCGAGCATTACATCCTAGTCACTCCGAGGTCGTTTCCCCATCGAGTCAATTCGACCTTGTATCGTCTCCGCAATCCCATGAAAGCCTCTTATCCTTAGGCGGCCGCATAAGAGAATGCCTTCCACCTGTCTCTATCCACCGTGCCGAACCCAGTATCTAGCGGTCTAAGCAAGGCAATGGCCATATTGTAATGTCTCTTCTGAATGGCAATGAGAAGCGGAGTTTTCCCGCACTCGCTGACTTTCTTGCTATTGACTTCGTCTCATTTCATCCCGTAACAGCCGGCCCTTTTGCTTCCGGAATAATAAAATTATTATTGGGTAGAGGCCGTCCGCCGCACCTGCAACTACTGTAGTTTACGCAAGTAGGATCCGTATCTTTTCGAGCGAATAGCATTCCTGATATTGGCCCATGGGCTGCCTGAGAGGCGAAGATGAGAACGGTTCGATGGATATCTAAGTTAGTTGGTTCAGATCGACACCTGCCCGTTGTAGGAGCAATTACTCGTACACGGCCCCCATTCTGGTCTTCTCAGCGACCCAGAGCAGTGGGATGAGGAGTTCAGGGCTGCCCGCCGAGGAAGGACCCATATTGTCTCGCATTAACAATAGCCCTCCCTACTCCTTCTGTGCAACTCTTTGAAGCGGCAAATGGAAGTGCTAATCGATTCCTTTAATTAGTGAGGTCCACTGGATATCTTTCTAACCCAGGGGCAGTTTATTATTCCCCTATCACTAGGACTGGCGGCTCAAGCGAGTGGAGATTTGAAACCTAAGGCATCCACAGAATTTGGGCTGACATCTTGCCATTTTAGTAGCAGCCTCACAATATCTTTATGCCCTTGTTGTGCCACCCATGTAAGTAAGCCTCTGTCGTTATTGTCAGCCAGATTAACGTTGGTTCCCTCGTGGCTCAGGAAGGGCCATGAAATTTTCACCGAGCCCGTGTCAATAGTTTAGACAGCGAGGTTCAACCTAGTATGTCCATCTAATTGGTCCAAACACCTTCCCAATCAGGAGAGGTCTTAACGATATACGTACTGGCAGACAGCAGCCCGACAGGCTGCGTATGCCTACCCCCCCATGGTCCCTGTTAGGATCTACATCTTTCCGGGCCCCATCTCGACAATCCATTGGGCGAGGTCCTCCCGGTTGATAAGGAGTTCAACCACATTCTCGGCCGCCTTCTCCGGAGGAGTAATGTGTGGTCTTCAGCAGCGGTATTAGGCCTGATTGGGTCGATGCCTTTCCGGTTCAGGAGCAGCCTCGCTGTTTCCTCGTGGCCCGGTTCAGTGGGGTCTTGAGCCTGGTTTGTTAGATTGTTCTCGTGGGTTTCCGGAGCGGCAATTTTTGCGGTTGCGGTTCCACTCCATGCTCCGAGGAGGTTCCTTCGGAATTACCGGGTACTGGGGTTCGCTGGCTAATATGAGAGCTGTTGCCCGTGTTATGGTAGTTGTCATTCTTGAGACGGGGCTAGAGCGTAATGAGAGTGTGCGAGAGGGTGACAACTAGTTTGCAAGCTGGGAATCCCGCGACCCACCAGTGTTGGCTGGTTTAGCAATCAACAGCACCAGCTTCGGTGAAGGGTCTTGCCCCTCACGACTATTATATTCCCATCGGCTGGTGGTCAGTTCAATCCCAAATGCTTGGCCCTTGGCCACCCTCTCTTTTTCCGACACAGAACATCACTCGATGTTTTGCAAATTTTCGAGATATCCATTTCTATCGTTATATGTAGCCCTCCCAAAAGGTAGATAAATATGAAATATGCAGAAAGTGGTGTCCCAGGATATTAATTTTCCGGAAACAAGCTCATCTTCCATCCCGCACAGTGCAGCACTGCGCAACCGGGAGCACACCCACGATAATACTCACACTAGCGAGGCCAGGGCTAGAAATAGCATGTTAGACTCCCGGGAAATTCCATGGAGAAAGCCGTCAACAGCCTTATTCTTCCCTTCCTAACTATCATAGCTACCAACCACGAGGTAGACAATGGTACGTGGTGACCGGGACCTCAGATTGACCACCGAAACACCCTAACCAAGACAGCCGCCCTCCAAAAACCTTATATCCCTCTTTCGTTAGAAGGCGAGGTTCAACACCCCTTCTCTCCGACCCCTCGCCCAGATACTCAATTCATGTCTACAGAGAGCCTTCACGAAATTGGTGACGGGGGCAAACGCCCTCGTGTGATGAAGCCATCTGGCAGCCGAGGTATGGGGGGCCTCAACCGAAGCTCCTAAGATTAGACAAGTAGGGAAGGTGCCTTGGTATATATCATACCTGGTATTACACGGCAGCCTGAAAACAGACAAGAAACGTGCTCGGAGAGGATTTTGGGTGCTAAGAGTTACCCGGATCGGGGAATCACTCGAGTAAAGGACAGCACCCCAAGAGCATTTGCCAATGGATGAGGGGTTATTTCTTCCACTTGTTTTCTGCCTTCCTGGGAAACAATGACAAGCAGTTCTGAGAACATACCTCCCATGTTAATTTCTTGCTTTCATTTCTTCATTTCATCTTTTTCTACTTATTCCCGGGTCTGCTGTGCTCCGGGTGGGGGATATCATCCCATCAAGATAATGGTTACTACCTATCCTCTTTTAGTTCCCCCGTTCTATTAGTTTCCTAGAATATTACCATATCTACCCCGATTTGCTTTATTTCATATTGCGACTCTCTTCGGCGATATTTAGGATTATATTGATCCCTAGTAGATATTGTGCGATACACGCAAATGGGCACTTGTGCCATGATAGGTATGAGTATTCTAATCTTCACGGCTTTTCTTTGGGGCAAGAAATTGTAGGTCCGGATAACATAACTCTTCTTGAGGATGCTTTACGGTTCATTAATCGATGAATTCACCAACCAACCAACTCACTAGATACGGTGGTTAGCATTGCAGCCAGTAGTCAATTGTAAGTTCGGTAGATCCGTGGAAATTCCATGTCAGTTAAGAGGGAGAGGAAACAGAAGAAAGGGCTTTAGTTTCTGAGGTATCGGTATAGCCTTCTCCATCTTTCCCCTAATCACATCTTGGTATCTCTTAGCCTAATAGCCCGGACACACCAGGAATAATCCACAAGTATAATATTACTAGAAATGAACATTCCGGGATATGCTGCGAGTGAATAGCAACAAAACAAAATAGTCTAGAGGGGCACTTGAGCCATTGGCGTGAGTAAATGTGAAAGACATGATAAAATGGGAAACATCGTAAGATGACAAAATGGAAATCCTCCTGATAATGGAAAGATGTTATTCATAACCCATCCTCCCGAGCCAGAACCATTTGTGAGAAGATCATCGATAATATCCTCCGCACCACTACTCAAGCTTGGAGACCCCGCCCGACTCCATCGTCCACATTAGTGCTCGCCCCCTTGAGGAGTTTGAGCAGCAAGAATTTCGCCGATTATCCTCTCGGAGTTTACATTAAAGGTCGTACAAAACCGCCTGATACCATCGAGGGCTCTATCAAGCCTCCCTTGCAGGGGTGTGTACACTTGGAGCCCATAGGCACTTTCAATCTGATGCACGATGAACTTGATCCAGGCCTCTTTTTTCCGGTCATCGATGGGGACTATAAGACCGGGGGGGGGGAGTGGTTAGCAGGGAAGAGCCGAAGATAGTTTGGTGGGGCTGGGAAGGGCTTATATGGTAACCTACCTTCTATCCCTGCGTTGAGTGCGTCCTCCCGGAAAAGTTGTAAAAGAGCTTGGCGGATCCGCGCTCCCTGAGGGGGTTCGTGGTCTTCCAAAAACACGAATGACATCCTGAGGGCTGATCTATGGGGGATCAAAGCTTTCAGAGGCTTCTTCCTTGAAGGACCTAAGATATTTGTTAGTCGATTTGACGTTAATGTGAAGAAAAAAAGTCGCGGCAAACTTCGATTGTTCATGGAGCTTAATTAAAGGAGAATGTAATAGGGGCCTACTATGTTATTTTTGCGTCAATACTAGAGAACTCTTGTTAAGAGGGGGCTTATCAGAAAGATCCCTAGAGAGGTTGGCACAAGTAATCGAACCTTAGCAGAGCTCGGAACAATATGTTGGTCTGTCTATCTGTCAGAGGGTCGGGGCCGTCAGGCTTTATATTGCCCAAGGGCGTGCGGGGTTCATCAGTTTATCTAGCATAGCATGGGGATCACACACAGTTCACCCAAAGGTCACACGTCCCAAAAGTGCTCAAAAGTTGGAGCTAGATCTCCGATATTTAGCTCAGATAGCCCAAGAATGACGAGGCTGAGTGTGATCTTCACAGAACTTTAGGATTGGGGATCTTTCAAGTACTTAAGAGCATGTAACATATTTTGAATCTGGCTAGAACTAGGCTAGAGAGTAGTGCTGCTAGCCTTGCTAACCCAACAGCGGATTGCCTGTAGAAGGGGTTGGAGCGGAATGTGGGTGTGGGAAAATCGAGGATAGGTAGCGAAAATGACCTATAAAATACTAGGGGGATTTTTTGTTAGACTGAACAAATATTTGGTGAGGTAAGCATGGAGCACAATAGTGGCATCGTGATGATTCCAAAAGGAAAGAAGAGAAAGGACGTGGAGTGGTTAGTTCCCGCAACATTTCTCTACTGTACCGTTAGAGTGCCAGGCTTAACGATATTAGATACTGTAACACAAAGGACGCCATTTCTGCCATGACGAGGGCGAGAAAATGAGTCTCAAATGGAGGCATGCAGATCCCACGCCTTCCTAAAAGAGCATGAGGCGATCTGGGCAGCGAACTGTAAATTTGACTACTGGGTGGCAACGTCGTGAATACCCTAAAAACTTGAATAATTGAACCGTGCCCTAGGTGATCAAAATAAAGTTTGAAACACCAGGAAAATTGCACGTTGTTGGAATCAATATAAGTCCAGAGTCTGACCTGCACTTGGCATTCACTCACACAAAGGGAAATTTATTTCTTCATCAGTTATTGAAATTTATATCTACTACCGTATCTGCATCTTCTTGCACCGTGTTTCCCTATTCTCGTCCCCCAATAAGGCCTTGATCTGCCCTGATGACCTTGAGCCTGGAACTCACCTATCATTTTATACATACCTGCATCTTATATCCCTGCAGGTCTATTAGTCTAGATTAGTTATAAACTGTTTCAAGTAAGTGTGACTAGCAGAGACCACCCCATAACTGTGAAGCCTGAGCTTGCCGGGACAGCACTACCGTAAAAACTCAAATAATAGGACCTTGTGCTATGTACGAGTAGTTGAGGATTCCCTACTATAGAATAAGGGCCAAAAACACACCAGAGATGGCAACCCCAACGACATAGCACACGCTTCTATTATTTGAGTATTTACGTTAGATTATTTATTTTTCCTTTCTAAGATAAACATAACATAAGGGAACAAGTCGTAAAAATGAGTGCAAAGAGTATGACAAAGAGTAATAAAAAAGTATCATACGGTATGATAACCAGTAGGTAGTCTAAACCCAGAATTCTCCTACCCACTCTGACATAATATCATACTTCCACAATATCATTACCACAACTCCCACCTCTCCACCGTCTTCTAACTTTCCTTGCGAACCCCATCACCAGCTTCTATCTACAACCCCAACCCGATCCAATTATATAACCTTAGCCATCCCCACTAACCAACAAACCATCGATACCACCCCCCCCCCCAAAACCAACCTACATTTGATATATCAAGCACATACCCACCCCGCCTACAACCCCTTCAGTAACCCCTTCAGTAACCCCTAGACTACCCGATCTACCATGTTCCCCATCAAAACACCTTCCCAAAAACCCCTGCTTACCTAATCCCAAAAATCCACTCCCACAACCAACCAATCCATTTTTACAAAAAATCATTTCCAAGTATGATATCATAGCAAATCCCGATCAATTCGCAGTTTTTTCGCCCTGGCAAAAGCCTCAGCAGCCTTCTACGATAAATAATAATACAAATACAACAAACTACTCGTTCCGTATCGTATCATACTCGAGTACTACAAATACGAAAAAGCACTCAATTCAAATACCAACCACAGTCTAAGCTTCAATTTGCCCCTTATCATACCGTACCCTAGCCCACATAGCGGGTAATTCCTCAGCCTCACCAATGCCCCCCCCTCATCCATCCGCTCCGTCTCTAATATGGTATAATACCTACGGTACTATGATACCCCACCAGTTCCATTCCAAACCTTCACCCCCCACCTCCCCATTTTCTCCCATTCGCTTACTTCTTTGCCCCCCCCCCCCCCCAACACACCACATAAACCTGACTGAGCTTTACTCGACTACCGTACGGTGCTCGACTCGTCTGCCATTGGCGATGGGTGAGGCTAGACTGCATTACTGGGTTCTTTGAAAAGGGTTGGTGGTTATGGGCGGGTATCACACCCCACGCTGAGGTTGAGTGGGTTGGCGATAAGATAAGCCTACTCGTTGGTATCGATACGTCTATCATGTACCCGTATTAATACCTGCTCTCTATGATCCACGCACTGATATCAACTCAGATTACTGGTATTTCTTGCCAACATCAAGTCGTGATATTCTCGCTTGCCGAGTCTAAGGCGCCCGCGATAGGGGATTTAAAAAAGTCTGTGTAGACTATCTAGATGCACTGTTGATAAATGAATACTTTCCTTCGTCCTTTTGCCCCTCTTTTTTTTTTTGTCTTCCTTTTTTCCTCGCAAACCCATCCCACGCTTCGTTAGCCCAAGTAAAACACCGAAACCCCCATCACCGCCCTAGAAAACTAGGGGAAATAATAATAATAAAAGGTGAGAAAAGGGGGAAAAAGGAAGAAAACACAAATTCGCCACTAACCATCTAATCAGAGACAAGCAAGACAGACAAGCAACAAACAAGCAAACAATAGAAGAAAAAGATAAAAATAGACATGATAATCCACATCAAGGCTCAAAACACAATCAGAGATCCCTAATCCAAGCAACTGCAAAGAAAAGACAGGAAGAAAAAAAAGTATAAAAAATTCCCTCCTGACGCCCTTCCCACCACACCCCACGCCGCCCCCGATCGATCGATCCGATAATCCACCCCGCCGGCCGGCCCGCCCGCTCACCCCACAGTTTATTCCCGCTCAAGCAAGCAGTAAGCCACCACTTACAGCCACTCGGCAAAAAAAGTCTTCGTGAAATGGAATTTCTCTTTACCCGTGGAACGGGGTTCTCCCCCACGCAGGACCCCCTTAGGCCAACGTAATCTCCGACGAGGAAGACCTCCGTTCCACGAAAACTTTTGCCGACAGGCCGTGTAAATCCGGTAATAAAACGAAATAAAAAAAGACACCGTCATTCAAGATTTCCATGCAACCAGCGAATCCGTATCCATGTTTGAGTTCGGGGTGAACTGTCGTACGGTATTAAGAGAGAACGAGACAGAATGTGTGAAATAAAAGACGGAAAGAAATAGCAAAATAAACCCTCCCACAAACTCCCCGATAACCTTCTACTACAACTATCCCAGATTCTACCGTTTTCTACCCAGGCACGCAAGCATCAATTCCATCATCTCTCACCCCCCTAAGCCATAATACTATTCTCCACACGCGGTGTCTCCGTTTCCACCGTTGCGGGCTGTGTCGGAGGTTGCGAAAGGGGAAGAGGCGGATTAAGATTATTTTCTAAAAGGTTCGCACCGGATACGGCCTCCCTAGCGTAAAACTGTACGAGCATGGTTCCGTACGCTTCTAATTCTTCCACGGGCACCGAGAGACGAAAATCGTTTAGGATAAGGAATTGGAGTTCTAGGTGGTTTAGTTCAGCCAGTGGGAGACCGCCGACCTAGACAAATTAGCTATCCTGCGGATCCAGGCGAGGAAATGAGAGAAGGTACCTTGGCATATCTAGAGTTTGTATAGAAAACGTCTGAAAAGAACTTGGAAGCACATGTAACGCCGGCAATGACCAACCGATGGATATTAAAGCTATCAACAACGAAAAAGTGCGAAAAATTATACGCATCTGTAATAGAAGGGGTGGAGGAAGAAGAGGTAGAAGGGGGTGGGGAACTGTCGTCTAAATCGCCGGCCGCATCGACAGTTCCTGTTCGCCAATTGTGGTGAGGGTTCTTGTTAACTCGCTCGGTCATCCGGTCGAAATACACCAGCAGGGATAAGAACACCTCGTAGGTTGTCGGACAGTACTTGTGTATCCGAGACAGGTAGCTATGTATGGTAATACTAGGCACGTTCTTTCCGTGGAAGGCAAGAACGCTATTGGTGGTGACGCTCAACCCGGAAGTTGCTTCAGGAGGTGGTATGCTCCTGTTCAACTGATCGTGCTGCCGATCATTTGTAGTGGTAATTTTGGTCAAGAGTCCAGCGACCATCTCGATGACATCCGGCACGGGCATCCCGCTAATTTCATACCTCTGCCGGTCCTCGTCCGCGCCGCGGCTCCTCTTGGGCGGCGAACGGGGTCGGTGATCTTCCTTAACCAGATCCACGACGTGCGAGAGGTTCTGCAGCTTCACGGGGGATGTGGTACCATCCTCTCCTTCATCCGAGGGTCGCTTTGCGGGGCCAGCAGTTATTGTTGCTGATGACGAAGACGAGAGGTGGGGTTGCTCCGGGCCAGCATTCCCACTGCTCGGCAGCGGATGCGACTGCTCAAATGATACTGGCGTGGTCTGGGTATGCGACGTTGAACTAGCGGTGGCAGGGGGAGGCGCAGCAGCTGCTATCGGCTGCGACGTCGACAATGAGGAAAGAACAGAAGCATTTCGAAACGCCGAACTCGTGGCCCCGCGAGATGTCGGCTGCACTGGAGTGGAAGTGGCCGAAGGTGGCCGAGCTGAAGGCCATTGATCGGAGGAGGACGACACAGAGCCACTCGTGGGGGTGTGTTGTAGCGACGAACAATGATACGCACCACTCTCTGGCTGCGTATTTGCCGCGATCATGAT
>Ga0307509_10003806_pt1 | contig 22366 bp, 27 predicted proteins | sample 10_EM_MG_FD_202245 | JGI IMG/M metagenome (GOLD analysis project Ga0307509, IMG submission 202245) | Populus trichocarpa ectomycorrhiza microbial communities from riparian zone in the Pacific Northwest, United States - 10_EM | ecosystem: Host-associated > Plants > Roots > Unclassified | place... | reverse complement strand
AGGATTTGCATCTTAGAACCTAACTATACCCGTAACATTCTTGCAATATTTCACATTTCGAGTGATCATTCGTGAACATATATGTTTAAAGTTCATTCATTTCCAGAAGGGTGGCTTTTATTTCACAGACCGTGTGAGGACATCAGCTAGCAGCCCCCTTCACCTCCGCTTCACCACTACTTCCTAGGAAAAAAAAAAACATGAACACAATGTCATGAAACCGAAAAGCGAATAAACATACACCAGACCCCAAGAAAAGGAGCAAAAAACCGGAATCTCCAAGCAAAGTAATTGATACAGCTAAAAGAATGCCGTCCGTGAATCGTAATGCTTAGCAGAAGGGAAAAAATAAGGGAGGAAAAAACCCTCGAGAAAGAAGGGAGCAATTTCTTTAGCATGCTATAGAATCGCCTGGCCTGATGGCTGCAAGGGAACAAGACGAGAAGAAAATCCAATTCTAAACAACATGCTTGGCCTTGGCCCTGCTCTGTCCAGCATGAGCGCTCTCAGTATAGCCAGAAAATTCAACAACCTCCTTATCACCAAGCTTCAGGACCTCCTTGAAGTTCTTGCCACTCTCCATCAATGCCGCTTCCTTTAAAGTACCTTTCCCACCACCGGTAGTCTTGGTCCAGAGGCCGATTCTATAGAATGCCTTGCGGACATTAACAACGACACCCATAATCTCCTTATCCTTATCGGACTCTAAGGTCTCGCCGATGGCAGCAAGCATGACGTGAAGCCAGAGATCATCGATCAGAACACCACGCTGATCCTTGAATTGAAATGCCCATTTACCACCGTGCTTGTTCTGGGTGTCTTTTCGCCAGCGGCTGCAAGAGAAGGTGAAAGCGCGACGGTGCGTGGAAGCATCATAGTGGCCGGCGGGAGTCCGGGAAATTGAGAGCTCCCTGGAAGAAACGTAACCGGAAAGATAGTCCATTTCTTTGTAGCAGTCTCCCGTGAATATATTAAAGGAGTAACGGCAACATGTAGTGTAGGGGGAATGGGTTCGTCATCCTCATCTACCGCGTTCTAAAAGGTCAATTTCTGCCTTTGCGAGTGGGTGTAGAGCTTACCATCATCAACAATCACCATTGCAGGCCCACCGACTACTGGAATCCCATTAACGGTTTCCTGTTCAGGCTGTGGTTTGGGCTCCTGCTTTACAAACCCGAAAATATCGCGCCAAATATCCTCGGGCACGTGTGCTACTTCACCGCGAAGATCATCGACTATTAACCTGGAGATTACCGGAGTGCGGTTCTTTCTCTTGCGACGAGGAGGTTGAGCTGGAGGCGGTTTGGCTGGTGCTCCGGCTGATAATGAAGTGGTTGTTGGAAGTGCTGGAGCCATTGTTCGTTTTAGGAGGTCTGCAGTTGAGTTTAAACAAGGGGAATAAGAAGATGGGAAAGAAGGTTCGATGGAGCTCCCAGGTCCGGAGGAACTAAAGATAGAGAATAGTCCAAGACGGCAGATATTTTTCTTTTGCGGGGGAAGAGCCTCAGCTTGTGATCGGTCCGAGGCTCACATGGCCTGTCTGGTTGAATGTCTAATACTGGTAAGTCTTCTTGTAGTTGCTAGGCAACCACTTTTGGCCCATTGACTCGTACTGTACTATTTACCGGTAGTACATGCAACCCCGTTCGTTGTGTTATAATCACCAGTTGAGGTATAGAGGCCGGGGGATGTGTTTCTCATTTATCATATGGTTAATGGTGATCGACTGCCTTTCTGTTTTCTTGTCTAGCTTTGACTATCTCTTTTTTGCTCAGGGTACTAGTTTGGTAGACAAGCTATTAAAGCCAAGAAAGCCCGAAGCACGAAGAGAATAAAATTATTATTTTTAAAAAAACCATTTTCCTTTTCAACAGAAAGGAAGGAATTGACAAATTCGCCTCTGCCTCTCCCAGCTCCTCCATATCTTCTATTTATATAATACAACATGAGTAGAGTTCCTTTCGTATAGGAGGACGCGCGGAAACCTGGTGTAGGCAGGTTAAAAAAAAGAGGACAGAGAACAAGAAAAATATAAAAATACATGAAAGAAGAGAAAGTAGACAAAAGAGAAAATTTTCCCCTGCAAAAACAATCAAGGCTTCTGCTGCTCCCGGCCCCCCGACCTAGTAGTAGCCGCGGTCCTGTATTTTATGAGGGTGGAGGGGTGTGGGAGATAGCGGTTGATGAGTCGAGCAAGACGTGCGGAAAGGAAACCATGAGATTAAGCAAGGGGCGGGTCCGCAAGAGTCAGAACTGCATCGTGTCTAAGAGGCCGGCCCGAATTGTGCTGGCGGATTTGGTTCCCGTGGCGAGGACTGGTCCGGCCACCGTTTCTGCAGCGAAACTCTGAAGGGTTGAAATGGTCGTCCCCCCGTTGATTTGAACTTGCAAGTTATATCGGCCATCGGTGGTCTTCTATTTGGCAATTCGTATTCTCTCCTCACAATTTGTCCCCACTTATCACAAACAGGGCCCCTGTAACGAAGCCTACTCACGGCCCTTCGGGGTACTTACGCCTTGCATGTCTAATCGGAAGTTTCGATCCGAGTAAATCATCCCGGTACTCTCCCGGAATCCGGTAAGCTTTGAATTCGGGATCTCGTTAATGAAATCCCGCAACGATTTCTTGGCTTTGCCCATGATGAATAGATAATTGAAAAGACGAATAGGAAATGGAGGGTTTTGGGTAGAGGTGGTGGGAGTTCTGACAGCCGCGTTAGTGGTGGAGGAAGCCGAGATTTATCTCCTCGACTGCGGAGATATTAGAGTCGCGGGACTCACGGCGCCCTCGGAGGTCCTAAGCCTTGGCCGCCATGCCCAAAGCAACGCCCGAGAACAGCAAGGAATACGCAATGACACAAACTTCTTGCTGTGAAGTTTTCTTCCCTCTGAAATATTCGCCAAGAGTTCCAACTTTCATTTTTACGCGGGGCGCGGTGACTCTACTACAGTAGTACTTGGCGATTTTTTTAATATTCGGACGGCTTGGCGCCAAGACGCATACATATCAGTGCCAAGATTCCGGATATCATACTTTAAAAATCACCGAGTATTGCAGGCCAGGTTCTCTCAATCCGCTTCATTCCCATCTCAAAAACCCCTCACCACCTCATCAGCTCACTGTCACCAAAAATGACGTCAACGCCCTCCTATCACCCTTCCTTACCCTTCGGTCTTCGTTGGGAATCCGACTTTTACGGCCCTGTGCCCGCTTGGGCAGCAACTCCGAACGTCGTCGCGATTGAGGCACTGTCACGACAACATCTTGGTGCGGACAACTTTTCTGTAAAATACCTCGCAGGTGGGGCGTTTAACAAAGTCTATTTGATCACGGTCCCTTCGGACAATATCCTGGACCCGAAGTCCTACATCTTCCGCGTAACGCTCCCGGTCGAACCATTCTACAAGACTGCCAGCGAGGTTGCCACTCTCCGACTGTTGCGGCAATATACCTCACTACCAGTTCCAGAGGTATTCGCCTACGATTGCACGACCAAAAATGAATTAGGCTTCGAATGGATCATTATGGAGAGAATCTCAGGAGTATGCTTGCGGGAGCTCTGGCCCGGTCTGAGCCTTGAGAGCAAGGGAATTATTGTTGAGCGCTTGGGGCAATTCACAAAGGAACTCCGTGAGAAGTGCAGATTCAATGCCATCGGGAGTTTGTATCAGCGCACCGAGCTCAGCAAAGGCGACTTAGAGGTCTCTGTGGCTACTGATTACAACGATTTTGTGATCGGGCCGATAGTAAACTCTTTTATGTTCGCTGGAAAGAGAAAGCCACTGATAAAGAGGGATCGCGGGCCTTATCGAAGCGACCGAGTATACTTACTTGCTTTAATGAAAGTTGAACTGGAAGATAAGAAACTTCTCCTAAAACTCACTTCTGGTAAGTAGGATAAATCAATTGAGTGGCTACAATGAAGTAACAACATGTTAGATAAACGTGCCGCTAGCATTCAAAAGGCGAAGCATGAATATTCAGAGAGTGACTCGGATGATGATCTTGCCGAGGATGCTCCAGAGATTCAGGAAACCATCCAACAACTCCTGGAAATTCTCCCTTCCATCTTCTCCGAAGACATGCAAACAGAGGAATTCGCGCTGCGTCACCACGACCTTAATCGTTCAAATGTCATGGTTGACTGCATGACACTTGAGATAACTGGAATCCTCGATTGGGAGTGTGTTAACACCGTGCCGGCTTGGGAAGACACCTATCCTCAAATGCTACGGGGAGGAGATATGGAAGAACAGCCAGAGCCCTTGGCATTCGGGGATACTGATGAGTGCCTCGTTGAGAGATGGGAGAAATGGGAGAAGACGAAGCTGAGAAAAATCTTTGACCAGGCTGTGGGTTCGGGTGCAAACAATGACAAGGATGCATGCGATAAGCGCGGCTTCAGAGAGCGACTTGATTTGCTTGAATTTTCGACCAAGATGGTGAGGGACTGGATTGTTAAGTACCGGTATGAGAAGCGAAAGCGTGAGCAAGGCTGTTAAGCGCTATTTTGCCATCACCATTTTACCTACCTGTAAGAACTCGAATAATCGGACCATGTGCTAGGACGTTGGACTTGCCTCCCGATTTAGGTTTGGTGTTTTTTTCTTTTTCTTTTGTCTTGTGGGGGCAGATTTTCGGTGTTTTCGCAAAAGAAATTTCGGACTAAGTTAACCAACATTTATTCCACTACTAAAGTCATCGGAAGACGAAGCGGAACAGAGCCCTAACCCTTAGGACAGGTACGCCATGTCAGGATGAGATCTGGCAAGTTGTTGTGGACGTATCGTGTTTGCACGCGCGCCTAAGGTACGTATAATAATACCCGCACGGTGGTGGTGGGGTCCCGGGGGGGTGAGTGAGTGAGTGAGTGAGATGTGTGAGGGGATTGTTACCATGTGTGCGGTTTTTATTATGGCGGCCGGATAACCCGCCAGGTGCTCCTTTGCCCCTCTTACCGGCATGTGTATATACGTATGAACAAGTACGGTACGGGTATGTAATGTATGTAATCTAGGCATCATCTTAATCTACATCTTAATCTACAACTAGAGTACCAGTACCGGTACTCGTAGGGGCTATAGCCACAAGCGCTTGTGAAAATAACCTAACGGCGCGATTACCATTATCTTGCCGTTGCTATGATAGCACGGAACAGTAAGCACTTGGCCTTCCCCCTCCTCCCCCACCCAACTTGCAGGCCATGGTACGGAACCGTTGGGGCCCTCGGTGGGATGGAAGAAGGGCCTACGGTGGGGTTAGGTAGCGCTGCGCACACTATGAGCACCCATCAGTTTCGTCTTACCGGTATTTGATTTAGAAAGTCCCACACTTGTGTGTGGGGAGGGAGGGAGGGAGGGTTAATAAAGATAGTGGTTGTGACTTACGGCTTTAAGAACGTCGCTGTGTTGACTGGCCTTCACGAACATTTCTCTGTATTGCTCTACGCTGGAGTTCACCACATTTCGACAAGTCGTTGCTCCCTCGCAGATTTTTTTCATATTTACTTCCATCTATTTTTATGTTTTTTTCACATCAATTAGCTAGTCGGTTATTGCCTCAGAAAGAGGAGATAGTGTATGAATAGTGGGTAGATAGGGGGAGATAGTTACCTCCTTCCTCAGAAACGGTTTGCTAAGTGACATGTCAAACCCAATGTTATCGTAACCCTCGACTAGTGCGATGCCCAGGTTACTCGGGGAGAATTCTTGCATTCCTCCTCTTCCCCCTCCCCCACCTCCACTAGCTGCTTCTGCCCCACCCCTTCCACCGCGCCCCCTGCCACGACCTCCCCGCGATCCCCGGCCTCTACCCCTACCCCGACCTGCTGCCCCTTCCTCCTCCTCTTCGCTGCCACCACTCCTGGCCTTTGGCCGGGCAAAAACGTACTTTCGCTCGATGATTTTGGCAATGTGTTCTGCCATCGTAGCGTCGGTTCCGATCCCGTTCGCGTCCATGAGAGCGATTAATTCCGGCTCGGTCAGTAATCCGGGGGGGGAGGTCTTGCCTTCTGTCATCGTGGCTTCGGTGGGTTTGAAGGTTTCCCCGGAGGTGAAGGCGGGCAGTTCTTGGGATGATGTCCATTTGTCATAGACGTAGACTTCCAGGTAGTTCCTTTCAAGCACTACCAGGCCCGTGGTGTGGAAGCCTTCCTCGCCGTATTGGAGTTTTACCGTTGTAGTTTCTCCACGGGCGTCCTTGGAACAGCAAGCTAGGAAGCGTCGGACGACAAATTCATATACTCGCTTTTCGTCTGCGTTCAGCTTGTCCGGAGCTACATAGGCTACTGGGTGGATCGGGGGGTGGGCTTTATCGTTGTGCTTGCCGTTTTTGGGCTGGGAGAAGCCCCCCGCTAGAAGGCTGGTGATGTCAGTCAGAGTGGGATGGTACGACACTGGGTATAATTACCCTTGAGCGAATTCGCCCCAGGCGTGACTTTGAGTCTGCTTTCCTACGAGGGCCGGAAGATCCATGCCTTTATCGAATTGATCGGTTTCAGTTCTGGGATAGCTTATAAAACCCTGGGTGTATAGCCTTTCTGCAATCTGCACCCGTCAGGACTTCCGAAAAAAACTGGGAATACACAGTACTCACACTCATGACCAACTGAGACGAAAGCCCGAGGAATCTGCTCCCCTGTTTCTGTAGCTCTATCGTGGTTAACGGTAACGGTTTCCTGGGGATTGTCAGTATCAGGCTAGTATGTTTGGAAAGTCATCTTTACCATTTACTAGTTGGTTTCTTAACGACAGAAACCACATTCGCAACCTTCGCAGTCAGACATCTCTCATACATGATCATTACGGCCATTCTGTCGAATAGTGAACTCCGGTCCCAACTGAAATTAACATTTATATCGTCCCTCTTGTGTATCACCTTGATCGACCAGAAAGGCTCTGAAACAAAGCTCTTGATTTTTTTATACCTGTCGACCACAAATCCTAACGTTGGGAACTGGCAGGAGCCTGTGGTGGATAGCATCAGAAGTGCACCTATGCATTCACAGACAATACAAACCATAGCTAACAACCTGCCCATCCAAACCCCTCACGGTCTGCAAGAGCATCGTCTGCCACCTAGTAAAAGCCGCCCCAATCCTAAGGTCCAATTCAATCCTGGCGCGGACCGCTGCCGCCTGGCGTTCATCAAGATCCTCCGGACGCTGGGCCGCATGCAGGATATGCGCTCGTTCGATGTTTGAGAATTTTGCTCGTTTAACTTCGATCCGGGGGTTAGTCTTCCTTGCCAGATCCATCACTTCAGTACCAATATACTCCCCCTCACGGTCACAATCTGTCCATATATATAATATTTGGGCATTCCGTGCTTCGGAAGAGATATTTGCGGCTACCTCTTTGCATTCCGGCTATGCTTTACCATCAGTGCCTTCTTCCGCCGGTAGTATATGAGACGGTGATTGAGGAGGGATCCTACAGAAACAAACTGCTTGGTCGCAGCATCGAACAGCGCCGACGGTGGACAGTCCTTCCACTTCCTGAACTCATCCACAAAGTCCCAGGATATCGTGTGTCCCACCACAGATGTCATGGTAACGTTGCATTCCCCCCACGGCGCGGGGAACCGATAAGTAAAGTCATAATTTTTAATGTATTTGTTGCCAGTAGTTCTGGTCTATCGTGTCCCCATGAGTATTGCAACGCGCTATTGGCATCGTCAGGGTGAGGAGAGAGAGACGAACATTCCGAATGGCGCCCCCGCTCAGGTGCCCAGCAACAGCCTTTGCGATCGAGGGCTTCTCCGCCACACAGAGGATCTTTTTCATAGCTGGAGCTCTGGTGTGTATCGCGTATTTTGCGGGGGGGGTGAGTGGGAGTAGGCGGAGATGGGAGGAGTACTGGCCGCGGCTTGGGGGAGACGTGAGTCCGGGTAGAGGCTCTGTGGCAACCCCCTTTGTGGCCTTATTGGGAGCCTTTAAACGGTTCAAACTTGTGCCCTGTCCCACAAGCCCACGAACGTAATTTAGATTCTATGCCCGGACGTTTGGGTTAGGTTAGTGCTTGAATCTAGGGCCCTGTAGTGGTGGTCGGAAAGCCCTGCAGAGGGGGAGCAAATTGTAGAGGGGATTTGTATACGGGGGTTTTCCGAGCCGAGGTGCAATGCCTTTGCCCGGCATAGGAGGTGGAAGGGGGCATTAGTCCCGGGGGAAGCTATCGCCGATGGCACAAGAGTGATACCGGTAATGGTAGGATTTGGGAGTTAGCCTACGGAACTGAGGACCTATCTATTGACGGTTGGATTGAAGCTGAGCAAATATAGATTGATCGTGGGAGGGGAATGGGTCGACCAGTGTGGTATCATACAGGTGCAAATGCAGCGCCGTTTGCTGTAAGTCATCCCTTTCCCCAGTACCGGGTGCAGGTATGATACTGAACCCCTGTTAATCTGGGTATCCTTCTCACTTCCCATCACATCATAATTCTAGGGAGGTGACCTCATTCAGGAAGGTCTCACTTTTGGCCCTCACCAGGCAAGCCTTCCGGTGGCAACCCGCGGGGCAAACGACGCCATCCTTCATATACGGTAGCTCATCCTCCCCTCTCACCCTAACGCTGTGATCTCCTCTCTCTCACCCCCCACTCCTCAGCCACTGCTACCGCAAAAATGGCAACCTCCCTCCCTTTACCGACACTATCGTCCCCCTCAGACATAACTGATTTCAGCAAAACCGTGACTCCCTTCCTTCACCAACTCTCCATTCCCCACATTCAACCGCTCCTCACCGGTCAAGTGGCCGTTAAAGAATGGTACCTATCGACCAACCCACTGATAACCGCCCTGCACTTTGCTCTCGTGGTAGCCTTGATTACGCTCGCCGCTAGCGAGATCAATAGGAATTACTCTCAGATTGATCGTTTGTGGAGTTTGCTGCCGGCAATTTACGTCGGGCATTATACACTGTTTGCTCACATGAACGGATTGGACACACAGAGGCTTGATACGCTGACTGCCTTTTCGCTGCTTTGGAGTGTGAGTATCAAGCTGGGACAGTGATGGGGATAGCCTGAGAGTGGAAGAGGACTAATCGTGGTCGTGGGTGCAGATTAGGCTAACTTACAATTACTGGAGGAGGGGTGGGTACAATATTGGTTCGGAAGACTACCGCTGGTACGCTATTCCCCCACACCATTTCCCCCTTGCCCTCTTAACGAATCTTTAAGGCTAACAACCTCTCGTAGGGAAATTATCCAAAAAGCCGTCCCCCGTTGGGCTTTCGTCCTTCTAAACATAGTCTTCATCTCCTTCACCCAGAGCGTCCTCCTATTCATGATCACTGCTCCAGCCTACCTCCACCTCCTAGCTTCCACTCTCCCCACCACCCCCACCTGGTCCCTCACTGACCTCGTACTCTCCCGCGGCCTCCTCCTAGCCCTCTTAGTGGAGGCCTTTGCAGATCAACAACAGTGGGTCTACCAGGGCGCAAAAACGGCATACCTCGCCACTGGCACCGCACCACGCGGCTACACCAAAGCCGACCTCGACCGTGGCTTCGTGGTTACTGGTCTATGGTCGTTCTGTCGCCACCCCAATTACACTGCTGAGCAGATTATTTGGGTGCTCGTGTACCAGTGGTCATGCCTGGTTTGCGGTGACCTCTGGAATTGGACTGGCTTGGGCGCGGTGGCGTATCTGGCGCTGTTCCAGGCGAGTGTTCGGCTGACGGAGAACATTTCTGCAGAGAAGTATAAGGAGTATAAGGAGTATCAGAAGATGGTTAACAAGTTTGTACCGGGTTTGGGGGCGTTTACTGGGGTGTCAGAGTTTGAGAAGGCGAAATAAGTGGCTCCTGCCTTCCTGTTGGCTCCCACACCATGTAATATAGTTTCTTTTTCACTTGGATTGACCGGCGATAGCAAGGATTCCTGACGCAATGTTTGAAACGGTAGTTTCTCCCCCCTGACTTAATTTTTACTATGCCCCTTTTCATCTCTTTGACTAGCCATCCCGAAATCATATTGCCTTATAGCTTATGTAACACCTATCGGTGAAATAACGGTGGACCTGCCCCCCCCCCCCGACTACCTTTCATTCCGTTGCATAGCCATCAAACTAGTCAGCGAGTGACATACCATGAACACATCATAACTCCTCACTCGAAATAAAAAAGTAGTGGTATAAAAAAAAGGAAAAACCAAACGCCAGGTTATTGTACTGACTGGAAACCACCATATTATTTACATTTTATACTACACCCCATTCACCTACTCCTCTTCCTCTTCCTCTTCCTCTTCCTCTTCCTCTTCGTCGCCATTGTCATCACCGCCGCCCTCGTCATCACTGACCTCAACCCCTAACTCTTTCAACCGTTTCTATATTAGAAACCCAATCATTAGCCACCACAACATATTTCACAGGAAACGAGGGGTAGAACAATACCTTATCTCCCTCCCTCTTCTCCTCCAAATCACCCAGCACAATAAACAGGTCATCTAACTCCGCGGCGCTCTGCTTCGCCGCCTCGTCGGCCTCCTTACGCGCGTGCTCCGCATCGCGGAGCCGCGCCTCAAACTCGTTGACGCGAGCTTCTAGGATGGCGATAGATCCCTGGGCTTCGTGGGCTTCGTGGAGGATGTGCGCGTGGGTGGATTGTTCTTTTTTTAGTGACGCTTCGAGGGCTGCAAGAGCTGTTTCCAGGTCCTTGATCTGCGCTTCCGAGGCGGCTTGCTGTTTAGTGCTTTCTTCGAGACGGGATTGTGCGATTGTTAGGGCATCTTGGAGGGTGGTTGCACTGGATTTTTGGCGGCGGGAGTCTTCTTCTAGACTAGTTATGCGTTCGTTTGCTGCCTTGAGGGCTTCCTCAGATGTCTTCAGGCGTTGGTCGGATTCCCCGGCGTGCTCTTCAGATTTGCGTAGGCTCTCGTGGGCGAAGAGTGCTTCTTTTTCTGCGGAGTGTAGTCTTGAGGTTGCTTCTTCGATGGCCTTTTCCCCATCTGCCTTCACCCTTTGCACTTCACTTGCCCGTCCCGTCTTCTCCTTCTCAACTGCGCCTTCCAACTCTGCTATCCTTCTGCGCAGACCTGCGATCTCACCATCCCCGTATTCTTTGGCCTTCCTTGCAGCTTCGCTAGCTTCCCATCGGATCCTCTGAATTTGGCCTTCCAACCCGTTCATTTCTGATCTTGCTTTCTGTGCGGCAGCACGCAGTTCTGCATCGTACTGTTGGCGGAGGATTTCTGTTGCCGCGTTTGCTCTTTGCACCTCCGCTGCCGCGGCTTCTTTTGTGCGCTGCGATTCGTGCTGCTCTTGGGCTACTTTCTGCTCGAGTGTTAAGCAGGTTGTCTGTAGTTTTTGCAGTTCTTCGTCTTTATCTTCGAGCTGGGCTTTCAAAGAGTCAACGAGTTCGACGGAGATCCCGTTGAGGGCGTGGGGGACGCCGTCTATTCAATCAGCACTTGCATGTCCTTGTAGTGCGGGGCTACCTACTGATAGTGTTATGCGTCTCCAGTCCAGGATCTTTGTCAATAGCTCTTAATATCCGGCTGTAATTGTCCTTCAAAAAGTCAATGAATGTGTGGTCAAAATACACCTCCGGCAACCCCATTTTTCTCTTCCGGTGGTTGGTTTCCCGGAACACTTCAAAGTCCCGGACTTGTGGATTTTCTCGGAGCTTGGTGACTTTGCTGACGTAGTGATCGCGCCCCATTCGACTTGCCAGGATTGGATGCAGAGTGGCCCTGGGCACAATTAGCACCTTAGACACTGCCCAAAGTAGGTTTGTATAGAGTGTACCTAGGCAGCGGCGAATCCTTATGACTGAATTCATACAAAACCCCCAAGAAAAACGCGCAGAGCCCCTGAATCAGCACATTCGAATTACTAGACTGCTTGACGGTGGACACAAGCGACTGCACGCTCGAAGCTTCATTAAGGAAATCATCCACAGCCGGAGAATCCTCATATAACCACGTGCACAGCAACATCAAATACCCAATAATTATCCTCGGGTCATAGTTATGTTCCAGCGCAGCGACGAGATTCGCGGATATGCTCTGAATCGCAGTGACCACCTCTTCACCGGCATCCGCATCTCCCTCTTTGAAAGATGTCGCTAGGTTCTTCGCTTCTTCATCGTTATATATCAAGTGCAAAAATATCACACTCGCCAGCCAAACCCTATAGGGATCGCCCCGGGAGTCTTGGTCGAGGCTAATCAAGCAGGTAAGCACATTCGCAGACTCATCCCCCTGTGCATGCAAATTAATAGCATGGTTGAGAAAGTGCAACCGAACGGGCTGATTCCCAGCAAAGTACGACTCCAAGCACTGGCACGCCGCTAAACGAGCGTCAAAAGCATGAATTGAAGAATTCATCAAGGCAAGATCCAGCAGCCCCTCAATGACATAACACAAATCATCAGGGTTATTCTGCTGCGCCTGCGCCTCCGGTAGTATCGTAGGGTCCAAGTACTGAACCTTCATCTGAGCGAAGTTCTCTTGAAGCGGTGAGTTCTCATGAATCAGGTACGCGACTGTCCTCAACGCCTATTCCCCCATCAATAAACCCCAAAACCAATCAGACACGTGAGGAGAAAAACGTACCTCTGCACGAACTGGGAAATCACTGAACCCGGAAAACGCAATAATCAGCATAAGGTGCAATATGCCTGCGCTGAAAAACGCATTCTGATTGGCAGCGGCGCCCAATCCGCCCGGCACTACAAACAACCTGCACACCCTCATAGCGTATTCAATATTCGTGTCCCTCTGTTCCTTAGCGTAGGACGGCACCGCTTCCTGCGCGAACTGGAAGAGCTTCGCTAACCGCGGCACGCACCCCATTTCTCTAAAGTAGCTCTGGTTCGAGACGTTGAACGATAGCAGATTATTAAGTAATTGAAGACAATCCTGGACTATAATGCCTCCGTCAACGCCGCCTTCCAGCTCTATTATAGAGAACATCCGCTCAAAGGCGTTTTCAAAGGCGATTAGCTTTTGTATGTCCGTGTGGCCGTTCGAGAGGTTTATTATTAGGAGTATGCCCTCTAGAAGAATCAGCGGCCTGCGAGATCAGAGCTATTGGAGGAGGGGGGGATCAACCGTTACGAATAGCATCCCGCTTATCATCAAGTACAGAAACCAGTCTTGAGATCCCAAGGGGAGCGGTGAGAATACACTCCTGTGTCCTAGACGGCCGATTATTCAACATTGCAACAAGCAACTGCAACACATAAAGCCTAATGTAAAAGTCGGAATCCTGCAACAGCTGAATAAGAACCGTGATATTCTCTTGTTTCTACCTCCCCCTGGTCAGCACCCCTCCCAAATACTGGGCAAAGGAAAAACCGACCTGAGTGAACTCATCCGTCAGCCACAACGCAATATCCTCACTCGATTCCGGCTACCCTCCCCCCACACATTAGCCAAAACCCCACAGGAGGTATGATAATGATAGGCGCAAACATTCGACTCGTCTTTAACAAACAACAGCAACAGCGTCTCAAGGACAACCTTGATAGTATCCACGTCCTCCGAATCTTTCGACAGAGTACCAATAAGCCCCCGCAGACCCCCGGAAGCCACCGTCTCCTTGTACTCTCGGGCGAAGCTCCTCAGGCCCATTATCGCGGCGCGCCGGTCCTCCAGGAGCGTGCTTGTGGACAGGCGCAGGCACAGTGTCTGGATTGTCGATGTGGCATCTTGCTTTGGGGGAGCTTGGGCCTGGAGGATGCCAAGGAGTGACATTGAAGGAGTGGGGACTATTACCGTTCGGCTCAGAGGTGAATTGCTTGTTTTCTGCGGGATTATCGGGTACCTCGAATTGTTATTTTCTTTGGCGGGGCAGGGGAGAGGAAGGCTAGATACGGTGGTGGCGGTAGTGGTGGTGGTCCACTCTAGTAGGGATAAGCTTGTAATTACTCAAGGTGGAGGTTGCTGTCGTGTTCCGAATTATCGAGTTTGGGGCTGTTGTCGTGACTGCGGCGGTGGCTGCTCTGCGGGTCACAGCGTTCTATTCCCTGTTTCAAGGGTCATGACGAGCGGGAATCGCCTCCCCATGATATGAATCTCTCGCCTGACCCACTGATAACTTCAAAGCATACAAGGAACATCCACCGGAATACTGTTTCTCCCTTTCCTCTACTGCAATCCCGCCTTTTCATACAAGAAAGCGTGAACTTTATCAACCGTGATATTTCCTCCTAACCGCCCCATCCAGAGCATACCTTCTCCCCAACCATCCTCCATTTCACAAACAGGTACCTCCACCAAACTCGGCCAGACGCTCGCAAAATGCCAGGCCACGCTTACAGCACTAAAAAGAAAGAACGAAATCAAAAGGAAAGAAATCAATCACTTTAATACGAGACCAAGCTGTGTCAGAAAATACAATTTTACTAATTGAAACCGCAGGCGGCGAAAGTAAGAGTCGGGGAATGGAATGATCAAGGAAAGGGATCACTAGGAAAAGGAAAGGAAGATGTAAAGGGGAAAAAGTGAAAGTAGAAAAGGTATCCGCTGAAGAAGGATGTTACTCCACGCAATGGTCAGCCTGCCGTGGAATTTTTTTTCTTCTCTCTTTTTTATCCCTTCATTCATAGCTTAAGCCCAAGCCCACATCATAAACCCTCCCCATCTAGAATGTCTCCAGGTCATCGCCCTCCTCAGCCGGTATTTCGAATCCATCCTTCTCGATGTCAGCGTACTCTTGAATCGTTCCATCGTCGTCGGGGGTTGTCACCTCTGTGGAGTACAAGATCGCCTGGATATGCTTGACCAGGCCGTCCTCATCCTCCTCAATTTTAGGATCCTGCTCGACAGCCTGTTGAATCAACAATTCAATATCCCTCAACTTGCTGAAGTAAAAGTCCCTCTCGCGCTCAAGCCCGGCAACATTCTCCTTCAACGAGTTATTCTCCTGCTGGAGCGCGGCAGTACTAGCACCGCCGAGGGGAGTTCTGGTTCGAGCACCGCCAACCGTTGGAGTAGTTCCACGTTTCACAGCGGCGGAAGTATTGGCACGAGCAGCGGGAGGAGGATTGCCACCGACCGAGCCCGCACCCTTTCTGCGGGAGAGCGCATCGTAATCGCTACCAGGATAGTACTGATCCCAATACTTCTTCGTCCATTGCAGAAACTCAAGATTGTCCTGAAACCTGCATTTGACTAGACGCTCGACGGGGATGGGCCTATCGATTCCTTTTGAAGAAAAGACAGCTAAAGAACAGCAATACAGCACCCCCGAAAGAGAGAATTTTCGGGGGAAAAAGATTCAAGTGTAAGCGATTTTTTGACCAAACCAAACGGTAAGAAATATGTAGGAAAGAACGCGGAGGGGTTGGGTAAAACCGTACAGGTAAGAATCTTAAAGTTCTGAAGATAGGCGTATTCGGTATTGACGTTGAACTTGACCTTCTGCATGGGAACGTCGCCTAAAGATAGAAAGTGAGCTGCCGAGCTCCACGGTATTCATTCTCTCTTCCGCCTGCCAAACAGGGAAGAGGGAAGTATAGGACTCGCTACTGACCAAAGATGGAGTCAAAAACCTGACATAGCGCAGCACTGTTCAGGAATTATCGTTGTCAGTTGAAACAATTTTCCGAAGCAAGGAACAAGCTTCCTTTTCAGACTAAAGGGGGGTGAGGGAAGGGGTGTTGCTCGTCTGTGACATACCCGGTTCCACATTGCTCTATACGTGTAATGTTAAGCTGCAAGAGGCCATTTAGCCAGTTGAGAAGTTCCTGCCTGGAGCGACGTTAGCAATGTGATTGAGACAATGGTGCATGTTTGGTCAGTGGCTAGTTTCCCTCCTCACTCCCGGGGGTATCCTTTACCTTGATTCACCCATGTTGTGTGGAAAAAAAGTCAAGTGAGAGAGAAGGGAGGTATAGGTGTTCGTTCGGAAGGTTGAGGAGAAGCTACTTCTCTTAGCGGTGATGGTGTGAAGAGGCTGGAGCGGGAGTAGGAAAATGTTCGGGAGAGAGCAATGGTTGGGTTGTGGGGTGAAAGCTGCAAGAGGGGTTCGTTGATGATGGACGGAAGAAGAAAAGCTTGTGCAAGGCCTTGTGTTTGTGTTGCCCCCTCCACTGATTTCATTTTGTTTATCACTCGCCAAGACAATGGGTGGGTGGTTGCTCAATGAAACAAACCCCACCACAATAAAAGCCGCACCTCTCGGGTCAACTTAATTGAGATGCCATCGTGCGTACGGTAATAATAAAAAACGACATTCTACCCCCTTACAGAACCAGTCCGTAATAAGTTTTAAGCACAGATAGTAGCTTCTTAGTTGTAAGGAAAACGACCTACTCACGACGTTATCCGCCAAATTATATACCATGTTAACACAGCGACCACAGATTATCATTTTTTTAGCCCCTCAATCAATCTAACGCATCTAAATCTACTCCCCTGCAGTTCGCCTATGTTGTGCTCTTGAAGGGCCCTCCTCCTCTACCCTGTCCGCACCATCGTCACCAATACTGTGTCTAACTGCCGATGACCTCCTCCCGCCCAACCCGGCCGAGTCGCCCCTCTCCATAACGCTCACATCGCTCTTAGTGAGTGTGTCACTACTAGCCTCAGCGGGTGTGCTATCATCACTAGACTCCGGTGTGTCATAGTAACCGCCACCAACAGACTCAAGGGTAAACAGAGAAACTGTGGGTGCATCTAGAACCCCAAGTTCCTCAGGGGTGAAATAGTTGGGCAAGATTAGGGCTCGGGCAGGAATTAGCAGGAAAATGAACACCGGGAAGCTGCGTCGATCAATTAATATGAAGTTCTGGGTATAAACTATCTTGGGACGAGCATACCCAATAGCAGCAATAGTTTGCGTGATAGCAAACGTAGCTCCGAATCCCACGAGCTCAAGTGCCACAAACGCCCAGACAGCTCCCCTCCTACATCTCTTCAGCGGCTCCCCGGAAGAAGTCAAGGAGTTATCCCCGAACAGGAATAAGAGCTTCAACGTAATTCCGTTGCCTTCGAGTGCTTGAAGGCCCATGACGAAGAAGAGCCCCGCAAGAACCTATAACAACTGATGAGCAGATATCCTACAAATATATTATGTTCAACCTACACCTTGTGGAATCAACGCAAGCACCACAAGCAAGGGGCCTGTCATAGTTCCCAATATTAAAAGACCCTGCGCAAGATTGCTGACCCGCTGTTCCACAACGTGATCAACAACGACTTCCGTCTTGCCTTTATTCTCCTCCGCCTCATCCACCTGCCGGCGAGTGACGCATAGAGATGCAGTATGGAACGGAGCTTGAGGGATAAGACCACTTCACTACTATTAACACGCTCTCCCCTACTAATACCAGAATTGGAAATAGCATACTTAGGAGCCGGGATCCCCAGAATCCCTGAAATCCCCGTCGTAATCCCAAGCAAGAAAATATCCCAATGAAACCCCGCCGGTTTCTTCAACGGAAACTCTGTGCCCTGGGAGATCAAGCTCGAGACATTATGATCGAAATAGAACCTATACCCCCATCAACATCAGACCAGTTGGGCCGTACACCTATCAACACAGCCAATCACTCACAAGATTGTCAATAGCAGTGCAAACGGGATTGCCAAAAACACTTGCCCAACACTGATATCCCAGAAATGCACCAGCCACCCACGCTCCATGGTGGGGGAGAAGGCCTGCGAGACGGGTAATTTTTCAAGGTCTATATGCTTCATTTTGCCAAGGTACTGATAGCCCGTGAAGCACACTATCGAAAGTGGGGTTCCATAGTCCTTCAGGAAAACCCTGACCGGATGCCTGAAGAGGTTGCTATTGCCGAGCCAGGAGCAAGCGTACCCGAACATTAGGACCAACAATGAGATCGAAATCGACAGATACGCCGCTGCGTCTCCTGTACGCCATTGCAGAGAAAGGACCTGAATGCCCTTCTGCAAGTATATGAAAGCGACATAGAACCCAAAGATATCACAGGAAAACCTCGTGACCCATTTAATCGCATTGCAAGCATTCGTTATAGCTATTGCGAAATGCATGAGCATGGACCACAGACCAATCCAGCACATGAACTGGAAATATGGGATTCCCCTGGGTGTTACGATGGCATATACAGTACTATAAAATGCTCGCACCCTCTCCCATCAGTCAATTCTTAAAAAAAAGTGGGAGTGGGTAAGGAAAACCTACTAATTAAACACAGTTATAGGCCCCGTAACACCAACAATACATAACGGCTGCGCAGCCAGGAAACTAAAGACTACAGCACCGAGCACAGATGCGAGTAGGACTTCGTTGACGCCATAGGACATCTTTGTTTTTTCAAACCTACACCACCACCATCCTTTAGCACCTCCCTCCCTCCCATTCTAACCAAATCACCAAGAGAAAGAGCAACCTACATATCCAAAGAAAACGCTAAAGCCGGAAGCACACTTTTCCACAAAAAATAAATAATAAAAAAATCAGTCACTTATTCATTCCCAAACCCACCAAAAAAGGAGGGGGGTGGGAGGAAGAGGCCAGGAAAAATCCATACTTTGCAAAAAACATATAGACTACCATTCACCAATTAGCCACCCACCCACTCACTCGCACGACAACCCCCAACCAAGTTAAACGCCGAGACCGCTTAGAAGAAAGAGGACAAGACAGACCAGTGCTAGGCACAATTCTATAATCCCAAGCATCCGTCCAATCCGACTTATAATAAGGCAACCTCCTACGCACGTCGTTGATCATGCCACGGAAAAGGCTGATATGCCACCATGGTCGCTTGTGCGCTGCTGTACCGGTAGGCGCGGCGGTGGAGAGTGAAGGGGTGGTCCGCATGGCTGACAGACGCGCGGGGTGGGTTGTCATTGGGCCTTGAGTGCGTACTGTACTGGAAGCGGTGGACCAATTGCAAGTAAGAGAGAGAAAGAACAGTGAAGGGAATGAGGGAGGAGGAAGTTGGGAAGGAAGGCGAGTAGGCAGGGAGTGAACGAAAGGATTAGACCAACCTCATTACCAATACCGATACTTGTATTCAAACTCCCACCGTCAGCCTGTAGGTGTCTTTGAGTGTTGACTCGGGTACCCTTGCCCCACAAGGCTATGGCTAGATCTACACACGGATACCGCTGTCGTCGACGCACTATACCCTCATGCCCATGGGCGACAAACAGACAAGGGGGGAGGAGGTGGGTATAATTATGAATGAAGGAAAGAAAAAAGGGAGTTGTTAAAAAATTAAAAAATTAAAAAAAAGCCCCCAGGAAAACTACCCTCCGGTAGTATTGGAAGCATTTCAGCCGCCGAGGTTGAAAAACGTTAATAAAAAGTTCTTTCCTAGTTGAAGGATTAGTATGTGTAGCGCCGTTTTTCCCTGCCTACCAATCCGGCAAATCCACTCGAAAGATGACGCTTTTTCGACCCTGGGGCTGAACGCCTCTAGTATTCCACAGCATGGTGTTATACCGGCACTGGCATTGTCACAAACGTAGACTGTGATGCTATGGTGCGTGGAGGTGAGCAGGGTGAGTTCATCACATCCGTTCATACCCTTGAACTCAATTCCCACACACAAGCCACAACCCAAATTCCTATATTCTACGGCATCCAGGACGAACAATCCAAGATTTAGGCATTATGATTAGTGGGTGAACAAAGGTCGCAAACTCACCATTCTCACCATTCTCACCATTCTCACCATTCTCACCATTCTCACCATTCTCACCATTCTCACCATTCTCACTATTCTCACCCTTCTCACCCTTCTCACCCTTCTCACCCTTCTCACCCTTCTCACCCTTCTCACCCTCTCGAGCCATAAGCTATGATAGGTTAAACGTTATCAGACCCACACCCACACCTAAGCTTCTCAGCCATTCCACCCCAACGACCGGATAGGTTTAGCTAGGGTAAATTTATTGAATTGGCAACGACCGAGACAAAAAGCCTGCAGCCCCGTAACCTCCAAGACCCCAGCGCCCCCACAAGTATGATATGATATGAGAGGTACGGCGGAAGCACCGTTGATAAGGCAACTCTCGAGTCCCGGCACATCAACCACCGGTACGGTACTTTTTTCAACCCTTTCCTAGATGGAGCTTCTACCCGTACGACACGATAGTTGAAGCTTCGTCCCCCTTACCACCGGTATCTGAAGCTTAATTGTTATCTCCTGGGCTGGCAAAACATTGAAAATTTCGTGCCACCCCTGTCGGACCTTGAGACATAGATGACTAAGAGGCCGTAGAAACCCCAACCTCAGTATTCCTCAGGGATAACAGCGTAAGTGTGGTCATGTGGCTAATATTGGCTGTGTTCTGAAGTCTACACATCTGCAAAACTTTAGTCATTAACAAAAAGTTGCTTATTAACCGCTGTCTCAGAGACTGGCAGGGGTGGCACGAAATTTTCAATGTTTTGCCAGCCCAGGAGATACTCGAGTACGATACTCGAATATGCCATAGGAATGAATGCCGGGCACATGAAGAAACCGTTATTATGACAAATAATCCATGTGGGAAGTGCTTCTACGACGCTTCCTTTCTGCCTAACCTCAGATTGTTGCTATCACCACGCTGAGAGCCTTACATACGGCACTTGTTGCCGGCATTCAACAAGGCAGGCTTCCCGCCCGCACACGTGCTGTACCGCAATGGTACTCGTAGGTTGTACAGTGCCGGTATTCGTGCAGACCTAGGAGGGTTTAGAGTACTGGGTAGGGATGAAAAGAAATCGGAGGATAGTGAATTCTGGCAGTCACAAACAGCTTGGGGTGGATACCAAGCGTATTAATCTCGCCGATAAACAAGGTCTCAAGTTAATAATCAAAAGTTAGCTCCAGCACAAATTAACCCTATTTAAAACTCCCCAGAAGCTTGCTTCTTCAAAATCTTTGAAGCTCCTGTCTTGTTTGGAGTAAAAAGGCAGAAATATTCATGACACAGCCCCGCATTTCTTCCTCCTACAGGGTGCTCCCAAGTCGCTGGATTGAAGTTGCTCCCGTTTTTGGTGGTGACGCACCCCAAAAAAACGCAACTTGAATCCCACGCGGCATGAAGCAATTTCACGCGAGCGAAGGAAAGAGCGTGACAACGCTGTCCCTACGGTGCTAAAAAACAAGGTTGTTTCTTTCGGAGCGATGATCGACCACCCAAAAATATTTTAAAGTTCGAGACATTGCGTAGAGCGCCGGTAGCTTCGATTACAGCGCCTCCGGGAATTGCCTATCCGCGTGGGTTGAGGAGATTTCCCGTGAAATGGTCCGGGGTTCCCTCCACAACTTCTAGAATCACAACTTCCTTGCGACGGCGCCCCATAACCCCCATCATTCTCTAGTACTCGGATATGGAAGTAAAAATCGAGCATGACAAGATAGGGCCTGAATCTCGGGAACCTCACAGATTAGAAGTTAGAAGAAAAAGGGGGAGACTAGGGGGCTAGAACGCAGAGCAGTTGCATTCAAGTGATCTCTTAATACTTTTGCAGAAAATTTGTGCATGCCTTAGTATCTCAAATAGCGTACCGGTACGCCAACTACTTAATACTTATATCACCAAGGGTGTGGTAGGCTACGTCTGCCAAGTCTTGGTCCGAGTTCTTCTTTACCTGAGTGTGCCAATCTCCTCTGTTATTCTGGCCAGCTCAAATACCTTTCTGCAAAACAGGGTTCTTTGCATACTCGATTTTTACTTCCATATCCGAGTACCATATGGCAACAAGAGGATTATCAGGTCACCAGTCCACCCGGGGTAGCTGGTAGAGTAGAAACGATATCTACATTTCAAGTGGCGGGCCCAAAGCGACCAGCCATCATCGGACCAATAGGAATTAAAAGGACCTTTTGTATATCATACTGAATTCAGTAGTAAGTTATATAGCAATACTCGAGTACTCGAGTACACGAACGATCCGTGGTAGCGGAGGAAACCACCATTCTACGAACTCCATAAGCACAAGGGCTCCCGCTGCCCCCTGCGACATGCCGCCAATCCATTCACGGATCGGGACCCAAGCCACCAACCCAGCAGCGAAGAAACCCCTTGAAAATCACGGGCACACACACGCGATATATCGATTCACGAGTACTGGTATACCGAATTCAATACTCCATCCATACAAGTACGATGCATGGCGTGATAAGAACCCCCACTGACATCCCAATGACCGCTACCGCCTTTAGCAACACGGTATCCCCAAAATGCAGCTGCCAAACCTGTGGTTGATACTATACCCTCCCCCATTCTGCTGTCTGATGGCCCTTGACCCGCTATTTTCTTCCTCAAACTCGTGTGGTGTGGGGCCGGGTACCGTATTTTCTCGCGTTATACGGTTTTTTTCCAAGACCGGTTTTTGCCCAAGATTGGGCACACAACCCTTGCAGACGATCACTCAGCCGCATTGTTGTAGACTCCTAAAACCCACACCTTGGTTACTATGCTGGCTGGG
>Ga0307509_10003805_pt1 | contig 22371 bp, 18 predicted proteins | sample 10_EM_MG_FD_202245 | JGI IMG/M metagenome (GOLD analysis project Ga0307509, IMG submission 202245) | Populus trichocarpa ectomycorrhiza microbial communities from riparian zone in the Pacific Northwest, United States - 10_EM | ecosystem: Host-associated > Plants > Roots > Unclassified | place... | reverse complement strand
GGCGGCACGCTGCTCAGCGGCGGCCGGGGCACCATCATCGGCGCTCTCTTCGGGGTGCTGGTCTTCTCCACGATCACCAACCTCTTCGCGATCAACAACCTCTCCACCGAGGTTCAGAACATGGTCAAGGGCGGCATCATCGTCGCCGCCGTGCTGATCCAGCAGTTCCGCTATCGCTCGCTCACGCAACTCCTCAAGCGCTGATCTCTCGCCCGGACCGCTTCACCGGGTACCCCTTGGAGGAATCATGTCCGCTTTGTCCCGTAGGCGCGTTCTGTTCGGCGGCGCGGCCGTCGGTGCCGGCGCGCTCCTGACCGCGTGCACCAGCAACGACCCCGGCACCAGCGCACAGGTGAAGACCAACGCGAGCGGCGATGCCAACGCCGCGGCCGGGCAGAAGGTCACCATCGGATTCTCCGCCCCGGCCGCCGACCACGGCTGGATCGCGGCGATCACCAACAACGCCAAGGCGCAGGCCGCCGCGTACTCCGATGTGGAATTCAAGTTGGTCGAGGCCGGCGCCGACGCGGCCGCCCAGCGGGCCGCGTTGTCCACCCTGATCGCGCTGAAGCCCACGGTGATCGTGATGCTCCCGTGGGACGGCAAGGAGCTGAACGCGGCCGGCCTCGAGGCGATGCGGGCCGGCATCCCGGTGGTCAACCTGGACCGGGCGTTCCCGTCCGCGGCCGCGTACCGGCTGCAGATCAAGGGCGACAACTACGGCATGGGCCTGGCCGCCGGGCAGTACATCGGCGACCAGCTCAAGGCCAAGGGCGTGACCAGCCCGATCATCGGGGAGATCCCCGGCATCGACTCGCTGGAGCTGACCCAGGAGCGTACGCAGGGCTTCAACGCCGCCCTTTCGGTGTACGGGTTCAAGGTCGCCAACCGCCGGCCGGCTGAGTTCACCGCCGATTCCGGGCAGGCCGCCGCGACCGCCCTGCTGCAGGCGCTGCCCAAGATGGACGCGCTGTGGAACCACGACGACGACCAGGGCATCGGCGTGCTCGCCGCGATCAAGCAGGCGAACCGCAGCGAGTTCTTCATGGTCGGCGGGGCCGGCTCCAAGTCGGCGATCGACGCGATCTCGGCCGACAACAGCGTGCTTAAGGCGACCGTCACCTACAGCCCGTCGATGGCCTCCTCGGCCGTCTCCCTGGCCCGGCTGATCGGCCAGGGCAAGGGCATGAGCGACCTGGTCGAGCTGCAGGTGCCCAAGGAGATCACGCTCGCCTCCGAGACGATCACCAAGGGCAACGCCGACAAGTACGCCAAGCTCGGGTTCTAAGGCCTGTTTCATGACTGGGGCGGGGCTGCGGTGGGGCCCAGATCCCGCCTGGCGGCGTCCCGTGGAAGCCCGGTTCCAACACCGGGAGCCGGGCTTCCACGGGCCACCACCAGACGAAATCTGGACCCCGCCTCGCTCCCACCCCAGTCATGAAACAGGCCTTACACGCAAAAGGGGATGCTCATGGCGGGACAGCTGCGGGTCGGCATGGTCGGCTACGCGTTCATGGGCGGCGCGCACTCGCAGGCGTGGCGCACCGTGAACCACTTCTTCGACCTGCCGCTGGCGGCCCGGATGTCGGTGGTCTGCGGCCGCTCCCCGGACGGGGTCGCGGCCGCGGCCGCCAAGCTCGGCTGGGAGTCGCACACCACCGACTGGCGGGCGCTGGTCGAGCGGGACGACATCGACCTCATCGACATCTGTACCCCGGGCGACACGCACGCCGAGATCGCGCTGGCCGCGCTGGCCGCCGGTAAGCATGTGCTCTGCGAGAAACCCCTGGCCAACACCGTGGCCGAGGCGCGCGAGATGGCCGCGGCCGCGGCGGAGGCACAAGCCCATGGCGTACGGGCGATGTGCGGTTTCAATTATCGGCGGGTGCCGGCCGTCGAACTGATGCGGCGGATGGTCGCCGGCGGACGGATCGGCGTGCTCCGCCACGTGCGGGCCCAGTATCTGCAGGACTGGATCGTCGACCCGTCGTTTCCGCTGGTGTGGCGGCTGCGCAAGGAGGTCGCGGGGTCGGGGGCGCTCGGCGACATCGGGGCGCACATCGTCGACATGACGCAGTTCGTGAGCGGGCAGTCGATCGCCTCGGTGTCGGCGCTGATGGAGACCTTCGTCCGCACCCGGCCGCTGCCGTCGGCGTCGTCCGGACTGGCCGCGTCGTCCGCACTTTCGGAGACCGGCGAGGCGGAGACCGGCGAGGTCACCGTGGACGATGCCGCGATCTTCCTGGCCCGGCTCAGCGGGGGAGCGGTCGCCACCTACGAGGCGACCCGGTTTGCCACCGGGCGCAAGAACGGGTTGCGGATCGAGCTCAACGGCTCGCTCGGCTCGCTGGTGTTCGACTTCGAGCGGATGAACGAACTGTCCTTCTACGACGCCACGCTGCCCGAGGCCGAGCGGGGCTTCACCCGGATCCTGGTGACCGAGCCGGTGCACCCGTACATGGCGGCGTGGTGGCCGGCCGGGCACCCGATCGGCTACGAGCACACCTTCACCCACGAGATGCGCGACCTGATCGAGGCGATCGGCGCCGGCGCCGACCCGCGGCCGTCCTTCTCGGACGCGCTGCAGGTCCAGTTGGTGCTGGACGCGGTCGCCCAGTCGGCCGTCTCGGCCCAGTGGACGAAGGTGGAGCAGGTCATCGAATAGACGTCCGTCGCGAGCCGGCGAGGGACGGCGCGGTTGCGCCCCGCGCCGGCCGGCTCGTGACGGGACCCCATTCCGGGTCACTCTGCGGATCACCCGTGCGGTGCACGGGTGATCGTCGTGTGCGTGTCCGAACGTGCATATAGCGCACATAGATAACGCTCTCCGGACCCCGGCGCGGCCACCCGAACGCGTACCTACCGGCAGGTCACCCTGGCCGCACACATCCACGAGGGCTGATGATTGAGGCGGGCTTGGATCATGTTCGTGCCGGTCACAACGTCGCACGGTGCGTACGCCGCTGATCCTGGGGACACATGACGCTCGTATCCGAGGTCAGGTGGACCCCACGGATGGAGGCGTCATGGCAACCCGACGGACCGGATCGCGCGCGTCGAAGGCCGCGCGCGGCATGGTCCATACTGGACGCCCTAGCACGCGCCGATGCACGTGCAGATGCACCGGCTCACACGCCCGGGGAGGACTCTGATGCGGCTGAGACATCCTTCCGGCCGGATCGTGCATCTCAGCTGTGCGGTCGGACGACCCGAGAGCAATCTACCGGGCGTCGTCGGGCAGCTCGACACGTACGGCGCCGTCCGGGCCCGCCTCGGCGTGGACGCGCTCGGTGTCAACCTCTGGCTTTCCCCCGCGCTCGCCGCCACCCTGGCCGTCGAGAGTCGCGCCCGCACCCGGCTTCGTGCCGAGCTCGACGCCCGCCGCCTCGAGGTCGTTACGTTGAGCGGCGCGCCCTTCGGCGAGGGTGGCGGCGAGCGAACCCCCGCGTGGACCGAGCCCGCCCGCCGCGAGTACACCCTGGACCTCGCCCGCATCCTGCTCGATCTGCTCGACATCGATGCCGTGCGCGGCGCGGTCGGCAGCATCGGCCTGGGCCCGCGGGCCGGCTGGGCCGAGGCCGAGGACACCGCGAGCGCCGGCATCCTGCGCCGCCTCTCCGCCGGTCTGGCCGACCTCGCCTGGCAGAACGGGCGGGCGATCCGGGTCGGCTTCCAGCCCGAGCCCGGCTGCGTGCTGGACACCGCCGAGCAGACCGTCGCCGCGCTCAGCCGCATCGACAAGGAGCGGCTCGGCGTCTGCCTCGACCTCGGTCACGTGGCGCGCGCGTGGCCCGAACCGGCCGCCGGCATCGAGTCGCTCACCGACGCCGGGCTGTCCATCATCGAGGTTCGCCTCGCCGCGGTGCCGGGCGGGACGACCGAGGCGTGGCGGTCCGCGCTGCGGCAGGTGTTCGGGGCCGGCGGGCCTCTCACCGAGTACCTGACGTTGCGGTCCCGGGTGCCCGACCCGGGTCCCGATCAGGTGGCCGGAGATCTGGCGTACCTCCTGGCCGAGCTGGCCGCGATCGGCCTGGCGCCGGAGAACGAACCCTGCCCCGCCCGCTGATTATTGGATAGGGTTCTGGTGGTGTCGCCGTGACGGCGGCCGGTCCGGGAGGCGCAAACCCGGGCCGGTGGAAATCGCTCGTCAGCGGTGGCCCGTGGTTGTCCGGCCGGTTTCCCTCGCCGTCCGCCGATTCCGGCTGCGATCAGGGGAGAACGACATGGCCCGACCCATCACGCTTTTCACCGGCCAGTGGGCCGACCTGCCCTTCGACGAGGTGTGCCGGCTGGCCGCCGAGTGGGGCTACGACGGCCTCGAGATCGCCTGCTGGGGCGATCACTTCGAGGTCGACCGGGCGCTCGCCGAGCCCGATTACATCGACCGCAAACGTGCTGTTCTGGAGAAACACGGTTTGCGGGTTTTCGCGATCTCCAACCACCTCGTCGGGCAGGCGGTCTGCGACCATCCGATCGACGAGCGCCATCAGGACATCTTGCCCGCCGACATCTGGGGCGACGGCGAACCCGAGGGTGTCCGCCGGCGGGCGGCCGAGCGGATGAAGGACACCGCCCGCGCCGCCGCGAAGCTCGGGGTCAAGACGGTCGTCGGCTTCACCGGCTCCGCCATCTGGCACACCGTCGCGATGTTCCCGCCCGTGTCGCCGGCCATGATCGACCGCGGCTACCAGGACTTCGCCGACCGGTGGAACCCGATCCTCGACGTGTTCGACGAGGTCGGCGTGCGGTTCGCGCACGAGGTGCACCCCAGCGAGATCGCCTACGACTACTGGACCACCCGCCGGACCCTGGACGCGATCGGGCACCGGCCGGCCTTCGGCCTCAACTGGGACCCGTCCCACTTCGTCTGGCAGGACCTCGACCCGGTCAACTTCATCCTCGAGTTCGCCGAGCTCATCTACCACGTCGACTGCAAGGACGCCAAGGTCCGGACCGGCGACGGGCGGCGCGGCCGGCTCAGCTCCCACCTGCCCTGGGCCGACCTTCGCCGCGGCTGGGACTTCGTCTCGACCGGGCACGGCGATGTGCCGTGGGAGGACTGCTTCCGGGCGCTCAACGCGATCGGCTACACCGGCCCGATCTCGATCGAGTGGGAGGACGCCGGAATGGACCGCCTGGTCGGGGCGCCGGAGGCGTTGCAGTTCGTGCGGCGGCTCGCGTTCGACGCCCCCGCGGCAGCCTTCGACGCCGCGTTCTCTTCCTCGTCCTGAGTGCCGGCTGGCGGCGGCCCGAGCCGCCGCCAGCCGTTCTTACTACGGGGCCGGTTTACGGGGCCGGTTGCTCGCTCGCGATCCGGACGAGCTCGACCAGGCCGCCGGCGTACTCCTGGGACTCGGCGTGCGCCTCCGGGAACGGCGGCTGGAAGCCGACACCGTCCCACTCCTGGGTCTGGTTGTTCCAGATGTCGTTGCCGATCTCGAAGTCCCAGGCGTCGATGCCCAGCTCGTAGTACAACTCGTCGGCCGAGTTGCCGGCCGCCGAGTAGAGCACGTCCGCGACCGGCCCGGTGTAGGACGGCCAAGTCACCGTGCCCCGCGAGGCCTGGATGGCGCCGACGATCCGGCGGGCGCTGTCCAGGAAGAACTTCGACTCGTCGATCGACGGCCGGGACAGCATGACCCGCCCGTCAGCCTTACGCAGCCTTGAGACGCGATTGTCTCCGGGGCCTTATGTCGAAGGACCCGTCGGCAAGCCCCTGCTCGGCGGCGAGGTCGTGCGCGACCTCGTTCGTGACCCCGGGCCGGCCAGACAGCCCTCGCCCAAATCGTCACCGTGTGCACCATCGGGCCGGCCGCGCCCCGACCCACCGACTCCCCGGCACAGCAGCGATCACTGAACCCCTCGTGCGTGGCTCGGTCGCCCGGCGTTACTGCACGTGCACGAACCGTACGGGCCCTGCAAGGCAGCCCAAGCTCGTAGTCGGCGTACGCCACGAGAACGGCGGCCATCCGGGAGACCCGGGTGGCCGCCGTGCGAAATAGGAAGCCCTACGGGTATTCCTTGCGCATCAGGTTGCCGACCTCCAGCCGCCAAACTTCCGGCGCACCACGCAGTACGCAGTCCGGACGGCTCGACGGCGCACGTCGTCGCCGTGGTGCCCTCATCGGCAGCCGGCACATGCTCAATCTCACTGTCGACGAACTCCCCGGCGAATTCAGATGGTCGAAGCATTTGCCTCTACGAGTTCGGCGAATATCTCGGAGGGCTTCTTCCAATCGAAGATCTTACGGGGTCGGTTGTTGATATCGGAAGCCACCCCGGCCAAATATGTAGGGTCGGAGGTGATCGGGACGCCTTTCGGGAAGAACTCCCGGACGATCCGGTTGAGGTTCTCGTTGCTGCCGCGTTCCCACGGCGAGTGTGGGTGTGCGAAGAAGACCGGCAGACCGGTCGCGGTGATCCTGGCGTGCTGGGCCATCTCCGCGCCGCAGTCCCAGGTCAGTGACCGGCGGATCTGTGCCGGCAGGCCATCGGTCGCGGCGATCACTGCGTCGCCGACGCTCAGCGAGTCGCGGCCGGTCAGCGGAACCAGGATCAGAAACCGTGACGTGCGTTCGACCAGCGTCGCCACGGCGGTCTTGCCGCCTTTGCCGATGACCAAGTCGCCCTCCCAATGTCCCGGCACGGCCCGGCCATGCACCTCAGCAGGGCGTTCATCGAGGTAGCGGGGCTCGCGGATCCGTGGCGCCGGCACCGGGCGTGGCCCTGAGCGGCGGGCCGGGCGGCCGGTGCGCAGCCGGACCAACTCGCGGGCAAGCGTCGAGACAGGCTGGGCGTACACCCACTGGTAGATGGCTTCGTGAGACACCCGCACAGCGTGATCGTCCCGATAGTCTCGCGGCAACCGGCCCGCGATCGAGCCGGGTGACCAGCCCTCACGCAGCAGCCCGGTGACCACTGCCCGCAGCCGCGGTGACCGCTCGACGGCATACGGCGAGTTCAGCCAGTCGTAGCATTTGATCTTGACGGATCGGTGGGACAGGATTCCCGCCGTGCGCAACATGTTGACCTTGACCGATCGTGAAGAGATATCCCGTGGCCTGGCCGAGGGCCTGGAATATAAGGAGATCGCCCGGCTGATCAGCCGGCACCCGTCGGTGGTCTCCCGGGATGTGGCTCGTCATGGTGGCCGCGGGCAGTACCGGGCCGTGGGCGCCGACGAGTCGGCGCAGGCCGGCCGGCAGCGGCCGAAGGCGTATGCGGTCGACCGCTCGTCACGGCTGCGGACGGTGGTCAAGGAGCTGCTGAAGGATGGCTGGTCACCGGCGTCGATCGCGGGCCGGTTGCCGCGCGACTACCGTCACGATCAGGCTGTACGGGTGTCTCACGAAGCGATCTACCAGTGGATGTACGCCCAGCCGGTGTCGACCCTGGCCCGGGAGCTGCTGAAGCTGCGCACCGGCCGTACCGCCCGCCGCTCCGGGCCGCGTCCGGCTCCGGCTCCGCGCATCCGCGAGCCCCGCTACCTCGACGAGCGTCCGGCCGAGGTCGCCGACCGGCAGGTGCCAGGACATTGGGAGGGTGACCTCGTGATCGGTAAGGGCGGCAAGTCCGCGGTCGCGACGCTGGTCGAGCGAACCTCACGGATGCTGGTCCTGGTCCCGCTGTCGGGCCGCGACGCGTTGACCGTGGGCGACGCGGTGATCGCCGCCGCCGGGACGCTGCCGCCGCAGATCGCCCGCTCGCTGACCTGGGACTGCGGCTCCGAGATGGCCGGACACGCCCGGATCACCGCAGCCGGGCTGCCGGTCTACTTCGCCCGCCCGCACTCGCCGTGGCAGCGCGGCAGCAACGAGAATGCGAACCGCATCCTGCGCGAATACTTCCCGAAAGGCGTCCCTATCACGTCCGATCCGAAGTATTTAGCGATGGTGGCTTCCGAAATCAATGACCGGCCCCGTAAGATCCATAATTGGAAGAAGCCCTCCGAGATATTCGCCGAACTCGTAGAGGCAAATGCTTCGACCGTCTGAATTCGCCCGTGGCTAGCGTGGTGGCGGAACGACTTGGTCACGAATCCCAAGAGGATAGGTAGCCCGTCTGACCGGGTTCATGACTGCGGTTGGCGTTGCACCCGTCGCAGCCACGGAGCGTGACGCTTGGCTGTGCGCGATGTTGGTGGTCGGTCTGCGTTGCCGTCACGGTGCCGTCACCCGACCGGCATCATCTACAGGCATCAATTGCAGGGTGTGTTGGCGGCGAGAGGACTGGTTAGTCAGCGGCGGCGTGCCGTTAGTACTCCAGCGGGAGATCTTTAGGGCTCGCTGAGGGCTTGCCGGGCGTAGTGGCTGGCGTTGGCCTGGTTTTGATGCCGTCGTCGGTAGATGGACCAGGCGATGACGTCGGCGACGCGTCGGACGGGATCGATGACGAGGGCGTGGAACAAGCGGCGTAGTTCGTTGACGGTGATCGCGATCAGCCCGTCCGGGCTCTTGGTGCTGAGCGTGGTCGCTGCGGCGAGGAACGCGTGGGCGGCGATGACCAGCGTGGTCCAGCGGTGCCAGGCCCTCCATCGGCGGTGCTGATGCTGGGCCACGGCGGTGCCGGAGTACTGCCGTTGCACCCCGACGGTGTGCACGCCTTTCTTCAGGTCGCCGGTCTCGTCGACCACCAGGATCCCGTCTGGGTGTCCGAGCCGAGCCGCGACGAATTCGCGCACGTCAGCACGCACGGCAGCGTCATCCCAGACGGCCCGGCCGATCAGGTCCTGCATGCCGCCCGGCCCGTCGTCACCGGCGTGTTCCGCGATCGTCCAGCAGTTCTTGACCGGCAACGGGGCCAACAGGCCGGCCACGAAGTCACGGGCCCGGCGCCGAGGCTCGGGCCGGGAGAAGCGTGCCCCGATCGTGTCCATCAACGTCTCGAACAACTCAGACCATCGCTGAGCATCTACCCTGTAGGCGGCTGCCACCGCCGCATCTTCAGTAGTCCACACAACCGCTGAGACTCGACGGAGGCTGCTCGCTGTCCACGGACAAAACCACACCGTCACCGCAGCTCAGAAAGGATCGCCTGCTGGGGTACTAGCCTCCCCGACCGCGGAATGGGCGAGCGGGCGCGGTGCTCCACCTCAACGGCGCCTCCTACCTGCACTGCTGAAGGGGGGCCCAGGTGCCGCCCTGCACCTCCGGAGCTCTCGCTTCCGTGCTCGACACGCCCTTGCCAGGAAACGACGCTGAACGAATGTCGGCTCGTGACCACAACCGGGACATCGAAACATCGGCGGCCCGTGATAGCTTCCGCTGCCGCCCACACGGGAAAGCCGGTCGGGCCCACGGGGAGGAAACACATGCGCCGATTACTCGCGCGGATCACTATCCTGGTCATGGCTTTAGGTGCCGTCGGCGATGCCGCGCCGGCCTCCGCCGATCCGGTACCGATCGCCAATCCTTATGTGTTCACGTCCGCCGATGTCGGTTTCAACGACGAGGTCGACCCGAATATCGAAGCGGGCCGGCTCGCGGCGATGGACGACTATGTCGGGGACAAGAAGCCGATCGTCCGCGTCGATCTGTACTGGCACCTCGTGCAGCCATCCCGCGACGTCGCGCCGGACTGGAGCAGAATCGACGGTGAGATCGACGCCGCCTACGAGCAGGGCGTTCGGGTGCTGTTGGTCCTGGACTACTCGACGCCGTGGGCCAACGGCGGCCGCGACATCCACTATTTTCCGACGGACGACGCGGCCTGGGCCGGCATCGTCCAGCAGACGGTGGCCCACTTCGGGCCCAAGGTGCAGGCCTACGAGGTGTGGAACGAGCCGAACGGCTCGGGGTTCGGTAATTACGGTGACAACAGCATCGACGTCCGCGCCGGGCGCTACTGGCAGTTGGCGAAGATCGCTTATCAGGAGGTCCACGCCGGCTGTTCCGGGTGTGTCGTGCTGGCCGGCGGGTCGACGGGCGGCGACGTCACCCAGACGAACGATGTCCAGCATGGCGACAACGAGGCGGCCGACTGGCTGGAATGGGCCTACCAGCACGGGGGTCTGAAGTCGGGGAAGGACGGATACCTGGACGCGGTCGCCTACCACCCCTACCTGGGCAACAACCTCGGCTACCTTCCCTCGTACGCGCCGGACCCGTGTGAAAAAAGGTGGTGGTTCTGGTTCGGACCGGACGATCCTAAGTGTGGCGGTCTGGCGGCCCTGCGCGAGGTGATGGTCAACAACGGCGATGCGGGCAAGCAGATCTGGGGCACCGAGTTCGGGTACCCCACCGAAGACGGCAGCGTGCCGTCAACGCCGGAGCATGTCCGCGACGTCCTCGAGGAGGGGATCCGGATGTGGCGGTCCCGCCCCGGCACGGGCCCGCTGTTCATCTACACCTTCCAGGACTCGCCGTGCGACACCAATGATCACAATGCCGAGTGCCACTTCGGGCTCCGCGACCAGTACGGAAATCCCAAGGAGCCGATGTACAGCGACGTCCGCGCCGCGCTGATCGGTGACAACTGGCTGCCGACGCTCGCACCGGGCCGCTCGCTGTTCCGCGGCGCGGCGCTGAAGTCCGCGAACGGCCAGTTCACGTTGAACATGCAAGGCGACGGCAACCTCGTGCTGTACGACCTCCGCAGCGGGGCGCCGAAGCCGATCTGGGTGCCGGGCAACGTGCGCGGGTACCGCCTCACCAACCAGCAAGACGGCAACCTGGTCCTCTACGACTACTCCAACCAGCCGCTGTGGGCGACCAACACGCCGGGCCAGGGCGCCTCAACCTTCGGCCTGCAGGACAACGGCACCCTGGTCTTCGGCGCCGGCGCCGGCCAGGATTGGTCTGTCGCGTCAGGTGCAACGGCGGGCCGGCACGTGGCAGCAGAGACGGGAACCAACCCGTACGAAGGGTCGATGTACACATCCGTCAGCGCCACCCAGGCACTCGGAAGCATCTACCAAGACATCAACAAGACCGTCAATCCCGGCGATACCGTCTGCGCGAACACCCACGTGGTGACCCAAGGTGACGCCACCGGTGGCGGTGGCACCTTCGCGCTTTTCCTCACCGGGGCCAATACTGAAACCTCGAACAAAAGCGTCGGCAATCTCCCGAACGGCAACAGTTGGACACCGCTGAGCACGTGTGTCACCGCAACAAGCAGCCATTCAACCGTGCGTGTTCAGTTTTACCCTGCGGTCGGTAGTCCGGCCATCGGCATCGATGCCGTCGACGTTCACCAGTCCATCGCCAGCAACGGCGGCTTCAACAACGGCTCCACCAACTGGACCGTTGTCCCCGGCTCGCAGTACACGACTTATGGTCCCGGCACCACCGGCAACAACCCCTATGAGGGCTCCGGGTTCGCCGCCACCAACACTACCGTGTCCGAGGGCGGCATCTACCAGGACATCAACCTGACCGTCAACGCCGGCGACACGTTCTGCGCCAACGCGCAGGTCGCCACGCAAGGCACAGATCGCGGCGCTGGCGGCAGGTTCGCGATCTGGCTGGCCGGCGGCACTCAAGAGAACTCGTACACCGACTTCGCCAACGTTCCCGGCGGTGACAACTGGACTCCCATCTCCACCTGCGTTACCGCGACGAGCACGCACAACCGGGTCCGTGTGCAGTTCTACCTCTACCCGAACGGCCGAACTCTGGTCGTCGACGCCGTCGACGTGCACAAGTCCATCGCCAAGAATGGCGGCTTTAACAACGGCTTCGACGGCTGGACGGAGGCCCCCAACTCGCAGCATGCCATCTATGGTCCCGGCATCACCGGCAACAATCCCTATGAAGGTTCCGGGTTCGCCGCCACCAACACCACCGTGGCCGCTTCTGGCGGCATCTACCAGGATGTCAACCTGACCGTAAAAGCGGGAGACACCTTCTGCGGCAGCGCTCAGATCGCTTCGCAAGGCACGAAAAATGGTGTCAGCGGCAGTTTCGCAATATGGCTGATCGGCAACACTCAGGAAAACTCGGTCACCACTTATGCGAACTTGCCTGGTGGTAATGACTGGACTCCCATCTCCGCCTGCGTCACAGCAACGACCGCATATAGCAAACTCCGGGTGCAGTTCTTCCCGGACCCGAACACCGGCACCTTGGTCATCGACGCTGTCGATGTCCGGCAAAGCCTCGCTGTCAACGGCGGATTCAACATGAAGTACGACTGCGTGGTCTGCTGACGAGGTTCTGTTGTGCGCAGGGCATCTGCAAGGTAGAGGCCCTGCGCAGGAGAGCGGCATCCTTTCGGGCAGCGGGATCTCATCCACGCAGCCGTCGGCTGGTGACGTCGGGCGAGCTCATGCGGTCGCGCAGGCTGCGCGGCCGAACCCCTAAAGATCTCCCGCTGGAGTATTAGTCGCCCGAAACAGTTTTCGGCCGTCGTTGACAGTCGATCGGATTTCCGGCCGTTCCGACGGCAGATGGGGCGGTAGGGGCGCGGGCTGCCGTCTGTTGCCTCGGGTTTCGTCGAGTGCAGGCTCAGCCTGGCGTGCGTGCGGGGCCGTAGGCTTTGAGCGCGTGCGCGTGCGCGGTCCGGCTCCGGCTAGCCGGGCAGCGACTGCGGGACCGCGTAGTGGCACTGGTACTCGCCGGAGTCCTCGAAGCGGATCAGCGGGCACGACCCGGTCGCGCCGTCCGCGGTGCGCCAGGTGACCGTGATCTCCACGTCCGGGCCGTCGGTGGCGGTGGTCGTGACCTGGGTCTGCAGGAACTTGTGCCCGTTGGCGCTCGCCGGTCGTGGGGCGAGCGGGACGATGAGGACGCGGCGGCCAGCGCCGCTGCCACCCGGGTCCGAGGTGACGTGGACCCCCCCGCGTCATCGAAGAATGCCGCTATCACCCCGTCGCTATCATCGACTGGTGTCGATTGGCGCGGTCGGCAGGTTGACAACGACCGACGTGAGCGGCCTTAATAATCCGGCCATCGGGCATACGGCAAACGGGGGAAAGAACATGCGGACGGGCGGGCTACTCCCTGCGGGTGATGCGACGTGACGCTGTCCGACCAGACCGCCCGACTGCCGCGGCTTCCCCTGCTGGCCGACCGCTCGGTTGCGATGGTGCACGAGTGGTTCGGCGCCACGGGCGGCTCCGAGGCCGTGTTCCTGGCCATCGCCGACCTGCTGCCACACGCCGAGCGCCTGGTCCTCTGGGCCGACGAGGGCGTGCCGACCGGCCGGCTGCGACTGAGCCAGTCCTGGCTCGCCCGCACCCCGCTGAAGCGGAGCAAGGCCCTCGCCCTGCCGGCCATGCCGCTGGTCTGGCGCACCTTGACCAACCAGCAGTTCGACGTGGTCATCTCGTCGAGCCACGCGTTCGCGCACACAGTCAAACTGGGTGATCCGGAGCACACCCGTCACCTGAGCTACATCCACTCGCCGGCCCGCTACGTGTGGAGCCCCGACTTCGACGGCCGGGGCTCGCATCCAATGCTCAAGATGCCGCGCAAGGTGCTGCAGTCGGCGGACATCCGGCTGAGCAAGCACGTGCACGCGTACGCGGCCAACTCGCGCGAGGTGCAGGGCCGGATCAAGCGGTACTGGGGCCGGGACTCCGTGGTGATCAACCCGCCAGTCGACACCTACTACTTCATGGACGCGCCAGCCGCCGACCGCTCGCAGCCGCGCGACTACCTGCTGGGCATCGGCCGCTGGATTCCGTACAAGAACTTCGACCTGATGATCGAGATCGCCGACGCGGCCGGACTGCCGCTGGTGATCGCTGGTTCCGGGCCGGAGGAGGAGCGGCTCCGCAAGCTCGCCGCCGGCGCCCGGGTGCCGATTCGTTTCGAGGTACGCCCGGAACGCGCCCGCCTGCGGCAGCTCTACTGGGGCGCCCGGGCGCTGCTCTTCCCGGCGCACGAGGACTTCGGCATCATCCCGGTCGAGGCGCAGGCGTGCGGCACGCCGGTGCTCGGCCTGCGTCGCGGCGGGCTGCTCGAGACCGTCGTCGACGGCGAGACCGGCTTCCTGGTCGACTCTCGCGAGCCCGGGCCGTACGCGGCCGCAATGCGCCGGCTCGGCGAGCTGTCGCCGCGGCGCATCCAGGAGCACTCGACGGCGTTCTCGGCCGACCAGTTCGCCATCCAGATCGCCCAGTGGATCGACCATGCGGTTCGCTGACCGGCGTATTTTGCCCAGAGGAGCGCGGTGACCAGCACGATCGTCGACTGCAGCGGGGTGGGCGCGGGCGGGATCACCCGCGTCCTCACCGAGCTGGTGCGCTACTGGCCGGCCGACCACCCGCTGCGGATTGTCGCCGTGCCGCCCGGCTGGGCCCCGCCGGACGACCGGCGGACGGAGACCGAGTTGCTCAGCACCCAGGACCACGGCCGGGTCGGCACGATCGCGTCGGCGACCGAGACGCTGCGCCGTGCCACCGGGCGGTCCGCGACCGACTCCAGGGTGCTGTCGCTCAGCCCGTCGCTGGCCATCCGGGGCAGCCGGCTGCCGGTCACCACGATCGTGCACGACCTGGCGTTCAAGCTATGGCCGCACGACCTCTCGGCGTCGGTCAAGCAGTACCGGCGGCTCAGCTACGGCACCGCGATCGGCCGGTCGGCGCGGCTGCTGTGCGTCTCCGCGCGGACCCGGCACGACCTGCTCGGCATCTACGACGTGCCGTACTCGCGGACCTCGGTGTGGCACCCGGGCAGCGACCTGAGCGTGGCGCCCGGCGAACTGCCCGAGCCGATCGCGGCGATCCGGCGCCGCGGCGGCAGCTACCTGGTCGTCGCCGGGCACGCCGCGCACAAGGGCGTCGAACTCGCCATCGAGGCGGTCGCCCAGCTGCCGGCGTACCATCTCATGGTGCTCACTGGCGGGCAGTCGGCCGACGAGTTCCGGCGGGCGAATCCGCCGGCGCGCCGCGGGTGCTGTTCCTGGACCGGCTCACCGACGGCGAGTACGCGGCAACGGTGTCCGGCGCGGCCGCCTTCCTGATGCCCAGCCACTTCGAGGGCTACGGCCTGCCCGCGGCCGAGGCGCTGCGGCTGGGCACACCGACGGTCATCTCGCCGGATCCCGCGCTGTTGGAGGCCACCGGAGGCGCGGCCGTCCGAATGGACAGCTGGACCGGCGACGCAATGATCCGCGCCCTGCGCCAGGTGGAGGCTGGTGTGCTGCCGGCCGCTACGAGCGCGCCCGGCGGGCGCTCCTGGCGGGCGGCCACCGAGCATCTCGTCGCCCTGCTAGCCTCTGACGCCGGTGCGGCCCAGCCCATGGCGGCACAGCAGGGAGGCTGACGTGCGAATCGCCATGGTGCACTCGTCGTTCGCGATTCGCGGCGGCGCCGAACAGTATGTCCGCGACCTCACCGGTGCCTTGCGCGGCCGTGGGCACGACGTCGAGGTCTTCAGCCGGGACTCCGCGCATGCCGACCTGGCCGACCGGGCGGTACACACTCGGGTGAGCGATCGGCTCGGCGGCCGTTCGAACGCGCTGCGCAAGGCGTTCACCCACCTCGGTGACGTCGCCGACCCCACCGGGCTGAGCCTTTCCGACATCCGGGACTTCGCGCCCGACCTCGTGCACGTGCACAACTGGCAGGGTCTCGGCGCGCTGCCGCTGGCCCGGCTGGCCCGTGCGTACCCGATCTGCCACACGGTGCACGACTACGCGCTGGCCGACCCGAACAACGCGCTGGGCAACCGGGGCCGTTCCACCGCTCTGGACGCCGCGTTGCAGCTGCGCTCGGCCTGGCTCGTCGGCCGGTTCCGCCGGGTCACCCTGCTCTGGCCGGCCGAGCGCACCCGCGAGATCGTCGAGCGGCACGTGCCGGCCGCCCGGAGCCTCCCCGGGCGGGTTGTGCCGCTGGCCGTGCCGGAGGAGGGTCCGCCGCCGGTCTGGCGGCGCGGGCACACCAGCACGTTCTTGTTCCTCGGCGCGCTCAGCCCGCATAAGGGTGTGGACCTGATGCTGGACGCCTGGCGGTCCGCGGCGGCCCTGGCTCCGCCCGGCGCCCGGCTGTTGGTGGCCGGCGACGGCCCGCTGCGCGACCTTCTCGCCGCCACCGCTCGGGAAGTGCCGTCGGTGCGCCCGCTCGGATTTCTGGATGCGGCCGGCAAGCAGGCCGCTCTCCAGGAGGCCGGCTGGCTGCTGTTTCCCAGCCAATGGGCGGAGAACTTCCCGATCTCCTGCGTGGAGACGCTGCGGGCCGGTCGGCCCATCATCGCCAGCACCGTCGCTCGCCCGCCGATGGCGTCCGACGGCGCGTTGCTCACCTTCGACGGCCGCGAGGATCTGGTCGCTGTCCTGCGCCGCGCCATGACCATGCCGCCTCAGGAGTACGACCGGATGGCCGGCGTCGCCGCCGCCGACGGCCGGGCGTTGAGCTGGGACACCCATGTCAGCGCGATCGAGCGGGTGTATGCCGAGGTGGCCGCCGACGCGGTCGGCAAACCGCCCGCCGGGCCGGACGCTTCGCGCCGATGACTCGTCGTGCTGAGCGACCGCCCGGCGCTCGCCGCCGGCGGGTCCCGCGCTGGGCGCTGGTACTCGCCTCCGCCGTCGTCGTCGCGGTGCCAGCGGCCGCGATCGTGGGCCTGCCGCCGCTGCTGCCGGTCGTGCTGGCCGGCATCGGAGTGGCCGCGGTGCGTCCGCTGGCGGGCATGACGTACGTCCTCGTCGTGCTGATGGCCCCGCTGGGTCTTTGGATGATCCACGTCGACGATTTGATGAGCCATACGTTCGGCGGCCGGGAGTATGCGCTCAGCCTGTCGTCGTCGGTCGTCGCGGTCGCCCTCATGTGCCGCGCGCTGATCCGCCGCGCGCCGTCCCGGCAACAGCTTGCCTGGGCGGTTCCCGCGGTCCTGACCTTCGGCGTCTGGGTGCTGATCGGCATGGCGCACCACGGCTTCTCGCAGACCGCGGCCGGCGTTCGCATCACCGTGCTACCGGTGGTTCTGCTCGTGGTATCCGCCGGATTGTCGGTCCGCGACCTGGATCGGTTGCTCACCGTGACCGCATGGCTGGTGATCGCGAACGGGTTCGCGGCGGTCGTCGAGTACGCGTTGGGGCCGGCCCGGCTCGTGAAGCTCGGCTTCCAGGACGGGCGGGCCGTCCGGCTGATCGGCGACACGTTCCGGGCCTCCGGACTCACCGAGGTCAACGCCGAACTGGGTCTGCTCGCCGGCGCCTTCCTGCTCGGGTACGCCGCGCTGTTCCTGGTGCGAAACCTGCGCCCGCGGCGGATCGTCTGGCACGTCGCGGCCGGTGCGGCGGTGGTATGCCTGGCACTGAGCACCAGCCGCTCGGGGGCACTGCTGCTGGCCGGCGGCCTGGTCGCCGCGGTCCTTCTCAACCGGGGCGGCGATGCCGCGGCCCGCAGGCGGGCCCGCCTCATCTGCGTTGGTGTGGTGGTGGTTGTCATCGGCGGCTTCGCGGCGGTCGGCGCCACCGGTTCGGACAGCCTGTTCGAGCGCTTCACCGTGTGGGGCGGGCTGATCGCCCACGGCGCGCCGTGGTACGGGCTGGGCGTCGGTGGCGTCGGCGCGGCCACCTACTCGCGGGCGGCCGACTCCCCGCAGGTGTTCGTCGACAACTACTTCGTCAGCATCGTCCTGCAGTTCGGTTATCTGGTGGCCGCCGTGGTGGCCGGTCTGGTCGTCTGGGGCTTGTTCCGGCTTTGGCGCCTGACCCGTGACCGTCCGCACTACGTGGTGTATGTCGCGGTGCTGTCCGGTTTGGTCTGCGGCGCTCTCATGATCGAGGTCTGGGAGTACGGCGACGCCATGGCATGCCTGGCGCTGTTCCTCGCCTACTCCGCCCGGCGGGCGCAGCAACCCGCCCCGGCCGCGGCGGAGGAGCGATCGGCGACGTCTCCGCCGGGCCCCGCGGTGGATCCCGCACTCGAGGAGACGGTGCGCCTGCAGCCGGGCTCCGCCGCGGAAACCGTGGTGATGAACCGGCCGACCGTCGACGACACGGTCATTCTGTCGAACCCCCGGCCGACAATGGACCGGAATGCACGAGAGCGCCATTACCGATGACCCATCTGTTGCGCGTCGCGCGCAAACTGCAAGGCTCGCAGCTGTCCGTGCAGGCACTGTCGCGCCTGGCCAGCATCTGCTTGTTCCTCCTGGCATCCTGGGCCGACGGCAGCCGGCTGCCACTGGTCGCCCTGCAAGGCGCGCTGCTCGCCCTGCCGTTCACCCTGATGGAGTCGCTGATCGGCCGTCCTATCTCGGCCGGTCTGCTGCCGCGGCACTGGGACGTCGAGTCGTGGGCGCGCCGGGCGGCCGCCGCCAGCATTCCGCCGGTCGCGCTGATCGGCTGTGTCTCGGCCGCGGTGGCACTTCCCGGGTTCACCTGGACGGATCGCCTGCTCATGCTCATCCCGGTGGTGCTTCAGCTCCCGCTGGAGGCGGCGTTCTGGGCCAGGGCACACACCCGTACCACGTCCCTGGCCAACCTCATTCCCCAGTTGGTGGCCACCGGCACCATCGTCTGCGGCGCCGCCTTCGCCGTGGTCGGCCTGCGGGTCGACGTCGCCGCGGTTCCCGGCCAGCTGGCCGTGCTGGCCTGGCTCCTGTTGAGCCGACGGCGCCTGGCCTCGGGCGCGGTCCGCCCCGGCTACTGGGCGAGTATGCGGGTCGGCGCGGCCTACTTCGTCACGGCTTCGGTCGATCTTGCCTATTCGGTGGCGTTGCCGTCGGTGGCCGGCGCCCTCGCCGGCCCCGAGGCAGTGATCGTGCTGCGGGCGATGGACCTGGCCTTCGGCCCGTTCCACGTGACGCTGTCGGCCACCACCCGCGAGGATGTCGTGCTCGGCCGGAAGACCCGCTGGATCAACCCGACCCGCCTGCTGACGGTGGCCGGCTGGGCGGTTGTCTCGGCGATCGTCCTGTTCAGCCCCTGGGTGCGTGGTTTGCTGGCCGACGACCTGCGCAGGCTGGGTTTCCTCGCGCTGGCCGCCTTCTGCACCTACAAGGGCCTGCTGATGTTCTCCACCTGGCTGTCGGTGCGGCACATGATCTGGGCTACCCCGCGGCGCTACGTGGTGTCCGGCGTCGGCTCCCGGGTGATCGCCCTGGGCGGCCTGGCCGTCTCGGTCCTCTGGGTGAGCCGCACCGAGCAGTTGTTCGTGCAGCTGATGATCTGCGAGGCCCTGGTGGTGGCCTGGTTCGCCTACCGCATCTCTCGCACCGCCCGGCTGCTGGAACCGGCCGCGGTGCCCGAGACCACGCCGGTCACCGCGGCCTGACCGCTTCCGGCGGCCGGCCTTCCTACAGCCGGAAGATGATGACGTCGCCCTGCTCTTCGCGGGTGATGCCAAGCTTGTCCACCGGCGTCGTGAAGACCCCCGGCGGCGTGTCGGTCATGTCCACGGTCGGCGGCGGGGACCACTGCTTTCCCCACGGGTTCTTGAGCGCCATCACCGTCTTGACGCCGCGCGCTCGGAGGTAGGCAACGCTCGTCGGGTCCGGAAAACTCAGCATCGTCTTGCGCAGCTCGATCAGCTTGGCCGGGATGAAGCCGCTGGAGCCGTTCACCAATGGCTGGAACTTGTTCGTCGACCAGAGCATGGTCAGCTCGTCGTCCATGTAGTTGGACGGCACCACGAGCACCGGCGCCTCGAGCGAGTCGAACGACGCCGGCGCCGGGGGAACGCGGGGCACTGGCGCGATCTGCACCCCTTCCAGCAGGACCAGGGCGAGGGGAACGGTGAGCACGGCAGCCAGCACGGGCCGCAGGGTCCTGGACCGGTTCGGGGCGGTGCGCCTCAGCCAGGCCCCGGCCCGCTCGGACAGGGCCGTCACGGCCCCGGCGGCGAGGATCGACAGGAACAGCAGGACCCAGAGCACCTGCCGGGACGGCACCCGGACGGCGTTCCACCCGGGCACGTAGTCGTAGAACTGGAAGTAGACCGTCTTCAGCGGCGAGCGCAGTCCCATCGCGAGCGAGGCCGTGCCGAGCACGCCGATGAGCATCAGCACCCGGTAGCGCCGGGGCCACGCCGAAACCAGCAGGCCGATGGCGGCGAGGCCCATCACGAAAAAGCCGGGCAGCATCAGCGCTTCCCAGCCGCCCTGGGGGATGAGGTCGATTCGGGCCTGGAGATTGCTCCGGCCCCACAGCCACTCGTGCGATGGGGCGGTGAAGAAACCCCGCCATCCGGCGGAGTAGAACATGATTTCCGGCAGGCCCCGCTTGGCATAGGGGTACAGCTCGGTGACCTTCATGTACGGGTACGCCATGGCGCCCGCGATCGCCAGGAACGTCATCCCACCGGCGATGTCGGCGATCAGCAGCCGCCGGCCGAACGGCGGACGGCGGCGCAGCCAGTACGCCAGCGAGATGACGCCGAGCAGCGCCAACAGGTAGCCGAAGGTCAGCCCGATCCCGAAGCCGAGGGTGACCTGCCAGGCCGCGACGAGCCAACCGGCGAGCGCCCACGCGGGGCGCGCCCGCTCGGGCCGGTAGCCGTGCCGCAGGGAGAAGCCGTGGCCGCGGGCGAGCATGGCGAGGCTCAGCGCGATGCCGCCGGTGGACAGCAGGTTGAGGTGCATGACATGGGTCCACCGCCACGGCGCGTAGGCGAACACGGCCCCGGCGACCGCCGCGCCGAGCCGGCTCGAGCCGAGCTGGCGGGCGAGGACGTAAGCGCCGAACGCGGCCAGGGCGAACACCAGGATGTACAGGATGTTGTAGCGCAGGATGGCGGCGGTGGGGCCGTTGCCGATCAGGCCGGCCGGCAGGTAGCCGAGCAGCGAGTCGGAGTACGCGAACGCGTACTGCTCGCCGAAGTGGGCGTTGCTCTGCCACAGACGGGACGGATCGTGTTTCAGCGCCCAGCCGCTCCAGGCGATCTGCCAAGCCTGCAGCGAGGTGTCCCAGGTGTCGCCGGGCAGGGTGCTCATCGGGTGCCGCATCGCCGGCCACGTCATGCCGAGCGCGGCGATGATCGAGCCGACCGCCGCGAGGAACCATTCGTGGGTGAGCAAACGGCGGATCATCGACGATCGGGCCGGGCGCGTCGCCGACTCCGTCACGCCGGACGCGGGCGGCTCCGGCGGCTGCCCGGGCGCGCTTCGCTCATCGGTCATCGTCATTTGTCGGCCCCCATGGCTGGCAGAGGTGAATCGGCGATCGAAATGATCCCGCGAGATAATAGGTCCTGATGCCGCGGCTCGGTTAGGCGCCCTGGTGAGAGTGGCGTGCGGGTCGATGATCTTGGCTGACCGCTGATACTCTGCGCCTCGTGATTGAAGAGGTACCCCAGGAGCCGGGCGATGGAGCCCAGGGCGGATGGCCGGAACAGGAAGCGTCCCGCGTTCAGCCTCCGACCAGCCCGCCACCCGGCACCTGGTCGGTGCCGCCCGCGTCCGGCCAGTGGACCGCACCCGTCCAGGCCGGCCCCTGGCAGCCGCACGGCGCGCCGCCGCCACAGCAGCCCGGCCCGGCCCCGGCGACCTACCAGAGCGGCCAGCCGTACCCGTACCAGGACAGCGCGCCGCCGACTCAGCACTGGTCCGCAGCGCCCGGGCAGCAGGCGTGGCCGGCCACGACGCCGCCGGGGTCGCCGTCCTGGTCCAACGTTCCGTCGTCCGGGCAGCCGGCCTCCGGAGCGCCGGCCCCGTCGTGGCAGCCGGTGGGCAGCTGGGGACCACCGGTGACGTACCCGTCGGAAGGTGACCGGGCGGCGGACAGCCGCCGGATCGTCCCGTCGCCGCCGCCCCAGGGCAGGGGCCGGGCCGTCGGACTGGTCGCCGGGGTCGTCGTCGCCGTGCTCGCGGCGGGTACGGGCGGCTACTTCCTCGGTCATTCCGGCGGCGGATCGTCGCCGTCACCCAAGTCGAGCACCGCGCCGAAGGCGGACGATCTGAACGCTCTTCCGCCGTACGAGGCGAGCCAGCTGGCGATCAACCGGGCGAAGCTCGACGGCGAGCTCTCCGCGTTGGCCCAGCCCTGGCTCGGCACGGTGGCCGCCTGCGCGGTCAACGGGGAACAGGACGGCCCGAAGCTGGGCAACGACGAGAGCAAGCACGTCTTCTGCCGGTACGGCGCTGTCTCGCTGCACTTCGTCGAGTTCAAGTCGGTGCCGCAGAAGGACAGCGCGCGCAACTTCCGGGCTCAGCTCAACCTCAACGGCGACGGCATCGCGCCCGGCCTCGAGCCCGCCTCGCGCAAGACGGGCGGGGTGAGCAAGGCCCCGGGCAAGTACGTGGAGTACGCGTACCGGGACAGCGGCGGGCGCGCGCTCTGCGGCATCTGGTGGGACCGGGACGACGACGCCAACGGGGCTCTGATGATGGAGACGCTCTGCGAGGAGGGCCTCGGCGGCAAGTGGGACCCGCTGCGCGACCTCTGGCAGCGACACAGCTGATCCCGTAGGCGAAGGCGGCGGCCACCCGGATGATCGGGTGCCCGCCGCCTTCGTCGTCTCAGCGGTTCACGGCGCGGTTT